>WNGJ01004293.1_pt1 | contig 15118 bp, 15 predicted proteins | sample 5400611 | NCBI WGS metagenome assembly WNGJ01 (sample SAMN13153375, study PRJNA577476) | soil metagenome | isolation source: 40 cm soil or saprolite under Garry oak tree replicate 1 | place: USA:California | collected 2016-06-15
CAGCCCTTGGCGTACTGCTCGGCCCCTGGCACCCAGTTGTCCGGGGCGGCGTTCCAGTAATGCATGTGCCCGTCGACGACGAAGTACCTCTCGCCGTTGCTCTCGTACAAAGCGCCTCCTTCAATGAGCTGGTGTGGCACTGAGCCGGTTATAACCAGCTCAGTGCCACAACATGCCGCGAACAGATAGGGATTCTCGGGCTACGACCGTGCGACCAGGTCGAAGCCCAGGGCCTCGGCCGCGTCCTCGGGGTTGGCGAAGAAGAGCGTCCGGTCGTCCTCGTGGATCATCCGGCCGTAGTGGGTGGACATGTCCTCTTCGAGCTCCGCCGAGTTGAAGTAGCCGGGCTCCTCGCCCAGCGCCTCGGAGACCTCGTCGTAGTCCACCACCATGTTGCCGACGCAGTCGACGCGCATCATGGACGGCAGCGCCATGACGGTGACGTTGGGCTTGGTGGCCATCACCTGGGCGATGACCTCGCCGACCTGGTTGTTCATCAGCGTGAACCCGCACCTGCCGGACGCCGTGTGGTTGGCTTTGAACGGGCTTTCCGCGACCGTGGTCATTGCGCTAGCTCCTTCGGTGTGTCCAGGCCGAGATCGGTCACGATGCCGCTGAAGCGGCTCTTGGCAGCGTCCAGTCCGTCCTCGAAGCGGGGCGGCTTCGCCTCCGGCTGTGACCACAGCGGCTGCATTGCGCGGGCGGCCGAGAGGGCGCGCGGCACCCAGGCCGACAGCCATTGCTGCAGGAGAGCCTTGTTGTGGTCGGCGAACTCCCGGTCGGCGGTCAGCAGCTGGAACATCGGCCTGGTGTAGCGCAGGTCACGCTCGGCGTAGTCGTACTCCTCGGCGCCGACCACGGTCGGCGTGACGAAGTCGCCGTTGCGCGGCGCGGCGTGCATCACCAGGTGGCTGCGGAACAGCTCGCCGACCAGCGGCTCGAACACCACGTTCGCGGCGAAGATGGCCTCGCACCAGTCGTCGATGGCGGTCAGCTGCTCGGCGGTCTCCCGCACCCCCTGCCAGGCCGGGTCCTCGTTCCAGGCCTCGATGTGGGCGGCGCCGTTGAAGCCCGGGACCACCTCGGTCAGGGTCAGGTTGTACAGGGCCAGGTCCTGGGCGGACCTGATCCTGTGCATGCTGTTCACCGAGATCGCGTTGTTGTGCATGTTGGTCGGGCACCGGCGCTGCGCGTTCGCGAACAGGTAGAGCCCGAGACCGTGGTCGACGTGCATCCAGGCGCCGATGTTGCGCTCGACGAACCGCACCCAGGCCTGGTTCCACTGCTCGAACGCCTTCGCCTGCTTGGCGTTTTCGATGTTCTGGTTGAGCTGCCGCACCACGTTCGCGTTGTAGCGGTACAGGGTGAGTTCCCACTCCTCGTTCGGGTCGCGGAACTCGTGCCAGCCGAGCGCGGGCCAGTCATAGCCCTTACCGCCCGAGCCGGGGAAGCGCTTCGGTTCCGGCCGGTCCGAACCCCAGGCCTTGAGCGCCGTCCACTCCAGCGGGTAGCCGCCGCGGCCGTCGGAGAACCCGTACAGCCAGCCCTGGCTCAGGTAGTGCCTCGTGTCCGGCTGGACCTCGACGGTGACGTCCTCGTAGTGCGACTGCTTCCGCCCGGCCGGGGTGAAATAGTTGAAGCGGCGGGCATCGGAGTCGGGGAATACCTTCGCGCCAGCCTCCGCGTCGGTAAAGTTCACCTTCGGGACGCTGCGTTGCTGAGCCTCTGTCATAGTCCTTCCCTTTCACTTTAGGGAGTTGGCGGTTCCCCGGTGGTCGTGAACTTGTCCCAATAGACATGCTTTTCCGGCACCCCGAGTCTGGTGAGCAACGGCACCGCGGCCTCTACCATCGGCGGGGGACCGCATACGTAGGCATGAGCGCGGCCCAGGTCGCCTTCCTTGGCCGCCACGATGTCGGTGATCATGCCGGTCTCGCCGTCCCATTCGTCCTCGGACAGCGCTGGAATGTAGTGGAAATCGGGCAGCGCCTGCTCCAGCGCCCGAAGTTCATCTTCGAAGCAGAGATCGCCGCGGCGGCGCGCGCCGTAGTAGTACACGGCCTTGCGCGCGATGCCGCGTTCGGCCATGGACCGGAGCAGGCACAGGATCGGCGCCATCCCGGCCCCGCCGCCGACGAAGACTAGGTCGGTGTCGGGGGCGTCGCGCAAGGTGAAGACCCCGAACGGCCCGGTCAGGTTGAGCCGGTCGCCGGGTTGCAGCTTGGTGTCGAGGAAGTGGGAGAACAGGCCGTCCGGGTAGATCTTGATGATGAACTCGAGCTGCCCGCTCTCCCTGGCCGACGTGTTGGCCATCGAGAACGACCGGGTCTCGTTCGTCCCGGGAACGGCGATGTCGACGTACTGGCCGGGGAAGAACTTGAAATCGTCCGTGTCCACCAGCTTGAGCACCAGGTGCCGCATGTCACGCGTGACCGGGTCGTTGGCCACGACCTCGGCCACGGCCTCCTTGATCGGCAGCCCGGACCTGATCATCTCCTCGTCGAAGTTCAGCAGCTCGATCGTCACGTCCTCGTAGACGTGCGCCCGGCACAGCAGCGTGAAGCCCTCCTCCTTCTCGAAGTCGGGCAGCGCGAACGTGGAGTAACTGTCGAGTTCCACGTCGTCGCCGTCGAGTATGAACGACTTGCAGGAGGAGCACTGCCCCTCCTTACAGCCGTGCATGAGCATGATGCCCTGCTCGGCCGCGGCGCGCAGGACGTTCTGCTCCTCGTCGACCTCGATCTCGATGCCGACTGGCTCGAACCGGACGACATGTTTACCAGCCATGATCACCTCGTGGATACCGGGGGGCAGGAGGGAACGATGGGCCTCCTGCCCCCCGGTGCGTGCATGCGGGCTGAGGGGGTTACCACGGCCCGTTCGGACTAAAGGGATTCTCTTCTTTCTGCCCGCGGCTCAGGCGTCAGCGGGAGCGGGACGGCCAGCCGGGCCCTGCCGGATGTAGTCCGCGTGGAACGCCGCGCGCTCCTCCGGTGTCATCTCGTTGAGCAGCACGTTCGGGCTCAGCACTGGCCCCATGCGGCGCAGGTGGTCCAGCGTCCACATCTTCTTGGGGTCCAGGTTCAGATGCGGCTGCGCCGTCATCGTCTTGCCGTCGTCACGCACGAAGCCCATGTCGGACACCACGTCGGCCCAGTTCCAGCCGTGGTACAGGGTCTCCCATTCGCGCTTGCCGATGAGCTGGCCCATGTTGGGCGTGGCCCGGCCCTGGAAGGTGGGCCGGAACGCCTCGACGTCCGTCCACCGGCAGGCCTCGTGGCAGTAGGTGCGCCACTGCCCTTCCACCTCAGCCATCACCATGTCCTCGCGGACCAGGCACGGCACCATGCAGACCCAGCACCGGTGCGGGTACACGTAGTCGACGTTCTCGGCCACGATCGGGTGATGCCCGTTCGGCATGGACAGGCGGTTGTAGTTCTCCCACCACTTGCCGTACTTGTCGTACCAGCCCGGGTACTTGTACTCGAACCACTCGAAGTCCTCGTCCGTCATCGGGTCGATCCGCCAGTAGTTGGCGAGCCAGCCGGTGGCGAAGAACTGCGCGACCTCGTGCACGTAGCCCTTGTTCCAGATCTGGTTCCAGGCTTCCTCGATGAGGTCATGCGGAATGACCAGGCCGTACTTCTCCAGCGGCACGAGGTAGCTGCGGTAGTAGTCGTCGTAGATCCACCGCCGCCACATCTCGGCGTAGGACTCGCGCTCCTTGCGGCGGTCCTTGGTGCCGTACTCGATGAACGTGCCGATGGCCGCGTCCACCACCCGGTGGTTGTTCCACCAGGCGTAGCGCAGGTCGCGCTCGAGCAGCTGGTGGTTCTCCTCATCCGACAGCGCCATCAGCAGGGTGGCGTAGCCGTTGCTGATGTGCCTGGACTCATCCGACTGCACCGAGTGGAACACCGTCGGCAGCAGGTAGTCGCCGTTGGCGGCCGCCTCGGCCGGCATGGCCACGAACAGGGTGTTCGTGAACGCGGTCTCGGCCACGATCGTCAGGTAAATGCTCGCGGCGGTGATGGCGTCACCGGTGATGAAGCCCTCCGCGAACTGCCTGCCGATCGTCCCGCAGTAGTCGTCGTGGAATCCGCGCAGGCTGTTGTTGAAGCCTGCCGGGTCGATGTAGTTCTGCATGTACAGGCGCTTCAGGTTCTGCTGGATCGTCGAGTGCCTTACCTCGTCGATCATCTGGATCGCCTGGCCGTTGTTCAGTTCCGGGTTGGGTACGGTCCGGAACAGCAGCGGCATCGCCCGCGCTGCCGCTATCTCGGGCAGCGGGATGATGCTCAGGAACAGCTTCTGCCATTCCAGCCAGCGCTCCTGCACCTGGCGGAACATGTTGCCGCGGATCGCGCCGTCCTCGGCGCCATAGACGCGGTGGTCCTTTTCTTCCTGCATGGGGAAGTAGGACCGCAGCACCTGCTTGAGCGGGTCCTTCTTCTGCGCCTTGCGGAAGGTGTAGTCAGTCCCGTATTGAGAAACTGGCTCGTGGTACTTGGGCTCCCAGGAAAGTTCCTGGATCTTCTGATGTGCCCTGGCCACACTCTGGCGACTCATCGTCACCCCTTTCTCGGCGGGTTCCGGGGTCCGGGATCGTTGCCCCTTGGTGGTCTTGTGGTCCTTGTGGTCCTTGTGGTCCTTGGGGTTTTGGGTTCGTCCCGAACTACCGCCGTCTGGCGGCTGCTCGGGCGGCCGACGGCCCCGAAAGTCCTTGTGTGCTGCATCACACCTCGAATGCCGAGGTCATGAGCTCTCAACATGAGACATCTCGAAGGCGGCGCGGATCTCGGCCAACCGCTGCTTGCGCTCCTCGGCCGCCTGCCGGGTTCCTTCCGCGGCCGGCGTGATGCCGAGCGCCCGCAGCAGGTCAGCCGCGGGCGGTCCCGGGTCACCCGCCTCGCCGAGGACCGGGTGCAGTCCCTCCTCGGCCAGGTGGTGAAACACCAGGTTGACGATGCTCCAGGGGTTAAAGGTCTCCGGCGGGGGGGAGGTCTCTCCGTGAGCGTCCATGAAATCGACACAACGTCGGCCGGTCCGACCTGGGCGTCTCAACTTGAGACAGTGCCAGGCAACGTGAGGTTTACGTTGTAATGGGCGGTAACCAAGATCCGATTCCGCGCAGGCTGAGCCTCTAGCCGGAGAAGAAATGTGGTGGGGGAGGCAACATGGCAGGTGCTTCAACGCCGATGCACACCGCGAGAGACCTGCTGGCCGAAGCCAGGGAACATTTTCTCGCCGCCGAGCCAGTCGACCCGGACGCCGTGCGCAAGCCCATCCTCGCGTCGTGGTGGCGGTCAAGACAGTGGCACGTGGCCGCGGACCACATCGAGCTGGACTACCTGCATGATCCCGACCTGGAATCCAACCTGGCCCGGACGGCCGATCCGGTGCTGCGGCACCTGCACGAGCAGCTCGACGGCCAGCCGATCAGCATCATCCTGACCGACGCGGCCGGCATGGTGCTGACCAGGCTGACCGCGGACCACGACCTCGAGCGGCACCTGGACGGCGTCAAGCTGGCGCCCGGCTTCAGCTACGCCGAGGACCGGGTCGGCACCAACGGCATCGGCACCGCGCTGGAATCCGGCGGCCCGGCTCACGTCTTCGGGCACGAGCACTACGCCGAGCACCTGGAGGGCCTGGCTTGCGCCGGGGTGCCGATCCACGACCCGGTCTCGGGCAAGACCGTCGGCGTGATCGACCTGACCTGCTGGCGTAAGAACGCCGACCCGCTGCTGATCTCCCTGGTCAAGGCGACGGGGGACCAGATCGCCCAGGCCCTGCTGGCCGCGGGTAGCCGCCGGGACCTGCACCTGCTGCAGGAGTACGTGCGGGCCTGCCGGCGGACCGGCGGCATCGTGCTGGCGCTAGGCAACGACGTGGTCATGCTGAACGACCACGCCCGCCAGGTGCTCGACCCCGGCGACCAGTCCGCCCTCATCGGCCACGCTACCGAGGCGCTGGCCAGGCAGAACCCGGGAGCGGTGACGGTCGACCTGCCCAGCGGCGTGGTGGCCCGGATGTTCTGTCGGCGGATATCCGGCAACGGCCCGTTCCCCGATGGCGTGGTCCACGTCAAGCTGGTGGCCGCGGCCGTGCCCGCGCCCGAGATACCCGCGCCGAGAACCGCCATGTACCTGCCGGGCCTGGTGGGCAACGGCGTGCTGTGGCTGCGTGCCTGCCGGGAGGCGGAGGCCCTCTACGACGCGTCCGACTGGATGACGCTCGAGGGCGAGAGCGGCGTGGGCAAGCTCGCCCTGGCCCGGGCCGTGCACCAGCGGCGGAATCCGGCCGCGCCGTTCCACGCGCTCGACGCGGATCCGGCCGGAACCGCAGCCCAGGACTGGCTCACCAAGGCCCGCGGCGAGCTGCTCGACGGCGTCGGCATGCTGGTCATCAGGCACGTGGAGGTGCTAAACGCCAAGCAGATGCACGCGCTGGCCAGCGCGCTGCAGGAGGCCAGGACGGCCAAGCGGCACAAAGAGCTGCGGGTGGCGCTGACGCTGAACCGCAAGCGGGCCAGCGCCGACCTGACCCGGCTGCTGCGGTTCTTCGCGGGAACGGTGGAGCTTCCGCCGCTGCGCCACCACATCGAGGACCTGCATGAGCTGGTGCCCTTCTTCCTGGCCAAGCTGAGCCACGAGGGCCGATTGACCTGCTCACCGGAGGCGATGCAGCTGCTGCTGCGGCACAACTGGCCGGGCAACACCGAACAGCTGTGGCAGGTGCTCAAGCAGGTCGTGCATCGCCGCCGGGCCGGCATGATCATGCCGCGGGACCTGCCGCCGGAGTGCTGGACGGTGAGCCGCAGGCTGCTGTCCCCGCTGGAGTCGATCGAGCGGGACGCGATCGTGCAGAGCCTGCAGGACCACGACGGCAACAAGGTCCGGGCCGCCGAGGCGCTGGGCATGTCGCGCGCCACCATTTACCGCAAGATCCACGAGTACGGAATCGTCACCTCCGGCAGCTGAGCCACCCGTAAAACGGGCCGCTGGTTCAAAGTGAGAACACATGCGTCCTGTACTGGGCGTACGGATGCATTAAGCCCGCGTACGCGGGGCGCCGCAGATGAAGGAGCGAACATGACCGCTCTTGACGCAAACCCTGACAACACCGCCGGCGCCGTCGCCGAGGCACCGCCCGCGCCGCCCGTGGTCGGACCGATGGCCGGCGACCCGGCCATGCTGGGCCTGGGCAGCTTCATCGTCGGATCCGTCGCGCTCGGCCTGGGCCTGGTCGGCGTGGTACCGGTCGGCGTGCTGGGCGCGCCGCTGGCGATCATTCTGGCCGCCACGGCCCTGGGCCTGCTCATGGCCACGATCTGGTCCGCGGCCGTCGGCCAGAGCGCGGTGGCCGCCGTGTTCGGCATCTTCGGCACGTTCTGGCTGAGCTACGGGGCGCTCGTGCTCGGCCTCGATCACAACTGGTTCGCCATCACCGTCGCCGCGGTGCTCGCCACCGTGAAGCTCTTCCTGGTCAGCTGGCTGGTCGTCATCTTGATGCTGACCCTGGCCACGCTGCGGCTGCCGGCCGCCTTCAGTGCGCTCTTCGCGCTCGTCTCCCTGGCGCTGCTGCTCCTGCTGCTCGCCTTCGCCGAGGCGTCGCCGCTGGGCGTGCCGTCGACCGGCCTGCTGAAGACCGCCGGTTACGTGGTGCTGGTCTTCGCCGCGCTCGGTATGTACCTCTTCGCCGGCGCCGCCTCGGTCGGCACCGGCGGCAAGGCCCTCCCGCTGGGCAAGCCGCTGATGCACTAAGGCGATCATCCCGAACGGGCCGTGGTGACTGCCCCCACCAGGTGCGAGCCACCACGGCCCCTAGGACTGGGTCGTCCTCCGCTGCGCTATCCGTACTGACTGCCATTTCAGGTCCCTGACCCTGCGCCGCCTCGGCTGACGGCTCCACGAGCCCCATTGCCGGGCCGGCTCTGGCAGCTTGGGGGGCTTGGCGAAGGCGGGTTCGGCGTCCAGGTCGACCGCGTCCAGCGGGGACTCGGCAGCGGCGTCCCGGCGGGTGAGCGGGGGCAGGTTCCACTTCTCCTCGATGAGCTTCAGCACCGAGGTGTGGTCCAGCGTCTTGCCGCATACGTAGTCCGGCCGGGAGTAGGGGGAGACGATCACGGCCGGGACCCGGAAACCGTAGCGGGTGTAGTCGCGGGGGCCGTCGTCGATGGCCTTCAGCCGGGCGATGCCGCCTCCGAACACCGGGCTGAGCAGCGTGCGCAGCCACCGGGGCAGGTCGAGGATGTAGTTGTGCGCCGGCACGTCGTCGGGCGGCACCGCCTCCGGCGGCGGGACGTGGTCGTAGTAGCCGCCGTGCTCGTCGTAGAGCCAGATCAGCAGCGTGTGGGACCAGCCTGGTCCGCTCATGACCCGGCCGATGACCTCGGCGGCGAAGGATTCGCCCTTGGTGATGTCCTGCGGGTTCTCCTCCGAGTAGGTCTCGAAGTCCGGGTCGACGATGCTCACCGCGGGCAGCGTGCCGGCGTCCGCGTCGGCGAAGAACTGCTCGGTCTTGCGCAGGTGCCGGACGCAGCTGGCCAGCCCGAGCGGGTACAGGTCGGCGGTGAATGACTTGTTGCCGACCGCCCGGTTGGCCATTCCAGGCAGCCACCGGCCGACCTGCGCCAGCCGCCGGGCGGCGGTCAGGCCGCGGCCGCCGAACAGGCGCCGCGCCAGCACGTTGGCGTGCCGCACGTTGTGGTAGTTGACCCAGGAGATGCCGTGCTTGGTCAGCACGTCGAAGATCGTCCCGGCCTCGGGGTAGTCGATGATGTCCCAGGGCAGGTCGTCGATGAGCCCGTGGGCCGTGCCCGAGATGAGGAACCGGCGGTTCGGGAACGTCGGGCCCAGGCAGGAGCTGAACCAGTGGTCGGCCAGCGGGAAGGTCCGCGCGAGCCCGTAGTAGAACGGCAGGTCGTCCTCGGTCCAGTAGCCCATCGGCACCGCGGGATCGGCGCCGGGCAGCGCCTTGGCCACCGCCGCGGCGAAGCCGTCGTTGCGCCCGTCGGCGTACTGGATGTGGGTGGAGTGCCAGTTCTGGCTGGGATCGTTCTTCACCTGGGTCGTGGAGGTCATGTGGTGGGCGCGATACCCGCGTCCGTTCGGCAGGTAGTTGACGACGTCGGGGGTGCCGTCGGGGCCTAGCGGCAGGCCCTCGCCCCGGTCGGCGAGCATGCCGAGGTAGTTGTCGTAGGAGTGGTTCTCCATCATCAAGATGACGATGTGCTTGATCTGCGGCAGCAGGTCGGCGCCTTCGGGCAGGTCCGGCCGCGGCCGGTCGCCGGTGTCCGGGCGGGTGATCCCGCGCCGCGCCGCGGTCCGCGCCGAAGACGCGTAACGGCGCCTGATCTCGCGACCCTCCAGCCTCTGCCACATTTCCCGCTACTTTCCCGCGGAGCGCTAAGTAAACGGGTTCGATCCGGGCGTGCGCGATCCGGGACAGGTCGGCCGGGCGCAGCGAGTCGGTCCGGTCCCAGGCCGCCGCGGGGATCATGTCCCGCTGCCGGACGTGGCGGACCGGCCCGAAGCCGTGCCGGCCCAGCAGCGCGGCCATGTCGTCCGGGGCGAGCAGCGACAGCCAGGGCTCGCCCCGCTCGGCGGACGCCGGCCCGACCTGCTCCGCGTAAAAGTCACCCGCCTCGTCGCGCAGCCCGGCCGGCAGCATGTAGTCGACGACGATCTCGCTGCCCGGCGCGAAGCCGCCCGCCACCGACAGGGTCTGCTCGATGGCGCTGCCCTCCAGGTACATCGTGACGCCCAGCCAGCTGACGAACGCGGGCCGGCCGAAGTCGAACCCGGCCTGGCCGAGCCGGTCGCGCAGCGAGTCGCGGCCGAAATCCACCGGGACGAACGTGGCGCTGCCCGCCGCCGCCCGGGCGCTGCCCGCCGCCGCCCGGGCGCTGCCCGCCGCCGGCCGGGCACGGCGCTTCCATTCCTGCGTCGCCGGATGGTCGATTTCGAAGACCCGGACCCGGGCGGCCAGGGGGGATCGGCTGGCGAAGGAGTCCAGGCCCGCGCCGAGCAGGACGTACTGGCCGATGCCGCGCCGGATGCCGTCGGCCAGGCTGTCCTCGGTGTAGCGGCTGCGGCAGGTGGCCTGCGCCCGGGCGCCCGCCAGGATCGGGTGCGTGCCGTGCGCCCGGTGGAACGCGATGTACTCGTCGGCCTGCTCACCGAGCATGGCCTCGGCCAGCGTGTCGGCGAAAATGACCGGAGCGGCATCGACGACGAGGTGGGCGGCCCGCGCGGCCGCGGCGGTGAACGCGGTAAAGCTCGGATGTCCGTCAGCTATCACGCGGGCAAGATTACATTCACCTTTCCCTCATTATAACACAAAATAATAAATTAAACAATGGCTAGAGAATAACACTTCAACGTCAATATCCATTTGACGCACCACACATCAGTTGCACATCACCGTGCGCTTAAGCATCACCAGCGCGGCCGCCAGCACCGCCCATCAACGGAGCGCCTGGCGCCAGGCGCCGAGGTTGTGCTCGATGTAGTCGGCCGCGGCGGCCCAGTGCTGGCCGTGGCCTTCGGCGTGCAGCCTGGCCCAGGGCTGCACGCCGGTCCGGGCCCCGTTCTCGAGCAGGTCGGCCATGCCCCGGGTGTGCGCGCCGATCAGTGACGGCAGCCGCCTGCGCTGGCTGGCGCTCAGGCTGTACCCGTCGGCCAGGGCGCGGAGCCGCGGTCCGTCAGCGGCCGGGTCGCCCCCGCTTTCCAGCGGCACGAACCCCTTCATGGCGTAGGCCAGGTCCCACATCCGCGACCCCGGGCCCGCGCCGTCCCAGTCGATGAACACCCACCGGTCCGCACCGGTGACCAGGTTCCACGGGGCCAGGTCGTGATGGCAGATGAGATCCCGGCGGTCCGGCGGGATGACCACGTTCCAGCGGGACCCCGGCGCCGGCTCGAAGCCGGCGCTGGCGTCGTGCAGTTCCGTGATCAGCCGGCCGACGCGGCGGAGCCCCGCGTGGTCGAGCGGCGGCTGGTCGATCGCCATCGGCCCCGGCACGTACTCGAGCACGTGCCGTCCCTGGCCGTCCCGGCCCAGCGACCGCGGCGCCCCGGTGAACCCGCGCCTCTGCAGGTGCGCGAGCAGCGCCTCGACCGGCGGCGTCCAGAACCCGGCCGGCTTGCGGACCGTGTCGCCGACGCGGACGACGCCCGCGGAGACGTTCCCGCCGCCCAGCGCATGCTCGGTGGCGAACCGGCTGGCCTTCTCGTCGCCAGCGTGGGGAACGCGTGTCATGACACGATCCTGCCGCCCCATGCCCAGGCCCGCGGACCCAGGCCCGGCATCGCGGACCAGCCCAGGCGCGGCCCCAGGCCCCAGGCCCCAGGCCCCAGGCCCAGGCCCCAGGGAGGTTGACATGCAGCCAAATGGCTGCTTATTATTCATGCAGCCGAACGGCTGCATATTTTCTCGCCCGTCCACCAGCGGACGGGCCAGGACCAAAGGAGCATGAGATGGCGGACATCAGGGCGGCGCCGCCACGCCGTATCCCGACGACATGAAGATCGACAACTGGGGCTAGCTTGGACGAGGTATTCCGGGCGCTCGCCGACCCGAGCCGGCGCCGGCTGCTGGACAGCCTGAACCGCCGCAACGGGCAGAGCCTGCGCGAGTTGTGCGCCGGGCTTGACATGGCTAGGCAGTCGGTGAGCAAGCACCTGGCGATCCTGGCGGACGCCAACCTCGTCACCACCGTCTGGCGCGGGCGGGAGAAGCTGCATTACCTGAACGCCGCGCCGATCAGTGAAATCGCCGAACGCTGGATCAACCACTACGACCAGCAGCGCGTCACCGCCTTGTCGGATCTGAAGAAGGCCCTGGAGGGCACCGCGATGAGTAAGCCGGAATTTGTCTACACGACCTACATCAACACCACCCCGGAGCGGCTCTGGCAGGGACTGACCGACCCCGCTTTCACCCGGCGCTACTGGGGGATCGCGTGGGAGTCCGACTGGCAGGCCGGATCGACGCTGACGCTGGAAATCGCCGATAGCGGGGTCAAGATCGCCGACCCGGCTCAGGTCGTGCTCGAGTCGGAGCCGTACCGGCGGCTGTCCTACACCTGGCACAGCTTCACGCCGGAGTGGGCGGCCGCCTACGGGTTCAGCGACGAGCACCTCGCCACGCTGGCCGGGGAGCGGCGCTCCAAGGTGACCTTCGACATCGAGCCGGTCGGGGAGATGGTCAAGCTGACCGTCATCCACGACGACTTCGACCAGGACAGCGCCGTGCTCCCGGGCATCACTGAGGGCTGGCCGCGGATCCTGTCCGACCTCAAGACGCTGCTCGAAACGGAGCACACGCACCTGTGACGCCGGTGCCCGCCCTGGTGGTCGTCGCCGGCCCGCCGGGGTCCGGCAAGACGACGCTGGCGCACAAGATTGCGGCCGCGGTGGGGTGCCCGGCGATCTGCCGGGACGAGATCAAGGAGGGGATGGCCCACACCGCGCCGGGTTTCGCGGCCGGGCCTGGCGACGAACTGACCCAGCGCACGCTGCCGGTCTTCTTCGCCGTGCTGGAATTGCTGGTCAGGTCCGGTGTGACCACCGTGGCCGAGGCGGCCTTCCAGGACCGGGTCTGGCGGCCCCGGCTGGAGCCGCTCCGCGGCCTGGCCCGGATCCGCGTCGTGCACTGCACGGTCGGCGCCGACGTGGCCTTCGGCCGGATCGCGCGGCGCGGGCAGGACAACCCGCTGCGCCGGGTGCACGCCGACCCCCGCGACGAGGCGGAGCACGAGGCGGCGCACCGCGCGTTCCGCCCGGTCAGCGTCGACGTACCGTCGCTCGAGGTCGACACCGCCGACGGATACCGTCCCTCGTTCGGCCAGATCCTGTCCTTCGTGACCGACCGCGGCTGAGCTCAGGGAGCGCCTGGACGGCTCGACCGGACATAGCCGCAGCTCACCGCTGCTCCGGATCAGGCCCCCAGGCGGCACGGCCGCCGTCCACCGGGAGGACGGTCCCGGTGATGAAGCTGGCCTGCTCGGACAGCAGGTAGGCGACCGCGTCGGCGACCTCCGCGGTGCGGCCCACCCGGCCGAGCGGGTGCAGCCGGGCCATCTCCTGCTTGGTCTGCGCGGCGGCTCGCGGGCCTTGCCGCGCGAGCAGCGACTGGTACCGCTCGGTGTCGATCGAGCCGAGCGCCACGGCGTTGACCCGGATCCGTTCGGCTCCGTAGTCGACGGCGGCGGCGCGGGTCAGCCCCTCGATGGCCGCCTTGGCCGTGGCGTAGGGCAGCGCGCCCCGCACCGCCCGCTGCGCCTGGTGGCTCGACACGTTTACGATCGCCCCGCCCCGGCCCGCGATGAGGAACCGGCGGACCGCGACCGCGCACCCGGTCACCACCGGGGCGAGGTTGGCGCTGATCAGGTCCATGAGCTCGGCCGGCGCGGCGGTGTGCAGCGCGGCGTCGCGGAATAGCGCCGCGTTGTTGACCCAGCCGCCGAGCGGGGCCGCCGCCTCGGCCCGGTCCGCGGCCGCCTCGGCCACCCGCTCGTCCGACGCGCTGCCGGTCACCCAGCTCAGCCGGGCCGCCGCCGGGTGGCCGGGCACCCAGTCCAGGGCCGCCTCGTCCATCTCGATGATGACCACCGCGCCGCCGGCCCCGGCCAGCCGCTCCACGATGGCCCGGCCCACGCCCCGGGCGCCGCCGGTGACCACGTAAGAATCGCTCACCGGCCCATTGTCTCGCTGGCCGTCCCGGTATCCTCCCAGGAGCAGCTAAGTCGGGGCGCTAACTCGGATCGGGTGGCTAACTCGGGATGGGGGCAGCCCATTTCGGCCGCGGGATCAGGCAGAACGGATGACCGGCCGGGTCGGCGTAGACGCCGTGGCGGTCGAGCTTCGTCGCGCCGAGGGCCAGCACGAGGGGCCCGGACGCGGCCACGTCCTCCACCATCACGTCGAAGTGCATCTGCTGCGGCCGGGCCGGGTCCGGCCAGGCCGGCGGCCGGTGATCGGGCGCGAGCTGGAAGGCCAGGCCGGACGTGACGTCGTCGTCCGACACCACGACGAAGTCGTCGCTGCGGTAGGTGACGGGCTGGCCGAGCAGTTCGGAGTAGAAGGCGGCGAGCGCCAGCGGGTCGGGGCAGTCCATTATCAGGTGGTGCCGTCGTCCGATCATGCTGGCCATGCTGTCAGCCGGGGTCGCCGGTTGCTACCTTCAGGCATGCGGATCGCCCACCTTAGTGACCCCCACCTGACGAGGGGTCCCCTGGCGGCCCAGCCCGCCGGCGGGCTGGCCGACGCCATCGGCCGCCTGCTGTCGATCGAGCCGCGGCCGGACTGCGTCGTCATCACCGGCGACCTGGCTGACACCGGGCATCCGGACGAGTACGCGGTGCTGCGGACCATCCTGCGGCGGTGTCCGGTACCGGTGCACCTCATGGCGGGCAATCATGACGACCCGGCCGCCCTCATCGCCAAGTTCGGCGACACGCCGTTCCTGGGCAACGGCGTGTCCACCTCGTACACGGCGGAGTACCCGCAGGCCACCATCGTGGTCGCCAACTCCTGGATCCACGGCAGCCCGGCTGGATACCTGGGCCCGGACCAGCTCGCCTGGATCGACCGCACCCTCGGCGCCCGGCCGGACGTGCCCGCCCTCGTCTGCCTGCATCACCCGCCGCTGCCGGTCGGGATCCCGTTCCTCGACGGCATGATCCTCACCGACGCGGCCGGATTCGCCGACGTCATCCGGAAGCACCCGCACGTCGTCCGGGTGCTCGCCGGGCACGCGCACCGCGACGTCTCCGCCCTGTTCGCCGGCACCCTGATGACCCCCTGATGACCGTCGCGCCCAGCACTTACCGGCAGAGCGCGCTGCGCATGCACGACGCCGAGGCCCCGGTTACGTCGCCGAACCGACCAGCTTCCTGCTGCACGTCCTGGACGGGACCAACTGCGTGACGCACTCCGTGGCGGTCAGTCACGCCGCCGCCGTCCGCGCGTTCTAGCGATCTTTGGTCGTGAGCTTGTGGACGTTTGTGTCAAGTTTCACGCGGGGCGTGGAAGGCGCGCGCGGTCGGCATAGTCGTCCACGTGGCGGGTGATGGCCGATAGTGCGGCGCGGAGTTCGGGCGGTGCCTGCG
>WNGJ01004110.1_pt1 | contig 15117 bp, 15 predicted proteins | sample 5400611 | NCBI WGS metagenome assembly WNGJ01 (sample SAMN13153375, study PRJNA577476) | soil metagenome | isolation source: 40 cm soil or saprolite under Garry oak tree replicate 1 | place: USA:California | collected 2016-06-15
TAGTGACACAGATACTGACACAGTGATGCAGCCAACTCAGGAGCATAAGCAAAAGACGAAAGCGGAAGGCGAATGGAAGTCGCCAGCAATCAGAGATTTAATGACAAACAGGATGGTAGGCACGTGGGGACTCGAACCCAGACCTCTACCGTGTCAATTTTGCGGTACAACTCGTAAATCCCTCTAGCTTCCTTGCTTTTCCGCTTTCTGAAACCGTAAGCGAGATCGAAACCCGCCTAGTTTTGGTGACGAGTTGGTGACGAGTTTTCACTTCCGACAGTTCGTTCCTAGTGTAATAGCGATTTTACGATAGTAACCCGGTCGAAAAGGGAAAGGCCGGAAGCAATCCGGCCCTTTCAGTTCCCGACCCTTCGTTGGTGTTACGCCAAGGCTGATTTCAACACATGCTCCTCAGGCCCGCGCCCCGCACAGCAAGAAGCAAGTTTGCCATCAATAACAACAGCGGGCACGCTTCGTACTCCGTAGCCTTTCGCCTTGGCTGCGACGTCCGATTTATTCATATCGTGGACTACGACCTCGTGGTTCGATCCCGCAAGACGCTTTACCGTCTCGATGGTTTCTTTGCAAGCTGAGCATTCAGCACTGAACACTTCAATTTTCTTTGCCATCATTCTAACCTTCCTCCTAGTTGAGTGATTTTTCCGCACGGCAGTCCGGCACAGCCGCTCGCTGAGGCCACGCGTTCCACAGCGAAGCGATTACCAACACCGCTACTGCCCCGTACATCGCGGGATTTGACTCCCACCAAAACTTGCCAACCAATACTCCCGCAGCGGCAAACAGACCAAGCGCGAAAGGCCCATAGCCATGCCGACGATTCGCCCGGAACGCCAATGCTCCAACAGCAATTACCAGAAAGGCCGCTGTAACCGGCAACAGGTACCGGGCCGATATTAGGAATCCCAATCCAACCGAACTCAAAAGACCAGCGTAAGCGGGCCAACAGAATGGACAAGCCAGCTTCGGCAACAGCGATACACCCACACCGGGAATCGTCATCAAGCTTTGCTTCCACGTTCTGTTCATCCATCCTCCCTGTCCAAGCTTTCCAGAATGGGGCACTCGGAAAGTGGAGCACAGCCGCCACAAGACCGCGCTAGTTTGAGTAGCGATTTCCGCATTGACTCAAGGCTCTTGATCTTGCCTTCGATATCATTGATTTTCGCTTCCGTTCGCTTGCGTATTTCTGTGCTGGTCGTGCGCGGAGACAAACGCAAGGTCAACAGCTCACGAATCTCGCTCAGCGAAAAGCCAAGCTCCTGACCGCGTTTGATGAATCGCAGCCGCCGAGCCGCGTCTGCTGGAAAGAGCCGATAACCAGATGTGCTACGGGGCGGCTTGGGCAGAAGCCCTTTTCGCTCATAGAAGCGCACGGTTTCCAAGTTGATCCCGACTTCCTGAGCGAGGCGGCCAATCGTGAGCGGCTTCGCGTTGGTTCCTTTCATCACGAAGCCAGTCTAAACCCCGTAGTATGGTACGGAGTCAAGCCTATTTTGAAGAATATTTTTGCCATAGCTGATGTTGTAAACAGGCCACAACTCCTGAAGGCAAAGGCTATCTCTGAATCAGTGTCCCGCTCCGAAGCGCCCGCTTTTTCATTAGCGCGAAGAAAACCGGCACCAGAATCAAGACGTGAATTGTGGATGAGATCATCCCTCCCACGATTGGAGCCGCAATCGGTTTCATTACATCCGAGCCAATACCGGTTTCCCAAAGAATCGGCACAAGGCTGGCCAAGACGGCCGTGACGGTCATGAGTTTCGGCCGAAGCCGGTGAACCGCGCCCTCGATCACCGCATCTTGAATCGATTCCACGGTCACTGGCTTCCCTGAAGCGATTCGCCTATCCAACGCCTCGTGTAAATACACCACCATTACAACTCCGGTCTCGACAGCGATACCGAATAATGCAATGTAGCCCACCCAGACCGCAACGCTGAAGTTGTAACCGAGAAGCCATTGCAGCAGCAGGCCTCCGCTAACTGCATAGAGAGTTGGAAAGATAAGAACCAGGGCTTCGGCCACGGAACGAAATACCAGATAGAGCAAAAGAAGGATCACTGCGAAAACGACTGGCACAATCAGTTTTAGCCGTTCTCTTGCGCGCAACTGAAACTCGTATTCTCCCGACCACTGGTAGGTGAAGCCGACCGGCAGCTTTAATTCTCGGGACAACAGTTGGCTCGCTTGATCCACAAAACCGCCGTAATCCCGCGTCTTGAGGTCAATAAACACGTATCCTGTGAGCTGGCCCTCTTCGTCGCGGATCATTGCCGGACCGCGCGAAAACGAGATGTGCGCGACGGAGCCAAGAGGCACCTGCGCGCCAGTAGGTGCTTCCGCCAGCACATGAGCCAGTTCCTCAGGCGTGTCCCGAAAATCGCGTTGATAGCGCACGTTAATTGGATATCGTTCCCGGCCCTCGACATTTTGCGCGATGTCTTCGCCGCCGATGCCGGACTGTACTGCCCGCTGCACATCTTCGACTGTCATTCCATGCCGGGCAGCTTCGAGGCGATCGACATCGATATTGAGATAGAAGCCCTGCGAGACACGTTCTGCAAAAACTGCGCGCGCGTCAGGCAGGCGCGCCAGCAGTTGCTCAATGCGAGCGCCGGCCGCCTGAATTCCTTCCACGTTTGTTCCCTGAATCTTCAGGCCGATCGGTGTCTTGATGCCTGTGAGCTGCATGTCGAGGCGGTTTTGGACGGGCATCGTCCATGTGTTCGAGAGTCCTGGGAATTGCAACTTCGCATCCATTTCAGCGATCAACTTTTCGTAGTTCACGCCGGGGCGCCACTTCTCGCGCGGCTTCAGCATGATGGTCGTGTCATACATGTCGAGCGGAGCATTGTCGGTTGGGCTGTCAGAACGGCCAACTACTCCAAAGACACTGTCCACTTCGGGAAAACTGCGGATTATCCGATCCTGTTCCTGCAAGAGCTGCGTGGCTTGGGTAATGCCGATTCCCGGGAGCGAAGTCGGCATGTAGAGTGACGATCCCTCGTACAGCGGCGGCATGAACTGACTGCCCAGACGGAAGGCGAGCGGAATTGTCACAGCGAGAAAAATCAGGTTGAGGGTAATTGTCAGCCAAGGCCGGCGTAAGGCGAATCGGAGGACGGGCAGATACAGAGCCTGCGTGAATCGCGACACCGGGTTTGCCGATTCAGGCCGGAGCCGCCCGCGGATGAATAAGACCATCAGGGCAGGAACAACCGTGATTGCGAGGAAAGATGAGAATGCCACGGACAAAGTCTTAGTCCAGGCCAGCGGCCGAAACATGCGGCCCTCCTGTGCTTCCAGCAAGAAGACCGGCAAAAATGAGACCACAATGATTAGCAGTGAGAAAAACAACGCCGGCCCGACCTGCTTGGCCGCATCAATGAGAATCCGCCGCCGCTCGCCTTCGGCAACTTGGCCAGCTTCGGAAAGATGCCGATACCCGTTTTCGACAATCACGATGGCCGCATCGATCAGTACACCAATAGCAAGGGCGAAGCCACCCAGGGACATGATGTTGCTGCTGATGTGCAGAAGGTCCATCGGCACAAATGCGCCAAGCAGAGCGACCGGCAACGTGAGAATGGGGATCAGTGCCGAGCGGAAGTGAAAAAGAAAAATGATGGTGACAAGGCTTACGATCACACACTCGGCCAGAAGGTCGCGTTTCAAAGTGTGGATGGATTCCTCGATCAGCCCGGACCGGTCATACCCGGCGTGGATCTCGACCCCAGAAGGAAGCGAAGGCGCAATCTCGGCGACTTTTTTCTTGATTCCCTTGATTACGTTGAGCGCATTCTCGCCGTAGCGCATCACCACAATCCCGCCCACAGCTTCGCCTTCTCCTTGCCACTCTGCGACGCCTTCGCGGATTTCAGGCCCAAAGGTGACCGCTCCTAGATCCCGCAGGAGCACGGGCGTGCCATTCTTAGCCGTGACGGGCACATTCTCCAAGTCGCTAAGCGAACGTAAGTATCCAAGTCCACGAACCATGTAGCGCGCGCCGTTCATCTCAAGCACGCGCCCGCCAACCTCGTTCGTGCTGGCGCGCACGCGGTCAATCACAGTAGAAAGTGGAATGCCATAGGCGAGCAGCCTGTTGGGATCGAGCTGCACCTGATACTGCTTGACGAAACCGCCGATGGTCGCCACCTCCGCAACTCCGGGCACGGTTTCGAGCTGATAACGAACGTGCCAGTCCTGCAGGGAGCGCAGGTCGGCGAGACTGTGCTGGTGAGTGCGGTCGATCAAGACATACTCGAACACCCACCCCACGCCAGTTGCGTCAGGCCCGATCATTGGCGCGGCGCCTGCGGGCAATCTTCCGCCGAGTTGCTGTATGTATTCGAGGACACGCGAGCGGGCCCAGTAGATGTCTGTGCCATCCTGAAAGACGACATAAACGTAGGAGTCGCCGAACATGGTCGTGGCCCGTACCGCCTTGACGTGGGGCGCAGCGAGCAAAGTCGTAACAATGGGATACGTGACCTGGTCTTCAATGAGACTCGGAGGCTCCCCCGGCCATGGGGTATGCACAATCACTTGCACATCGGAGATGTCTGGTAGGGCATCGACCGGAACTCTTTGCAGGGACCATATGCCGGCCAGCAGCAGAAACGTAACGCCAATGAAGACAAGAAATCGGTTTCGTGCGCACCACTCGATCACACGAGGGATCATGGCTTACATCCCTCCCGTCGCGGTCAGATTCACCCGCTTGGTCAAAACTGTTTTCCCGCCTTGCTCTACAAAAACCGTCACTTGCCAAGTGCCCCCAGAGCCGAGTTCCACTTCGCCCGTGTAAGTTCCATTGCCCTGGTCACCGAGCTGGGCGGGCACGTTCATTTCTGCCATGCCCATCTCCGGCATGCCAGCCATAAAGAAGCGAACGGTTACTTTTGCTCCGGCGAGCGGCTTGCTATCAGATGCGGTGAGTTTTACGTGTACGCGGTTCTTGCCTTTGTGTGGAGGCGATGGATCAGTGGTGAGTTCGGCCGACGCCTGTTGCTCCGGCCCGTTCATCGCTGCTGCCGCTCCAGCGCCAGGCGGTGGAGGAGTGTAGGCGCCGGCTGCAGCCTGGAGCTGGCTTTCCGAATCAATCAAGAAGTTGGCCGAGGCCGCAACCGTGTCACCAACCTGTAATCCTTTAAGCACAACGAAGCCTTCTTCAGTACGCGCCCCGAGCTGCACTTCACGTGGCTCGAACGATCCCTGGCCTCGCGACAGGAACACGAGCTGACGGCTTCCTGCCTGCACCACCGCTGAACCGGGAACAAGCAGTTGGCGTCCGAGCGGAGCACGCAGCTGGACATTCACGAACATCCCCGGCTTCAGCGCGAGGCCGGGGTTCGGCAACGCCAGTCGCACGCGCAAAGTGCGGGTTGTTGCGTCAATCAGCGGAAGCACCTGTTCAACGCGTGCGTGAAAAAAGCGGCTGGGGTACGCGTCCACCGTGATCTCAGCAGGATCTCCCGGCTTCACCTTGCCGGCATCCTGCTGAAAAACCTGCGCGTTCACCCACACCGATGAGAGATCGGCGATGGAGTACAAACGCATTTCTGGCTGCACGTAGGCGTTTGGCAGCACCATTCGCTCGATCACATAGCCGGAAACCGGGGAAGCAAATGTGAAGTTCGTTAGCGGTTTCCCGCTCGCCTCTAGCTTGGAAATGTCTTGCTCCGACATATTCCACTGCAGCAGCCGTTCGCGTGCTGCACGGAGCAAAGCATCTGCACCGGAAGAGACGCCTTCGACCGAACTCTGGCCGAGGTGCCCAGCATAGGCTTTAGCGAGCAGGTATTCCTGCTCACTCGCGAGGAGTTCTGGGCTGTAGATTGTGAAAAGTGGCTCTCCCTTTCTCACAAACTGATAACTTGCATTCACGAAGACGTCTTTCACCCAGCCTGGGTAACGGGTCTGCACGTAGGCCACATGCCGCTCATCCACGTCCACCGTACCGGTCGCGCGGATCTCAGAGTCAATCGTCTTGTATTCGACTTGCCCCGTGCGGACCCCAATGCTCTGCATGCGCTCCGGCGACAGCTCGATTGGAGCAAGGGTCACAGCGGCGCTCTCAGTTGCGGCTGGGGTGAACCCCTCCATCGGCGGATGTTCTGCCGCAGCGTTCTCCGCTGGTTTTGCGCTCGGCGAAGATCGCCAGAACCAATACGCGGCAATGGCCAGCGCTAGATTGAGCGCGACTGCGACGATGAAAAGTTTGCGGTAATTCATTTCAGTTCCTCCCCGATGAGGCGCTCTATCTGTGTGATAGCGGCTTCATGCTCAGCCAGCGTGCGTTCGCGATCCATTGCGAGGCGGAGCGTGTCGTTGTACGAGCCAAGCAGGCCTTGATAGTCCTGTTTTCCCGCGCGATATCCCGCCAAGCCGGCGTTCAGCGCCGACTCGCTTTGTGGGATGAGTCCTTGTTCGTAAACCGTCAGTTGCTGTTCCGAAGTTTCAACAATCGCGATTTGTTCTCCCAGGTCGCTTTCCATTTGCTTCAGCCGGGATTCTTTTTCGGCTTCGGCCCCCCTGAGCTTGGCCCGCGACTCGGCTTCCGCGGCGCGCACGCGAGAACGGTTCGGCAGCTTGATTGAGAACGTGCCCATGTAATAGTCGCGGAAGGTGTCCGCGGTGTGCTGCCACATGTACTGCACGCCAAAATCGGGCTTTTGCTCGCGTTTGGCGAGTGCTGCTGCGGCTTGGCTTCTTGACACTCGCTCCGCGCTTACCTGCAACTCAGGATTGTTCTGGCGGAGCTTTGCCAAGAGCGCGGCAGATTCGGAGATGTGGCGGGAGGAAAGGGGCTCGGGAACAATGTCACTTGATTCGGAGGGGCGATTCAGCACTGCTTTCAAAACGACCTGGGCCTGAGCGCTCTCGCGGCGCTCCATGGAAATCTTGTTCAGGAGCTTAGTGCGCTCCAGTTGGGCCCGGAGCACGTCCTGCTGCGTTCCTTGTCCCACGCGATAACGGATTTCTGCAGCCTGCTCGATCTCGTCCGCAAGTTGCCGATTCTTGTCGAGTATCCCGACCAGTTGTTGAGAGGCCGCTAGCTGGAAATAAGCCAGCTTAAGACGGGTGAGCACATCCCACGTGACCGCATCTTTCTCTGCGCGTGAGATTGCGATCTCATGTTGCGCCACATTTGCCCTCAGCGCACGCTTGCCCGGATAAGGGAGCTCCTGCGATGCGCCAAATCCGATGTAGGCAAAGTCACTGTTGCTGTATCCGGCGAATGGCCGCGGGCTGCCCACAGTAAAGCTTTGGACCATCACTTCGCTATCTGGCAGCGCCGACGCCTGTTTAGGCATGTATTCGGAGGTCTGAATTGCGCGCTCTGCAGCTTTGATTGCGGCATTGTTCTGCCGGGTCTCTGCGATGAGCAACTGCAAACTCGTTGGAGCGTTCTGCGCGAAAGCCGCTGCGGTCCAGAGAACAAACACACAGATTTTGCTGATCTTCGTCATTTCTCCTCGCAAACGTTGGAGATGAAGTGCATGCGAAGACACAACGATGCCCTCGCACTTCAACGGCGACGAAGAAATCAGATTCTAAGTACGATGACTATTTGCGGAGGGCTTTCGGGCGGGCATTCGAATGAGGTGGCGCTGCTCCGAGTGAAGACTTGTGGCAGTAGGGAAGCAGCTTCCCTCAGCCCAGTAACGACTGAACCAAAATCGTTCCTTTGAATTTTTGAAGCAGTTACGGCGTGATGTGAGACAGGGTGCTGGCAGCACGAGTGCGAACTCGGCATCACAGATGTCTCGCACTGGCCGGCCATCTCTTGGCAGCACTCCCGCTGTTCCTTGCTCATCTGTGCAGCCGGCGTCAGACACGCCGAAAGCGGAAGCGCGAAGACAATGACCGATAACGCGATCGACGCAAATTGTGACGTTCTATGCAACATACTCATTGTACCGCGACCCGCAAGACTTCATGGCGGCCAATCGTCGTTCCCTGCAGTTTGCTTGTCCTCGACCGTTTTCGGCTCGCTCACGTACATTTGCGCAGACCAACCTGTAAGTTTCATTTTTTGCTTGCGACACGGCGGACCATACCATCTCGTTTTCGCCACTTCATCTCCAGTGTCGTTTTATCCCTTTCGATGCTGTCTTGAATCCTAGCCACTAGCTCGTAGGGCATTTCGTTGCGCGGAAGCCCCGTCCAACGGACGAGGCCAGGGCCTGTCGGATTTACGCTCAACTCGGCCCGAAGCGCACTCAGCTCAACACCTTGAATGAGTGAGGGTAGCGCCTTCCAGTTGAAAACTCCCTCGCCGTCCTATCGGCCTTCGGCACTCGGAGCAGAGAGCACAAGCCACCACTTCTCGAAGGTAGTTTCCATGCCACCCGATGGGATCCTTGTGCTGCTTGTGGTAGCGTTGTTTCTTCTTCCAATGGCGATCACGTTTGTGCACTAGCAATCGATACGCATAGGCGGCCGCGCTGGCGATCCATTCTGCCATCGTGACTGCTTCCTGGCGCCCGGCCGATTCTTTCGGAATTTGGTAGGGTTTTTTGTCCAATCTACGGCGATAGTCACGAAAGTTGCCAGTCCAACCGCACTCACTGCAGCCTAATATTCTGTCCCGCACTTTCTGAATAGCCCTCTCTCGCTGCCCGCTCGCTGCGGTTTGTTCATGAATCAGCGGCGTAAGCTCCGCTTCCACAGCGTGGGCAATAGTTCGGATGGTAATCGCGCAAGTCTCGCACAGCGCCTGACGTCCTCGTTTGGTGCGAAATGACGCTCGGCATAGGCTGCAGGCATGTTGGTAAGGCAGGCGACGATAGAGACTATCGTTCATCGCAAGTAGCTGATTCTGCGTTGAATTCACGGTTTGCAGAAAGCGAGTCGTCTGGCGGCAGAATCACACGTTGCAGATGATAAGAGCCAAGGTTTCGAGAAAACAAGGGCAACAGGCATTTTGCCCATTCTGCAGTAACGGACTCGAGCTCAGCGTCTCCCGCTCAGCTATTCGCATTTTCCGCTGTCGTCTGTGTTCACTATTCGGGCAAGCGCTAACGCCTCCGAGAGTGTTTCGGCCAAGACCCCGAGAATTACGAAGGAGAAGAAGAAGATGGCTCGGAGAAAACTGAGCATTGAGGATCAGCTCCGCGGCGTTAAAGCCGCACTGAAAAGCAAGAGAACCCCGCCCCAGTTTATTACCGGTTTGCGGAAACGAGCGGAGGAGCTCCAAAAGAAACTTGAAAGACACCGCAGCAGTAAAGGCTTCCGGTTTCCTGGGATTTTGTGAGCAATGGTTTCAGAGGCTTATGAAAAAAGTCCTGTCAATCCGCATGACAGAAGTGCTCGCCCGCGCGGTACGAGAGGAAGCTGCAGAGAGGAAAATGTCACTCTCCGCGTGTGTTGCCTGGATAATCGATATTGCGCTTCAAGACGGGCTAGATCTGTCACCTCTGACTGATGTGAGAGAACTGCTGGACGGCAAGATTGATTGCCGGCTGCCTGCCGAAATTCTTTCTCGACTTCGGCCTGTCTGCAGGCGGTTGCGACTATCCTCCTCGGTCTACATCCGTACGCTTATGTACGCAGGACTCACCGGGAGATTGAGACTCAAGCAGGTCGGAGGTCGCTACACGCTAGTGGCTAATCATGACCAAAATTAGGGTCTTGGAGATCTTCGCCGCGAACGCTCGATTTATGACTCCAGATGATGTCTGCAAGAGTCTACGCGGATACCGCGCTCGCAGTTCTGTCTACAGCTATCTCTTTCGCCTGTACAAACAGGGATTGCTTTTGCGCGGAGAAATTTACGGCCGAATTGCATATCGAATATCCCCGCGCGGACTTGAGCGGCTGCAATTCCTGAGAACTTCTGAAGCCGAATCGGAGGACATTAAAACTGGAGGTAATTTGCTTTCTTTTTTGCGGTGAAAAAGAACGCCAGGGGTGGCCACGTCCTGGCGGTGCTTAAGGTGGAATCCTAAGCGGTTTCGAATACTGCTTTATCCTACCTGATTTTCCCCGCAAGCGGACATTTTTTGCACGGGCCGGGCTTCGCGCACCTATATGAGCGGGCGCTGTAGGAATGACGAACCATACATCCCGCGACTTGAACCGGCACGCGAGGCCCGCCCACCAGCAGCTTGTGAAGTGTTTTGCGCGACGCCGGAGGGGCGTCGCGCTTCGTGATTGCCCAACCCTGCCGGGTAAGGATTCAAAGAGTTCGTCGCGGGGGTCAAGGGGGCAGCAAGCCCCCTTGGGGCTGCGAAGCAGCCCTTATGAGGTGAAGGGCCACCGGCTGTTGAGAACATGCGCGAGTTGCGGGCTTGTCTAATAGCCCGCAACTCGCGTCAGTTGGACGCGTACCGCTTTGTTGGAACGTGAACACGTGAAGTGTCGCCAAAAATGGCCATGATCGACAAGCTCGATATTCGTGTGCCCGGCCCGGCGAACTATACGCCGGAATTTTCCGGGCTTTTCGCCGAGCTTCGGAACGATCCCAAAGGTCCGTTTCATGCGTCTCGGCACTACCTAGGAGTTGCTGACCTCAGGCGTTACGGACACGACGCCATACTCCACACGCACTGCAAATTTGGTAAGGGAGACCACAAGGTTGAACTGATCGACACGGGCATTCGCAGCCTTGATTACCTGGCAGATCAGGTAAGCAGAATTTTCGCCGTCAATCCTTCCTTCCTGGAAATCATTCGTGTAGATCTTGCCGCGGACGTTCCTGGGGTTTCGGTTCTCTGGTTTCTTTCTCACGTTCGCGCGAAGTTCAAGCGTTTTCACAATGCAGGCACCGGGTTCGAATACCAACAACTTGGGCAACGAGGAATTCAGACGCTGTACCTGGGAAAACGTCCGAACCTGTTTCGCATTTATGACAAGGTTGCAGAGTGGCAAAAGCAGCATAAGGAATTGCGAAAGCAGGCGGGAACGGCCGAGATCCCCGACTTTCATAGCTTTTATGGAGTTTGGCCGGACACGGTCCTGACGCGGGTAGAGAGGCAGATTGGAGGCGGGAAAATCGCGCAGCAAATTACGATCAAACGTGAGACCGAAACAGCCCACGTCAGCACATTAGGAGAGCTGCGCAGATATGCGCCGGAGTTTAACCCCTTCGGCAACTTGGAATTGAGCCACGCGGCTCTACCGCCACAGCCTAACGATTTCAGCGATCTTAACCAGTACATGTCCGTAATGTGGGCACGTTCCGTCATCCCTGAATGGGGCTTGCACGCGTTTCGTCAGTGGCTAAACCTCCACACCAATCGCAACGCAAATCGTTGGTTGAAGCGATACGGGAACTGGCTGTCTGACGCTGATCCTGAAATTTCCGACAGCATCAGTTCGAGCGATCTGTACGAACGATATCGTGAGTCGGTTTCGAAGCAGCTTGCGGCGTGACTAGGGACAACTCCTCTCTCAATGCGTATACTTGCCAACGCGGAAAAGCAAGGCGAGCTAGCCCAGTTAGGAGGCTGGCAAAAACAAATGGCTCGCCGACGTTATCAGAAAGGAAGTGTTCGCAAACGCGGCAAACGAAATCCAGTTTGGGAGTTGCAGTGGTGGGCGGATTCTGTGAACTCGGATGGAACTCTCGCGAGAAAACGAGAGTCGGTCATTCTTGGCACCGTCGCGAACATGACCAGGCGGCAGGCACAGAAGGGCGCCGAAGAACATCTTCGTCCACTGAATCTCGGGAAGATAACACCGTACTCCTCTATCTCAGTTCGAGAGTTCGTGGAACGGTATTTCATCCCGAATTTCTTTCCCACATTGAAGCTCTCCACACAGCAACGTTATCGCCGCACACTCAACAATCACCTTTTGCCTGCTTTTGCAGATTCTCGTCTTTGCGAGATCGGCACCCTGCAACTACAGCAGTTCGTTTTGCACAAAATTGCGAGCGGTCTGAGTTGGGAGTGTGCCGATCACTACCGCAACTTGATGTCGAGCTTGTTCGCAACCGCCAAAAAGTGGGGCTTCTTCGCGGCAGACAATCCGGCTATCGGAGTCGAACTTCCCGAGAAGAAAGCCGTGCGAGAAAAGCACGTGCTTTTGCCAACGCAGATTCCACAGTTGCTCGCTGCGCTTGCCGAGCCAGTGCGGACCATGATTCTGCTCGCGGTGCTCACGGGATTGCGGGTTGGAGAGATTTTGGGACTACGCTGGAGAGATATAGCTTTCAACTCCGGCGAGATTCGAGTCGAGCAAGCCTGCTATCGGGGCTTGATCGGTTCGCCCAAGACCAAAGGCAGCCGACGTATCCTTCCGATGCCAGATGCGCTCATAAGTCAGCTACAGCGATTCGACGGGCAATCTATTCGGCAGTCGGAAGAGCAGTTGGTCTTTCACACCCGCAACGGCACTCCCTACAGCGACACGAACCTGCTGCACAAGTTTCTGAAGCCAGCAGGCCGCAAGCTAGGGATGCCCTGGCTCAACTGGCACACGCTCCGGCGCACTCATGCCACACTCTTGCAACATGCGGGAGCTACGCTCAGAGAAGCGCAAGCGCAGTTGGGTCACACGAAGATGTCAACCACGCTCGAAATCTACACCCTTCCCATTGCCGCAGCACAGCGGCAGGCAGTCGAAAATCTCTCGCGAATGGTGACCAATGGTGACGAGTTGCGCCAAATCGGGGAGAAACTGCCGAGGCTCACTCAGCAGATTCAATGAGGTAGATGGTAGGCACGTGGGGACTCGAACCCCAGACCTCTACCGTGTCAAGGTAGCGCTCTAACCAACTGAGCTACGCGCCTACAACAACTTCCGAGTTTATCAGGGAACGTTTGGGAACGGAAGCTGCCAAGACCGCTCCAATGACGCCCGATTGCGCCTTCCGTCGATCTGCTGGAATAGACTGTGCGTACAGGTCCATCGTCAGACGACTACTCGCGTGACGGAGCATATCCTGTGTCACTTTGACTGAGGCTCCGCTGGCTTCCAGCAACGTCGATAGCGTCCGCCTGAAGGAGTGCCAGCCGATATGCTTGCTGATTCCAGCACGCACAGCAGCGGGTCTAATGACCTTCCGCAAGAGACTGTCCGGCCAGTATGGTTGCGTTCCATTCATCTCAGGACTGCCGAAAATATAATCGGCGTCTTGATTGTATGGACAGCGCGCGCGCCAATCGAGCAACGCTTCAGCGAGTGCAGCATCCATCGGAACGGCCTTGCCGGATGCTTCAGTCTTGAGGCTCCCGATAACTTGATCCACGATGGCGCGACATGGACGTATCTCGCGTTTGTCGAAGTGAACGTCAGCCCACTTCAATGCGAGTAGCTCCGATACGCGCAACCCGGTGCATGATGCCAGCAGCACCGCCGTCCGGCATGGCTCCGTCAGTTCCATGAGCAGCGCTCCGATTTCCTCAGCAGTAAGCACGTCCGGCAACTTCTCCCGCTTCGCACTCTGCCGTACAAGAGTGATCGGGTTTCGATTGAGCCATTCATACCGCATTGCATGAGTGAAAATCGCGGACATGACGTTACGGATTTTCGCTTTGCTCCCGTTGGCCAATGAAAGCGAAGCAAGCCATGCTTCAACGGCGACGGTTTTTACATCCGAGAGTTGCTGAGTTCCCCACGTTGGCAGAATCCACGTTCGGATGTAGGAGCCGTACACTTCGCGCGTCGAATACGCCTTGCTGCCATCTTCAGCGAGTTCGTTCCTTGTGTAGTGGGCTACCAGTTCCGCAACGGTGCGGGGTGATCTGGCTTCCCGGTTTATGTTTGTGCGTAGTAGTTCGCAAGCCTTGAGCGCCTTCGTCTTGGTTGGGAACTGTTCCACGGTGCCGATGACTTCCTTCCGGTTGGTCTGTCCATCTCGATAGCGGAACACCCAAACATCCGGGCCAGCTTTCCGCGTCTCTCGATACAGGCAACCGCTTTGATACCGTCTGCTCATTGAATCTCCTTTCGAGTTTGAGCAGGCGGGTTGTTCTGGCCCGATGAATGTAACACAAGCCAGTCTGAGAGTTCACTGGCACGATAGCGGTAGTATTTCCCTACCCGGTAGTGAGGCAGTTCCCCACGTCGCGCCATGCGCTGCACGGTCTTGCTATGCAGTCCACCAAGGAATCTAGCGGCCTCAACATCATTGAGAAGTGGTTCGTAGATTTCGGTCATAAGATCAGGCGAGTTGTGGTAAAGTGCAACGCGCCATGAAGCTGATCGCCAAGATCGCAATCGGGATTCTGCTCGCTGTGCTGATAGCTTGGGCCATCTCTGATCCCACTGACTTCCGGCACAAGCTGTTCGGATACTCGAAAGAGGAACAAGATCAAGCATGGGAAAACGTGAAGCAGGCGCAATGGCGCGTGGATCAATCCCTCAGAGCACAAACCATCGAAGCAAGAAAAAAGTATGTGCGGCTGAAGTTCGGAGAAGCAGCCGCACTTCAATACGAGTTGTGTGAAACCTCTGCTCCCACAGAAAAAGCGAACCAGAAAAAATGTGAGAGGTTATTGGCACTCATTAAACACGCCGAAGCAAATGAGCCGAAGTGGTGATTATGGTGCGTACACTGTACGGTTTTAGCTTTCTCGCGGATCGCGGACATAAACAGCAGGTGCCAGACGAGTCCCAGAGGGATATTCAACCCAGAGGGATGGTGCTGGTTTGCCAGTGGTCAAGTGCCTTTTCAGAGGTCATTTCCTGATGCATCTCCTTCACTATGCCAAAGGTTATGGAGTGGTTTGGCAGGTGTGAAGGAGAAGCAATCAATGCAATGGTTTAGATGCTTTTACAGTTGTATCTCGCATTGGTTTGGCATGGGGTGTGGGATATCGCGGCAAATCCGCGATTTTCGATGATTTTATTTCGATGATCGAAGCCAGTAAAGTGCAGGTCATCTCCGTTGTGGATGGTCTGCTTACTGCTGATCCAAAGGCGGATGAGTTCCAGAACATTGACCGGGACATGTTCCTCAAGTTCAAGGTGGAGATTGTCCGCGCGGAGAAGAGGAAGCTAGTCGCCCGGATGAACATGGGACGGATGCGGGCGAAGGCGGAAGGTCAACGCATTTGTGGGGCGTATTTCTACGGCACTGATCCACGTAGGCCAGAGGAAGTTGCGATCCTCAAGCGGATGCGAGAGCTAAAGGAATCCGGGCTG
>WNGJ01001492.1_pt1 | contig 15113 bp, 15 predicted proteins | sample 5400611 | NCBI WGS metagenome assembly WNGJ01 (sample SAMN13153375, study PRJNA577476) | soil metagenome | isolation source: 40 cm soil or saprolite under Garry oak tree replicate 1 | place: USA:California | collected 2016-06-15
ACGCCAGCGGTCGCGAAACCAGCCTGTGCGGCGTTCTTGCGGGCGATCCTGCGCAGGTCGCCGCACTTCTCGATCAGGGCTTGCGCACCTTTTCGGTCGCACCTGGTGCGCTCGGGCCGGTGAGGGCCGCGATCGCCCGTTATGATGGCCGCGCCGCATGAGCACACAAGCGACGCCTGCAGGCTCTCAGGATCTGATCGCGGCCTACAAGGCCATCCTCCGGGATGTGCTCGATAAACGTCCTTCCGGGATGCGCCAGCGGCTGGCCGAGGCGCTCGGCAAGAACCGCAGCTTCATCACGCAGATCGCCAACCCGGCCTATCAGACGCCGATCCCGGCGCAGCACGTTCACGCCATCGTCCAGACCTGCCATTTCTCGGTGCAGGAAAAGGACCGGTTTCTGGAAGCCTATCACCGCGCGCACCCGCGGCGGCTGCTTCTGTTGAAGGAACGAGAGCGCAGCAGGCGTCTCACGCTGATGCTGCCGGATCTTGGAAGCGAGCCGAAGAACCACAAGTTGGACTCGCTCTTGAGCGAGTTCGCGGAGAAAGTCGCAAGGCTGATCGAGGATAGCTGACGCCGACAGGAGGGAGGCCGGGATGAAGAAATTGATCAATGCGGTCGAGGACGAGGTGAAGGAAAGTCTCGCCGGATTCTGCGCTGCACATTCCGACATTGTGCGGATCGGTGCAGAGGCGCCGTTCGTGCTGCGCCGGCATCTCAAGCCTGGCAAGGTGGCGCTGGTGTCGGGTGGGGGCTCCGGACACGAGCCGCTTCACGCCGGATTCGTCGGGCACGGAATGCTGGATGCGGCATGTCCCGGCCAGGTCTTCACTTCGCCGACGCCCGATCTCATTCTCGCGGCCGCCGAGGCGGCGGACACCGGTGGCGGCGTGTTGTTCATCGTCAAGAACTACGAGGGCGACGTCATGAACTTCGACATGGCACGCGAGATGTCGGGAAACCCGGTTGCGACCGTGATTACCGATGACGACGTTGCGGTGGAGAAATCGACCTTTTCGACCGGCCGGCGCGGCGTCGCCGGCACGCTGATCGTGGAAAAAATCGTGGGCGCTGCTGCCGAAGAAGGAGGCGGCCTTGCCGCTTTGAAGACCCTCGGCGATCGCGTCAATGCGGCCACGCGTTCGATCGGGATCGCGCTGACGAGCTGTACGGTGCCTGCGGCCGGCAAGCCGACTTTCGACATCGCCGAGGACGAGATGGAGGTCGGGGTCGGCATCCATGGCGAGCCGGGGCGCAGGCGCGTCAAGCTCAGGCCGGCTGCCGAGATAGCGGCGGAAATGGTCAGCGCGATCACCGGCGATCTTGGCGAGCGCGCGCGTGGCGAGGCCATCCTGTTGCTCAACGGCTTTGGCGCAACGCCGCTTTCGGAGCTTTACCTGATGTATGACGCTGTCCGTAAGCGGCTCGAAGCGTCAGGTATTGTCGTTGCGCGGTCGCTGGTCGGAAATTTTGTCACGTCGCTCGATATGGCCGGTTGCTCGGCGAGCATATCGCTCCTTGACGAGGAGATGAAACGCCTCTGGGACGCACCCGTTCATACGCCGGCCTTGCGCTGGGGAATGTAGCCGAGAACGATGCCCCCAAAGAACTGCTCGAGTGGTGGCGGTCAGAAAATTTGTCGGTCTGGGTGTTCGCGGGTTCTCGCTGGCCACGACAACTGCAATGAATAGGTTTGTTTCGCGCTGCATAGTTTTGCTGCAGCAAGACATGAATCGAAGCAACTTCCGCCATAACAACATGCTTGACATCACAATCGATCTAAGGGAGCCTAAACGTCGAGCGTTGGGCAAAGCTGCCTAATAACGCTACAAGTTCAAACCATTTCCAACACCACGCTTCAATTCACGCGTGTCCAGTTGGTGGCGAGGGCGCCCTCGGCCTTACGGCCGGCGGGCGCTTTTTTGTTTTGGATTGGGGCGATGGCGCGGACGCATTGTCGTATCGGAGTGATGTTCTCGACGACGGGTTCTTACAGCGTTGTCGCGCGCTCGATGCTGAATGGCGCTCTGCTTGCATTCCGAGAAATCGCCGAGGCTGGCGGCACGGTGGCGCTCGAACCGGTCGTGGTCAATCCGTCGGGCGATCTCGCTCGCTACCGCGCGCTCAGCCTCGAACTGCTCGGTGCCGGCATCCGCCATGTCGTCGGCTGCTATACGTCGTCGAGCCGGAAGGAGGTCATTCCCTGCTTCGAGAAATTCGACGGACTGCTCTGGTATCCATCACATTACGAGGGCTTTGAAAGCTCTGACAATGTGATCTACACGGGTGCGGCACCCAATCAACACGTGCTGCCATTGGTCGAGTATCTCGCTTCGCGGGTAGGTACTCGCGCGTTCTGCGTCGGCTCGAACTACATCTGGGCCTGGGAGAACAACCGCATCTTTCGCGAGGCGTTGACCGCGCGCGGTGGCAATGTCATTGCCGAACGATACCTGTCCGTCGGCGAAACAGAATTCGACCAGGTCATATCGGCGATCCTCGACCAGCGTCCCGACTTCGTCTTCAACAACCTGATCGGCACCAGCGCCTACGCTTTCTTCCGTGCCTTCCGCGCTGCATGCCACGGGCGAGGACTGGATCAAGCCAACGATATTCCGGTGGCGAGCTGCACGCTGTCGGAGCCGGAGCTTGCCGAAATCGGCGCGGATGCCGTTGACGGGCATTTGAGTTCCAGCGTGTACTTCTCTTCGCTGGACTCGCCCGCGAACACGGCCTTCATCGGTGCCTACGCCAAAGCCTTTCCAGACGGGCCGGTGTCATCCGCCGATGCGGAAGCCTCCTATATCGCCGTCAAGCTTCTGGCCGCGGCGCTGGAGCAGGCCGGCACCGACGACGCGCGAACCGTGCGTGCCGCGGTGGCGAACCAGCGTCTGCTGGCGCCCCAGGGCGAAGTGCGCATCGACCCGCAAACCTATCATGCCTGGCTAACGCCGCGGATTGGCCGCTCGGCCGTCAACGGACAATTCGAGGTGCTGCTGGAAGCGCGCAGCCCGATCGCCCCGGATCCCTATCTGGTCCAGTCGTCGCCGCGCTTCGCGATCGCAATGCGCTCCCCCGTGCTCAGAGTGGTGCAATCATGACATCCCGAGTGCTGCAGAATTTCAAAGGCGGCCGCGCCCTGGTGGTCACGGGGCGTTGCGGATGGGAAGGCACGCTCGAGACGACCCTCGCCAAGCTCGGCGTCAGCAGCGAATATCCCGAGATTGTCGACGGCCGCGCGCAGATCGACATCGGCAGCCTGCAGGTAGAACGCGACATCCTGTTTGTCGACGGCGACCTCGAAGGCGCTGTTGCGATCGAGGTCGACCCGGTCTCGCGCCTGCCGCCGGTTCCGGTGATCGGCTTGGTCGGCGTCGAGGCTCCGAGCCGGCTCAAGGCGCTGGTCAATCTCGGCGCCACGTCCTTCCTGCGCAAGCCGGTGCACGGCGGAGCCGTCTACACGTCGCTGTTCATGGGTATCAACCAGTTCCTGCTGCGCAGCGACATGTACGCGCGCCTGCAGGATCTCGAACTACGCCGTCGCGGCCGCCGGGCAGTGATACGCGCGGTCGTCCTGCTGATGCAACAGAACGGTCTCGATGAAGAGGGCGCGTATTCCCAGCTCCGCCGCGAAAGCATGCGCGTGCGGCAGAATCTGGAACTGTACTGCCAGGAGTTTCTGAGCAGGCGGGCGAAGCCGCCCGACATTCCCGGCCGTACGACCAGCGTCACGCTGCAAGGCGGCAAGAAGCAAGCGATGTAGGAGACAACGACATGACCAAAAATGTGCTGCGAGGGCTATGCGCTGTAGCCCTCACGGGGACGCTTGTCCTCACGTCAGGCGCGGCGTTTGCGGAAAGTCCCATCAAGCTCGGCGTGCTGGAGGATCAGTCTGGCGATTTCGCCGCGGCTACCATCGGCAAGGTCCACGCGATCCAGTTCGCCGCCGACGAGATCAACAAGGCCGGCGGCATCGCCGGCCGGCCGCTTGAACTCGTCACCTACGATACCCAGTCCGACAACACGCGCTATCAGGAGTTCATGCGCCGCGTGCTGCAGCGTGACAAGGTCGACGTGGTGTTCGCCGGTTTCTCGTCGGCGTCGCGCGAAGCTTACCGTCCGATCGTCGATCAGTTCAACGGCTTCGCGTTCTATAACAACCAGTATGAAGGCGGCGTCTGTGACGGTCACATGGTCGTCACCGGCGCAGTACCGGAGCAGCAGTTCTCCACGCTCATTCCCTACATGATGGAGAAGTACGGCAAGAACGTTTACACGCTCGCCGCCGACTACAATTTCGGCCAGATCTCGGCGGAATGGGTTCGCAAGATCGTCAAGGAGAACGGCGGCAAGATGGCGGGCGAGGAATTCATCCCGCTCGGTGTGTCGCAGTTCTCGCAGAGCATCCAGAACATCCAGAAGGCAAAGCCGGATTTCGTGGTGACGCTTCTGGTCGGCACTGCGCAGGCCTCCTACTACGAGCAGGCGGCGTCGGCGAACGTCAACCTGCCGATGGCCTCGTCGGTCAATGTCGGGCAGGGGTACGAGCACAAGCGCTTCAAGCCGCCGAGCCTGAAGGACATGTACGTCACGACCAACTACATCGAGGAAATCGACTCAGCCCCAAGCAAGGCGTTCTTCGCGAAGTTCAAGGCCAAGTTTCCGAGCGAGCCCTACGTGAACCAGGAGGCCGAAAACTCCTATCTCGCCGTCTATCTCTACAAGCAGATGGTCGAACGGGCGAAGTCGACCAACCGGGACGATATCCGCAAGGTGATCGCGCTCGGCGATGTCTGCATGGACGCCCCGGAGGGCAAGGTCTGCATCGACCCGAAGAGCCAGCACATGTCGCACACCATTTATCTCGCCAAGGTCGGGGCTGATCACGCGATCGCCTTCCCGAAGGTATGGGAGGACATCAAGCCGTACTGGCTCGGCGAAGCGGGTTGCGACCTGACCAAGAAGGATCCGATGGCGCAGTACACGCCGTCGAACCCGCCGCCGAAACCCTGACTTTGGCGTCGGCGTCGCCCCGTGGGTGCTCCCGCACGCCGGGGCGGCATTCTTGAAACCTGAGAAGCCTGCGGCCGCAGGCACAATCCGCATCACCCTGGTTGGTTCATGGATATCGCAACGCTTGCATTCTCCGCGCTCTATCAATTCGGCGACGCCTTTGCGTTCCTCGTGCTGTCGGCATGCGGGCTTGCGGTGATCTTCGGCATGATGGGGGTGATCAATCTCGCCCACGGCGAGTTCATCATGTGCGGCGCCTATGTGACGGCATCGACGGCCCATGCCGGTCTTCCGCTCCCGCTTGCGATCTTGGCCGGCGCCATCGTCGCCGCGCTGGTCGGGGCGCTGGTCGAGTTCGTGGTGATCCGGCACCTCTACGACCGGCCGCTTGACACCATCGTGGCGACCTGGGGCCTGAGCCTTATCGCGACCCAGGGTACGCTGATCATGGTCGGCTCGACCATGGCCGGCGTCGGCACGCCGTTCGGCAGCTTTCAGGTCGGCCAGTACTCCTATTCCATCTATCGCCTCGTGCTGTTCGCATCGGCGCTCGGGGTGCTTGGCGGTCTCTACATGCTGTTCAATTGGACCCGCTTCGGCGTTCTGGCGCGCGCCACCATCCAGGTGCCGCACATGGCCAGGGCGCTTGGTGTCGATACGCGCCTGATCTACAGCCTCACCTTTGCCTGCGGCGCAGGGCTCGCCGGCCTCGCCGGCGGCTTGTACGCCCCCACGATGACACTGGTGCCGACCATGGGCGCCACCTTCATCATGGAAGCCTTTGTCACGGTCGTGATCGGCGGCGCCGACGTGTTCCTCGGCACGGCGCCGGCGGGTGGGGTGCTCGCGGTGGTGAAGTCGGCGATGACATCCTGGCAGGGCCAACTATTCGGCCAGATCGGTCTGTTGATTGCCGTGATCATCGTCGTCCGGATCCTGCCGAAGGGCATCTCCGGCTTCCTGTTGCGCGAACGCGCCTGAAGGATCCGCGGCAGTGAACGGTTTCCTTCTTTTCCTCCGCCGCCTCGAAGGCCCGCAGACCGTGGGCCACGGGCCGGCCTTCTGGGCGCTGTTCGCCATGGTGCTTGCGATCGCCTGCGCCTATCCGCTGTTCAGCGATGGCTACACGGTCGGCAACACCGCGTACTTCTTCGTCTGGGTGTTCATCGCGCTCAGCCTGTGCCTGATCTGGGGCTATGGCGGCTCGCTCTCTTTCGGCCAGACCGCGTTCTTCGGCATTGCCGGTTATGGCTACGGCATCCTCACCATTAATTTCGGCTCGGCCCATGGCTTCACCCTGATCGCGCTGCTGCTGGCAATCGGTATGGCCGCGCTGTTCGCTCTCCTGCTCGGCTACTTCATGTTCTTCGGTCGCATCGCCGGCGTCTTCCTCGGCATCGTGACGCTGGCGGTGACGCTGATGCTCGAGCGCTTCATGGCCCAGACCGCGGGCCCTGAGTGGCACATCGGCGCCGCACGCCTGAACGGGTTCAACGGCATGAGCGCCATGCCGCCGCTGACGATCCCCTGGCCCGGGGGCGACATCGTGCTGTTCGCCGATATCGGCCTCTATTACGCGGTGCTCGGCATTCTGGTCGCTGTGTATCTGGGCCTGCGCATTCTCCTGAATTCCGCATTCGGCAACGTCATCGTCGCGATCCGGGAAAATCCCGAGCGCGCGGAGATGCTGGGTTACGACGTGCGCAAATACCAGCTCATCACTTTCGTGATCGGGGCCGCGCTCGCGGGTCTTTCCGGCGTGCTCTACACAGTGTGGGGGCAATACATCACGCCGTCGAGCATGGGCATGACGGCGGCCGCGTTGCCGCTGATCTGGGTTGCGGTTGGCGGACGAAGCGATCTCACCTCGACCGTGATCGGAACGCTGGTGGTGCTCTCGGCCTTCCAGGCGCTGACTATCTACGGCAGCCAGTACGCGCTGGTATTCATGGGCATGCTGCTGGTGCTGACCGTGCTGATCGCCCCGGACGGGCTCGTGCTCGCCGTCATGAATCTTATCTCCCGGCTCGCCGCACACCGCAGCAAAGGAGAGGCCTGATGGCGCTCCTCGAACTGCGCCGACTGAACAAGCACTTCGGTGGCCTGCACGTCACCAATTCGGTCGACCTTGCGCTCGAGGCCGGCGAAATCCATTGCCTGATCGGCCCGAATGGCGCGGGCAAGAGCACGTTGTTCAGGCTGATCCTCGGCGAGCACCATCCGGGCGGCGGCGATATCTTCTTCGCCGGAGAGAACATCACCGCGCTGAAGTCGTTCGCTCGCATTCACCGCGGGCTGTCGGTCAAGTTTCAGGTGCCGGGCGTGTTCAAGGGGTTGTCGGTCCGCCAGAACCTTGAAATCGCCTTGCAACGGCAGCATCGTGCCGGTGCGCTTGCGCGCGAGATCGACCGGCTGCTGACCTTCCTCGGGCTCGAAGTCGAGCAGGCGCAGACGGCCGGCAATCTCAGCCATGGCCAGAAGCAGTGGCTCGAGATCGGCATGGCGATCAGCCTGAGGCCGCGCCTGCTGCTCCTGGACGAGCCGACCGCGGGCATGTCGCCGGAAGAAACACATTTGACCGGCGAGATGGTGCAGCGGCTGAATGCGGAAGGCATGACCGTGCTCGCGATCGAGCACGACATGGCCTTCGTGCGCCAGGTCGCACAGCGCGTCACGGTGCTGCATCTCGGAAAGGTGTTCGCACAAGGCTCGATCGAGCAGATCGTCGCCGACGAGCGCGTCGCCGCGATCTATCTGGGGCAAGCCCATGCGTAAGGAAGTGATCCTCGCGACGCTGGGTTTACGCGCCGGCTATGGCGGCAAGCCGGTGCTGCAGGGTCTCGAGATCGAGGTGCGGGAAGGCGAGATCGTCGCCGTGATCGGTCGCAACGGCGTCGGCAAATCCACGCTGATGAAGAGCCTGATTGGCCTCGTGCCGGCGATGGAGGGGTCGATTGTCTATCGCGGCGAGGCCGTCGAGCTGCTGCCGGCGCACAAGCGGGCGCGGCTCGGCATGGGCTACGTGCCGCAGGGACGCGACGTGTTTCCGCGCCTGACGGTTGCCGAAAACATCGCCGTCGGCGCCGCGGTCAAGGGCGACATCCCCGAGCGGGGACGGAAGCGGATCGTGCAAGCATTCCCGATCCTCGCCGAGCGCTGGAGCCAGCGCGCCGGCACCATGTCCGGCGGCCAGCAGCAGCAACTGGCGATCGGGCGCGTGCTGATAGCAGATCCCAACCTCATCCTGCTCGACGAGCCATCCGAAGGCATCCAGCCGAATATCGTCCAGGACATCGCGCGCAACATGGTCGAGCTCAACCGCACGACCGGCGTGACCATCATCCTGGTCGAGCAGAATCTCGACATGATCCGCGCCATGGCGCAGCGTTGCTACGTGATGGACAAGGGCCGCATCGTCGCGGGCCTCGACCGTGCGGCGCTCGACGACCAGGCTGAAATGCGCCGCCACCTCGCGGTCTGAAACCGATCCACATCGACAACAACTGAAAGGGAGAGCATCGATGGCCTGGCAGGAAAATTCGATCATGACGCGCAAGGGCATCGCCAGGGGCAAGCCCGGCATCCATCACATGATCACCGAAGAGGATCAGGGCAAATACCATTATGTCTATGGTCCCTACGTCAAGCCGGTGCTGATGGTCGATCCTGGTGCGGTGGTATCAGCCGAAACCCACGACGCCTTCGAGGGCGCGATCAAGCACGAGACCGACAGCCCGTCCAAAATCCTCAACTTCCCGTTCCTCAATCCCCAGAACGGGCCGATCTTTGTCAACGGCGCCGAGAAGGGCGATACGCTCGCGGTCTATATCGAGAGCATCGTGCCGCGCGGGCCGCAGCCGCGCGGCACCACGGTGATCATGCCGGAATTCGGCGGCCTGGTCGGCACCGGCCAGACCGCACTGCTGAACCCGGCGTTGCCGGAGCGGGTCAAGAAGCTCGAGATCGATCTCAAGACCGGCACCAAATGGAACGACAAGATCACGCTGCCCTATGAACCCTTCATCGGTACCATCGGCACCTCGCCGGAGATCGAGGCGATTTCGTCGCTGGTCCCGGACTATTACGGTGGCAACATGGACCTGCCCGACGTCGGCGTCGGCGCCGTGGTCTGCGGCTCGAAACCAAAGACTTCATCATGACGATCGGCTCGGCGCGGCCGATGGAGGATGCCGCGCGCATCGCCTATCGCGAATTATGCCGTTGGATGGCGGCCGATTACCGCTTTGAGGAGATCGACGCCTACATGCTGCTGACCCAGGCCGGCCGCGTCCGGCTCGGCAACATGGTGGATCCAAAATACACCCTCGGCGCCTCGATCAAGAAATCGTTTCTTGTCTGAGGGGCCGGTCATGTCGCGCGTGCACAAGGTCGCCGCCGTTCAGTTCGAGCCGACGATGTTCGAAAAGGAGGGCAACATCGCGCGGCTGCTCGAACTCTGCGAGGCGGTGGCGACAGCCGGCGCCCGACTCATCGTCACCCCGGAGATGGGCACCACCGGCTATTGCTGGCTCGACCGGACGGAGGTTGCGCCTTTCGTCGAGACGATTCCGGGTCCAACCACGGATCGCTTTGCGGCGCTGGCGCACAAACATGACTGCTATACATTGCGCTTCTCATCTGCATGGACATCCATTTCGTCGAGACGGCGCGGCTGGCCGCGCTGCGCGGCGCCGACGTGATTTGCCACATTTCGAACTGGCTGGCCGAGCGCACGCCCGCGCCATATTGGATCAGCCGCGCCTTCGAGAATGGTTGCTATGTCATCGAGAGCAATCGCTGGGGACTGGAACGCACCGTTCAGTTCAGCGGCGGCAGTTGCGTGATTGCGCCTGACGGGAGCGTGACGGCGGTGCTCGACAGCGGTGACGGTTTCGTGCTTGCCGACATCGATCTCGATGCCGCGCGGGCGCGCTGCGTCGGCGGCGAACCCGTGTTTGCTCAGCGCCGGCCGGAGCTCTATGTGGAGCTTCTGACCAACACTTTTAGCTGGAATCCACGGGATTTCTTCGGGCTCTATGGACATCAACCCTGGCCCGATGGACGACAATCGCGGCTCAGCGTCGCGCAGTTCGTGCCTGAAGATGAAGTCGCGGTGAATCTCGACCGGATCGCCGATTTCGCGCGCGAGGCCAAAGCTCGTGACGGTGCAGAGCTTGTTGTGTTTCCGGAACTGGCGGTTACAGGCCTCGCCGACCCCGCCGCATCGGCGCAGCCCATCCCTGGACCCATTACGGACCGGCTTTGCCAGCTTGCAGCGCAGCTTGATCTCTATCTCGTCTGCGGGATGGCCGAGCGGTTCGGCGATGCGGTCTACAACAGCGCCTGCCTGGTTGCTCCAGACGGCGCCGTCACGGTCTATCGCAAGACCCATCTGACCGCGGCCGAACGGAGCTGGGCCACCGCCGGCGACGATTGGATCGTCGTCGACACGCCAATCGGACGCATCGGACTGATGATCGGTCATGACGCGTCGTTTCCCGAGGCAGGGCGCGTCCTCGCGCTGCGCGGCTGCGATATCATTGCGTGCCCGGCGGCGATCAGAGAGCGCTTCAGCACGCCGCACGCGGGATCGAAGGTAGCCCAGCGGTTGCCAATTCCGACCGGCGCAGATCCGCACCACTGGCATCATTTCCGCGTTCGTGCCGGCGAGAACAACGTATTCTTCGCCTTTGCCAACATCCTTGATCCGGCGAACGGCTATCCAGGGCTAAGCGGCGTGTTCGGTCCCGACACGTTTGAATTTCCGCGTCGTGAAACGATCGCAGCTGACATCGAAGGCGTCACAACAGGGCTGGTCGACACCACAAATCTCCATACGAATTACCCGACCAACGTTGTTCGGCGAAAGGACCTCGTCTCGATGCGAATGCCGCATAGCTATCGTGAGCTGATCAGGAGCGCGCGGGTTTTGGGCGATTGACTTAAGGGAGTATCGCATGTTCGGCAGCTATGGGGAAACGCGGTAACGCTTCCCCGCTACCAGCTACGACCCGCTATCACGGTGAGTGGATTTTGGAGTGTAGCGGTCTACCGACTCGAACCCCGACCGCGAAAGGTTTGCCAATCGCAAATGTAGCGAAGAAAAATCCATCGATTCCTTCGTCTCGCGAACCACCGATCCGGTCCTCTTGCGGATGGCGTCATCGGAGCATCCTTGAAGGTCAGCCAACTCCGTCCGACACTCACAGGACTGATCTGCTCGCTCTCGCGGCCCTTAGCCGTGCGCCGAAAACGTCGAAGTTCTCTCAGGGAAGGATATTTTCATGCGCACTTGCGACGTCGCCATCATCGGCTTGGGCCTCATGGGAAGCTCCGCGCTCCATTCGCTGTGGGGCAGGGGCGCCGACGTTTTGGGGTTCGATCCGCTGATCGTGGGGGAAGCTCGCGGCTCGTCGCACGGCTCGTGCCGGATCTATCGGCGATTCAACTTCGAAAGCGAAGCGTATACCGACCTCAGCGACCGCGCCTTCGAGGGTTGGCGCGCGCTGGAATCGACCAGCGGCCGGACCATTCTGAAGCCGAGTGAGGTGCTCGAGGCGGGCCCGCCCGGATCGAAATTGGTCGCCGGATCCAGTGCCGCCGCCGCGCGAAAAGGGCCGATCACCGGCCCGACCACGGGTGCCGAGGTCAACTCGGCCTATCCCGCTTTTCGGCTGTCGGACGATTGGGACGTCGTGGTGCAGGAAAGCGGCGGGATACTGATGGCCGAGGAGGCGATCCGCGCCTTCCGCGAAGGAGCGGAGGACCGTATCGTTGCGGCCGCGGCGCGGATACGGCCAACGCCGACCGGCATCCGAGTTTCGACTTCGACCGACGAAGTGACGGCCAAACAGGTTATCTTGGCGGCCGGCCCATGGATCTCCGGTCTCGTCCCGGGCCTCGCGCGGCATCTCAACGTGACCCGTCAGGCCGTCGGCTGGTTCAAACCGGCCAAACCCGAAACCGTAGCGTACGGCGAGTTTCCCATTTTCATAATCGAGGGGAAGCGCGGAATGATCTACGGCTTTCCCGAATTCGAGGGACGCGGCGTAAAGGCCGCGCGGCACGACCACGGTCCGGTGGTAGGCGCCGACGATTGGCACCCTCCGGCAACGGATGAGGAGCTGGAGGCCGTCGGAGTCACGCTTGCCGAACTCGTGCCCGGAGCGGCAGGATCGATCGCCGATCGCGATATCTGCCTCTACACCAACACGCTGAAAGCCGACGCGATCGACGACGGAGGCGACGAGTTCATCATCGATCGACTGCCCGCCGATCCCCGGATCATCGTTGCCTCGCCCTGCTCCGGACATGGCGCGAAGTTCGCCAGCGCCACCGGCAGCATGCTCGCGGACCTTGTGCTCAACCCGCAGGCCGCCGCGCCACGCCCCTTCCGGCTAGACAGGTTTTCCGCATTTGCACCAAGACCGTCGGCGGACCGATAGCGGCGGCGATCTTCGTTCTCGCGAGCGCATGGCTCGCAGGGAGCGACTACCTCGATGAATTCGAAATCGGCCTAGCCGTTGCGGCAATGGTCGTCAGCCTAGCTAGTGCGGCTACGTATCGGCCGGGCTACCGAACTGGGCGAGCGATGCATAGTCGGTCCGTTGGAGCATCACCTATTGGACCAAGGCGGCTGGTACCGTTCTCTCTGAGAACGCCGCAATGAAATCGCAATGAATTGGGTGAAACGACCGTGAACAAAACGTGGCGGAAGCTACTGGCACAGCGAGAAAAATCAACAACTTAGAAGATATTCACTGCGTTCGGGACGCAGGTAACTGCCAGTTCAGACGGCCACCATCAGTGAATGTCGGTATCGGTGGTTGCGGGTCCTTGGCCGGGCCTGAGGGTCAGGTGACAGGTCAGCCCGGATGTGTTTGCACATGAGTGATGTTTGACGGAAGAATGTCTCCTTCTCCACCTTTCCGTTGTCGATGAGGTATTGTCGTATCATCGCGAATGCCATCTCCCTACATTGGGGGCTCGAAGCAGCGATCCCTGGGAGTTGATTTGATTTCGCATTGCTGTCTTCACGTCACGAAAGGACAGTCAATGCGGGAATTGGACGACCTTATTGCGGCCTTTGCGGCGATCGGCGCGACCGGCGACGGCGGCGTATGCCGTCTCGCAGCGACGTCGATCGATAAAGCCGCACGCGATCTTTTTGTGCGCGAAATCGCAGGCCGCGGTCTTGGTCTGCGCGTCGATGCGATCGGCAATATGTTCGGCGTTGCGATGCTGGCACCGGCCTCGCAGGATACCGTTATCGTCGGCTCTCATCTCGACACGCAACCGACCGGAGGTCGATTTGATGGCGTATATGGAGTGCTCGCCGGGCTTCTTGCCACCAAGGCGGTGATAGACCGTGCCGCCGCAAATCCAGAAAAGGCGCGACGAAATCTTGTTGTTACCAACTGGACCAACGAGGAAGGCGCGCGTTTTCAGCCGAGCCTCACCGGCAGTTCAGTATTTTCCGGAAGTCTGTCGCTTGAGCATGCTTATGCGCTCAAGGACGGTGATGGCGTAACGCTTGGCGCAGCGCTTGCCGCGATCGACTATCAAGGATCGTCGCCGCTGGAGCTTCGACCCGTTCGCTATGTCGAACTGCACGTCGAGCAAGGCGACCGGCTGGAACGCGCGGCTGCCGATATCGCGGCGGTTTCCGGAGCCTGGGCTGCTCGCAAAATGTCCGTCGTGTTCCAGGGGGAAGCTTCTCATACCGGACCGATGCCGATGGCCGAGCGCCGCGACGCCATGCGGGCAGCGGCGCGCGCGATTGAGGCGCTCTATGACGAGGTCGAACGCGAGAAGGCAGGAGCGCATGCATCCGCGGCAAGGCTCAGCATCTACCCAAACTCGCCTAACGTGGTCGCTGCTCGGGTGCAGGTCTGGTTCGAAGTCCGGCATGCAACCGAGCAGGTGGCGCTCGCCATCAGCGATCGCTTCCTCGCGCGAATTGAAAAGGAATCCGCGCCTTTGGGCGTTGAGGTTTCCATTGCGGCCGACGAATGCCGGAACACCGCTCTGCTCGATCCAGACGGCGTGACTTTGGTGCGTCACACGGCTGAGGGTCTCGGCATGAAAGCGACGACGCTGCAGACGATCGCGGGACACGACGCCCTGGCGCTTCAGAAGCGCATCCCGGCTTCGCTGATCTTTGTGCCGAGCCGCGGCGGGCTAAGTCATAATCCGCGCGAGTTCACCGCGCCCGAAGCGCTTGAAAAAGGTTACGCGGTGCTGGTGGAAACACTTTGGCGCATGGTCACGGCAGACTAGGCCGCTCACAGCACGGGTCCGCGCGAGGCGAACGACGAAAGCACGTTGGCGGTCAGACGGGACAGGCCATTGTCGCAGCCGTTCCACGCCAGCGCACCACCATAGGTGATCGACCCAACCGAGAAAACCCAACCGCCGCCGTCGATCGGAAACAGGACCATATCCGCCCGCACCATGTCGGGACGCTCTGCGCCGCCCTGGCCGGGCAGCGACAACGTCAAATCCTCGATCACCAGCTGGTATTCATTGCCAAGTCCGGTCGACGTGCCGAGCAGGTAAGCGTGCTCGGGGCTGCCGAGCGCTACATCGAACCGGTCGACCTCGTCGCCGACCGCCCCGCCCAGCACATGGCCGTAGTCGCCGACGATATCTTCGCTGATGCCGTCGAAAAACTTTGCGGCCGGTGAGGTGTAGCTGGCATCGAGCCGGCGGTAGCCGCAGCCCTTTGACCATCCCTCCGATGCAAAGCCGACGCCGAGCATCTTGTTAGGCGCGCGGCCCCGATTGCGCCAGATGCCGCCCGCCTCCGCATGGGTGACATGGGTGCGCTCGCCATGGGGGCATCCCAGCATCGCGTTCCGCTGTTGTCGCGGCGCACCTCGATGACCCACGGCTGTTTCGGGTTGCGGCTGGTTACCCAGTAGAAGCCGTTGCCGCCGAGATACATGATCCGACCGCCTTCCCTGAGATAGCCATCGAGAATGTCGAGGCCGGTGCGCGTCCAGTATTCGGGATGCGACCCTGTCACAACGACGGCGTAGCGGTCGATCAGTGCGCGGCCCTCGCGCTCCAGATCCTCGTCCGTGACGACGTGGTAC
>WNGJ01004112.1_pt1 | contig 15111 bp, 12 predicted proteins | sample 5400611 | NCBI WGS metagenome assembly WNGJ01 (sample SAMN13153375, study PRJNA577476) | soil metagenome | isolation source: 40 cm soil or saprolite under Garry oak tree replicate 1 | place: USA:California | collected 2016-06-15
GAGGTTCGGGCCTTGCCCGGCCTTGATGTAACGAAGCCTGTAGCCATCGACATCAAGGTAATCGATCGGAATATCCGGCGCCCAGCGCAGCGTTTTGGGCGCCTGTGGGACTGGCCTCAAAGCTTCCACGAGATGGGACACGAGCCACAGTCCGATGCCGAAACCAATGAAAACAACAAGTACTAGTAATCCGAAACTCATTCGGGCGCCCTCCCTGACTTTTAGAACGTGTTTTCATTATAACTAAGATCAATGACCAATTACAACCTGCAGCTTTCAACATTACACTACCGGGTGTAAGAGCACCATTGGAATCTCCCGGCTAGTGAGCTTCGGATAACGCGCAAACATAGGCGATGCTTTCACCAGTTGCTCCCAGAGCTGGTTCCTTTGCTCTGGATCCGCCCCCTCCGCGACCGCTTTGATCTGCTGGTCTTTTAACAGAGCATTTTCTCTAGTTTTGAGTTATGCTAAAGGTATCAGCTTTAAGCAAGGAGACATGTACATGGAAAAATGGATTTGTAACACATGCGGGACACAGTTTCCGCCGAGCGAACAGCCGCCAGAGGCATGCCCAATATGCCGCGACGAGCGCCAATACGTCGGATACCAGGGACAGCAGTGGACGACGCTTGCCCAGATGCAGAAGGATGGCTTTCGCAACGAGTTCAGGGAGCATGAGCCGGGCCTGATCGGCATTGGCACTACCCCCTCATTCGCCATTGGCGAGCGCGCCCTGCTGGTGCAGAGCGCACAGGGCAACGTTCTGTGGGACTGCATGAGCTTGATCGATGATGAAACGGTCGCGGAGATCGAGCGGCTGAGCGGTCTTACCGCCATCGCTATCTCACACCCACACTACTATTCGACGATGGTGGAATGGGCCGATCGCTTTAACATCCCCATCTATCTCCACGAGGCAGACCGGGAATGGGTTATGCGTCCCAGCGAGCGCATCACTTTCTGGTCAGGGGAGACTTATCCTCTCTCAGACAGCATAACCTTGCTCCGGCTGGGAGGCCATTTCCCCGGCGGCACAGTCCTGCATTGGAAGCAGGGAGCCGATGGCAAAGGCGCGCTGCTCTCGGGCGATATTATTCAAGTGGTAGCTGATCGCCGGTGGGTCAGTTTCATGTACAGCTATCCCAACCTGATTCCGCTTCCTGCTGCCGAAATACAGCGTATTCGGGACACGATTGTGCCATACCAGTTCGAGCGGTTGTATGGAGCCTGGTTCGAACGGGTCGTGACGCACGATGCGCATGATGCAGTCCAACGCTCAGCCGAGCGGTATATTCGTGCGTTGCAGTCCGTGCGCCACTAATCGGCTGGAGAGACTTTGCAAGGGGAGGGCAAAGCGAGAACATAGGACAACAAGAAAGCCTCGAAAAAACCTATCATGACTATTATCCGCTGCTCTTTGCGATCGCCTATCGCATGCCTGGCAGCGCCAGCGATAGACGATAGCACGAATTCCCCTATGCCGTCTAGCGTACTTCCAATGAGGTTTGTATCACTTGTATCGGTTGTCGCACTTGTATCGCTGTGTCCCACGTGATGCGCAACGAGATACATGTAAGCAAGCGTAGAGAAAAACAAGAGGACCATTCCCACAGAAGAGACGAGAAATTCCTGAGAGATGAAAGACATTGGGGCCCCGACGTTGCGTGGCATCGTTTTGTTTTCGTCATTTTCCCAAAATCGCCCCTCTCACTCTGAAATGGTGTAGATCGACACCATTTGCTGCAGTTCCTCTTTCATTTGTTCTCGCCAAGCTCTCGGTTCTACCAATTCTGCCCCTGGCCCAAGCCAGCGCAGCAATTCGAAGACAATCGTCTGGTTTTCCTCACCAATCGTCATGATTACTTGATTGCCGTCGCTCTCTTCAAATCTGGCATGGCGATAATACCAGTCCCGTTGGAGCCGTTCCGCCTGCGTTCGCGTGAGGCGAATAACGACAGGTGCATTCCGTTGCCATTGTTCCATCGCCGATCTCAGCCACGTGTGCCCTAAAAGATTTTGTATGTCAAACGCACTTGGGGGGCTCAAGGCTTGGGAATCCCCCCTGAGAGAGACGACACGATCCGCTCGCCATGATCGTCGCCTTCCTTGTCTATGGGGGGCTGGCTGTCACACTCACGGTGATCATCGCAGCACTCATCCCGTGTAACCGAGTCAGTGACTTCAGTGGACTCTTCCAGCTTGCTGAGCGTATCTCACCTGCCTGGCTCGCCACTGGCATTATCGTGGTCTTCGCTCTCACCATCATGCAGCTCAATGCAGCGAGCTGGCTCTGGGGGATGTCACGCCTCATCTACGCCTCTGCGCGGGCAAAACGACTGCCGCGCTGGTTTGCCCAGCTTGATAGCCGCAGTCTTCCAAGACGCGCGATCCTGTTGCTGGGTATCGTGTTTGTGGTCATGACAGGGATGACTGCCGTCTTCCCAAATTTGCTCGTCAGTGTATTCACCGTGGCAAGCTCTGTCTTCTTGTTTCTCTACCTGCTCTGTCTCGTCTCCTACTTGCGCGTCACGCGGAGCTCTGGCAAGCGTCTTGTCTATGGTGTGTTCTTCGTATTCCTCCTCGCCACACTGATGAGCATTGGCCTGAAGATCCTCTATCCCATTGCGGTTTTCCTCTTCGCCTTGTGTGCATCGATCATGCGCGAGCGGCGGCTGGCCTCGCATTTGCACAAAGAAGAAGAGAAGGGGCACCAGGAAAGAGGGGAAGCATGAGAGGAAGCCGACGATGAAGTCGACAGAGGTGCATCATGGGTCGGCGAGTCTCATTGTTCCCTACGCGGAGACCACATGAACAGCATCGAGCAAGCATCTGTCAGCGTCCAGACTTCTCCCGAGCAGATTCCCGCCGTGCCTGCCTGATTTGGCGAAGTGGCCATCGTCGTCACTTTCTGACCCAACTGGGAATGCTGACGACGTTCAGCGACCAAGTGCGCTTCGCCCGCAAGCGCTTCGGCACCTATGAGGTGATTGACGCCTGATGGGACGCTGCGCTGTCCACAAGGAGCTACGCTCTATTTACAGAAACGGCGTCCTGAACACGATGGGACGCTGAGAATGCTCTACGCGGCCCGTATTGCCGACTGCCGCTCGTGTCATGCGGCAGAAAGGACAGGCGGCCGATTGACCGCACCAAGAGGTATCTCAAAACCGTCAGGAGGGAGTGTTCATCATACACGGGTAGCCCACGGGTCTATATTCGCGCCTCGTCCTCCTGATTGTTCGGCATCTCCGCTACTGCCGTCCCTCTGTAGAGTGCGGCCAGCGGGAATCGTGCTCCAATGCTCACCAGTTCGATCTCATCGGCTGGCCCGAATAAATGGAGCGTCCACTCATCTCCTGCTCGGCGCTGGACCTCTGCGGCCTGGTATTTTGTGGCGACCAGCATGTACTCCTGGATGGTGGGGCAGGCTCGGTACACATGGGCCTTCGTGATTCTGTCTTTGCCTTCGGTTGAGTCTGAAAGCACTTCGACAACCAGACGTGGGGCCTGTACTTGTATCCGCTCGGTTGTCGGCTGGTCACGCTGGTCGCACGACACCGATGCATCAGGATAGGCATAGCGCGTCTCTGACAGGCGCACACTTGCATCTGAGTTGTAGACATAGCACTGCTCGCCTCCCAGCGCATCCTCAAGAGCCCTCACGGTATTGCTGCCAATGCGCGAATGAGCAAGGCTCCCCCCTGACATAAGGTATACCTGCCCGTCGATATATTCGTACTTTACGTCCGGGTTCGCCCGCTCTAGCTCGCGCCACTCCTCTATCGTCAAGCGCTTCGGTTTCCTTTCGGTTACCATATCACACCCCCTTCAAAGAGGAAAGTCGATGCAGACTTTCTACTGCTCGGTCATGTCGCCTGTAGTATACCACGAACACCAGGCCATCCTCACAGAGGATTTGCCATGCTTATTACCTTATCGCTGCCTTCCACAACTTCTCCCCCGACGCATCGTTCTGGCAGACTTGGCGCACTTCGGTTGGTCCCATTTCGGCATTGCAGGTCAATTTCGGCCCCTTAAAGCGCTCCAACTGTCGCTCTCGTGCAGCCTGTACCCTCGCGCGAATGATTTTTGAATCTTCGACCTGTCGCTTGTCGGCTAGCCTCTCGTAGATGATATAATGAAGCCGATAGCAAGACAAGTGTATTTATCACTGTACAATACCGGAAAGAAACGACCTATGGTAGTAAAGCACAACGCAAGCAACGAACGAATAAGCCTTGAAGAATACTTTGCCCTCTTAGAGAAAGACCCCGAGCACAGCTATGAATATCTGGATGGTCGTGTCTACATGATGACTGGTGGAACCCCTGATCACTCAATCATCGGTTCCAACATGAATGGGATTCTGAGAGATAGTCTGCGTGACCGCCGTTGTATTGTTTATAATTCGGATGTCTATCTTCAATTGTCTGAGCACTATCGTGTCTGTCCCGATGTCACCGTTAGTTGCGATCCACGAGATAGAGGAGCGCGCGAAGTCATCCGCTATCCTTCTCTCGTTGTAGAAGTCCTCTCTCCTGCAACCGAAGCTCGTGATCGAGGCCAAAAGTCCTTACAGTATCGTTCCTGCCCAAGCATTCAAGAATACCTGCTTATCAGCTCTGAATTTCCCCTCGTTGAAGTATTCCGCCGTGAGAAACATGGTTTCTGGGCGCTATATACCCTCGGGCCGGATGACGCTATCGAGCTAACCAGCCTTGGTATTCGCTTCCCTCTTGCGGAAGTCTACCAGAATACCTCCTTTATAGAAAAAGCGAACGATTAAACAAACGATGATGGCTCCCTAGCTTTCTCCGTTACCAGTGCTGTATGACGGTTCGATTTGGCGGCGTCTCTGCTTAATAAGCTGCCAGAACACGGTCTGCCAGCAAACCCAGACAACTGAGGTTGGGGAAACCAGGCCCCTGGGCGAGACCCGCGAGCATAGGCAGATGTAGTCTGGGTGTTAAACCTTCAAGGGAAAGGTCTTCAGCAATAGTGTGCTCAACGGCTCTCGCATCAAAAGATCGCGTGACCGCAGCCATACGTATGTGTGTATCCTCATCGAGCAGATTTCTAAACCAGAGAGCATCAAAGCCGCGCGCCACCACAACGTAATCGTACTCATCGTGTTTCATCTTGCCATCGTATTCGCTATCGACCCGCACTGTCGTATCGTTCGCATGAATGCGCTGCACGGTGCCGAGAACGGAGCGCACATTCTCGGCGTTGCTGATCTCTTCCATCGCCTGGTGTGAGAAGACGCCTCTATCCGTGCGTCTCAAGAATTCGCGCCGGTCACGCTCGCTCAGTTGTAGCCAATTCGCAGCGTGCCGGTGACCACCGTACAGACTAGCGAGCTTGCCATCGGGGTCGGAGAAAAACCTGTTCTCCTCGAAACCCTCATCACGTGTATACATTACCCCAGATGGACTGATTACTTCAATGAATGCCGAACTTCGCAGGGCGTCCACCAGGGCCACCACGATAGCGGCAGCAGTTTCACCTGTGCCGATCACACCAATATTCAGCGGCTTCTTGACTTGCCATCGGAGTTTCTCGAACTCCTCAATATGCCGCCAGAATGAAGCTCCATCCATGATACAAGGATGCTTCTCTGGCTGACCTGGAATGGTGAGCGGCGTCCCAGGGCCTGTCATCACCAGGCCCTCGCCATTCAGAGTAAAGGGTGTGCCACCTGCTGAAGGTTGGCATATCAACTGCCAGTGTTTCTGATTAGCAGATATGCCGATACGCGTCACCTCGGCTAGGCATAGGTCAAGCTCCACTTGTTCAGCAACCCATTGAATATACTTTGACCACTCAGCATGCGTCGGGCGCGTGCGTCCGCGATCAATCCAGTCGGAATAACGCATCGAATCGATGAGATAACTAGGCCAGGAGAGGAGCACCATCTTCTTCGCGACTGCCCTGTTGAGCGCTTTGTCTCCCCAACAGGAGGAGAGATAGGGAAAGCCAACGTCCTTCTCCGGTCGGGTCCCCAGGAATTGATTGCCGTCGGTGAATCCCGCCCGGCCAGACCAATGGGAAGCTACGCTTTGCCGATCAATAATACGCAAGTGCGGCACGGGATAGCCTAACTTCGCCAGCAAATGTCTTTTCGCTGCGATTGCGACTCCTTTGGGGCCAGCTCCCAAAACCAATAATGTAGGTGTAGACTCAGTTGCAGACTTCATCGATGGGACGGCGGTGATAGATTGATCCCTATTCGCTTCCTGGGTCACAGAACCCTCTCTTTTCTGAAAGAAATTGGAATGAGACGGCTAAAGACTCCCCTTAAAGGCCTCATTGAGTAAGTGTCTCTGTTGGACACAAGATAGACCCAAACTTTTCAAGCATGGTAGCATTATTACCTAGAGAGTACCACATGTCAATCGAAATCTGGGATCCAGGAAGTACCGTAGAGCAACGAGGAGAGTATACCCAGGCAGAGGCCTAGCGGCTAACCGTTGTAGCTGCCTTGTTGTGAATATGCTAAAGATGTATACCCTCATACCCGCCTCTCCATGAGAAATGTAGTCAGGGTTGTCTACGCAAGGTGCCTGAGGTGAAAGCAATTTATTGGTCAAATGTATCACTGGCCAGCGCATGTTTCGCGAGAATGGCTTTAGCGTGTGCCATGGCTTCTGCCGCTTCGGAGTTGCGACCACGCACCATCAAGAAACTGGCGTATGTTATCAGGATTCTAGCCACTTCAGGGTGCTCTGGCACCTGTGCTTTTTCATAAATAGCTAACGCCCGCTGGAAGAAGCTTTCAGCCAGATCAAACTTCTTCCATTTCCAATAGTAGAGAAGCGCCAGGCCAAAAAGACTCTGGGCAACGCTGGGATGCTCTGGCCCAAGCGCTTTTTCACGAATAGTAAGTGCATTTCTGTACATATCCTCAGCGTAGGGGTACTGTGCAAGATTGTAGGACAGTTGCGCCATACTATGAAATGTTTGGGCCACAGCAGGATGTTCTGCTCCCAATATGCGTACACGAGCAGCTAAAACATCTTTATAGAGTTCCTCTGCCACGTGCAGCTTGCCTTGTTTCATGTAAACATCTGCCAGATTGTTGATCGTGGGAAAAACTTCCGGATGCTCTACTCCTAAGGCCTGTTCACGGATTCTCTGCGCCTTCTGTAAGAACTGGCCTGCTGCTTTAGGCTTACCTTGCAGAAAGGAGAGCCGCCCTAATATATCGAATGTGCACCCGGCGATTGGGTGCTGTAAACCAACTGTCTGCTCCAACATCGTCAGTGATTGCCTGAGGAGAGGCTCAGCTTGATGATATTTCCCCTGAGCAATAAAGAGCAAGGCCCAATTGTTCAGATTGGATGCCAGAGTAGGATGTGGGTGCTGCAGTGTTCGATCCAGGTATGTACGTTCTTTTTGGAGATACAACTCTGCTTGCGTGTATTTCCCACGTTCTAAGGCAAGTTGTGCCATGCCATTGAGACTTGTACACATTAATGGATGCTGCGGCTCTGGCATCTGCTCCCAGATGCTAAGGGCATCCCAGAAGAACTCTTCAGCCCGGTCGTACTTAGCCAGAGCAAGATAGAGCTTCCCCAATCCACAAAATGTGCATACGACCGAGGGATGTTGCAACCCGACTTGCTTCTCATAAGTGGCTAAAGCCTGCAGAAAATAATCTTCAGCCTGATTATATTTCCCTTGCTGATAGGACAAATATGCAATCGCTTCCTGACAGGAGGCAAGCGACTGTTGATCAGCGTCAGGTAACTGTTGTAAGAGCCTTAATGCTTTCCATATGAGCGGCTCTGCCTGGGCATACTGACCGAGATAATAGTGGAGCCAGAAGTGATGGCTGAGGAAAGCAACTGTTGCCACAGGTTCTGCTTCGTTCAATAATGAACGTACATTTGATGCTTGTTCAAAGAGTGCATATGCTTGCGTAAACTGCGCCTGTATCTGCAAATATATTCCTGCTTGCTCAAGCAATCGCGCTGCCTCTGTCGATACGATCTTCAACTCCTTAATAAGAGCCACACAATGCTGTACGTGCGGCATGTATTGCTGACAACGCTGCCACATGAGAAAGTCACTGACATCGGGCAACGCCCGATTGATGGCTCGCACTGTCCGCTCGACCCACATTCGCTGCGTCTCCTCATTCATACCATCCCGAAGCACTGCTTGCACGAGGCGATGCATAGAGAGCAGATTTGTGCCTGAATTGCGGTGAATCAGGGAGAACCTGCGGAGCGTGACAATAGTTGCATCTAACGTGATGGGGTCGCCAGCCACAGGTTGTAGAACAGGGCCAAGTTCAGAAGCCCCGTCGATGATAAGCTCTTCTGGGATAGCATCAGGATGAAGGAAGGCAAGGAAACAGAGAAGTTCTATGGCCGCGGGTCTGATCTTTTCGACTTTCTTAAAGGTAGAGGAAAATGTGGCCGTGACAGATGCTGGATGGCCAAGTTCAAAGCCACCGCGCTTGTCGAGGAGCTTCATACGTCTCGCTTGATAGCGATGGAAGTAGTTAGAGAGGGTACATCCAGTTTCTTCGATGTATGCACCAGCCTGATCAAGCGCGAGTGGCAGGCCATCAAGCGCCTCAGCGATGGCTTTCGCCATCTGGCAGTCGCTTGTTGAAGCGTCTTGAAGAGCCGCATCCTGTGCCAACATCTTTATGCGCCTCAGTAGGAACAAAGCACCCTCTTCCAGCGTCATTTTTCCCAAATCGATGTGCTGTGCTATATTCCCTGTCGTTTGTGTTCGTGTCGTCAGCAGAATATGGCCTCGGGCAGTAGAAGGAATGAGCTTCTGCACAAGCTTAATATCTTCAATGTTATCGATAACCAGCAACCATTTTGTGTTTTTCTTCAGCCAGGATCGCACCATCTCGATGAGATGGTGCTGCTCTTGTACATGTTGCCCTTTCAACTTCAGCATGGTAGCAAAAGAGGAGATATCCGAAAGCATCTTCTCTTGTGTCTCACCTCGCACCCATAGGATAACTTGATACTCGTTGTGGTAGCGATACACATACTCAAGCGCAACTTGTGTCTTCCCGATACCACCCAAACCACTCAGAGCTTGTGTCCGGGTCGTCACCTTTCCAGAGCAGAAGATATCATGTAACAAGGTAAGCAGGTGGGAACGCCCTGTATAGAAAGGGTTGCGGTAGTAGGGAACGTTCCAGATTACAGACGAATCCTCCGGTGGAGTGACCACAATAGGTCTTGCTTGCTCCAGGATGGCGGGCATTGTGAAGGTGTTTCGAATGCTATTATCTGCATAGCATGCTTTTTGAAAAGCCTGAGCAAAGTCCCGTACACTCCGGTACCTCTTCCTGGGGTCCTTGGCAAGCGCTTTTTGTACTACTTTCTCTATAGCTGATGACAGGGATGGCAATCTCTCAGCCATTGGTGGCGGCGTGGCACTTTCATGAAGACGAATGAGTTCCCCAAGTGGCCCGTTGAAAGGGCGAGTCCCACAAAGCCACTCGTAAACAACAATGCCTAAAGAGTACTGGTCGCTGGCAGGCAAAGGCTTGCCCTGAAATTGTTCAGGGGCCATATAAGGAGGGGTACCAAGCTTATCCAGTGTAAGTGCGGTGCGTGATGTTTCATAGACGACGGCTATACCAAAATCACTGAGCAGAACTTTGTTGTCTTCACCCAGCAACATATTCTCTGGCTTAACATCACGATGAATCACCCTTTGATCATGGGCGTACTGCAAGGCATCAGCAACCTGCCGGACATAGGGCAAAATTTGGAACGGCTGTACTATGGTTCCAGTCGGGTAATGTTGCCGTAAATTTCTAGGCGCATAGTCCATTACAAGATAAGGTATACCGGTACTCTCCTGTATACCATAATCTATGACCCGAATAATATTCGGATGCTTGAGATTAGCAATGGTTTTTGCCTCAGTGCGGAACTTTTTCTCATCTTCGCTCGACAATTGTACCTGGTGCAATACTTTGATAGCCGCCGGGGTATTCAGATGCACCTGTTCACCAAGATAGACCTCCGCAAACCCGCCTTTTCCGAGTTGCTTGATTAGCCGATAACTTCCCAATCGTTTTCCTATAAGCTCAGTCATCTACTAACTCCCGGTTGTAAACGCTTCAATTGGTACCTCGATTGTTGTTTCCCAATGAGAGGCGCAGGCTTCTTGCGCGTGAAGTGTTACGGCGACCCTCTGTGTGCTTCCTTTCAATCGTGGAACTTCTGAAGCCATTCCACACAATTTGAGAGTAGAGTGATGGAGCAATAAGTAACTTCCTTCTCCAGAACCATTATGAAAAGCTCATCTATAATACATCTATCGTAGAGTATTTTTGGATCTTATCTATAAAGCCAAAACATTCTCATGTCGCTCTTTCCTCAATCAAAAATAAGAACCGAGCTATAATATATCTGATGCATACGATAAACACAACATAACTATACAAGAGTCCTAGAATGGATGCCACCTCCTCTATTCCAACCAGTCATGAAGGAACCGCCCAGCACGTCCGACTCTATTAGAACACAAACGGGAAATCTAGATCGTTCTCGAAAAAGCAGAATTGGCCACTTCGGTTGGTCCCATTTCGGCACTGCATTCTTTCACGGGGTCACCGTTGAAGCCGCAGGGGCAGGCGTGCAGCTAGCTGTTGCAATCACTACCTTGTGTACTCACTGAGCATAATTATCCTCATAAGATGAGCAGGCAAAGCACCTATAAATTAAGGAGCTCAAGGGGACAGTAGTTGTTTTAAAGCTCCATTTTGTTATATAGAGTTTGTAGCAAGCAAGGTAGTTCTCTGCGTAAAAGCTTCCCTGTAGAAGTATGTGGTAGTTGTTCAGTAAAATAGATAGCCTGGGGCTGTTTATAACGAGCCAGTTTTTGCACTGCATAGCCTAGTAACTCCTCGGCACTTACCGTGCTACCGGCTTTGAGAACAACAAAGGCGATGGGTACCTGTCCCCACCGTGGATCTGCTTGTCCACACACGCCGGCCTCTTGTATGCCGGGATGAGATAGCAGGACAGATTCAATCTCAGCAGGGTATACATTTTCTCCGCCAGAGATAATAAGGTCTGCACGGCGATCAAGAACATAGAGGTAGCCATCTTTATCAAGATAGCCAATGTCACCTGTAGCGAACCAGCCGTCTTGAAACGCTTGAGTCGTTGCCTCTGGTCTGTCTGCATACCCAGGAGTGATTGTCGGCCCTTTCAGAAATATCTCACCCGGCTCTCCAGTTGATGCTGGTCTGTTCTCATGCATAATGCATAGCTGGACAGGAGGAAGAGGGCGTCCTGCAGAACCAAGTTTGCGCATTGCATCTGCTGGTGAAATTGTCACTGCCTGCGAGCAAGCTTCGGTCAGGCCATACGTCTGTACCATGGGGATGTCACGGAGCAGGCATTCTTCAAGTAGTGGATAGGGAACGGGACCGCCGCCAAGCAGTACACAACGTAGCGTTGCAGGATAGCCGGCTCCGCTCCCGCTGGTGTCGAGAGCAGCGAGCATTCGCTGCAGCATCACGGCAACCACCGAGATAATGGTTATTTTGTCCTCAAATATGGCGTGATTGGCGATTAAAGGATCAAATTGTTTATGTACCATCACGCTAATGCCATATATGACACTGCGCATCAGGATGGAGAGGCCGCCTATGTGAAAGAGTGGCAGGCAAATAAGCCAGCGGTCCTCAGGACTATGCCCAAGATTGAGAGCAGAGCCAACGGCATTCCACCACTGCATTCCATACGTGATAATGGCACCTTTCGGCTGACCAGTTGTACCTGATGTGTACAGGATAGACTGTGGCGCGCCGAGGTCAATGAGGGTTCGCAGGGGAACATCGTTTTCAGGAAGTTCACTTAAAACCGTTTCGTCCCTCTTTGACCAGGTTGCCAACGTAGCAAGAGGCAGTTGCGGCACAACGCGTCCGATTTCATGGGCTAAACTCGCATAATTTGCATCACAGACGAGGAGCGAGGCACGCACATCGCAAACCTGCCAGCATAGCTCTTCCGGGGTCAAGTGCAGATTAAGAGGCACCAGGATAGCACCAAGCCGTGTCAGCGCGTGAACAAACGCGACGTAGGGCAAGCCGTTGGCGGCTAGCAGGGCCACACGATTTCCCTCCTGGACGCCAATAGTAGCGAGTTGCCGTGCAAGTCTTGTCGCCTGGCGATCAAGCTCTGCAAAGCTCCATTGCACCCCGTCGCATTGTACTGCGAGATGTCCTGGGCGGTTCTCAGCACAGCGGGCCAGCCAATCGGGTAGAAAGATATTTGATGTATTCAACAGAGTAGACAATATGGAGTCCCCTGCCTTCAGACTTGTCAATAGTCTGTTCAGCTGGTCGAAAATAGTGAAATATAGGCGGAATGATAATTACTAATTCTCAGCAAATTCATCAATATCATCGCGTGTAACTGTTCTGCCGAGATGTTGGCTCAATCCGGCCAAAATACGTGATTGTGTTAATCTATCTACTTTTTGACCTTCCTCGGCTCGCTTAATACTGGATACTGACACACCTGAAAGAGCCGAGAGTTCAGGGCGCGATAATCTGACTACATCGATACGGAAGTCTTCCAATCTCATTGATATACCTCTCAAGAGTAGATTTGGTTCTACGAGAAATCAGTGTAACACAAATGAATACCAAAATCTAGCTCAAGTAGCCAATTGAGAACAATTAGGCTCAAGCTTATTGATAAATATTCAAGAATATTCTATAATTCACTCGCAATCTATTGAAAACTTTAAGTAACATTGTTGCATCCATAGGTAGCTCTCAATGAGTAGATAGTACGAAGGTAAGAGGAAGTCATATTCCAACAGTTACGCAAGAAAAAGAGGAAGGAGGTGAGTACATATACAAGGAGCGGGGTTCCTGGGGAAGTAGTACCTATGATAGCCCTCGAAAGCACAATTTCAGGCGTTACTTCCCTGTCACCTGACCGTTAGCAGACAGTTGTAGCAGAGCTGCTGAAGCATCTCAGCCCACAGGAACGGCAGGTCATCGAGCTACGCTACCAGCTTGGGCAAACAGAGGATGCCGAGGACACCCCGCTGCCTTAATGGAAGTTAGTCGGCGGCTGGGCATGACCACCAGGCTGGTCAAGGCAACAGAGGCACGCGCGTTCGTCAAGATGCGCTTTTGGGCAGAACAAGGCAAGCCAGTATAACGCAACGGAGTAGAGCCGATGCAGAGAGAAGAAAGAAATGGGTGAGTCAACAACAGACAGACAAGCTACCGAACAGCGACAAGCATAGGTACCGCTCATGCAACAGATTATCACCGCCAAGCTCAAACTGAACACAACACCCGAGCAGTGTCGGTTACTCAGACAGGCGCAACTGGCCTATCGTGATGCGCTCAACTATGTAAGTCGCTATGCCTTTGCGCATGGGAAGCTCTCCAGCGCTAAACGCTTACAGCAAGGGACCTATGACGATATCCGCCTACGCTACAAGCTCCCCTCACAGATGGCCTGCAATGTGCCCCGCCAAGTAGCAGGGGCCTACAAGGGACTCTGGACCAAGCTCAGGAAGAATATCGAACATCGCAGGGCAGGCTACACCAAGAAACGCTATAAAGGACTGGATAAGCCCCCAAAGTATATCTCCCCGACCGTGACCTACAACTATGGCTACGACTACACATTCAAGCCAGGGCAGCAAGTGAGCATGCTGACCTTACAAGGCCGTATCATTCTGCCCTACCAGGGCTACAAGCGACATGTTGCCCTGATCCAACATGGCACGACGATTGGCGCGGCCAAACTCTGGTATGACAAGGCGCACAAGCAGTTTTATCTATTGGTCTCCCTGGAACTGGACATTGCTGACCCAACCCCTGACATGCTCCCTGCGGTTGTAGGCGTGGACGTTGGGCAACGCTACCTGGCGACGACTGTTACGTTGTCCAATCAGAGCCAGTTCTATCCTGGTAAACGAGTCCGAGCGCGTGCTGACCACTACGCCCGGCTGCGTAAACGCTTGCAGAAGAAAGGCACTCGCTCCGCTACTCGACGATTAATTGCGATTAGCAGACGAGAGAGACGGTTGAAACTGCAAGTCAATCACACTATCGCGAAATCGATTATCCAAACACACCCGCACACCTTGATCGGCCTTGAGGAACTCACTGGCATCCGCGAAAGCACGAAGAGGCGTAGGAAACGACGCAAGAAACAGGGGAAAGGTACTCAACCCGTTTCTCAGAAAGCACATCGAGCCAATCGCCATGCCTCTAAGTGGGCATTTGCTGAGCTACACGGTATGGTTACCTACAAGGCCGTATTAGCAGGCTCCCTTGCCATAAAGGTGGATGCGGACTACACCAGCCAGACCTGTCCGTACTGCAGCTATAGAGACAAACGCAATCGTCCCGGGAAAGGACTCCTGTTCATCTGTCAACATGAGCAATGTCCCTACCGCTTGCAAACGGGGCGCCCCTATATGGTGCATGCTGATCTGGTTGGAGCACGGAATATCGCGATGCGAACGTTTCTTACCCGGCAGGACTGGGTGAGAACGGGCGTCTTGTCAGTACGCCCTGATGTGTCGGGCAATGAGACCAAAGCTGCACGTCTCAAGAGTTATGCAGAAGTGCGGTGGAGTCCAGATACAAGCTCCTCATGGAGTAACTGACTCAAGACCTCATAAGCTATACAGCCGCTCATAAGCGTGTACATCATGGTAAAACAGAGCGTATGTCCCAGAAGGAACAGCAGCAAGTTCATGCATCTTCTCGGTAAAAATAGTATGGTTTCTAAAAGCTAAATCGAGTGTGGGCATTGGTAATTTGGGCCAAGAGCCGTTCTTCCACACATTTGGTGAATCGAATACTGTAGAGCTACGAATACACTTCCAGAAATCGCTGTTAGAGCGGATGGACGTTTTCAATGTACCATGCTAATGAGCTTTTATCACCAAATGTGTGGAAGAACGCAAGAGCGAGCAGGTTTTGGCGCGAAGCATCGATCTGGTTCACTTTTGGTGATCGGGTAATAGGTGAGAGAATAAAGAACAAGCGTTCTTTCACCTTTTCGTTTCATGGAGTTTTTCCTACCCAAATGTCTCTCATGTCTTTGTTTGCCTTACCTTCTGGCCTTGAGA
>WNGJ01004113.1_pt1 | contig 15110 bp, 9 predicted proteins | sample 5400611 | NCBI WGS metagenome assembly WNGJ01 (sample SAMN13153375, study PRJNA577476) | soil metagenome | isolation source: 40 cm soil or saprolite under Garry oak tree replicate 1 | place: USA:California | collected 2016-06-15
CTGGCCCCGATCGCCCGGGCCGACTCGCCGCGCGTGGTGGTCCTGCCGACGACGGGCGAGGTCGACCCGTTCATGGCCACATACATCCAGGACGGCGTCGCGCGCGCCCAGGGCGACGGGACGGCGTTGCTCGTGATCGAGCTCAGCACCCCTGGCGGTCGCCTGGATTCGACTGAGGAGATCACCAAGGCTCTTCTGAATGCGACGGTTCCGACGGCGGTCTGGGTGGCTCCTTCAGGCGGTCGAGCGGCGAGCGCAGGGACGTTCATCACGCTTGCCGGCGCCCTCGCCGTGATGGCTCCCGGCACGAACATCGGAGCGGCCTCCCCGGTCGACAGCAACGGTCAGGACATCCCCGGGACGCTGGGCCAGAAAGTCAAGAACGACGCGATCGCCAACATCTCGGCTATCGCCAAGGCGCGCGGCCGGAACGTCGACTGGGCGGTTTCGACCGTCGCGGACGCAAAGTCGTACACGGCCGAGGAGGCGCTTGCGGCGCACGCCATCGACGGCATGGCAGGGACGACCGACGAACTGGTCGCATTTGCCAACGGTCGCGCGGTCTCCCTCCCCGGCGGACGACAGGTCACCCTCGCACTCAGCGGGGCGACCGTCGAGCAGCAGCCTATGGGCGCGATCCAGAGCCTGTTCCGGCTTCTGGGTGATCCGAACATCGCGTTCATCCTGTTCACGCTCGGCTTCTACGGCCTGCTGTTCGAGATCTATCACCCGAACTACATCACAGGCTTTACAGGGGCTCTCTCGATCATCCTCGCGTTCATCGGTTTCGGAAGTCTTCCGCTCAACGTCGCGGGCCTGTTGCTGATCGGCCTGGGCGTGGTGCTGCTCATCCTCGAGCATTCGGTTGCGAGCCACGGCCTCCTGGCCGTGGGCGGTGCCGTCTGTTTCGTGTTGGGCGCATCCGCTCTCTACACGACGCCTGCTCCAGGGCTGCCGCCGGTCAGCGTGTCGCCTTATGTCACCCTCGCGATGGTCGCATGGAGCCTGTTCTTTGCGTTCGTCGTCCTGCGGGCCGCCCTGCAGATGCGGCGCAGGCCGCCGCTGCCCTTCGGGTTCGGTGGAGGCGCAGGCGGACTCCTGCCGGCGGGCTCGATCGGAAAAGTCCAGAGCGACCTCGAGCCGACCGGCTCGATCCACATCCTTGGTGAAGAGTGGTCGGCGCGCTCCGCGACGGGCGCCGCGATCGAGCGGGGCCGGATGGTAAAGGTTGTCGGCCAGGAAGGTCTGATCCTGACCGTCGAGCCGATCATCCCCCAGGCGAGCGAAGCGCCGACGGGTCATGCTTGAGTCGATGAATGCACCTTGGGCCGTGTTGGCGGCGCAAGGCCAAAGAGAGGGGTAACCATGGACATCCAGGACCTGGGCGGACCTATCGCGGTCGCGATCGTCGTACTGGTGCTGGTGATCGTCATCTACCTGTCGGTCAGGGTGGTCAACGAGTACGCGCGGCTGGTCGTGTTCCGCTTCGGGCGCACCAGCGAGAGCCTGGTCAAGGGCCCCGGCATCGTCTTTCTGATTCCGATCGTGGACCGGCCGGTAGGGGTGGACCTGCGAGAGCAGTTCGTGGAGGTGCCCAGCCAGACCACGATCACCCGTGACAACGCGCCGATCAACATCGACTTCCTGATCTACTGGCGGATCGCTGACCCGCTGGCCAGTGTCGTGAAGGTCAACAACTTCTCCGGGGCGTTGCAGGGCGTGGCAACGACGACGCTGCGAGCCGTGATCGGGGACATCCTCCTTGACGAGGTCCTGTCCAAGCGCGAGCAGATCAACGAGGTCCTGCGGGCCAAGCTGGACGAGGTCACCGAGCGCTGGGGCGGCAAGGTGACGACCGTCGAAATTCGGGAGATCACGCCTCCGCGCGATGTCCAGGAGGCGATGAACCGGCAACTCTCGGCCGAGCGGACGCGGCGCGCCGTGATCACGGAGTCCGAGGGCACCCGGCAGGCGGCCATCAACGTGGCCGAGGGCCAGAAGCAGTCGGAGATCCTCAAGGCGGAGGGCGACCGGCAGGCGGCTATCCTTCGAGCGGAGGGCTTCAGCCAGGCGCTGCAGCGCATCTTCCAGGCCGCTTCGGGCGTGGACCAGAAGACGATGGCACTGCAATACCTGGACGCCTTGAAGGCCCTGGGTGCCGGTTCCGCGACAAAGTTCGTCATCCCGATGGAATTCACCCGCCTGATGGAGCCCTTCCGTGGCTACATCGAGCAAGGGCTCGGCAGCGACGTGGGCGGCAGCCAGCCGGCACGCTGAGCTCCGCGCGCGGCCTCCCGGGTGCCGCCGGCGGTTGAGCCCGACCGTGTGCCTATAATCCGCAGCCGGGTTCTGCCGGCTTACTGCTTTCTGGGGGTACCGACCTGAGCTGATGGCCGCCAAGATCCTCGTCGTCGACGACGACCAGAACGTCCAGCGGCAGCTGATCTACACCCTCAAGCAGGAAGGCTACGAGGTCGTGCAGGCGTCCGACGGCGCCGAGGGTTTCCGCCTTTGGGGCGCCGAGGAGCCCGCGCTGATCCTGCTCGACGTCACCCTGCCCAAATTGGACGGCTACCAGGTCGCGACCAAGATCCGGGCCGAGGAAGGCGCCAACGGTCACGTCCCGATCATCATGCTGACGGCCGAACGCGAGGTCGAACAGAAGGTTCGAGGACTGCGCGCCGGCGCGGACGACTACCTGATCAAGCCGTTCCACCCGGCTGAGCTGCTGGCCCGGATGAAGAGCCTCATGGCCCGCTTCACGCCGCGCGACGTCCTGGTCGGTCGGCCACCGCTCGGTCGCATCTTCGCCTTCTACGGCGCCAAGGGGGGCGTGGGCACGACCACCATCGCCATCAACGCGGCCATCGCGCTCAATCGCGAGCTCGGCCGCAAGGTGTGCCTCATCGACGGCAACCTCCAGTTCGGCGACCACCGGGTCTTCCTGGATCTCGGTCTCGATCGCAAGTCGATCGTGGACGTGGTGACCGCGCCGACGATCGACATCGACCTGATCAAGAACGTGGTGGTCAAGCACGACTCGGGGGTTGACCTGCTCCTGGCGCCGCCGTCGCCGGAGACCGCCGAGCTCGTGACCCAGGAGCACCTGCCGAACATCCTCGACCAGCTGCGCTCCTTGTACGACTACATCCTGATCGACATCGACAAGAAGCTCGACGAACTCAACCTGCGCATCCTCGACGCCGCGGACACGATCTTCGTGGTCATGACCGCGGACCTCTCGTGCCTCAAGAATGTGCGCCTCGTGCTCGAGACCATCAGCCACCTCGGCTATGAGCAGGCCAAGGTCCACCTCGTGCTGAACCGCTCCAACGCGTTCACGGGCATCAACGTCAAGAATGCCGAGAGCGCCCTCAAGCGAACGATCGACCACCAGATCGTGAACGAGTATCGGGGTGCCATCAGCGCCCTCAACAGCGGCGCTCCATTCATGTTCACCAAGGCCGACTCGCTCCTCGGCAGATCCATGCTCGACTTCGCGAGGGCCATCGACAAGATGACGCCCGAGGCCCATCGCCAGCTCGCGTCGACCGCCCAGCGGTAGGCGACGGCGGCCCGGCGCCTACCTCGACGTTCCGCGCGAGCTCTCGTGCAGAGCCCGGTAAGTCGGCGGTGACCACTCGCCGATAGGCTCCCTGGGTGCTGGCGACCGTGCTCTCGGCGACGCTCCACGGCCTCGAGGGCCGAGTCATCCGCGTCGAGGTGGATGTCGCGCCCGGCTTGCCCGGCTTCTCGATCGTCGGGCTGCCGGACGCCGCGCTGCAGGAATCGAAGGAGCGTGTACGCGGCGCGATCCGGAACGCCGGATTCATCTATCCGCCGCGGCGAATCACGGCCAACCTCGCACCTGCCGATCTACGCAAGGCCGGCGCCTCGCTCGACCTTGCGATCGCCCTCGGCATCCTGCTGGGTTCGGAACAGGTACGAGCGACGGGTCGCTGGGCGCTCCTCGGCGAGTTGTCGCTGGGCGGCGAGGTTCGCCGGGTACCGGGGCTGCTTCCGATGCTGGCCGCCCTGGCGCGGCGCGGCGCTCGACGAGCCATCGTTCCCGCCGACGGGCTGGCGGAGGCCCGACTCGTGAGCGACCTCGAGAGCTTGCCCGCGAGCACGCTCGCCGCCGCGGTGGACCTCGTCCGTGGCCCGCGCTCCCGACGACCACGTGCCCAGGCGCCACAGCGCGTCGAGCTCGCGGCGGAGACGGCCGGCCAGACCGCCCCGGCCGAACCGGCGGCCTGGTCAGGGGACCTGCCGGACCTGTCCGACGTGCGCGGCCAGCTCGAGGCACGGCGGGCGCTCGAAATAGCCCTAGCCGGCGGCCACGGGCTGCTGCTGGTGGGGCCGCCGGGAGCTGGCAAGACACTGCTGGCTCGAACGATCCCTGGCTTGCTGCCGCCACTCGGCGATCGCGAGTCGCTCTCCGCCACGGTGGTCGACTCGGTCGCGGGCGAGCACCCGATCACCGGTCTGGTTCGCCGGCCGCCCTTTCGAGCCCCACACCACACGATCTCCTATGCCGGCATGGTCGGCGGCGGCCCGCGCCTGTCACCGGGGGAGGTGACGATGGCCGACTATGGGGTCCTGTTTCTCGACGAGCTGCCCGAGTTCGATCGGGATGTGCTCGAGGCCCTGCGCGAGCCGCTCGAGGACGGGCATGTTGCCATCGCGAGGGTCGGACGGGCGGCCATCTTCCCCGCGCGCTTCCAACTGGTTGCCGCGATGAATCCGTGCCCGTGCGGGTACGCGGGTACGGATTCGTCGCGTTGTCATTGCCGCGACTCGCTGGTCGAGCGGTACGCGGAACGGGTCTCCGGACCGCTGCGCGATCGGATCGACCTGTGGGTCACGATGCCGCGAGTAGCGCCGGCGGCTCTCGTCTCGCGCGCGGAACCCGAATCATCGGCGACCGTCGCCGCGAGGATCGCGAGCTGTCGCGAGCGGCAGGTGCAACGCCGCGGGCGGCTGAACTCCCGGCTCTCCGGTCGTGCTCTTCGTGGGGCAGCTCGGCTGGGCAAGATGGAGGAACGACGCCTGGTCGCGCTGTCAGAGCTCGAGGGGCTGTCTGCCCGTGGTACGGAACGGTTGCTCAGAGTGGCCCGCACCATCGCCGACCTCGCAGAGGCGGAGAGCGTCGACGGGGCCTGCCTCGAGGAAGCCGCGCGGTACCGCTCGCCGGCGAGTGTGGCCGCTCAGCGGCTCGCGGGCTGAGGGGTGCTCGGCGTGGGTCGCGACGGCCCCATGGCGCGGGAAGGGGGACCGGACGGTGGAGCGTCCGTACCGGTGTCCGGGCAGGCCCTGAGGACGGAGAGTCGCACGCTTCTCGAGGAGCGTGATGCGTGGACGGTGCTCGCATCTATCCACGGACTGGGTCCCGTGACGTTCGGCAGTCTCCTCCGCAGGTTCGGCAGTGGGCGAGGGATTCTTTCGGTGGCCCGACGCCGTGGCGGGCGAGCCGCGCTGACCGCCAGGGCTGGTCCGAAGGGTGAACGGGAAGTCACCAGGATTTCGGCTGACCTCGCTGCTCGGATCGTCGAGCATGCCGCACGCGGGGACGATGTCCTCGAAGCCGTCAGTCGCGAGGGCCTCATCGTCGTGACCCTGGAGGACGCGGCTTTCCCGGCTCGGCTCCTGGCAATCGAGATGCCGCCTCACGTGCTGTTCGTCAGGGGAGACCCGGCGGTGCTCTCGTCTCCCTCGGCCGTCGCGGTGGTCGGCACCCGCCGTCCGTCCGACTACGGCCGCCGGGTGGCCGCGCGCATTGCCGGATCCCTGGCGCGACAAGGAACGACGGTCGTCTCGGGTTTGGCGGTCGGGATCGACGGGGCGGCACACGCCGCCTGCGTCGCCGAGCATCGGCCGACGCTGGCGGTGCTCGGGGGCGGTCACCGCCACCTCTTCCCGCTGGCCCATCGGCGCCTCGCCGATGCCATCGTCGACAGCGGCGGTGCGGTCGTCAGCGAGCTGCCGCCGGACGCGTCACCCACTCGCGGCACGTTTCCGCGGCGGAACCGGCTGATCAGCGGACTCGCCGACGCGACGGTCGTCGTCGAGGCGGCCGCCCAAAGCGGCGCGTTGATCACGGCCTCGTGGGCCCTGGAACAGGGCCGCCCCTGCTTCCTGGTCCCTGGCGCGATCGACAGTCCGACCGTGGCCGGCAGCCTCGCCTTCCTGCGCGCGTACCCCGAGGCGGCCCGAATCGTCGCTGGAGTCCCAGAGCTGCTCGAGGACCTCGGGCTTGCCCCGGCCCACGCAGATGCCGGCGAACCGGTCCGCGCCACTCCCGCCGAGCGCGCCTCGAAGGCTCCGACGGCTTCCCGGGAATCCGTGCTCTCGGACCTCGGCGGGAGCGAGCGTGCGGTAGCGGAAGCCCTCGTCGCCGGCCGTTCGACGGCCGATGAGCTGGTCGCTACGACGGAGCTTCCGATCGCCAGCGTGCTGGGCGTCCTGACCCTCCTGGAAATGCGAGGACTCGCCGTCGCCGCGTACGGCCGTTACCGACCCGCCGGTCTGCTGGCTTCGAGCTGATTCCGGGAACGCCCGGCCGGCTGTCGACCGTACCGACCGAGCTCGATTGGTTTGCCGGGCCCGATTGCCCGGTGTTATCCTGCCGCCGACCGCCGGAGCGAGCGCTCCGACCGGTGCCCCGGCCCCAGCCAGGCATCGACAGATCGGCCGACCTCGCGTCCCCAGCCACGAGCCAGGAGACTGTCTATTGCGAAAGATTGCCGTCGCGCTGCTGGCCGTGCCGGTGATCGTTCTCATCTACCTGCCGGTCGTGCTTCGACGGTCCGTCGCAGGGCGGCTCGGTCTGCTGCTCGGCGTCGGGGCGATCATCTGGATCGCCGCTTTCAGCTCCTTCAGCCTCAGCCCAACCAGCGCGACGCCCCCTTCGATCGCGGGGTCCGTGCCGGTCGCGCAGTTCACTTCGGACATCCGCTACCGCCAGGACCTGCACGATCCGGTGGCGGTCACATTCGGGGCCGCAATGGACCGCTCAAGCGTTGCCGCCGCACTTAGCGTGTCGCCAGTCACTGCTGTGTCCGTGTCGTGGAGCGCGGACTCGACGAGAGTCACAGTCACGCCAATGGCCGCCTGGCTGACGGGTACCTATTACACGATCTCGGTCGGGGTGGGTGCCCGCACGGCAAAGGGACAATCCCTCCGCGAGCCTGCTCGGACGGCGTTCCTGACCCGGCCCGCGACGAGCGCCAGGCTGGCCGCGGACGTCACCGCCGGTAGCCGGGTCAGTCCAGCATCGGCGCTGAGCGTGGCCTTCGAACGGCCGGTGGACGTCGCATCGGCCGAAGCGGCCTTCCGGATTGAGCCGGCCGTCGCGGGCACCTTCGGGGAAGCGGCCGGCGTCACCGCCGACCGAGTCACGTTTGTTCCGTCGCCGGCCCTGGCGCCCGATACGGCTTATACGGTCAGCCTCACCAGCGAAGTGCTCGACACGGACGGCGCGCCCGTGGCCATCCCGCTGCCCCTGCGCATCCGCACCGCTGTGGCGCCATCGGTCGTTCGCTTCCGGCCGATGAACGGCGCGACGGCCATCCCGGTTGATGCGGCCGTCTCCGTGCGCTTCACGAAACCGATGGAGCGGACTTCGACGGCGGCGGCCTTCACCGTCACCGCTGGGGGCGCCCCAGTCACCGGGAAGGTGACGTGGGCGGAAAGCGACACGGTCCTCGTGCTGGATCCGGCCAAGAGTCTCGGCAGTGCGACCGCGGTGCAGGTATCGGTGGGCAACACCGCCAAAGGGCGCGACGGTGCGCCGATCGCGGCCGCGGGAGGCGCCATATTCCAGACCGTCGGCAAGCCAGCACCGGCGGCGGCGAGACCGGTGGCCGCGCGAGCCGTCCCGATCAGTCGACCATCGGGTAGCACCGCCGGCCGTGCGACGTGGTACGCCGTGGAGACGTACTACCTGCGCCTGATGAACTGCACCCGCACGGGCGGCTGGGTCACGTCGACTGGCGCATGCAGCAGCCCCGGCGGCCTCTCCACGCCGCCGATTGTTCTCGATTCCGGGATCTCGAGCCGCGTCTCCCGCCCCTACGCGAAGCTCCTCGCAACCCGCGGGATCTGCAGCCACTACGCCGACGGCAACCCGACCACCCGCCTCAATCGGGCTGGCTACGGCGGCTGGGCAGCCGAGAACATCGGTTGCCGGTCGGCGAGCAACGCCTACTCCTCGGTCCTTGGGACGCACCTCTTCTATCAAACCGAGAAACCCTGCGGTGGCTACTGCCACTACGCGAACCTCATGAATCCCGCCTACCGGCGCTGTGGCATTGGCGTGTGGGTTTACGGCGGGCGAATTCGGCTGGTGGTCGACTTCTACCATCCCTGACGCGCACCTTCGGGGCGGGAAGGACCCGGGACTTCTGCCGACGTCGCGGTGGCGCCTCCGGCTGCCTGACGAGAGCGCGGCCGGCCGCCTACGATCGCAATCGATGATCCAGAACGCCGTCATTCATCTTGCCAACGAACAGCCGCTGGTGGCGGATCTGTTCGAGATGCCCGCGACCACCGATGTCGCGCTGGCCTGCACGAACCTCAGGACGCTCAGCGGCAAGCGGCCCCTGTTCGCCGACCACACCGATTCCTTCTTCCTCTTCCCGCTGATCCATATCCGCTTCATCGAGGTGCCGCCGGCGGCCGCCGGCCTCGAATCGAACGGCCGCGGGGACGCCGGGGAAGCGCTGGATCTGATCGGCGAGGCTCAGCCCGAGGAAGATCTCACTATCGACGAGGACTTCCTGCGTCGCGTTCGGGAGGCATGACCGACTCACCTCGCGGGGCTTTCCGATCCGCCTCGTACGAACGAATGAACGGCGCGCAAAGGCCCCTTTGCTAGACTCCGGCGCGATGAGCGGCAACCTTGTGATCGTCGAGTCGCCCGCAAAGGCCAAGACGATCGAGCGATATCTGGGCCGGGACTTCACCGTCCTGGCCTCGTACGGCCACGTCCGCGACCTGCCCGAGAACCCCGGCAAGAACCAGCTCGGTGTGGATGTCGAGCACGATTTTCGGCCCGATTACGAGATCGTCGACGATCGGCGCCGACACGTGGGCGCCATACGGAAGGCCGCCGGCAAGGCCGATCTCGTGTACCTCGCCACCGACCTCGACCGCGAGGGCGAGGCCATCGCCTGGCACGTGGCCGAGGCCGCGGACATCCCGCAGGCGAAGACCCGCCGTGTGACGTTCTCGGAGATCACGGAGCCTGCCATTCGCGAGGCATTTGCGCATCCGCGCGCGATCGATCGCCACCTTGTCGATGCACAACAGGCCCGCCGCGTCGTCGACCGCCTCGTGGGCTACACCCTCAGCCCGCTTCTCTGGCGAAAGGTTCGTTCGGGGCTTTCGGCTGGTCGGGTGCAGTCGGTCGCCGTGCGGTTGGTGGTCGAGCGCGAACGCGAGATCCGTGCCTTCGTCGCCCGCGAGTACTGGACCATCGAGGCAATCCTGGCGACGGCAACAGGCGAGACGTTCTCCGCGGAGCTCGTCCGGATCGACGGGCAGAAGCCCGTGATTGGCGACGAGGCGACCGCGACGCGCCACCGTGAAGCCCTCGAGCGGAGCAAGCCTCGAGTTCGATCGGTCGCCGTCAAGCGTTCGACGCGAAGCCCTGCGCCGCCGTTCACGACTTCGACCCTCCAGCAGGAGGCGAGCCGCAAGCTCGGCTTCAGCCCGAAGCGGACCATGTCGGTGGCCCAGCGGCTCTACGAGGGGGTGGAGACCGCGGATGGCCAGATCGGCCTGATCACGTACATGCGCACCGACTCGGTGGCCCTCTCCGGGCAGGCTCTGGGCGAAGCACGCGAGGTCATCCGGGCTCGCTACGGTGACCGCTACACGATGCCCAAGGGCCGCATCTACCGGACCAAGACCCGCGGCGCGCAGGAAGCGCACGAGGCGATCCGGCCGACCTCGTTTGTCCGAGATCCCGACACGCTGTCGCGCTCGCTCGGTCGGGACGAGGCGCGCCTCTACCGGCTCATCTGGCAGCGCGCGTTGGCCAGCCAGATGGCAGCCAAGGAGTTGGAAACGACGTCGGTGGAACTGGCCGACGGGGCCTACGAGCTGCGGGCGTCCGCAACTCGGACCATGTTCGACGGCTTTGCAGCGGTCTACACGGAGGGCACCGACGATACGACCGACGAGCCGGAACGAACCCTGCCGCCGCTGCACGAGGGCGACCCGACGACGGTCGAATCGATTGATGCCCGGCAGCATTTCACGGAGCCGCCACCGCGCTTCACCGAGGCCAGCCTCATCAAGGCCCTCGAAGAGCACGGCATCGGGCGTCCGTCCACCTACGCCGCCACGATCTCGACGATCCTCGACCGTGGCTACGTGCGGGTCAAGGAACGGCGGCTGCAGCCGGAGCCGGTCGGCGAGATCGTCACGGATCTCCTCGTTGCGCACTTCGGCGAGTTCGTCGACCTGGCGTTCACGGCTCGGATGGAGGAAGAGCTCGACGAGGTCGCCAGCGGGAAGCGTTCCTGGGTTCCCTTCGTGCGCGCCTTCTACGGACCGTTCCACACCCTCGTCGAGACGAAGGCCAAGGAGCTCCGGCGGTCTGACTTCACGACCCGGCCGACCGACGAGCTGTGCTCGCTGGGCCACCCGATGGTGGTACGCCTCGGGCGTTACGGTGAGTTCCTTGCCTGCTCGATGTATCCCGAGCACAAGGAGACGCGGCCGCTTCCGGGCAGCGAGGAGGCCCTCGCGGCAGGCGATGGCGCTCGAAACGGAACGTCGGCCGAAGCGGGGGATGCTGCGCCCGCCGGACCGACACCGGCCCTGCCCGGCGTCGGCGAGAGCTGCCCGAAGTGCGGCGAGGCGGACGGCGGTCACCTCGTGGCCAAGCGTGGCCGGTTCGGTGGCTTCGTGGGCTGTGACCGCTACCCCGACTGCGACTACATCCATCGCCAGGGGCCGCCGCCGCCCGCGCCGCTCGCGTTCGAGGTCGCGTGCCCGAAGTGCGGCCAGGGAAACCTCCTGACGCGCCGAGCACGCCGGACAGGCTCCCTCTTCTGGGGCTGCTCGCGCTATCCGAAATGTGACTTCACGACGTCACGCGAGCCGCTGGGAGCGGTCCACGACGCCGACGATGGACCTGTGGCACGCCAGGGAGATGCTGCGATCTGCCTGCGCTGCGGGGCCGCGATCGAGCTACCCGCGGACGGTCTCGAGCCCGGAGCTCGCGTGCCCGGCGGGCCTGCCAACCCGGATGCGCTGGCCAGGCCAAAGCGTGGCGGCAACCGCGGTGCGCGAGCTCGAGCCGCGACGGCGACGCGCGCCGAGCGCACGAGGCCCGAGCCTCAGGCGACGGGTGCCCGCGGGGGACGCGGCGGGGGCCGGCATCGTCGCTCTTCCGCGGCGTGAGTGGCCGCTCCGCCCTCGATCGATTCCTGCGCGGCCTCGCCGCCAAGGACGCGTCTCCAAACACCAGCCGCTCCTATACGACAGCGGTCGGCAGCTACCTGGGCTGGCTGGACGATCGGGGTGCCGATTGGCGCGCGCCGACGCGCGCCGATCTGCGTGCCTACCTCGCCGCCCTTGGAGAGGCGAACGCGAAGAGCTCTGTGGCCCAGCGACTGGCCGCAATCCGGTCGTTCTACCGCTTTGCCGTGCGGGAGAGCCTGACCGCCGGCGATCCGTGGGCCTCGATCGCCACGCCGCGCCTCCCCCGGCGATTGCCTCGAGTCCTGGAGATCGAGCAGGTCGAGCGGCTGCTTGCCGTGGTTGACGCCGACCTCGCTTCCGCCGGCAAAGCCACTGGCGGCACGGCGGGCCGCTCCACGGCTATCGCGCTGCGGGATCGGGCCATCGTTGAAACGGCCTACGCGGCCGGCCTGCGCATCAGCGAGCTCGCGGGCGCCACGGTCGGCGAGCTGGACCTGCGGCGAGGCGAGCTGCGCGTGCTGGGCAAGGGCCGCAAGGAGCGCATCGGGCTGCTTGGCCGCCCAGCTCGCCACGCTCTCGAGGAGTATCTCGCGGACGGCCGGCCGCTCCTGCTGGCACGCGGACGCACGTTGCCGAGGTCCGGACCCGCCGAACCTACCGCCGGGCGCGTGGCCGAACCTCCAGAGCTCTTCCTCAACCGGGCTGGTGGCGGGCTGGGAGTGCGCGGGTTACGCCTGAGGCTGGATCGCTTGCGTCGGCTGGCGGGCCTGCCCGCCGGCGTCTCGCCCCACACATTGCGGCACTCGTTCGCCACTCATCTCCTTGATGGGGGCGCTGATCTGCGCATCGTGCAAGAGCTACTCGGCCACGAGAGCCTCGCGACGACCCAGGTCTATACCCACGTATCGCCGGCCCGCCTGCGCGCTGCCTATCAGCACGCCCATCCACGCACCAGGGTCAGCGCGCTCGCCTCCGCCGCAGCTGCACAGGCCACCCGCACGTCGTGACCCAACGGTCCTCGCTGGCAAGGGCCGGGCTGATCGTCACTGGCGCGTTCCTCGCGTCGCGCCTGCTGGGCTGGCTACGGATTGTGGTGTTCGGGGCGACGTTCGGGGCCGGCCCGGATCTCGACGCATTCTTCGCCGCCTTTCGGTTACCCGATCTCATGTTCCAGCTGGTTGCCGCGGGCGCGATGTCCGCGGCCCTGGTGCCGATTGTCTCCGGCCTGCACGCCCACGGCGAGGACGAGCGAGCCTGGCGCGTCGCATCGACGGTCCTGACCTTGATCCTCGCGACGCTCCTGGTGCTGGCGGTCGTGGTCGCCGTCGCGGCCCCGGTCCTGATCCCCGCGATCGTGAGCTTCGACGCGGCGGGCACCGAGCGGACGATCGAGCTGACGCGGATCATGCTGCTCAGCCCGATCCTGCTCGCGGCGGCCGCCGTCGCGACGAGCCTGCTCAATGCGCAGGGGCGTTTCGCCGCGAGTGCCGTCGCGCCGCTCGTCTACAACCTGGCGATCATCGGCGCCGCGGTCTTCCTCGCTCCGGTACTCGGCGTCCCTGGTCTCGCCCTGGGGGTGGTCATCGGGGCACTGGGCCACCTGCTCATCCAGCTGCGCCCTCTGCGCGCGACCGGCTTCCGGTATCGGCCCCAGGTCGACCTATCTGATCCCGACGCCAGGCAGGCTCTGGTGCTCATGGCGCCCCGTGCGCTGGGTCTCGGCGCCAGCCAGGTGACATTTCTCGTTGCGACCTCGCTCGCGTCGGGGCTGGCCACGGGTTCGGTTAGCGCCTTCACGTTCGCCTTCACCGCGTTCCAGATCCCGCTCGGGGTCATCGGCCAGCCCATGGGCGTCGTGACGCTGCCGTCGATGTCGCGCGATGTCGCGCGTGGCGAAGTGGCCGGCTACGTATCGCTGGTAACGCGGTCGGTCCGGCTGATCCTGTTCGTAATGCTGCCGATCGCGGTGATCGGCATGGTCCTCCGCACCCAGGCAGTGGGCCTGCTCTTCAACTACGGCCGATTCTCGGAGCGAGGCGTTGAGCTGACGGCAGGGGTGCTGCTCGTGCTGCTGATCGCGCTCCCGCCCGAGGCGATGATCGCGATCCTGGCGCGGGCGTTCTACGCCAACCGCGATACGGTCACGCCGGTGGTGGCGGCGATCCTGGCCGTGCTGATCAACGTGACGTTCGGGATCGTCGCGGTCACCAAGCTGGGATTGGAGCTGCCCGGTATCGCCCTCGGCATCGCGCTCGGATCGTGGGCGGAGGCCCTGCTCCTGGTCGCCGTGCTCGACCGGCGAATGGCCGGATTCCGGCCCATGGATGTGATGGAGGCCGGCGTCCGGTCCGCGATAGGAGCGGTGCTTGCGGGTCTGGCGGCGTCGGGCGTCTTGGCCTTCCTCGACGGAGCCCTCAGCCACGCAACGACGAAGAGTGCGCTCATTGTCGAGATCCTGGTCGCGGGAGGTGCCGGTGGGCTCGTCTATCTCGCCGTGAGCCTCGCCTTGCGGATACCGGAACTCACCACTATCGTCCGGCTCATGTCGGACGCCTTGCCCCGGCCTGGTCGTCCGTGACCAGGCCAGCGCGGCATCCATCCGGTAGCGACGGCAGCGACTTCCCGGTGCGCCCGGCGACCGAGGCCGATAAGGGTGCCTGGCAGGACTTCCTCGTTCGGTCGCCCGCAGCCGACCCGCTCCAGTCGTGGGCCTGGGGTGACGCCTCGCGCGAGGGCGGTGAGAGCCCCATCCGCCTCGTCGTCGAGGACCCCGACGGGGGAGTAGCCGGCGCGGTCCAGGTCCTCGCCCGTCCCAGCGCGTTCGGCCGCCAGGTTTTGTACGCCCCTCATGGGCCCGTATGGGACCGCCAGCGTGACGACGCACCCCGCCTGCTCGAATCACTCGTAGAGGGACTCGGATCGCTGGCGCGACGCGAACGCGCGATCGTGGCAAAGGTGGATCCCCGCGCCGAGATGGGTGGCGATCCCTCTGGCCGCCCGGATGTCGGGCGACAGCTGAAGCGGGTCGGCTTCCGGCGCGCGCGGTTCGATCTCCAGGCAGCCTCGACTCTCGTCGTCGCACTCCCGGAGGATCGCGACGCCATCGTGCCCGGTCTGCCCAGGGACACACGGAACCTCGTCCGTCGCTCGGAGCGAGAAGGTGTCAGCGTGGACATCGACCGCGAGGCAGCTCCCGAGGCCATGGTCGAATTCTTCGACTTGTACCGCCTGACGGCCGAGCGTGCGGGTTTTCGTGCGCGTCCCCGCGAGTTCCTCGATGTGCTCGGGCGCGGCCTGGCCGAGACCGGATCGTGGTACCTGCTTCTGGCGCGTCGGGAAGGGAGGCCGATTGCCGGGATGGTGGTCGCGCGCAGCGGCGATCGAGCCTTCTACCTCTACGGTGGCTCGCGGCGCGAGCCGGCGTTCAAGCACGCCTACGCGCCATACGCGGCGATGGCCTCTGCCATGCAGACGCTCACGGCAGACGGAGTCCGCGTGCTGGATCTGTGGGGCGCGTCGGAGCCGGGCACATCGGCGCCGCCCGACTGGCGCGGATTCAGTGCCTTCAAGGAGAAATTCGGGGGTGTTCGGCTGCGCCATCCGGGCACGTTCGACCTCGTCGCGGACCCCGTCCTGTTCGCCCTACGCGATATCCGCGAAGCGCTCCTGGCCGCGGT
>WNGJ01004114.1_pt1 | contig 15109 bp, 15 predicted proteins | sample 5400611 | NCBI WGS metagenome assembly WNGJ01 (sample SAMN13153375, study PRJNA577476) | soil metagenome | isolation source: 40 cm soil or saprolite under Garry oak tree replicate 1 | place: USA:California | collected 2016-06-15
GTGCGACGTGTCTTCCGGACTTCGACCGGGACGCTCCGTCGCCATACCAAGGAGATCCTCGCGCTCGATGGCCTTTCGCTCGAGGTCGCCGAGGGCGAGCTGTTCGGCATCCTCGGACCGAATGGCGCGGGCAAGACGACGACGATCAAGGTGCTTACCACTCTGTTGATGCCCACCTCCGGCTCGGCGAGCGTCCTCGGCTTGGATGTCGTGCGCGATGCGAAGGAGGTCCGCCGCAAGATCGGCTTCGTCTTCGGCGGTGAGCGCGGCCTCTATTACCGGCTCTCGGGAAGAGACAACCTTCGTTACTTCGCGGAGCTCTACGCGGTGCAGCCAAACAAAATCAACTCGCGCGTTGACGAGCTCCTGGAGCTCGTGAATCTGCGGGACCGGGCCGACGAGCGGGTCGAGGGGTACTCGCGTGGCATGAAGCAGCGGTTGCATCTCGCGCGCACGCTTCTTCACCGGCCCGGGGTGCTCTTCCTCGACGAGCCGACGATCGGCCTTGACCCGATCGGCGCGCGCGAGCTGCGCCGGATCGTGAGCCAGCTGCACGAGAGCGGCGCCACGATCATCCTCACCACGCACTACCTCTTCGAGGCGGACGAGCTCTGCGACCGGATCGCGGTCATCGACAAAGGCCGCGCCGTCGCGCTCGGAACGCCGGCGGACCTGAAGGCAAACGTCAGCGATCTCAGCGTGGTGGAGCTCGAGGTGTTCGGCATCGACGCCGCGACGATCGATCGGCTGCGCGGTCTTGAGTTCGTCGACTCGATCGTCGTCGAGCAGCGCGAACTTCGCCAGGTCCTGCGGATACAGACGCGCATCGCGGAACGTGCGGTGGCTCCGCTCATCGCAGTCATCGCCGCGGGTCAAGTAGGGCGCGTCGCCGTACGCGAGGCGACGCTCGAGGACGCATACGTGAGACTCGTCGGGCGGCTCGAATGACACACGCGCTGCGCATCGCATCCCAGTCCGCGTGGGTCAGCTTCCAGGAGGTCGCGACAAACGGCTTCTTGCTCTTCGCCGCGGTTTGGCAACCGTTGTTCATCGGCGTCACGACGATGTACGTGCTTCGGCATCGAGCGGACTTCGACCCGACGTACGTCGTCGTGGGCACGGCGCTCAGCGGCATCTGGTCAACCCTGCTCTTCGCCGGCAGCGGTGCGATCGGCCACGAGCGCTGGATGGGCACGCTCGAGCTCCTCGCCGCATCGCCCGCGCCATTCCTCGCCGTGATCGGCGGGAAGCTGGCGGGAACCACGATGTTCTCGCTGGTCTCGCTCGTGCTGTCGTATGTGACCGGCGCGGTCCTCTTCGGCTATCCGGTCGCGATCGCGCAGCCGGTCCCCTTCGCGCTCTCGCTCGTCCTTGCGGTCGTGGCCCTGTGGGCGACGGGGATGTTCTTCGCGCCGCTCGCGATCCTGTGGCGCTCGGTCGGGCGGTTCCTGAGTGGGCTGGAGTACCCCGTGTTCGCGCTCTCGGGTTTCCTCTTCCCGGTGCTCCTCCTTCCGATATGGCTCTTTCCGATCTCCGTGATCCTGCCGCCGTACTGGGCGGCTTTCGCGCTGCATGGGACGTCGAGTGGCGACCTCGATCTCCCCGGCTTGCTCCGCGCCTGGTTCTTTCTCGTCCTGACCGGCGGCGTGCTGCTGCTTCTGGCGAGCCGTCTGCTCGATGAGGTCCTGACCCGGGCTCGTCGGGCCGGCACGCTCGCGCTCTCCTGAGATGCGGCTCTTCGGGGTCACCGCCTACTACAGCTTCCGCGCGATGTTCCACTGGCTCTCGCCGGGGCCCTACCTCGTCTACCGAGCGCTCTTTCCGCTCGCTCAGCTCGCGTTCTTCGCGCTGATCGGCACCTACGGTGGAAGCCAGCCCTTGGCGTTCTACCTCGTGGGCAACACGATCGGGACCGCGACGCTCACCGCATTCGGCGTATCGCAGGCCGTCGGCGATGAGCGACAGCAAGGCACCCTGTCGTACCTCCTCGCCGCGCCCGCGCCACGCGTGCCGATCTTCTTCGGCCGCGCGGCTCTCCACGTCGCGGACGGCATGCTCAACATGCTCGCCGCGACGGCCCTCGCGGTCATCGTGTTCGGTCTCCGCGTCCCGGTCGAAGGCATCGTTGGCCTCGTCATCACGATGCTCATCGCGACGATCGCGATCTGCGGAGTGGGCCTCCTCCTCGGTGCCGTCGCGTACATCGTTCTCGACACCGGGGTTCTCGCGAACTTCGCGATGTTCATCATCCTGCTGCTCAGCGGCGCGAACGTGCCGCTCGCTGAGCTCCCGGGCCCTGTCGCCGCGCTCGCGCAGGTGATCCCGCTCACGCGCAGCGTCGCGGCCGGGCGGCTTTATGCGGCCGGTGCGTCATTCGACGCGGGGCTGGGCCTTCTCCTTGGCGATCTCGCGCTCGGCGCCGTCTACGGTGTCGCCGGCTATTTCGTCTTCAACTGGCTCGAAACGCGAGCCCGACGCGAAGGCCGTCTTGAAGGCGTCTAGTCCCTAGCACTGCCGCGCCGTCCCTAGAGACGCGGACGATGCTTGGCCATGTATGCCGCCGCCTCGGCCCGCCGCGACAAGCCGAGCTTGTCGAGGATCCGGCTCACATAGTTCTTCACGGTCTTTTCGGACAGGAACAGGGTCTCGCTGATCTCACGGTTGGTGTGACCTTCGGCCAGTCCCGCGAGAACTTTGCGCTCCTGTTCGGTGAGAGAAGCCAGTGCGGGGTCATCACCACGGCCCAGACGCACCCGCTCGAGCACCTTCCCGGTCACATCGGGGTCGAGCAAGGAGCGGCCGGAGGCGACCGCTATGACGGCGTCCACGACCGCCTGGCCGCGGGTCTGCTTGAGGAGATATCCAGATGCGCCCGCGATGATCGATGCGAATAGCGCCTCGTCGTCCGCGTACGACGTGAGCATGATCACCTTGGTCTCTGGCCGCGCCTCCCGGATGGTCCGACACGCCTCGACGCCCGACCCATCGGGGAGCCGCACGTCCATGATCACGACATCGGGCTTCGTACGCGCCGCGGCTTCGACGACCTCGGCGACGGTGCCGGCCTCGCCGACCACGGTCATGCCTTCTTGACGTGCGATCAGGCCACGCAAGCCTTCGCGCACGACCTCGTGGTCATCGCATAGGAGAATGCGTGTCCTCACGGTCGTCAACCCGCGACCTCCGAGCGGATCGGTACCTCGAAGCGTAGCCGCGAGCCGTTCCCTGGAGTCGCGTCGACGTGGAGCTGGCCACCCACCGCGAACGCGCGCTCGCGCATGTTGCGTAGACCGTGGCCTTCGGTTGCGTTCGCGTAATCGAAGCCGACGCCATTGTCGGTGACTTCCAACACCACCTGCGAGTCCCGCAAGAACAACCGCAGCGACGCGCGCTGCGCGCGCGCGTGCCGCGCGACGTTTCCAAGGGCGTCTGCGGCGATGTAGAACGTGGCCTCGCGAGCAGCGCTGTCGAGCGCTTGCGCTGCCTCGTCCGAGACCGCCACATCGACATCCAGCAGCGCATTGCTGCGCGCTTGCTCCGCAAGCGTCGGCAGGGATTCGGTGAGCGGACGGTCGCTCCCGCGGACCGGACGCAGCCCGAGGACGTAGCTGCGCAGATCGGCGATCGCGGCGTTGAGGCGGTCGACGGCGCGCAGGACGACCTCGCGCGACGCCGCCGGCTCGCGCTCGATCCGCGCGGCCGCGTCCTCCAGTAGCAACCCCAATCCATAGAGCGACTGGATCGCGCCGTCATGCAGGTCCATACCGATGCGGTGGCGCTCCTCTAGCACGGAGACGCGTTCGGTCTGCCCGTACAGTCGCGCGTTCTCGATCGCGATCGCCGCCTGAGCGGCGAGGGTGGTCACGGCTTGCTCGTCATCGGCGCTGAACCCCGCTCCGCCCTTCTTTTCGGTCAGATACAGATTGCCCAATGCGGTGCCGCGCCAACGGATCGGCGTCCCAAGGAAGCTGTGCATCGGGGGATGATGCGGTGGGAACCCGACCGAAGCTGGGTGGTCCTTTATCTCGCGCAGCCGCAGCGCGTGGGGCTCACGCTGGAGGAGTCCCAGCAACCCCAGGCCGTGCGGCAGCGGGCCGATGAGCGCGCGTTCCTCGTCGGTGATCCCCGACGTGATGAACTGTTCGACCGTCCCGCCCTGATCAAAGACACCGAGCGCGGCGTACCGCGCGCTCGCGACCTCCCGGGCCTGATCCACGACCCGCTGAAGCACCGCCGCGCTGTCGAGCTCGGACGTCAATGACATGCCCGCGGCGTTTAGGGCGCGGAGCCGAATCGTCTGCTCGCGGTCACGCGTCTGCAGGGCCGTGAGGCGTCCGAACAAAACGATGGAAAAGCCGAGCACGCCGGCGATCCCAACGGCAAGCATCACCACGTGAGCGACTCCCGACGGCATGAGCGGCTCGAGGACGAAATAGTCGAGACCGACGAGCGCGGCGATTAGGACGGACGGGAGGACAAAGGCGGCGAGACGAAGGCGCGCCTGCAGCGTGGTTGATGACACCGGAGCGTTCATCGGGAGTCTGATTATCGGCGCGCTATGCGGGAGAGGAGCGGATCGCTCCGCCCCTCCCTGTGCGCGATGAAGCAAAGTGCGTCAGGCCAGTTGCGGCACGAGCGGGTGCTTGGCGGAAGTTTCGGTCTTCGGTGTCTTCCAGGGAGTGCCGAGAAGTGGAAGCAGGAAGCGGTCGAGTCCGATGTAGCCGGCGGTCTTCCAGGCGAGGATGAGCGCGATCGCGAGGACGAGCAGGACTGGGTTGCTGCTGGCGCTCCCAGCGAGCATGAAGTTCATGTTCATGAACGCACCCGCGAGGGCAGCCACGCCGACGAACGCTCCAAGGATGAGTCCGATACCGACGGCGGTCTCGCCGAAGGCCACGACCTTGCCCATGAAGACCTCGGTGTGGTTGTCGATGAGGAACTGGATGAAGCCGCGGTACCAGTCGTAGAGGATCACCGGCTTGGCGGGCGCGGCGGGCACGGCGGCGATCCGGTTCCAGAAGGCCAGGAGCCCCGAGCCGTCGATGATGTAGTTGCTCTTCGCTCCGGTGTCCGTGACCTTGTGCCAACCGGCGTCGAGCCAGCTGTATCCGACGTACACGCGGACGATCAGCCAGACGATGGCCATGCGCGTGTCCGAGAACAGGAACTTTGCGAGGGGCGGGTCTGCGATGACCCGGTGACGGTTGATAGTTGATGTTGCTTTCACGATGGACTCCTTTTGCTCACAACTTTCGTTCCACGGGCGCGGCCGCGACAGGGCCGCACGTCCCGTCCCGCGGCAGCCGAGAGTCCCGTCTAGGTAGGGCCGTTCGGCCCTCCCGCGGTCGGACTGCGGGGCGCACGCTGAGGGCATGCCCAACGACCTCGCGCAGCTCCTTGTCGGTCTGACGGTGCTGATCCTCTTAGCAATCGGCTTCGGGGTGTCCAGCGCGCGCCTCTTCTTGTGGGCGACCCGCGGATCCGGCGACGGCCCGAAGAGATGATGCAGCTCATCGTCGGTTCCACGACCTCATCGTCCCGTTGCGTCCTCGAGAGCGTGCGGCGAGCGAACAGGGTCAAACGGCGCGCGCAAACGGTCCGAACGGCACACGCAGCCGCCGAGTAATCACCCTACGGTTCTGGAAGCCGCCATTCGCTCGATCGGGTGCTCCGGCAAAAGGTAGGACACATGAAGACTCTTCTCGCAACAGCCGCAGTCTCTGTCCTGCTCCTCGCCGCGTGCGGTACCGCGGGGGGAACAGGCGCAACGAAGGTCAACACCAGCGCCACGACCGTCAACGCCACACTCACCGACAGCAAGATCGTGCTCGATCAAGCCACTGTCCCAAGTGGCAAGATCACGTTCCTCGTGACGAACGCAGGGACGATGACCCACGAGGTCGTCGTGCTCAAGACCGATGTCGCCGCGGACAAAATCGCGCCGAACCCAGACGAGCCAGGGAAGATGTCCGAAGACGGCAGCCAAGGCGAGAGCGGGGACCTCGACCCTACGCAAAAGACAACGTTCACGCTCGATCTCACACCCGGCAACTACGTCCTCATCTGCAACCAGCCCGCGCACTACCTGCTGGGGATGCACATCGCCTTCACCGTCAAGTAACGGAACATCAAGGCACCGGCCCGCCGGGCGTGAGCTCGGCGGGCTCTTCGTTTGTCCGACAGCTCGGGCAATCTGTGTCCGAGTTTCCGCCAGAATTCGTGAGTGCGCGCGAATCCGCTCTCCCCAGCCTGGCGATGAGCGCCGCGGACTACCCGCGGGTCCATGCGAAGAGCGCCGCCGAATGGCGCAGGTGGCTGCGCGACAACCACGACAGGGCGCCGGGCGTCTGGCTGGTCGCGTACAAGGCCGCGACCGACAAGGCGCGGCTCGGTTACGACGAGTCCATCTCGGAAGCGCTCTGCTACGGCTGGATCGACAGCGTGAACAAGCCGCTCGACGACGAGCACACGATCCTGCTCTTCACACCTCGCAGGGCGGGCAGCGGCTGGTCGCGCACCAACAAGGTGCGGATCTCACGCCTTCTCAAAGAAGGACGCATGGAGGCGGCCGGACTCTCGAAGATCGCGGCCGCGAAGCGTGACGGCTCGTGGGTGCTGCTTGATAGCGTTGAAGCGCTCGAGGTTCCGGACGATCTGCGAAAGGCCCTTGGCGCCACCGGCATGCGGAAGTTTGAAGCGTTGACGCCCGGGCGCCGCAAAGAGCATCTGCGCGCGCTCGTCACGGCCAAGAAGGCCGAGACCCGTGCGAAGCGCGTCGCCGAAATCGTTAGGGTGACGCTCTCGCGAATCAGAACGAAGGCTTGAACAACATCAGAAACAGGATCACGAGCAGGCCGCCTGTCCCCGTCACCGCGAGGATCCACGGGCGAAAGCGAGCCAGGAGGCGCTCCATCTCGGCGTTGTCCTGAGTATCGGCGATGCGGTCGATCATCCGTCCGCCGTAAAGGTTCATCGTGAGGCCGATCAGCGCGAAGATCGCGAGCGCGATCCAGATCCACGCGCTGGATAACCACGATCCGAGGATGCCAAGCACGAGTCCCGACAGAATCGTGAGGCCGAAGAACACCCACCGGAGCGTGCTCGCCGCCTCGGTCACCTCCAGCAGCTCGCGGATCCTCGTGTCGTCGCGCTCCTCCTTCAGATGGAACGCGACGGTGACCGGATGCACGAGCAGCAGCCCGAGCACGCTCGCGATGTGGATGAAGACGATCCACTGGTACACAGCGCCAAAGTAGCCCCGGGATTAGATTTGCGCCGCCATGGCGGTCGTCGTCCCGCTCGATAGCAGGCAAGCCTCTATCACGCGTCGGCTGCTGACCGAAACCGGACCGGCGACGGTGGAGGCGATCGCGAGCGACCTCAAGCTGACGAGTCGGGTCGTCCGGTACAACCTTCCGTCGATCGAGACGTTCCTCCGGCCCGAGGGCCTCCGAGTCATGCGACGCCGTGGGGTTGGTGTCTGGGTGTCCGGGGACGACGATCGGCGCCGCGCGCTCCTTACAAGTCTTGGCTCGGCGGCAGGGCCGCGGGTCCTCGACGGCGAGGACCGCAAGCTCCACGTTCTGGCCGCCCTTCTCGACGCATCACCTCGCCCGGTCCACATCGCCGACCTCGAGGGCGAGCTCGGCGCCTCGCGGCCGACGGTTCGCCGCGACGTTCGAGCCGCCGAGGCGTGGCTCGAGGGACACCAGCTTCATCTCCAGCGCCTTCCGGGAGTCGGCATAGCGGTGAGGGGGAGCGAGATCGACATCCGCAAAGGACTCCTGTCCCTCGTGCTCGAAGCCGTGCCCGCCGAGCACCTCCTTTCTCAAATGGACGCGGACATTAACGCGAGGCCGCCGGTGACGGAGACACGCGGGCTCGCGGAGTTCGCGTCGCGACTCGACCTCCCGACGCATCGGTCGATCCTGACGGAGCAGCTCCTCGAGCCCGACGACAACGGGCCGATGGCGATGGTCGCCACCCTCTATCTCGCGATCGTCACCCGCCGCGTGCGCGCTGGGCACCCGGCCGAGCTGCAAAGCGGCCAGCTGCGGTCGCTTATCGATCACCCGGTGGCGGCGGCCGCGGCGAGAATCGCCGCCGCGGTCGAGAAGGAGGAAAACCTCACGCTCGATGAGGCCGACGTCGCCGCCATCACCGAATTCCTCTTGGGATTTGTGGAGCTCGTTGACGCGAGCCTCGCGACCCAGGCCGACGATGAGCTGGTGATCGATCGGCTCGTCGCGTCGGCGGCATCGCGGCTACATCCCTCGCTCGCCGAGGACCTTCAGCTTCGGCGCAGCCTCGGAGAGCATCTCCGTCGCCTGCGTGTGCGGCTCCGGTACGGCCTCCCGGTGACCAACCCGCTCGACCAGGAGGTGCGTCAGCGGTATCCCGACGTCTATCGCGTGGCGAGCGACATCGTCGCCGCCCTGCACCCCGTCGGCGACGCGGTCGTTCCCCAGGAGGAAGTTGGCTTTCTGACGATGTATCTCGCGGGGTCGCTCGAACGAAACCGCCTGCGCCCCAAGATCCGGATCACCGTGGTCTGCCCGGCCGGCATGGCCACCGCGTGGATCCTGGTTTCGCGCCTCTCCGCCGAGTTCCCGAACATCGAGATAACTCGGGTCGTCTCGAAGACGACCTTCGAGAGCGACGTGGACGTCGCCAACACCGACCTGGTCGTGAGCACGATCCCGCTCGATGAGCTCAAGAACGTGCAAACCGTCGTCGTCAGCCCGCTCCTTCGCGAGCGCGACCTCCGGCACCTGAGCCGCATCCTGGGAGATCCGGCGCACTGAGCGGCGCGAGCCGGATTGTCACAACTCCCCGGCGACAGATTGGCACTTGTGACAGGTCCCCTCCCGCTCCGATGATGCCGCGCGTTTCTCAATAGGAGGGGGTGGCGGTACATGCAGGAGCGCATCCAACGCTTTGGCGGCAACCTCGCCGCGATGGTCATACCGAACATCGGAGCATTCATCGCGTGGGGACTGATCACGGCGTTCGTCATTCCAACCGGCTGGACCCCGAACGAAACTGTCGCGAAGCTCGTCGGTCCGATGATCACCTATCTATTGCCGCTCCTCATCGGGTACACCGGTGGGAAGCTCGTGTACGGGCATCGCGGCGGAGTCGTCGGCGCGGTCGTGACCGCCGGGATCATCGTCGGCTCATCGGTCCCGATGTTCCTTGGGGCGATGATCGCCGGGCCGCTCGGCGGATTCCTCATCAAGATGTTCGATCGCGCGACCCAGGACAGGATCCCGTCCGGCTTCGAGATGCTGACGAACAACTTCTCGGCCGGAATCCTCGGCGCGATCCTCGCGGTCCTGGGCCTCGTGGCCATCGGGCCGGTGCTCAATGCCTTCTCGGAGGCCCTCGGCAACTTCGTGCACGCTCTGATCAACGCGGGCGTACTCCCGCTTGCGGACATTCCGATCGAGGTCGCCAAAGTCCTCTTCCTCAACAACGCGATCAACCATGGCGTCCTCGCCCCGCTCGGTGTGATAGACGCGGCGAAGAACGGCCGCGCGATCCACTTCCTGCTCGAAACCAATCCAGGCCCCGGCCTCGGTCTGCTCCTGGCCTTCGCGGCCTTCGGTAAGGGCGCGGCGAAGCTCTCGGCTCCGGGCGCGATCATCATCCACTTCTTCGGCGGGATCCACGAGATCTACTTCCCGTACGTGCTTTCGAACCCGATCATGATTGTCGCGATGTGGGCCGGTGGAATCACCGCCGACATCATCTTCGTCGCCACCAACGCCGGTCTCGTTGCGACGCCATCGCCGGGCAGCATCTTCGCCTACCTCGCAGTGACGCCACCTGGTCAGCACTTCGGGGTGTTCCTCGGAGTCTTCGCCGCGGCGGCGGTCTCATTCGCGGTCGGTTCGATGCTTCTGCGGCTCTTCCCGGCAAAGGTGGAAGAGACCGAGACCGACACCGCCCAGCAAAGGCAGGTGCCGGCGCCCGCACCCGCGTAGCCTCCTTCACGACGCGTGTCCACCGGCCGGTCGACAACGGCCGGCCGGTGGACGAGACAGGGAAGGTGTGGTCATGGTCGTAAAGCGCGCTGACGAGGTGAAGCTCGTCGTATTCGTCTGCGAAGCCGGAATGGGGTCGAGCCTCATCGGCGCGAACCAGCTCAAGAAGAAGATCAAGGACGCGGGACTGAATGTCCGCGTCATTCACTCGCCGGTCAACGAAATACCCGCGGAGACCGACGTTGTGGTCGCCCACGAGGGTTTGGCCGACCGTGCTCGGAAGGTAGCGCCAGCCGCGGTCGTGCTCACCTTCAAGAACTTCATGAACAACACCGCCTCCGACCGCTTGCTGAAGAGCCTCGTCGCCGGCGAGGAGGTCTCGGCCGAAGCGGGAAAGGCATCATGACGATCGAGGTCCTGTCCGCATCCGCGGTCGTCGTCGGCGCGACGGCGGCGGACCGGAACAAGGCCATCGACCTTGTGGGCTCGCTGTTGGTGGCGGAAGGTTGCGTGACCTCCGCGTACATCGGGCAGATGCAGCAACGGGAAGAGATCGTGTCGACCTATCTCGGCAACGGGATCGCGTTGCCGCACGGCACGAACGAGTCGAAGGACTTCGTCAAGCGCACCGGCCTCGCTGTCGCACAGTTTCCGGACGGGGTCGAGTGGGGAGAGGAGCGCGCGCACCTGGTCATCGGCCTGGCCGCCACCTCCGACGAGCACATTCGCGTTCTTGCGCGGCTCGGCACGATCCTCGGCGACGAGGAGCTGTGCCGCCGACTCGGCAGCACCCTCGACGCCGGCGAGATCTACCGGACGTTGACGGCGGCCGAGACCGACGACCCGCCGCCTGGCAACGGTCAGGCCGTGCGCAGCGACGAGGTCGCTCTGGCACTCAAGATCACGAATCCGCACGGGCTCCACGCCCGGCCCGCCGCGAACGTGGTCGATCGCGTGCGTCCATTCGAAGCGGAGGTTTCGATCCACGCGAACGGGCGGAAGGCGAACGCCCGGAGCATCACAGCTCTCCTCGGTCTCGGAGCCGCCGTCGGCGACGACGTGCGCATCGTCGCTCGCGGTGCGGATGCCGAGAGCGCCGCGGAGGCTGTCGCCGCGATCCTCACCAGCAATACTGAAGGCTGAGATGGCCCGTCTGGATCACGATGCGCTCGTCAAGGCGATATCCGCGGCGGTCAGCGCGACACCTGACCCCGAGGGGCTGGCGGATCTCGTCGCGTCGCGCGGGCGGATCAACGTCGCTGCCACCGGCGCCGAGATCGGACCGGCGATAAAGCGGCTCACACCTCTTCAGGGATACCGCTGGGTCGCGATCAACGCCGGCGATCTCTTCACGGCGAGCCCGCTGACGATGTCGACGAAGGTCGGCATCCTCGACCCGACAGGCCGAGTCCTCAAGGCGGCGGACATCCCGCGAGCGAAATGACAGTCGCAACCGAGGCCTACGCGGCGTATCACCTCGTTCCGAAGGCCCCGAGCCGCACGCTCGCCTGGAACGTGTACGGGAAGGGTGTGGAAAGCGTCGGGCGCGATGGCAGGCCCGAGTGGGTCGACGTCCCGGCGCCCTCAAACGATCAGATCCTCGTCCGGGTCGATGCCGTCGGCCTCTGCTTCTCCGACGTGAAGCTGATCCGGCTGGGCGGCGAACATCCCAAGCTGTACGGCCGCGACCTGGCGAAAGACCCGACGCGCCTCGGCCACGAGACCGCGGTGACGGTTGTCGCCGTCGGAAGCGACCTCGCCGACAGGTTCCATCCCGGCCAGCGGCTCGCCATTCAGCCGGACATCTACTCCGACGGTCGAAGCACCGCATACGGGTACACGATCCCGGGTGGTCTCATCGGCTATCACCTCCTCGGTCCGGAGGTCCTTGCCGCGGACGACGGCGCGTACGTGACTGACGTCGGGGACCGTCTTGGGTACGCCGAGACGGCGCTCACCGAGCCGTGGGCGTGCGTGGAAGCCGCATATACCCAGCGCCGCAGGCTCACGCCGTTGGCGGGCGGCCGGGCCTGGGTCGTGGGACGTCCGGATGACGACCGCACCTATGACTTCGGGACAACCGTTGCGAACGCGCGCGAGATCGTGTTGTCGGGTCTTCGTGACGATGTCGCCGCGGCGATCCGATCGCGCGCGCCTCGTGCCAAGATCACCGTCGCGGACCCGGAGGTCGTCGTCGGACCGTTCGACGACATCATCGTGCTCGGGCCCAGGTCCGCGGCAGTGGTCTCTCGCGCAAGCGATGCGCTCGCCTTCCGTGGCCTGATGAACCTAGTCGGTGACGAGCCGCTCGACGGACCGGTCGATATCGACATCGGCCGTATCCACTACCACTACACGGCCTATGTCGGGACGAGAGGGCCCGACGTGTCCGCGTCGTACGGCGAGACGCGGAATCGAGCCGAGCTCCGATCCGGCGGAGTGGCGCTTTTCGTCGGGGCCGCCGGGCCAATGGGACAGATGCATCTCGAGCGTGCGCTCAAGACGCCGAAGGGCCCGGCAACTTTGATCGGTGTGGACCTCGACCGCGAGCGCCTCGCGATGGCGAAGAGTCGGCTCGATCCGATCGCGGAGGCGTTCGGCCGTCGGCTCATCGTGACCACCACCGCGGGTGAAGAGGATCTCGCGATGCTCGTCGCGCGTGAAACGAAGGGCCGCGGCGCCGACGACGTCATCGTTACGGCGCCGACGGCCGCCGCGGTAACGCAGGCGGCCCGCGTCATGGCCGGCGACGGCATGCTCGTGCTCTTCGCGGGTCTGCCCGTGGGGACGCGCGCGACAGTCGACATCTCGCGCGTCTTTCTGCATGGCGCTCAGTACACCGGCACGTCCGGTTCGCGCATCGCGGACCAGGCCCTCGTCGTCGCCAAGACCCTCGCCGGCGAGCTGTCACCCGGCCGCGCCGTCGCCGCGGTCGGTGGCATCGAGGCCGCCCCGGACGGACTGCGTTCGCTGATCGAGGGAAGGTTCGCGGGCAAGATCGTGATCTTCCCGCAGCTACGGGGGCTTCCGCTGACCTCGCTCGAGGATCTCGCGGCCGACGACCCCGAGCTCGCCGCGGCGCTCGGCCCGGGCGGGACGTGGACATCCGAAGCCGAGGCCGTCCTATTCGCGAGGCACCTCGAACCGACCGCGATAGCTTCGACGTGATCGTGACCGTGACCCCGAACCCGAGCATCGACCGGACGCTCGAGATCGATCGCCTGGAGCGAGGCGCTCTCATCCGCGCCCGGCGGTCGACCGCCGAGGCAGCCGGAAAAGGTGTGAACGTCTCGTGCGCTCTCACCACGCAGGGCGTTGCTACGGTTGCCGCTCTGCCTCTCGCGGAAGACTCGGCGGCCACGTATCTCGGTCTTCTCGCGGGTGCGACACCGATCGCACCTGTTCCGATCGCCGGTTCGATCAGGATCAATGTGAGCCTCGTCGAAGCGGATGGCACGGTGACGAAAGTGAACGAGCCGGGACCCGCGCTCGGCGCGGGAGACGTCGAGGCGCTGCTCTCGGCAGCGGAAAAAATTCCAGATGCCGCGTGGATCCTGGGGTGCGGCTCTCTACCCCCTGGAGCGCCGGGCGACTTTTACGCGCGGCTGGCCGCGCTCGGCTCGCCGGACCGGCGCGTCGCCGTCGACGCGAGCGGCCCGTCGCTGCGTGCGGCCGCTTCTGCCGGTGTCGCCCTGATCAAGCCGAACCGTACGGAGCTGGAGGAGCTCGTCGGCCGCCCGCTTGCGTCGCTGGGTGACGTCGTCGCGGCCGCGAGGGAGCTCATCGAGAGTGGCTGCGATTCCGTGCTCGTCAGCCTCGGCGCCGACGGCGCGCTCTACGTCGACGCCGACGTCGCGTCGCATGCCGAGGCGCGGGTCGACGACGTCGTGAACACGGTCGGCGCGGGCGACGCCCTCCTCGCCGGATTCGTCGCGGCGGGCGGGGGCAACGCCGGGCTCGCGACCGCGATCGCCTGGTCCGTCGCCGCGGTGCGCTCGCCGGGGACGCGCATGTGCCCCGTCACCGCGGCCGATCGAGCGGCGGTCGTCGTCCACAAGCGGTTGGATCGCGCGCGGCAGCTTCAGGCGTGAAGACGCAAGGCGCGGTTCGGATCCGGGGAGTCGCCGCGGCTCCCGGCGTCGCTCACGGTCCCTGGGTCCGGTTCCGGCGCAGCGGTCCGGTGCGGTCCAGCGGCCGACCCGCTGATCCCGAGGCGGAGGTGGCGCGGGTGGCGGCAGCCGCCGAAGCGGTGGCCGTCGCGTCCGAACGCCTCGCGGACGATGTCGCGCGGGCCGGCCATGCCGACGAAGCGAAGATCTTTCTCGCGCACGCGATGATCGCTCGGGACCCCGAGCTTCTCGATGCGGCGGCGACTCGCATCCGGACCGAGCACACCGATGGCATCGCGGCCATCGCGGCCGCGGCATCCTCCGTCGCGGACCTGCTCCGCGGACTCGGCGACGAGCTGCTCGCAGCGAGGGCCTCCGATGTGACCGACATCGGCGATCGGATCGCCCGGGAGCTCGCGGGCCTTCCCGCCGCCGGCGTTCGGCTCGGAGGTCCGTCGATCGTCGTGGCGGAGGATCTTCCGCCGTCGGTGACCGCGACGTTGCCGCGCGATCGTCTGCTGGGCATCGCGCTCGAGGCGTCGTCCCCCACCGCGCACGCCGCGATCCTTGCCCGCGCGTACGGGATCCCCGCGGTCGTCGGGGCAACGGGATTGCTTGCCGCACTCGATGCGGCAGGCGCCGGAGCGCCGCTCGCGATGGATGGCGAAAGCGGGGAAGTCCTCGTTGCCCCCAACGCTGAGGACGTCGCGCGCTATGACGCGCGCGCGGGCGCGATCCAGCGCGGTCGCGGTCGCGACCTCGAGGAGGCCGCGCTTCCAGCCATCACCAGAGATGGCACGACCATCGACCTCGTTGCGAACATCGGCTCGCCTGACGAGGCGGCCGGAGCTATCGCCTTAGGGGCGCGCGGTGTCGGTCTGTTCCGAACCGAGTTTCTCTTCCTCGAGCGATCGAGTCCGCCCACCGAGGATGAGCAGGTCAAAGCGTACGGACAGGTCGTCGCGGCATTCGCGCCGCATCCGGTGACGATCCGCCTGCTCGATGTCGGGGGCG
>WNGJ01006061.1_pt1 | contig 15106 bp, 17 predicted proteins | sample 5400611 | NCBI WGS metagenome assembly WNGJ01 (sample SAMN13153375, study PRJNA577476) | soil metagenome | isolation source: 40 cm soil or saprolite under Garry oak tree replicate 1 | place: USA:California | collected 2016-06-15
GCTATCCCGACCGCTTGAAGGGGGAGGAGATCCCGCTCGGAGCGCGGATCATCCATGTCGCGGACGCGCTCGACTCGATGCTGACGACGCGCATCTACCGGGCCGCGCGACCGGCGACCGAAGCTCTCAACGAGCTCAGACACGCCGCGGGAAGCCAGTTTTGCCCGCGCTGCGTCGCGGCCCTCGAGCGAATCCTCCCCGTCGCCGAGCTCGACGCCTCTCCGACGCTGACCGAGGCAGTAGCGCTCTAAGAGCCCCTTTCACAATGACGCGCTGAGCCGCCGGGCCGCGCTGGACGGCCCCTGGCGGCGTCCTCAGTCGCGCCCGTATCTGATGTATACGCACACTCCCTGCGTCCTTGCCAGGAACCGACCATCGCACCCCGGCGACGAGGCCCCATCGTGAAAGGGGCTCTAAGCCGGTCGTTTCGGGCGTAACCGCCTTTCGCTGGCAAAGTTCAGAGACGTACGCGCGAAGTTGCGAACTCGTGCGAATGCTCTATTCTGTTTTGCAACAGTGCCCCGCAAGCCCGTTTACCGCGCGGTCGCGGACATCGACCGCCAGGCGCTGGCCGAGTTCCAGGCAGGAATCCGGAAGCGCTACAGCGACGAGCAGATCCTCGCCGAGCTGAAGGACTCCGCCGAGCGGCTGGGACGCTCGCCCACGATGCGGGAGTTCTCGAGGGACCCGAAGACCACCGTTCATCCGCAGACGGTGATCGAACACTTCGGCAGCTGGAACCGGGCCAAACGGCAGGCCGGACTGGTACCGCGGCGCTTCGCGACCCGCGAGGAGCTGCTCGCGCTCCTCAAGGAGCTCGGCCAGGACCTCGGCCGCGTGCCCACCGCCCGCGACATCGATGAGCATCGAGGCCGGATGCCCTCGAAGTCCCTCTACTGGCACACGTTCGGCTCGCTGACGAACGCGCTACGCGAAGCCGGCTTCGACGTGCCGGTGGGGGAGGAGCGGCTCGAGCGGGCGCTCGAACAGGCCGTCAGCCTCTCGAAAAAGCTCCGCCGGCTCCCGAAGTTCGCCGACTGGACCGAGGCGCGGAAGGAGGACGAGTCCCTCCTGACCGAGTGGCAGATCTACCGCATGTTCGACGCCAGGCGCGGAGCCTGGTCGACGTTCCAGTTCCTCGTGCACGAACGGCTGCGCAAGACCGGCGTCAGCGTCGCGCCCGACGGACGGCTCGTCTAACTTGAAAGGTCAGTAGCCGGCGGTAGCGACGATCGTCGCGAGCCGCTTCAAACAAGACGCCCGCTCGTTGGGGGCGCGCACGGCGGGAAGCGGTGCCTCTTCGAACTCCCGATCGGGGTTGAAGCGCTTGCGGCTCTTCTGCCGGCCTTGCACGAGCTCCACGAGGGTGCCCTCGGCGAGCTCGCTCTTCTTCAGCTTCATGCCGAGGTAACGCTCGACGACTTCGAGCGCGAGCTCCGTGGATGCAAAGAACGTCTCGGCTTTGCCGACGCCGAGCCAGACGGGACGATCGACTCCCCGAGCAACGCACAGCGACTGATCGCGCCGCTCGTCGATCCAGGCAGTCGCCATCGAGCCGCGGAGCGCCTCGAGGGCCTCCGCGTCGCCGTCGGAATGGGCGACGACCGCGAAGATCGCCTCCGAGTCCACGGTCATGCCGGGCTCGCAGCGGGCGCACTCGTGAGCAGCGAGCAGCTCGTCGTCGTTGAAGATGACCCCGTTGTGGACACCCACGACAGATCCGTGGCGGATCGGATGATTGTTCGCGGCGACCGTCGGATGCCCCTTGGTGTAGTCGCGTACGTGAACGAGAACTTCGGTCGCGCTTCCCGGAACCCTGATCTCGTCCAGCAGCGCGCTCGCTCCAGAGAGCTGCTTGTGGACGGACACGGGCTCGCCAGGGCTGCGGTGTGCGTACCCGACCGCGTCGGCCCCGCGCTCGGCGATCCCCGCGAGCAGTGCCTGCGCCGCCAGCGTCCGCTCGAGTGTGCTCGAGGATGAGAGGCTGTATCCGGCGATTCCGCACATATCAATGAGTGTATTTCGCTTGACGGACGATCTTCCTAGTCGGACGAGCGGTCTTTCTAGTCGGACGGTCAGTCCTAGTGTCTGACGCGCGCACCCGGTGGGAGTTAGTCATTACTTTGCGCGTCGGTTACAAAGGAAAAACCTCGCTCCCTCGGTCGGGGGGTTGACAGGATCAAGCACGTTTTTCTCCAGGCCGATACCCCTCGCACGATGGAGCAGCGGCCGCTTCCAGATCCTCTTCCCGAGCAGGCACCTCCCGAGCCCAAATTGGAGCTCGTGCAGGACGCCGCGGAGGTCGACGAGGACGACGTCAAGGAGGCGGCGGCCCCGACCCAGGATCCCCTCAAGCTCTACGTCCGGCAGATCGGCGACGGCAGGCTTCTGACGCCCGCCGAGGAGCGCGAGCTCGCCAGGCGTAAGGACGAGGGCGACGAGGCGGCCAAGAGCAGGTTGATCGAGTGCAACCTTCGCCTGGTGATGTCGATCACCCGGAATTACACGAAAGCCGGCGTGCCGCTACTCGACCTGATCCAGGAGGGCAACCTCGGCCTGATCCGCGCGGTCGAGAAGTTCGACTGGACGATGGGCTACAAGCTTTCGACCTACGCGACCTGGTGGATCCGGCAGGCGATCACGCGCGCGCTCGCCGACCAGGGACGCACGATTCGCCTCCCCGTCCATGTCGCGGAGCAGGTGCGCAAGGTGATGCGTGCCCGCCGCGTGCTCGCGCAGAAGCTGAACCGCGAGCCCGTCACCGAGGAGATTGCCAAGGAGGCAGGCCTGACCCCGGAGCGGGTCGACGAGCTGCTCGACCTGGTCGAGGACCCGGTCAGCCTCGAGACGCCCGTGGGCGACGGTGAGAGCCTCTACGGCGACTTGATCGAGGACACAAAGCTCGATCGACCCGACGTGACGACGTCCGACAACCTACGTGCGGTGGAGCTCGCCGACGCCTTGAGGGTGCTGAACCCTCGCATGCGGCTCGTACTCGCCCGGCGCTTTGGCCTGGACGGCGAGCACCCGCAGACGCTCGAGCAGGTCGGCGCCTCGCTGGGGATCACCCGCGAGCGCGTCCGCCAACTGGAGTCCCGTGCGCTACGCGAGCTCCGCACCGTCGCGCCGGCTCTCCAGCTGTACCTTCGAGCCGAATAGCAAGCGCGACGCGTTACGGCTATCTCGGCCGGGTTTAGACGGACGTCCGAGCAAAGCCCGGACGTCCTCCAACCGGCATCGCGAGCGATGCCTCGGTCCGGGCCGAGTAGCTACGGTGGCGGGGTGGAGCCCCGTTTCGTCGACATCCATTCACACGTCGTCCCTTCTGGCGACGACGGCGTTCGGTCAGTCGAAGAGGGGCTGTCTCTCTGCCGCGATGCATTCGCCCACGAGACCCGTCTCCTCTACGCGACACCACACGTCTCGCCGCTCGTCGCGCTGAGCGAGGAACGCGAGGCGCGGATCCGGAAGGCCTTCGCGGAGCTTCGCGAACGGGCGCCGCTCGAGGTCCGGCTCGGCTTCGAGCTGACTCCGATGCGGTCGCTGCTCGACGAAGATCCCTGGCGCTACGTCCTCGAGCAGACCGAGCAGGTGCTCGTGGAGATCCCCTTCGTCGGCGCGGCCGGCCTCTTCCTCGAAGTGGGCGAATGGATCGAGCGCGCCGGGCTGACGCCGATCGTCGCGCACCCCGAGCGGACGGAGGCGGTCCTGACGAACCCAGCCCTGGCCGACGAGCTGGCCGAGCGCGGCTGGCCCCTTCAGGTCAACGCGAGCAGCCTGCTCGGGCGCCACAGCGCCGAGATGGAGCGCGAGGGGTGGCGTCTGATCGACGAAGAGCTCGCGTCGCTCGTCGCCTCCGACGGCCATCGCGCCACCCGGCCGGCCCTGCTCGACGGCGCCTATGAGCTCACGCGGGCGCGCGTGGGGGAGGAGCGGGCGCTACGGCTGTTCGACGGGTCGGCGCTCGCGCTTAGAACGTCACAGCCAAGGCGTTCGCTTGCGACGCCGACCTGGAGGCCGTGACGGCTTCGCCGTCGCGGCCGTCTAAACCCGAGTAGCGACGCCTAAGCCGACCGGACTGCTCAAAGCGTTACGGCTTCCATCTCGCGCAACTTAGCGAGACGTTTCAGAGCCTCGGTCTCGATCTGGCGGACGCGTTCGCGTGTCAGCCCGAGTCTGCGGCCGATGTCCTCGAGCGTCTTCGGCTCGGCGTCGGTGAGGCCGTAGCGGAGGATGATCACGTGCCGCTCACGCTCGGAGAGGGCCGCCAGGGCCTGCGCCAGCGCTTCGCTGCGCAGCGAGTCCTCGACGGCCTCCTCGGGCAGGGGGTCGTCGTTTGCCACGAAGTCGCCGAACACGGCGTCCTCCTGCTCGCCGACGGGCTGGTCGAGGCTCGTCGACGCGCGGGCGGCGGCCTTGACCTCATGGGCCTGTGCGACCGGCAGGTTTGCCTCTTCGGCGATCTCCTCGAGCGTCGGCTCGCGGCCGAGCTGCGTCCAGAGCGTCCGCTCTGCCCGGTTCAGCTTCTGCATCCGCTCGACGATGTGCACCGGCATTCGGATCGTCCGCGCCTTGTCCGCGAGCGCACGGGCGACAGCCTGGCGAATCCACCAGGTCGCGTAGGTCGAGAACTTGTAGCCACGACGCCAGTCGAACTTCTCGACCGCCCGGATCAGGCCGAGAGTGCCCTCCTGGATCAGGTCGAGGAACGGCAGTCCCTGGTTGCGATAGTTCTTGGCGATCGAGACGACGAGCCGGAGGTTGGACTGGATCATCGTCTGCTTCGCATTCATGTCGCCGCGCTCGATGCGCTTGGCCAGCTCGACCTCCTGAGCGGCGTTCAGCAGCGGGTGGCGGCCGGCTTCCCGCAGGAAGAGCTGCAGCGCGTCCGTCGTCGACTCCTGCGCCACCACGGGTGGCGGTGGCGGTGGAGGCGGCGCGGCTTCTTTGGTCTCCTCGATCACTTCGATCCCGCGCTGGTCGAGCTCTCTGTAGACCGCCTCGGTCTCGAGCAGTCCGAGCTCGTGTGGCTCGAGGACTTCCGCCAGCTCCGCGTATCGAATCGAACCTGAGTGCTCAGCAGCCTCCAGCAGCTGCTGAAACTCCTGGTTGGCCAAGAGGGAGTCCAGCTCGACTGTCGTCATACCCGACTCCTGATGCTTCCACGAGAAGCGCTGGTCGAAACCCGCTCGGCGCCACTCTCGGGCCAATGCACGGTAATGGACGTTATGTCAAGTCGGAATCTGGACATTCGATGCGGCCTCCCCTGGGCTAGACGAGAAAGTAAAGGGTGCAGGCGAGGCCTGCAGCGACACAGTAAGCGGCGAACGGAGTCAACCTATTCGTTTCGAAGAAGCGCATCAAGAAGCGGACCGACAAATATGCGGTGGCGGCTGCGCAAAGCGCGCCGACCAGAGCGGGCCCGCGGACCCCGTTTCCCTGCGAGCCGAAGAGCTCAGGCAGCTTCAGAGCGGCAGCGGCGCCGATGATCGGGGTCGCGAGCAGGAAGGCAAAGCGGGCCGCATCCTCGTTCGAGAGCCCGACCAGAAGGCCGCCGCCCATCGTCACGCCCGAGCGCGAGATCCCCGGCACGAGCGCCGCGGCCTGGAGCGTTCCGACTCCGGCTGCGTCGCGCCAGCTCAGCCGCCGTGCGACCCGCCCGTCCGGGTCGCCATGTTCGGGTTGCGGCGCGCGCTTGCGCAGGGCCTCGGCCCCGAAGAGCAGCAGGCCGTTGATCATCAGGAAGAAAGCTGCCGACTGGGCCGAGGCGAAGACGCTTCGCAGCTTGTGCTCGAGCAGCAATCCGAGGATTCCGGCCGGGATCGTCCCTACGACGAGAAGCCACCCCAGCTTCGCGTCGGTGTCGTCAGGGGCGATCTCGCGGTCTCGGAGGCTCCTCCCCAGGCCACGCACGATCCGCACCCAGTCGCGCCAGAAGAATCCGAGGAGTACGAGTGCGGTCGCCAGATGGGTGGCGACCAGGAAGGTGATGAAATAGGAATCGTTCTGGTGGATGTTCCAGCCGAGCAGCTTCGGCAGGATCACGCTGTGGCCGAGGCTCGATACCGGGAAGAGCTCGCTGACCCCCTGCAGCAGGCCGAGCACGATCGCTTGAAAGTAGGAGATCGGCAATCGTCAGGCGGTGACTAGACGGCGGCGCTTCGGGGACGCGGGCCCGCGGAACGGAACCAGGCAAACACGAGGCATGCCACCCCGAGCAGGAACGCGGCGATTCCGTGCTTGACGTGGTGGTGGTTCGAGCCCGCCTGGTGGCCCGGAATCCACGACGGTAAGGACTTGGCCGGCTCTGCCCAGTAGACGACCGCGAGCACGATCAGCGCGACGCCGACGAGAACAGCAAGCCAGACGAGAAGACGGCCGCGCTCCATGGAGCAAGCTTATTGATGTCGTCTGAGCGCGGCGCTGGGAACAGGGCGCTTCACATCGCCATCGTCGCGGGACCCGGTGCGTGAAGGCCTCGCCGCCTAAGGCGGCGAGGGTCTGCGCGGGAGAGGCCGACCGGTCGGCCGTTTAAATAAAACCAAAGGGCGCCCCGGAGGGCGCCCTTTGGTTCGCCGAGTCGATTTCGCTTTCGTCCACCGGCTCCGATGACCTTCGGCTTCCGCCTACTGCCTTCGCTTCCGGCTTCGACCTACTTGCGCTCCGTGCTCGGCGCAAACGGGAATCTAGGAGAGGTCAGGTCCTTCCGCAAGAGGTCCAAACGACGAAAAGAACGCAATTTGCAAGGATTCAATTATCCACATTTCCACAGCAGACCTTGCAGCTTGTGGAAAGGTCGCCGGGGGCTGTTGTTTAGAGTCTTCCACATGCGGCACATGCCTCGCCCCCCTTCGATCGATCACGGCGTGATCTCGTTCCTCTGGGGGATCGGGTTGGGGGCCTACATCTATTTCGGCTCGCTCGCGGTCGGCGTCTCGTCCGGAACAGCCTTCATCTTCGCCGCCCTCGGCGCCTTCGCCATCTACCTTCTCGTGCGGATCTACGGCGAAGACACTCCACCGCGACGCCGAGCCGCAGCATCTCGGCGGCGACCGACGAACGGGGATTAGCTCTCCGCGGTCAGACGGCGAGGTCGCGTGAGCCCATGCGATGGTCGCCGACCAAGGCGACGAGCAAGAGCCGCGTGAGATCCGCACCGATCAGCCGCTGCAGACGGTCCGTGGCCGGAAGACGATCCTGGTTGTCGAGCACGGCGCAGTGTGCGATCAGCAGTCCCGGCCCTCGGGAGACGACACGGTTGTGCACGGCTGTGCTCACGCAATGTGTATCGCCCGGGCCCGGCCGCGGCCTCATCCCTGACCGGAGTGAAGCTCATTCTGGAGGCGCGTCGCCCGGCGGCGCTGGAGCTGTCCGCTCGGCCGCCGACGGACCGTCGGAAGGCTCGGCAGGCGCGCTCCCCTCGGCCACGGGCGGGGCGGCTGGGGCCTCGCGACGCTCTCGATGGACGATCGGACCTGTCGTGTCGAACGTGTAGCCGAACACGAGGCCGAGGCCGAACGCGAGAACGCCCACGAACTGGGTGAAGTCCTCGACGAAGCCGTGGATCCCGATGTCCCGCGACCATTTCCGAATGTGGTTGCGGCCGAGGCCGTGGTGCGGTTGATGGAAGACGACGATCCAGAGCACGGCAATGGCCACCGGGATGAAGGCCCAGAGGAAGACGCTGATCGAGATCCGCGGCCATCCCCATTTCGTCCACCCGCCGAGCAGCTGCGAGAGCGCCATCACCAGGCCGGCCCCAGCGACCACGCCGTAGGTCGCCCAGTACTCGCCGTTCGTGCCGACGCCGATCTGCGTGGCGATCCAGATCAAGAGTCCCGCGATCGCGGCTGCGATCAGCGTGACGGTTGCACGGGTCAGTCCATACATTCAGGCACCACCTCCGTCGAGGCGGTTACCCCACCGGCCCGGAAACTATTCGAGCTCGAGCCGGCGGGCCTCGAACTGAGCGGAATCGAGCTCCGCGGCGAATTCCTCGACGATGTGCTCCGTGTCGGTCGAGAAGACGTGCTCGACGATTCCGATCTCTGCGTCGTTGTGAAACGGCAGGTCGACGTGCTGCTCCGAGACGAGGTTGATCGACGTCCGGCTGCAAACGGGGCAGCGCACGGCGAGCCCGACGCGCGACTGTCCCGGAGCGAGCAGGAAGAACGAAGACGGAAAGACCGGCCGTGGTTGGGCCTCCGGGTAGCAGTAGAAGCTCCAGGGCCACTCCCCCGCCCCGATTCTCGTTGCGGCGAGCTCCGCGAGCTCGGCCTCGAGCGCCTCTAGCCGGGCGGTCATCAGGTTCAAGAACGAGATGTTCGTGCCGAGCCCGAGCGGCGCCCAGTCGAGCTCCTCATGCGTGACGAGGCCGGGATGCTCCTCGCCGCAGCCGCACTCGAAGCGCACCCGAAAGACGGCGGGGTGCGACGCACCCGGCAGCCGCTCCAGCCGACGGAAGCTCGAAAGCGCCACCCGCGTATCGCCGTGCTCCGGGCAGGCAAAGGTATAGCGAGCCGTCAGGCGGTCGTACATCTCCCCTTTGTAATCGTCGCCCCGGACGAGCTTGCTTAGCGGTTAGTAGGTGATCAGTGAGTGAAAGTCGTACTTTTGCAGGCGCTTTCGCCCACTGAGGAACGTCAGCTCGATGATGAATGCGACGCCTACGACTTCCGCACCCAGGCTCTCGACGAGCCCCGCGATCGCCTCGACGGTGCCTCCCGTGGCGAGCACGTCGTCGTGGATCAAGACGCGGTCGCCCTTCCGGATCGTTTCGGGATGCACCTCGAGGGTGTTCTGTCCGTACTCGAGCGCGTAGGTGGCGCCAACCGTTTCCGGCGGCAGCTTGCCGGGACGCCTGGCCGGTACGAACCCACAGCCGATCTCCCGTGCGATCGCCGCGCCGAGGATGAACCCGCGCGCCTCGGCGCCGAGGACGACGTCCGGTTCATGGATCTTTCCCCATTCGGCGAGCAGGTGAACGGTCTGGTCGAGCGCCTCGGGGTCGCGAAGTAACGGCGTGATGTCGCGGAAGACGACACCTTGCTCGGGCCAGTCCGGAACGTCTCGGACACGCTCCTTCAGGTCGACTGCCATCAGCGGTCTGCGAGCTGCTTCAGGTCGCGCCAGAAGAGCAGTTGTGAGAGCTCCTGCGCGAGCTCGGCGAGGCTCTGCAGCTCATCTAGCCCGGCCTGACGGCGTTCCGGGTTACGTGAGCGGAGAGCGGGTGAAACGATCTGCTCGAGCAGCCCGGCTTCGCGGTCCGCGGTATTTCGGAACGTCCGCAGGTGGCGCGCCGAGACGCCGTAGCGCGCGAGCTTCGAGCAGGTCGCGGCGACGTCGACGTCGCCTTCACCGTAGAGCTTGGTGCCGTTGTCGGTCCGGGGAGACAGAAGACCGAACTCCTCGAGCTCTTTCGCGAGTGCAGGCGTGACGCCGGCACGTTCGCAGAGCTCGCCCACGTCCAATTCAGCCTCGGCTGCCGAGAGCCCGCGACGGCGCTTGGCGGTCTTTGCCGCACCCGGTGAGGAGAGCTCCTCTCGAATCACCCGCAACGGAAGAAACTCGTCGCGCTGCAGGCGAAGGATCGTCTCGAGGCGCTCGACGTCCTCCTCGCTGAAGAGGCGATAGCCGCCCTGCGTCCGTTGCGGCGCAAGCAGTCCCTGGTCCTCGAGGTAGCGGATTTTCGAGATCGAGACGTCGGGAAACTCCTCCTGGAGGTGCCGGCAGACGGCGCCGATCGTCAGGAGCCGCCGAAGTGCGGCTGTGTTGGCGGATGCGGTCATTTGCTGATGAAGCTCAGTCGGTACTTGCCAATCTGGACCTCGTCGCCGCTCTGGAGCCGGGTTGCGGAATCGATCCGCTTCCGGTTGACGAAGGTGCCGTTGAGGCTCCCCAGATCTTCGATCGAGACCTCACCGTTCCTCTCCAGCAACACGGCGTGTTTGCGCGAAACCGTGACGTCGTCGAGGAAGATGTCGCAGTCCGGCGAGCGGCCGACCGTCGTTCGCTCACCCTGGGGCATGAAGTGCTCGCCTGCGCGCCCGCCACCCGAGCGGACGACGAGCGCCGGCCCCTCCGCGGCGATCTCCTCCAGCGGGCCATCCTCGTCGGCGATCTCCTCAGGGGTATAGGTCTGGGTCGTCTCGGCGCCGACTTCGTCCGTGGTGAGGAGCGCACCACACTTGGCGCAGTAGTTCGCGGCCTCCGGGTTCTGGAAGCCGCACTCCGGGCAGTAGACGATGCTCAAGCGGGTTCGTTCTCGTCGGGGAGCCTCGGGGCCGCCTTGCCGGCCAGGATTGCCGTCAGCGACTCGACGTCGACGCTCTCGAGCACGCCCTTCCCCCCCGTCTTCTGCAGCCGCGCGACGAGCTCGGCGCGCAGGATGTCGATCTTGCCGTGCAGAATCCGGCGCTGGTAGGAGATCTCGCGCTCCTGCTCCTTCAGCTGGTCGATCTCCTTCTTGAGCTCGTCGTCCGACAGCGATGCAAGATCAGGTAGAGGTTCCAAAGGAGAGCCCTTTCAGTTTGAGGTGAGGGTCAGCGAAGTAAAGCAACAGGCGGCAAAAGGTTCAACCTGTACTTGAAGTCTACGCTGCCGGACGGCTGGGAGTCGACGTCGTCGTCTGCTCGGTCTGCATGATCTCCTCGACCATGGTGTGCAGCTCCGCTTCGAGCGCCTTGGAGTCTTCCTCGGTCTTTCCCTCTGCGTAGATGTGGACGACCGGCTCGTCGGGATCGGGAAGCACCTGCGCCCAGCCCCGTTTCTCGAAGACCTTGATCCCATCGGTGAGATCGAGGTTCTGGTCTCTCAGGCGTTCGCTGAGAACGCGCATCACGAGCCCCTTCATCGCCCAGGGACACGGCAGCTGGCGATGGACGAGCGTCGAGACGGGGAGCTCGCCGACGAGCTCGGACAGCGGTTTCGTCGTCGGCGCGAGCAGCTCGAGCAGCTTGCAGAGGCTGGCCACGGCGTCGTAGGCCGGCAGGAAGTCGGGGAAGACGTAGCCTCCGCTCAGCGCGCCGGCGAACACGACCCCATCCTGGGCGGCGTACTGGGTCAGGTCGGCCAGATTTGCCGGGGTTCGAACGATCTCCAGGCCCGTGCCCTTCGCCATCCGGTCGACCTCGCTCGTGACCGTGATCGGGAAGGCGAGCTTGCCACGGCGGCCGTTCGAGCCCAGCAGCCGCAGGAAGAGAAGCAGCGTCTGCTCGACGGCGATCTCACGGCCGCGCTCGTCGATCACGAACAGCCGCTCCCCCGCGCGGTCGAAAACGGCTCCGAGATCGGCTCCGACGGCCGGGACGAGCCGCTTGGCCTGGCCAATCGATTCGCGCAGCGTCGAGGAGCCCGCCGCCGCGGAATCGGAGACGAACGCGTGGGCGCTGATCGCGTCCACGCCGAGTGGACCGAGCACGAGCGGAAGCACGTAGGACGCCGCCGAGTAGCCGTAGTCGACGACGATCCTGAAGGCGCGCTCGCGGATCGCGGTGCGGTCGAGGGTCGTCAGCAGGTCCTGGGCGTAGGTCTCCCGCACCCGGGCGGGATAGCTCACCGCGCCGATCGCGTTGTGAGCGGCCCGCCGCAGCTCGAGGCGTGAGAAGTGCTTCTCGACCTCCTTCTGCATCGACGACGTCAGCTGAATGCCGGGATACTCGAAGAAGCGAATCTCGACCACCTCCGGATCCGTGTAGCTGACGCCGACGTGGAAGGCGCCGTCGAAGCTCTCCGTCTTCAGCAGGTGGCGGTTGACGGCCGCGGGCAGCACCCGCAGGTCGGCGACGTCGACTCCGGTCGAGTTGAGGCCTGCGATCATCGCGCGCTTGATCATCCTGCAGCCGGGTGGCGCATCGCGGCTGCACACCACTCTGTCGCCGCGCTTGAGTGCCGTCCCGAGGGCTGCTGCGAGCCGCACTGCGACCTCCGGGGTGACGTCGACGTTCATCAAGCCCGAAACGCCTTCGCGACCCCAGAGCCGAGACTTGGCCCGGGATTCCCAGATCAGGCTCTCCGTCACCTGCGAGCCGGTCTCCACTTCCTTGTTCGGGTAGATCCGGACACCCGGGTGGACGACGCTCTGCGAACCCAGAGAGACCTCGTCCCCGATCGCTGCTCCCTCCTGGACGAGAACGTGCGAGCCGATGTCGCAGCCACGGCCGACGATCGCGCCTTCGATCATGGCGCTGCGGCCGATGTAGGTAGACGAGTCCACCACGCTCCGCCTCGTCCGCGCCTGCTCGCGGAGGGTCACGCTGGCGCCGAGCACCGAGTACGGCGCGACGGTTGCGCCCGGCAGGATGCGCGAGTAGTTGCCGACGTACGCAGGCGCCTCGATCTGCTCGAGATCGTCGAGCTCGACGCTCTCTCCGAGCCACACGTTCCCGCGCAGGCGGATGCCGGGGATATCGAGCTCGACGGCGCCGTCGAGAGCGTCGAAGTTCGCCTGCCGGAACTGGTCGAGGTTCCCGATGTCCTGCCAGTACTCCTCGAAGGCATAGCCGTAGAGCGGACGTCCCATCTCGAGCAGGAGCGGGAAGAGCTCCTTGGAGAAGTCGTAGGGCCGGTCGGTCGGAACGTGCCGCAGGACCTCGGGCTCGAGCACGTAGATGCCTGTGTTGATCGTGTCCGAGAAGACCTGCCCCCAGGACGGCTTTTCGAGGAAGCGCTCGATTCGGCCCTCGTCGTCGGTGACGACGATCCCGAACTCCAGAGGGTTCTCGACCGACTTGAGGCCGATCGTCACAGCAGCCCTCGCGAGGCGAACCGAGCCGGCCGTGCCGAGCGGCGACTCCTCGACCGAGTATTCGATGTTGACGCCGAGCGATTCTCCGTCGCCGAAGTAGCTCCGGATTGCCTGCGGCAGGAAGGCGACCGTGACGATCACGTCCTCCATGCCGTGGCCGCGCAAGAGCTCGACGATGTGCTCCATGCACGGCTTCCCGACGACTGGGACCATTGGCTTCGGCTGATTCGAGGTGAGTGGCCGTAGGCGTGTGCCCTCTCCACCGGCCATGACGACGGCCTTCACGCCTCCACGACCTCTCGTCTGGCCTTGAGCAGGTAGCCGACAAGCGAGATGGCGGCGAGCGCGAACCCCGCCCAGAAGAGCCAGATCGGCCAGCCGGTTCCGTCGGGCGTGACCATGATGAAGGCAAGCGACGCGTAGAGCAGCCACGTGGCGGCCTTGCCTGCGAAGTTGACTGCCAGCTCGTACCCGCGCCCGACGACGAGCTTGTAGCCGGCGATCAGCGCCACGTCGCGCGCCGGAATTGCAAGCGCGACCCAAGGCAGCCGGCCGGCATGCCAAAGCAGAACGACCGCCGCGTCGATCATCAACCGGTCGGCCAGCGGGTCGGCGACCTTTCCGAACTCGGACTCGACGCGCCACCGGCGCGCGAGCCAGCCGTCGACCTGGTCGGTCACGCCGGCGACCCCGAAGACGATCGCCGCCGGCCAGCTGTGGCCCCCGTCCGAGGTGAGGAGGAGAGTCACGAAGACCGGGATCAGGATCAGCCGTCCGATCGTCAGGATGTTCGGAATCGCTGCCAACGGAGCGGGCACAGCGCGAGCGGCCATGTTGAAAGGATACGGAGGTGGCCGAGCGGCTCACGATTCCGGGATTCGTGAACGCCCATAGCCACGCGTTCCAGCGCGCGTTGCGAGGTCGGACGGAGGGCAGCGACTTCTGGGCCTGGCGCGAGTCCATGCTGGACGTGGCCTCGGGTCTGGCACCGGGACAGGTCCGTACGGACTACGTCGAGGTCTATCGCGAGCAGCTCGGCGCCGGTTACACCGCCGTCGGCGAGTTCCACTACCTCGGCCTCGAGGAGGCGTTCGCGGCCTCGGAGGCCGCCGACGAGGCCGGGATCGGCTTCGTCCTGCTCTATGCGGCTTATGCGCGCGGCGGGATCGAGCGGTTCCGTCAGGAGAGCGTCGCCGAGTATCTGCTTCAGCTCGAGTCGCTGCGGGACCGTGGAATTCGCGTCGGCGTCGCCCCCCATTCCGTTCGGGCGTGTGCGCCGTCCTGGCTCGAGGAGCTGGCCAACTACGCCGTGCGCGAGGCTCTGCCGCTGCACGTGCACGCCGACGAACAGCCGCGCGAGATCGAGGAGTGCCTGGCCGAGCAAGGCCTGCGGCCGATCGAGCTGCTTGCCGAGTGCGGCTGCCTTGGACCTCGGACGACCGTCGTCCACGCGACCCACGCGGATTCGCACGAGCTCGACCTGATCGCCGACGCCGGTGCCCGAGTCTGCATCTGCCCGACGACGGAGGCGAACCTGGGCGACGGCTTCGCGCCGGTCAGCCAGCTCTGCGACCGCGGAATCGGCATCTGCATCGGCTCCGACTCGAACGTCAGGATCGACCCGCTCGAAGAGCTGCGCGAGCTCGAAGGAATAGCGCGCCGCCGCACCGGCCGCCGAAACGTCGTCTCAGTCGACTCGCTGCTCAGCTTCGGCACCGACGAAGGCGCAGCCTCGCTCGGCCTCGAGTCGTGGAACGAAATCGAAATCGACGTCGAGCATCCATCGCTGCGCGGCATCGAGGAGAAGAACGTCTTCGCAGCGCTTATCTCCGGCTGCTCGTCCGATGTCGTTGTGCCGTAGAAAACCGCCGACGATCCGACGGGCCTGGCGCAGCCTGCGCGGCATCGCTTGCGATGCCGCTTAAAAGGCCGCCCGATTCACTCGGGCGGCCGCTAACCCCGGGTGGCGATAAAGTTGAGGTGTAGACGGGGTGTGGCGCAGCCTGGTTAGCGCGCTTGTCTGGGGGACAAGAGGTCCCCGGTTCAAATCCGGGCACCCCGACTGGAGAAGAAGCTGGAATACTTTGCGATTCTTGTTGTCATTCCAGCGAACCTCCGCCGCTCTCCTGGGCCGTTTTTGGTCCACTCGGTTGGTGCGGCGCTAGAAAGGCCGGCAAAAGGCAAACAGTGAGGGGTAGCGCGCTGGAACGCTCAAGGGCCGAACTCTCTCCGAAACAAAACGGGCAACTCCGCTGTCTCCGTTTCGCCCGGCGGTCCGGCCCTTGCTCGTTTCCCGTCTACGTCTTAGCGCTTGACGACGTTGTGGATCTCCAGAATCTCGGGCTGACCTGGCTCGATGCC
>WNGJ01009124.1_pt1 | contig 15105 bp, 17 predicted proteins | sample 5400611 | NCBI WGS metagenome assembly WNGJ01 (sample SAMN13153375, study PRJNA577476) | soil metagenome | isolation source: 40 cm soil or saprolite under Garry oak tree replicate 1 | place: USA:California | collected 2016-06-15
CAGCTCTCGATGGCCCGCGAGGGCATCACCTTTGGCGACCAGGACCAGACCGTCGCCGAGCGCGCTGCTGCCTCCTCTTAACTACTTCGAGTGAGCACGGAGCCAGGCGCTGAGGTTGCGCGCCTGCGCGGCCGGCGTTGCTCCGCGCGCCGGTGACCGGATCGGCAGCAGCTGCGGCTTCGTCGAGGAACTGCTCCCGCCGGCGATGCTGAGCAGGCCCAGGATCAGGGCGACGAGCGCCACGGCTGTTGCGCCCGCGATCGAGAGCCAGGCCCTGCGCCCGGACAGGCTTCGGTACGTCCGGGCGTGCAGCGGCTCGCTGACTGCGGTGGCCACGAACGGCTTGGTCGGGAGCTCCGACGCGGAAGCGAGCTCGTGCGCGAAATCGGATGCAGAGGCCGGTCTGAAGCGCGGGTCGCGCGCGAGTGCGTGCATCACCGCGGCTTCGACCGGCTCCGGAACAGAAGGCTCGACGTCGCGCAGCGGCGTGATCACGCCTCCCCTCTGCTGCGCGCCCAGCTCAGCGAGCGACTCGAACTCGTAGGGTGGCCGTGCCGTAAGAAGCTCGTAGACGACGGCGCCGAGCGAGTAGATGTCGGTCGCGGCGCTGACCTCCTCGCCGGCGGCCTGTTCCGGCGATAGGTAGGCCGCGGTGCCGAGCACCGTTCCGTGCTGCGTGAGCCGCGTCAGCTCGGCGGCGCGCGCGATGCCGAAGTCGGCGATCTTGAGGACGTCGTCTTCGCGAACCAGGAGATTCGCCGGCTTGACGTCCCGGTGGACGAGGCCGGCGTTGTGCGCGTGCTGCAGCCCCGCGCATACCTGGAGCGCAAGCGGCACAACCTCCGCGTGCGTCAGCTTTCCCCGTTGCGCGAGCGTGTCGCCGGGGACGTATTCCATGACGATGAAGGGGCTTCCCTCCGTCTCGCCGGCGTCGTACACCTGGACGACGTTCGGATGGGAGAGCCGGCTTGCGAGCTTCGACTCCTGCAGGAAGCGCGCTCGGAAGTTTGCGTCGCCCGCCAGGTGCTCGGCGAGCACCTTGACAGCGACGAGACGGTGCAATTCTTCGTCGTGCGCGAGATAGACGACCGCCATGCCGCCCTGGCCGAGCGTCCGCTCGACGCGATAGCGGCCTGCGAGAAGCGTCTCGGTCAATCGCCCTCCCCGTGCTTCTTGTGCTTGCTCTTGTGCTTGCCGCGGTCGTGCTTTTTCTCGACCGGGACGCACTGGATGCGAGAGACCATGTCCCCGACGGTCGAGCCGAGCTGCTCCTGGAACGCTCCCGGGATCCGCCCGGCGTTGATCGCGGCGATTGTCTCCCGCTGGAGCTGCAGCGCGAGACTGCGCGCCCGGCAGGCATCGCCGGCGCTCAGCGCTCGGGCGACCTCGTCGCTGCGCGAGGCCAGAGCTGCGGCAACGGGCTGGCGAAGGCTGGGCTGCGGGGCGGCTCGACGCTCTGAGCCGCCCCCGCAACCCGCGAGGCAAAGCACGGCCACCAGGGCCGCGCCAAGCTCAAGACGTCTCGTTCGGGTCTTCCTCCGCTGCAACCTTGAGGGAACCCTGCCTGATCAGTCGCCATGCTCGAGCCGGGCCGCGAGTACTTGGGGAAGACGCCGCTCCCGCATCTCGGCCTGCGTGCGCTCGATCGAATATGGGACCCGGCGGAACTCGGCAAACCTCTTGTCGAAATCGAGCAGCAGCCAGGCCGCGCGCGGATCGCCGTCACGGGGCTGGCCGACGGAGCCGGGATTGAGCAGCCACCGGCCGTCCAGCGTGACCGTGGTGCCCCCGGGTGCCGGCCCGCCGCTGACGCGGCCGTCGCCCGCCGTGATCGCCAGCGCGATGTGGCTGTGCCCGACGAGGACGAGCGGCGCGTCCGAGAGCTCGAGCGTCGCGTGCGCCGCCTCCTCTGTCAGCACGTACTCCCAGACCGGGTCGCGCGCGCTCGCGTGGAACAGGTCGACGCCATCGACCTCACCGAACGGCTTCAGGCTCGCAAGGAACGCGCGTGACTCCGGCGTCAGCACCTCTGCCGTCCAGATGGCTGCAGCCGCGGCCTCGTCGTTGAAGTCGCTGACCGTGAGCTCCCCGAGCACGACCAGGTCGTGGTTCCCAACGAGACAGTGGTCGGCTCGATCCTTCACGACGTCGCAGCACTCGTTCGGACGCGGTCCGTAGCCGACGGTGTCGCCGAGGCACCAGACGGCGTCGACGCTCGTCACGTCGACCTCCTTCAGCACCGCCTCGAGCGCGTGATAGTTAGCGTGAACATCCGATATGACTGCGACCCGCATCAACAGAGTCGCGACCTTAACCGTCGCGGCACTGGTGTGGGCGCTCGCCGCCTCGGCTCTGTGGCGCACGAAGGTACCCACCGACCTCCACTTGCCTCGTCTCGACCCGCAAGCGGTGTTCGGGGCCCACGCCGTCCGAGCGGGAGTTCGCTACGAGCGCTTCCTCGACTACGGCTGGCTCCTCGGGACGATCGCCAAGGTGCTGGCGCTCGTCGTCATGGTGCGGCGCGGCCCACGGCTCGCCCGCTCGCTCGGGCTCGGCCGGGTGAATGCGGGATTGATCACCGGCGTCGTGGTCGTGACCGTCTTGTGGGCGGTCTCGCTGCCGTTCGGCATGGCGACCAGCTGGTGGGAGCGGCGCCACGGCATCTCGAAAGAGGACTGGGGGACGATCGTCCTCTCGCAGTGGCGAAGCGTCTTGAGCGGCACGGTCACCGCGGTGATCGTGCTCGCGATCGTCCTGCTGCTTGCGAAGCGGTTCGCACGGAACTGGTGGATCGGCGCGGCGGCGGCCGTGCTCCTTCTCGGGGTGATCCAGCAGTTCGCGGTGCCCTACGCGAACCGGATCGGAACCCATCCGATCCGCTCGGCGCAGCTGGCGGCCGCCGTCGAGCGGCTCGAGACGCGCGAGCATGCCGGTGACCCGACCGTACGCGTTCAGGAGGTGCACGACCAGACCACCGCCGCGAACGCCTACGCGATCGGCATCGGTCCCAGTAGCAGTGTCTTCATCTGGGACACGATGCTGGACGGCCGCTTCACGCCCAGGGAGGTGCGCTTCGTGGCCGGCCACGAGCTCGCGCATCTCGCACGCCTGCACCTCTGGAAGGGGATCGCGTGGGGCACGCTGATCGGCATTCCTCTGCTTGCGGCGATCGCCTTTGCGACCGGGCGCCGCGGCGGCCTGCGCGACCCGGGGAACGTGCCTCTCGGCTTCCTGACCCTGACTGTCCTGCTACTCGCCGTGACTCCGTTCACGAACGTCGTCTCCCGGCGCTACGAAGCGGAGGCGGATTGGGTTGGTCTTCAGGGAACGCAGGATCCAGAGGCGGCGAAGGGGCTGTTCAAGGGATTCGTGCGAGCCGATCTCGCGGATCCGAATCCGCGGGGTTGGGTGCACGTCTTCCTCGACAACCATCCGACGCTGCTCACGCGGGTCGAGCAGGCGGAAGCCTTCAAAAGGCTGGCGCGGTAACTACCCGTCGGACCGCGGGGGTGCCTCCGGGAGGTTGCGGATCCCTTCTTGCGTCGACCACTTGGAGAAGGAGTCCTGCATCGCCGCCAGCAACTCCTGGAAGAACTGCGCCGACATGTTCACGCGTGAGGTTACGACTCCCGGGATGTCGCCTTCCTCCATCTCGTGGTCGATGCGGGCGAAGGTGAGCGTGAACTCGTACGCGGAGAACGTGACGTTGGCGAAGTTCGCGTAGACCCCGGCCATCTGCTCCGGGTCGAGATGGATGTTGAGCTGGCGCTCCTGGGGCTCGTCGTCCACGTCCCAACGATACTACGGGCGTGGAGCACGCCTTCGGCTTCCGCCAATTCGCGTACGCGGTCTCGGCGATGGGCCTGGTCCTCGCGGGCATCAGTATCTTTGCGTACATCGGCTCGCTCGTCGTCGAGGCGCTCGCGCGTGGAGTGATCGGCGGGCTGTGGGCAGAGCGAAGGAGGCGAGGAGCGATCGAGGCGCTGCACGACCACTACATCATCTGCGGCATCGACCGCTTCGGCCGGTGCGTGGCCCAACTCTTCGCGCCGCGCGAGACGCTTGCCCGCTAACGCGGTCGACCGGCTGGCCGCGAGGCTGTCCGAGCTCGCCGGTGCGCCCGTCGAGCTCGAGCGGCCGAGCGATCCCGAGCACGGCGACTACGCCACGAACATCGCGCTACGGACCGCGCCGCAGCGCAAGCAACCACCGCGCGAGCTGGCCGCTGAATTGGCGGAGCGTGCAGAGGCGCTCGAGGAGATCGAGCGCGCCGAGGTCGCCGGGCCCGGCTTCCTCAACCTCTGGGTGACGACCGCCTGGCTCGCGGATGCCTTGCGGGAGATCGGCCCGGACTACGGCGCCGGCTCTGCCTTGAAGCGGGAGAAAATCCAGGTGGAACTGATCTCGGCCAATCCCGCCGGGCCGCTGACCGTCGGCTCTGCGCGCAACGGCGCGTACGGAGACTCCGTGGCGCGCCTGCTCGACTACGCAGGACACGAGGTCGCGCGCGAGTACTACTTCAACGACGCGGGGAGGCAGGTCGACCTCTTCCGCGCGTCGGTCGAGGCGCGACGAAGCGGAGAGGAGCTACCCGAGGGCGGTTATCAGGGCGAGTACATCAATGAGCTCGCGGCGCTCGGAGTCGATCCCGTCGAGCACATGCTCGGGGAGATCCGCCGCGAGGTCGCCGACTTCCGCATCCACATCGACACGTGGCGGCACCAGGGTGAGATCGAGAAGCACGTTGCCGAGGTCCTGCCGCGCCTCGACACCTACGAGGCCGAGGGGACGATCTGGGCGCGCACGAGCGCCTACGGCGACGACAAGGACCGCCCGCTCTACGACCCTGAGCGGATCGAGGTGCTGATCTACCAGCTCGTCCACATCGTCGAAGGCGGTCTGACGAAGAAGATCTCGAAGCGCCGCGGCGACGTCGTCTTCCTTCACGAGCTCGTGGAGAAAATCGGCATCGATGCTGCACGCTGGTACTTGATCTCCCGAGGGCACGACCAGCCGATCGACATCGACGTCGACCTCGCGGCTGAGCGCTCACAGAAGAACCCGGTCTACTACGTGCAGTACGCGCATGCGCGCATCGCGGGCATCCTGCGCAACGCCGAGGCGACGAGCCCCGACGTCACGGCGCCGACCGGGCTCGAGCGGGAGGAGCGCGACCTGATCAAGCGGCTCGCCGAGTTTCCGGTGATTGCGGCAGAGTCGGCCGAGCGGCGCTCGCCGCACGCGATCCCGATCTACGCGATTCGCGTGGCCGACGACTTCCACCGCTTCTACCACGAGCACCGCGTTGTCGGCTCCGAGACGGAGGCGTTCCGGCTGGCGCTCGTCCGCGGTGCTCAGCACGTGATCGCCCGTGCCCTGGATCTGATCGGAGTCGAGGCGCCCGAACGGATGTAGGGTCCCGGGCCAGCATGACCACGAGCACGAGCGCCAGGCCGCCCGACCGAAATCTCGCGCTCGAGCTTGTCCGCGTGACCGAGGCGGCGGCGCTGGGAGCCGGGCGCTGGGTCGGGCGCGGCGACAAGATCGCCGCCGACCAGGCAGCCGTGGATGGGATGCGGGCGATGCTCGACTCGGTTTCGATGGACGGGGTCGTCGTGATCGGCGAGGGCGAGAAGGACGAGGCACCGATGCTCTTCAACGGCGAACCGGTCGGCGACGGCACCGGGCCGCAAGTCGACGTCGCGGTGGATCCACTCGAGGGAACGCGGCTGACCGCGCTCGGCCAGCCGAATGCGATCGCCGTTATCGCCGTCGCCGAACGCGGCACGATGTTCTTCCCCGGGGCTGCCGTGTACATGAACAAAATCGCGGTCGGACCGCAGGGCATCGACGCCGTCGACATCAACGCGTCGCCAACGGAGAACGTCAACGGCGTGGCGAAAGCGAAGGGAGTGTCGACACGGGAGATCACCGTGGTGGTGCTCGAGCGTGAGCGCCATGATGGGCTGATCGCGGAACTTCGTGCGGCCGGTGCCAAGGTCCTGTTGATTCGTGACGGCGACGTCGCAGCGGCGATAGCAGCCGCACAGAGCGGGACCGGGGTGGACCTGCTCTACGGGATCGGCGGCACGCCGGAAGGCGTCATCTCGGCGGCGGCCCTCAAGTGCGTCGGGGGCGGCATCCAGGGGAAGCTCTGGCCACGTGACGACGAGGAGCGTCAGCAGCTCGTCGACGCCGGCCTCGATCCGGAGCGAGTGCTGACGACGAATGATCTCGTTGCAGGCGACGATGTCTTCGTCGCCGCGACGGGCGTCACCACCGGCTCGCTGCTACGCGGCGTGCGCTACCTCCCGAACGGCGCGGTCACCGACTCGATCGTCATGCGCTCACGATCCGGTACTTCTCGCCGTGTCGAGGCCACGCACGCGCTGGACAAACTCCAGGCCCTGACGGGCCTCGAGTACCACTAGACCGCTACTGCCTCCTTCTCCATATCCGGGGCGTACATCCCTGTTTGTGCCGCGCTGTTCATCTTCGCCCTGTGGTAATAGGCGCGCTGAGCCGCCTCGACGTTCTCCTCGTGACCGCCCCAGGCTTTCAGCGCCGCAGCCTGCAACGCACGACCGTACGAGAACGACACCTTCCATGGGTGCGGGCCGATGGCGTTGATCGCGTTCAGCCGGCGTGTCGCCTCCTCCTCCGACTGTCCGCCCGAGAGGAAGACGATTCCCGGCACGGCGGCGGGCACGTGCCGGCGGAAGCACTGGACCGTCTGACGGGCGATCTCCTCGTCGGACAGCTGCTCGGAGCTTTCGTACCCGGGGAGCACCATGTTCGGCTTCAGCAGGATCCCTTCGGGGTGGATCCGCTGGTCGCGCAGCTCGGTGAAGACCGCGTGCAGCGTGTGCGAAGTCACGTGGAAGCTCCGCTCGATCGTGTGGTCGCCGTCCATGAGCACTTCCGGTTCGACGATGGGGACGAGACCGCCTTCCTGGCAGATCGCTGCGTAGCGAGCGAGTGCGTGCGCGTTCGTCCAGATGCAGTACTCGCTCGGAATGTCCTTCCCGATGGTGATCACCGCGCGCCACTTTGCGAAGCGCGCGCCTAGCTCGCGATACTCAGCGACCCGTTCACGAAGCCCGTCGAGCCCTTCGGTGACCGTCTCGCCTTCGGCCAGCGCGAGCGGCTTCGCGCCCGTGTCGACCTTGATGCCCGGAACGATTCCCTTGGATTCGAGGAGCTTGGGGAACGGCGTGCCGTCGGACGCCTTCTGACGGATCGTCTCGTCGAAGAGAATCACGCCGCCGATGAATTCCTCGGCGCCCTCAGTCGTGAAGAGGAGCTCCCTGTATTGCCGCCGCGTCTCCTCGGTCGACTCGACCCCGATCGAGTCGAACCGCTTCTTGATCGTCCCGCTGCTCTCGTCCGCCGCAAGGATGCCCTTGCCCTCGGCGACGATCTGCTCGGCCGTTTTCTCCAGCTTCTGAAAGTCCATCGTCCGCTCCTCCCTCGTCTTTGTTCCGGGGAGAAGTATCCCCTAAGCTTTCCGTCTTGGAGGGGCGACGCTGCGGCGGTTCGCCCCTCCCTCGGACGGGGACTTGGTAAGCGCTACGGGCGTCAGTACGATCTCGCCACGTGGTTCGCCGTCTGGCCCTCACCGTTCTGGTCGTCGCGGCCCTCGCGCCGGCTCTGCGCGGGGACGCCGCCCCGCCGGTGCTGATCCAGCCCGGTGTGACGCTCGCGGGCGTTCCGGTCGGGGGGATGTCGAACGAGCAGGCCCAAGCCGCCTTGCGTCCGGCATTCGCAAGGCCGGTCCGGCTCGTCTATGCCGACCGGAGCTGGAGGCTCCACCCGGCCCGCTTCGGCGCGCGCGTGACGATCGCCGACGGTGTCCTGCAGGCGCTCGGCGTCCAGGCAGGCGCCGCCGTTTCGCTCGTGCCGGAGGTGAACCAGCAAGAGGTACGCCGGTTCGTGAACGCTCTCGACAAGCGCGTGTCGGTTCCGGCGATGGACGCCGAGCTGAGCGGGCTCAAGGGACTGCGGCCGCAGTTCACGAACGAGAAGCCCGGCATCAAGGTCCTGCGCGAGCTCACGGTACGCCGGATCGTGCGCGCGTTGCAGACGCCGCAGGTGCGTCGCATCCGTGTCGCTGTGAAGCCGCTCCTTCCGGCGCGGACGGTCGCCAGGTTCGGGGCCGTCATCGTGATCCGGCGCGGCGTCAACGAGCTGCGCTACTACAGAGGCGCCAAGTTGCTGCGGAAGTTCGGTGTCGCGACGGGGCAGTCGGTGTACCCGACGCCGACGGGGACGTTCAGCATCGTCGACATGCAGCTGAACCCCTGGTGGCTGCCGCCGGACTCGGCGTGGGCGAAGGGCGAGAAGCCGATTCCACCCGGCCCGGGAAATCCGCTCGGCACGCGCTGGATGGGACTGTCCGCACCCGGCGTCGGCATTCACGGCACGCCCGACGACGCGTCGATCGGCTATTCCGCGTCACACGGTTGCATCCGCATGCACATCCCGGACGCGGAGTGGCTCTTCCATCACGTGAAAGTCGGCACACCCGTCGTCATCACCGAGGCCTAGGCCGAACACTCACCTGCGAGTGCGCGGCGACCAGGTCGCCGAGGTCACGCCGATCGAGTTGTTCTTCGATCTGGTGTACGTCCTGGCCGTGACGCAACTGACGCGCCACCTTCTCGCCGGGCTGACCGGGCGGGGTGCACTCGAGACGTTGGTCCTGTTGCTCGCCGTCTGGGGAGCGTGGAATCACATCGCCTGGATCACCAACTACTTCGACCTCGGCGCTCGCGCCGCAAGGTTGGTGCTGGTCGCGCTCATGTTCGCGAGCTTGATCATGTCCTCGTCGCTGCTCGGCGCGTTCGGCAATCACGGGTTGGCTTTCGCAGGGGCTTTGTCCGCGAGCCTTCTCGGTGGTCAGGCGATCGCCCTCGCCGCCGTCGGGCTGGGACATCCGTTGAGCGCCGTGTTCGGGCGGGCGCTCATCTGGTGGATACCGGTCTGCGTGCTCTTGATCGCAGGTGGGCTCGTCCACGGCGATGCCCGCCTCGCGCTCTGGCTCAGCGCGCTCGCGGTCCTCTACGCCGTCACCTGGTTTGGATTTCCTCTGCCGGGTCTCGGCCGCTCCCTGACGACCGACTACACGATCTCCGGCGAACACATGGCGCAGCGCTGCTACCTCTTCATCACGATCGCATTGGGAGAGTCGATCCTCGTCATCGGATCGCAGTTCGGCGAGCTGCCGCGTGCGTCGACCACCGTTGCAGCGTTCGTGATCGCGTTCGTCGGGAGCGTCGGTTTCTGGTGGATCTACTTCGATCGCAGCGCGGGGGCTGCGACCGAAGTGATTTCCACAGCGCGCGATCCTGGGCGACTCGGCGTGGTTGCCTACACGTATCTCCACATTCCGATGGTGGCCGGCATCATCGTGGCGGCCGCAGGGTATGAGGTGGCAATCGCGCACCCGCGGGAGCAGGTTGACGTCGCTACGGCGTGTCTCATTCTTGGAGGGCCGGCACTCTTTCTCGTCGGACAGACGCTGTTCAAGCGAGCGCTCTGGGGTCATGTCCCCGTGTCTCCATTTGCCTTGATCGGCGCTCTCCTCGTACTGATCCCAGTCGCCGTCGTCTCTTCGGTCCTCGTGCTGCTCTCGCTGGCCACAGCGGTGGTCGTTGCGGCAGCGTGGCTGAGCTCGCGAGCGACGGCTCTGGCTATCCCTTGACCTCGTGCAGGTGAGACCAACAGGTGAAGCGGACGATGGGGCTCGAACCCACGACCCTCAGCTTGGGAAGCTGATGCTCTACCAACTGAGCTACGTCCGCGTGCCTCGATTGTAGCTCCGACGCCGCGCGGCAGAATCCCTACTCTTCGCCATGATGGATGCCGATGCCGTCGAGATCCGCGTCCTCGGCTGCCTGATCGAGAAGCAGCGGACGACGCCCGATGCCTATCCGCTCTCGCTGAACTCACTCCGGCTCGCGTGCAACCAGGCGACGAACCGCGATCCCGTCGTCGCCTATGAGGAGCGCGAGATCAAGGCGGCGCTCGACCGCATGTCGAACCGCGGCTGGACTCGATTCGCGAGCGGGGCCAGTAGCCGCGCCCTGAAGTACCGCCATCTCCTCGACGAGGCGCTCCAGCTCTCGGGTACCGAGTTGTCGCTGCTCGGCGTGCTCATGCTGCGCGGCCCACAGACAGTTGGTGAGCTCAAGCAACGAAGCGAGCGCCTCCACCGCTTCGAGTCGATCGCAGAGGTCGCGGAGACTCTCGATGTGCTCTCGCAGCGCGAGCTGGTCGAACGGCTCGAACGGCGCGCGGGCCAGAAGGAGGAGCGCTGGGTGCAACTGCTCGGTGGTGTGACCGATGACACGACAGAGGCGGAGCTCCCGGAGCCCGAGCAACGCGGCGACGACCGTGTCGCGGCAATCGAGGGGCGGCTCGAGCGACTCGAGCACGCCTTCGACGACCTACTCGCCCGCGTCGATAACGTGCCCGATCGTGAGTAAGCCGCTGGAGCAGCTCCAGGAACGGCTCGGCAAGATCACCGACCTCGAGCGGATCAGCCGGGTGCTTTCGTGGGACCAGCAGACGATGATGCCTCCGGCGGGATCCGATCATCGCGCCGACCACTTGGCGACACTGAGACGGATCGCGCACGAGCTGCTGATCGCCGACGAGACCGGCCGTCTGCTCGACGAGTTGCGTCCGCTCGAAGAATCCCTCGAACCTGACTCGGATGACGCGGCCTTGATCCGAGTCGCACGACGCGACTACGAGAAGGCCGTCCGTGTTCCGACCGACCTCCGCGCGGAGATGACCCGCGCCGCCGCACAGGCACGTCCCGTGTGGGTCAAGGCAAGGGCCGAATCGAACTTCCAGTTCTTCCTGCCTGCATTGGAACGGAACGTGGAGCTACGGCGGCGCTATGTCGCATGCTTCGACGATGTGGAGGAGCCGTACGACATCCTGCTCGACGACTTCGAGCCCTACACGACGACCGCGGAGGTGCGGAAGATCTTCGACGTGCTCAAGGCCGAGCTCGTACCGCTGATCGCGGAGCTTCGTGACAGAGAAGTGGACGACTCTTTCCTGACCGGAAGCTTCCCGGTCGAGCGCCAGGAGCGGCTGGCCAAAGAGGTGATCGAGCTGTTCGGCTTCCGGCCGGAGACGTGGCGACTCGATCCGACCGAGCATCCATTCGCCTCCGGCGCCGGAGTGGACGACGTCCGCATTACGACGCACTACGACCCCCAGACGATGAAGTCGTTCTTCTCGACCATGCACGAGTACGGGCACGGGCTGTACTCGCACCAGCTACGGCGGGATCTCCAGCGGCTGCCCACCGGCAATTCGTGCTCGCTCGGCATCCATGAATCCCAGAGCAGGCTCTGGGAGAACCTCGTCGGGCGGAGCCCGCAGTTCTGGCGCTTCTTCTACCCGCGCGTCAAGAAGACCTATCCCGAACAGCTGAGTGGCGTGGCGCTTGACCGCTTCGTGGCCGGCATCAACCGGGTCAAGCCGTCGCTGATCAGGATCAAGGCCGACGAGGTGACGTACGGGATGCACATCATCCTGCGCTTCGAGCTCGAACAGGACATCATCAACGGGCGCGTCGAGCTCCCGAACCTCCCGCAGATATGGAACGAGAGGATGCACGACTACCTCGGAGTGGACGTCCCCGACGATGCCCACGGCGTTCTCCAGGACACGCACTGGGCTTCGGGATTCATCGGGTACTTCGCGACGTACCTCCTCGGGAGCGTCATGTCGGTGCAGATCTGGGAGAAGGCGCTCGAGGACGTACCCGATCTCGAAGACCAGGTCGAGCGCGGCGCGTTCGGTGCGTTACGCGACTGGCTCGGCGTACACGTGCATGCGCAGGGCAGGAAGTTCTCGCCGCAGGAAACGCTCGAGCGTGCGACCGGAGGCCGGATCGACGCGAAGCCCTACCTCGTGTATCTCCGCACCAAGTACGGCGCGGGCGTGGCTGCTTAGTCCACGGGCCAAGCGTCGGCGAGCCGGCGGCAAGTCTCCGCCAGGTGCTCCGGCAGCACCTTCACGTCGGCGAGCACAGGCATGAAGTTCGTGTCGCCGGCCCAGCGAGGCACGACATGCAGGTGCACGTGGTCGACCACACCGGCGCCCGCGATACGCCCGAGGTTCCAGCCGATATTGAATCCTTGCGGCGCGTAGAGCTGCGCCAGCGCACCCATGCCGACGGAGGCGAAGCGGTGGAGCTCCAGCACTTCCTCTGCACCGAGGTCGCCGTACTCACCGATGTGCCGCACCGGTGCAACCATGAAGTGCCCCGACGAGTACGGATACTTGTTCAGGAGCGCGATGGCGTGCGCTCCCCGATGGACGACCAGTCGCTTCTCGTCGTCGCCCGCCACTGCGGCGCAGAAGATGCAACCGTCCTCCTCGTCCGCGGACTTGATGTACTCGAGGCGCCAGGGCGCCCACAGCTGCTTCACGCGGGCGAGTCTAGAGCGGCTGGTCCGCCGGCTCGCCCGGGAGGGCTTCCGGCTCGATCCGACCCCGCATCGTGGCGAGGAGCATCAGGGACCCGACCATGGCCAGGACCATGAGCAGGGAGGAGGTGAGGAGGATCGCCTGGAGAGTGAGCATGTCGGGAGTGGAACGGGCCACTCACGACTTCGGGTACGCGGCCCCGAGTCCTTCTTGCCCCAGACCTAGGCTTCTAGGGGACCATCGTGGCGGCCGCGAAGCGACCCGCGCCGCCGGCCTTGAAGCGGGCCGTGACCGACCGCTCGCCGCAGACGAGTGCGGCGGAAACGCCAGACGACAGCCGCTTGACATTCGCGGCGCCGCTGACGGTCAGCGTGGAGCCGCGAGGGCCCTGGAGTTGGGCGGCGAACACGCCGTCGAGCGGCGTCTTGAAGGTGAATCTCTTCTGCTGGCCACGCCGGGAGAAACGCCCGCTCAGGTACTTGAGCGGCGTCTGCTTCCACGGCTCGAGCACGTCCTGCTCGATCGCGGCGAGAGCGCCTGCATCTGGGGTGAACATCGGGTCGTAGCCCCACGGGGTCTCCGGTAGACCGAGCTTGGTTTCGTTGAGATGCATGAACGACTCCGCGAAGGACTCACCGGGATTCTGCAAATAGTGCTCGCCTTCGTCACCGGGAAAGGCGTCGCCGGCGATCTCCTTCTTGCAGACGCTTTCGTACGTCGACCAGCGCTTCGTCCCGTAGGCGATCGCGGGCCAGGGGTCGTTGAGCCTGTTGTTCGCGACGTGGTGTCCGTACTCGTGCGTCACGACCTCTTCGACGGTGCTCCAGGGCGTGTCCTCGCCGACCGTGATGATGTCGCCGGTCGCCGGGTAGTAGCAGCCGTCGACCTCCTGGCTGTTGCAGAGGATCCCGACCTCGGCCGGAGGAGCGAAGTAGATGCTAACGGTGGAGATCTCCTTGCCGTGCACGAGGCTGTCGACGAAGTCGGCGGCGGCCTGGTTCGCCGCCTCGTCGACGGGATATTCCTTTGACGTGTGAATGGTGACGTGCGCGCCGCTCCTGGCGGTGTAGACCCCGCCCCAGGCGCCCGGGGGCAGCGAGGCGAAGCGTCGCGGCTTGCGGTCGACGACCCGAGAGCGAACCTGCCCGATTCCCTGGCCCAGGCTGAAAACGCTGAGCCTCTTGACCGTGGGCCGATCTGCGGCAGACGTGGGGCTGCCGGCCGCGAGTGCGGCGGTGGTGACTAGCAGCAGAGCAAGACCCCTGCGTCCGTGCGGCGCGGACATGCCTTTAGTCCTCGGGGTCGCCGGAGGCGTTCTGGATGGCCCGAACGAGGGACTGGCTCAGGAGCCTACGCGCTTGTGATCCGATTTTGAGGATCTCGTAAAGAACGACCCAGGTCTCGAGCGATCATGGTAGGAGTACCGGCCGTGGGAGTAGTCCGGATAGTCGCCATCGCGGCCGGCGCTGTTGCTCTTGTTGCTTTCTCGGGCACGTCGTCCGCGTCTCCGAAAAGGGGGCAGGCGTGCGGAGGGCTGCCGGAGTACACAACCGGCCCCGAGGTTGTGTTCGGCAGACCCACGACGCTGGCTGCCGCTCAAAAGCTGCAGGCGCAGGTTATGGCACAAGGCTTCACGTTCACGGCGATCGAGCTCGGCTGCAACGAGTTCCGCGTGGTCATTCGCGGCTACGACACGTTCGAGATCGCAGTCGCCATCCAAGAGGAGGCACGGAAATCCACCTTCCACCCGACGGTCGAGTGCTACCAGGCACCTGACAAGAATGGTGAGCTCGAGGTCGACATGGGACACGAACCCGACCTCGCCTCGGCGAACGACCTCGTCGCCGTAGCTGCGTCACGCGGGCTCGTGGGTGCGCAGCTCGAGGCGGACCCCTGTGGCGGTTACGAGGTGATGATGAAGGGCTTCGTGGATCGAGCACAGGCGAATGAATTCGCAGCCGAGGCCTCGAGCGTCGGCTTCAATGCCCATCTCGAAGCGGAGAGCTAGCGCCTCAGAGCCAGCGCTTGTACTTGAAGAACCCGATCATTCCGATGATCACGGTCACCATCAACCCCACGATTGCCCAGAAGGCGGCGTGGGTGTGCTCCCCGGGAAAGAGAACGTTCATCCCGAAGATCCCGGAGATGAGTGTCAGCGGAAGCAGGATCACCGAGAACACAGTCAGGATCCGCAAGACGTCGTTCTGTCGATGTGAGATCACCGACTCGTTCGTGCTCTCGAGCGCTTCCACGACTTCCTTGTAGTTGTCGAGCAGGTCCCAGATGCGCTCGGACGCATCGACAAGGTCGTCGAAGTAGAGCTCGAGCTCTTCGGGAAGGAAGCGTTCGATGTGCCGCTCGAGCAGTCGCAAAGCGGGGCGCTGCGGCTTGATGATCTTGCGATAGGAGATGATCTCCTGCTTCACCTTGGAGATGTCGGTGACGATCTCCTCGGAGCGGCGGTCCTCGATGTCGTCCTCGATCGAGTCGAGCTTGTAGGCGATCTTGTCGAGGATCGGGAAGCAGTAATCGAAGAGATCGTCCAGCACCTCGTAGAGGAGGCGGCCCGATCCCTTGCTGAAGAGCTGCTCGCGGAAGTGCTCGTCTTCCTGAACGCGGTTGAAGAGCCGCGTGACTGGAAGCAGCTCGACG
>WNGJ01004910.1_pt1 | contig 15102 bp, 20 predicted proteins | sample 5400611 | NCBI WGS metagenome assembly WNGJ01 (sample SAMN13153375, study PRJNA577476) | soil metagenome | isolation source: 40 cm soil or saprolite under Garry oak tree replicate 1 | place: USA:California | collected 2016-06-15
GTCCTTTATCGATCGGATCGGAACGAATGCGCTGTTCCACTACAACGCGCAGCAAACCTGGGGCATCGATGAGGCAGGGAGGGTTCGCAATGTTCTGGCGTAGCAAGGTACTGTTGGGTGCGTTCACCGCCGGTTCGCTGGTATCCGCGGCGATTGCTTACGATTTCGGCCGTCCAGCAACGACGGAGGAAGTCAAGCTGTGGGACATCGATGTGCGGCCGGATGGCCAGGGCCTGCCGCAAGGCAGCGGCACGGTAGCGCATGGCAAGTCAGTGTACGAGCAGAACTGCCAAGCGTGTCACGGACCCGATGGCACAGGCGGCTTCGGCGACCGCCTTGCCGGCGGTCAGGGCACCCTTGCATCCGACAAGCCGATCAAAACGGTCGGCAGCTTCTGGCCCTACGCGACGACGTTGTTCGATTACATACACCGGGCCATGCCTTATCAGGCGCCGGGCTCGCTTAGCATCGACGACACGTATGCGGTTGCCGCCTACATCCTGAATTTGAACGGTATCCTGCCCGAGGACGACGCTCGACCAAGAAACCCTGCCACAGATCAAGATGCCGAATCGCGACGGTTTCATCCCTGAACCCGAATTCCGCAAAATAACGAGCTCGCGGTACAGGATGTTTGCACGATGAACCAACTAACCAGGATCTCACCAACCGAGGATCTCAGTCGACGAGCGCGACCAACCGAGGAGACGATTCTATGTCCGATCTTTGAAAGAATCGAGCGGCGAGGGGACAGGCGATCGACTTCATCGCGACCGATCTTGTCAGGGTCGAGAACGGCCGCATCACCGACAATTGGCACTTCGAGGACAATCTGACACTGCTCCAACAGATGGGTGTCGCAACGGTCGGTTCGTGAGGTTATTGAGGCTTGCTGGCCGCGGTCAACGACTCCCGTGCTCTTGCGCGTAGATAGCGTTGCGTTACTTGGCCGGAGTGCCTGCGTTGCTGCGGTAGGTCGGTGTCTGCGCGTATTGCGCCGGAACGTCCCACATGCGTGCGGCATACCACACGGCCCAGGCCACCACGAACAGCGACATCACCCAGACCCAGACCGGAATCGACGAGCGCGCCTCGGCGCGGCGCGGATGAAGAGGGATCGCTCCCCCGAAGGGTTCCCAGCTGACCATACGAGAGTTGATTGACGACTACCGGATTGTGGTCGGTGCCCCGGGATATCTCGAGCGTCGCGGGATGCCCAAATCACCAGCGGACCTGGACAATCATGACCGCGTTCATTACCGGGGAGTAGGAACTCACTGGCGGCTGGTCGGCCCTGGTGGGAAACGAGTGGAGGTGCGGGCCGCGTCGGAGTGGGGGGCGCATCGTTAGCTGCGACTCTACTAGCAAGCTCACCCAATCGTGTCTTCCGGCCGGGGCGCTTCGCCGCGCTTGCGGCGCATCAGCCGGTCGAACGCCTCAAAATCCGCCCGCTCGCGCCTTTCGGCGAAGAAGGCGGCCGTATTCATCGCCGCCAGCTTTTCCGCAACTGCGGTGGCGACGAATTGATTCACGCTGACACCATCGGCCTTGGCGCGGCGCTCGACTTCTGCCTTCACCGAGCGTGGCAGCCGAAGCGGGTAAGTACTCTGCGAGTCCTTCGTCATTTGATCCTCCGTAAAGCAACCGCTGGGGTCAGCACTTCAACCCCGAATTGCTGCGGAACGACACCAAAGTCCCGCTGATTGAACGTCACGATCGCGGCGGCACGCCCGTTGACCGCGGCTTCGAGCACCATCTCATCGGCCGGATCGCGCAAGAGCGGCCGCCACATGAAATGGCTCTCGACCGGCTCGACCATGGCGAGCACCGCATCGACGAATATTCCGACCTCGTCTGCGTCGAGCCCGGCCGCCGTTGCATGCTCGGAGCGCCGACACGTGGCCTCGTATTCAAGCGCCAACGCCACATTTGCCAACAACGTCACTTTGCCCTGACGCGCCTTCATCAACAGCGCCGCCGAGGCGCCAGTCGGACTGCGCATGGCGGCCACGACGGCGCTGGTGTCGAGCACTATTCTCACATTACCCATGATATCACATCACAGGCAATATTATTTAACCGGATTGCCTGTGCCATTGAAACGGCCCGATCCAAGGCAAAACAAGGCCTTACCCGGCCGTAACTCGGCAATCTGTGGCACACGGAGGAGCACGTAACGCATTGATTTTAAATATCTTATCGAAGATCGAGGCATTGGCTACGAACCAAGGGGTCGTGGGTTCGAATCCTGCCGGGCGCAGCTGGAGGCCGCCGTGCAATCCGCCAGACTGTACGACGCGCTGTGCCTGCTCACCGGGTCAACGGTGTGGCGGCGCTGAACCGGGCGGTGGCTCTGGCAGAGACGCGAGGGCCGGCCGCCGCCCTGGCAGCGCTCGATGCGCTGTCGAGCGACGAGCGGCTCTCGGACTACCAGCCGTACTGGGCGGCACGCGCCGACTTGCTCGCCCGCTGCGGCGCCCTGGAAGCGGCTGCGCAGGCGTACACGCGCGCGATCGGCCTGGAAAGCGATCCAGCGGTGCGGCAGTTTCTGCAGCAGCGCGCGGCTGCCGCGCGCGCTCGAGGGTCTTGAGTCAACCCGCGGCCGCCTTGCGGACCGGGTATCGCTGCATCGAAGCCCTCATTCATCGAGAAAGCTGCCCTTGAAGAAGGACCACGCGGTGCCGTCGTGAAGGTAGAAGAACCCGTCGGCGCAGAAGTCCTTGCCCGGAAAGAACTCCCCGTACTCGCGCGGCACGAGCCGCGCAAGCTGCTCATCGGTCAGCTCGTCGAACTGCTCGGGCGTGATCGGCTGGCCGACCGTGAGTTTGCGCGGCTCCATAGCGCCGCTGTGGCTAAGCCTTTTCCAGCGCGGCGAGCACCTTGGCGGGGACAAACGGTACCGACCGAAGCCGCGCGCCCGTCGCGTCGAAGATCGCATTGGCGATCGCCGAGGGCACGACTGCCGATGTGGGTTCGCCCGCGCCCCAGGGTTTTTCGGTCGGCCGGTCGATCAGGTCGATGACGACCTCGGGAACGTCGGGAAACTTCAGGATCGGATAGGTCTCCCAATCAAGGCTTGTTACGCGCGACCGGTCGAAGTGCAGGTCTTCGATCAACGTGCGGCTGGTCGTCTGCACGACGTTGCCCTCGATCTGGTTCCTCAGTCCGTCCGGATTGATGATCTGGCCGCAGTCGTGCGCGACGTAGAACTGGCTGACGCGCACCTTGCCCGTCCTGCGGTCGACCTCGACGTCGGCGACCGCCCCCACATAGGTGCGCGCGAGCTCGTACCTGACGTACGAGAGGCCCCGCCCTTTCATCACGTCGCCCGACTGGCGTGGCGGCGCGCTACGCGGCTTCCAGCCGGATAGCCTGGCGAGCCGCTGCAACAGCTCGGCACCGCGCGGATCGTTCAGATGGCGCAGGCGGAACTCCAGCGGGTCCGCGCCGACCGCCGCGGCCAGTTCGTCGACAAAGCTCTCGTTCGCGAACGTGTTCTGCATCCGTCCCGGCGTGCGGATCCACGACGGGCGGAACGGCGTCTCGGCGAGCCAGTGGGCCGTGGCCCGAATGTTCGGGAACGTGTACGGAATCGCGAGCGACTGCTGGATGTTGCCCGGATGCGCATCCTCGCGCAGCAGCCCCGCGAGCTCGGCAGCCAGCAGCGGCACCGCGATCTCCTTCGGCCGGTCGGGAATGAGGACTTCCGATTCCCAAGCCGTCACGCCGCCCTTGTCGTCGATCGCAGCGCGCAGATCGTAGAGGCTGGGCGGCCCTTTCGGGTCCCACCCGTGCTCGTCTTCCCGCATCCACTGCACGCGCACCGGCAAGCCGGTCTCCTTCGCCAGCAGCGCGGCATCCGCAGCGGCATCCTCGTGGCCGTTGCGCCCGTAGCACCCCGAGCCCTCGATGTAGATGCAGCGCACGTCTTCGGGTCTCAGGTCCAGCATGTTGGAAAGCTGCTTGCGCAGGAGATGCGTTGCCTGCGAGGCGCTCCAGACCGTGAGCTTGCCGTCCTTGTACTGCGCCACCGCGCACGAGGGACCGATCGAGCCATGCGTGTGAATGGCAAAGTCGTAGCTGGCCGAAACGATCCTGGCGCGCGGCGCCTTCATCGCCTCCGCGCTGTTGCCGACCTTCTGCAGGTCCTCGTCCTTGTTGATCTTCACGCTGCGGACATACTCCCAGAGCTTTGCCTTGTCGGGCAGGCCCTGCCAGTCCGACCACGTCGTGGCCGCCGCCCGGCTTGCCTTGATTGCCGCCCATTCCCTGCGGGCGAGCACGGCCAGGAAGTTCCCCTTGTAGACGATGCCGAGGTAGCCGGGAATCTTGCGCGCTTCGACATCGTTCCACGCGAGTAGCGCCGCCTTCATCGCGCGGGGCCGGATCACGCGCGCGTGGACCATGCCGTTGATCTTGAAGTCCTGCATGTAGGTGAATCGCCCGCTCACCTTGTCCGGGATGTCGGGCCGCGCGACGGGCGTTCCGACGATCGTGTAGTCCTTCGGGTCCTTCAGCGGCGCCCTGGCGTCGAGCTTCAGCTGGAAGTTGCGGCCGCCTACGAGCTGCGCGTAGCTCCAGCTCCTGCCGCCGGATCTAGGCACGATCACGCCGTCCTTGACGGTGAGCGTTTCCTTGGCCACGCCCTGATCCACAGCGACTTGCCAGAGCAGTGCCTCGCGCGCGGTCGCCGCAGCCTGGCGGATCTGCATCCCGCCGTTCTGAATCGACAGACTGCCGAAAGTCACGCCCTGATCGGGCGTGAGCATCGTGTCCCCCTGGATCACCGTCACGCGGTCGAGCGGCACCGACAGTTCCTCCGCGGCGATCTGCGCCATCGCGATCTGCACACCGGTACCGAGGTCGACCTTGCCGGAGTAGACCGTGACCAGACCTCTGGCGTCGATGGCGAGAAAAGCGTCGACCTGGTCCGTCGCGACCGTTTTGGGCGGGGCCGACGGCGCCGCCGCGGCCACCCCTGCGGGCGGTTCGACGGCGAAGGAGACCACCAGGGCGCCGCCCGTCTTCAGGAACGCGCGGCGCGATTCGCTCAGTCCGCGCCCAGAGGTGAACGGCGTCATGGCCGCCTCTCTCGCGCCATCGTCTCGGCCGCGCGCTTGACGGCGCGGACAATCCGCACATGCGTACCGCACCGGCACAGGTTCTCGGCGAGCGCGGCGCGGATCTCTTCTTCAGTAGGATTGCGCGTCGTTTGCAGGAACGCGGCCGCCTGCATGATCATGCCGTTGATGCAGTAGCCGCACTGCACCGCCTGCTCGGCGATGAACGCCCGCTGGAGCGGATGCGGCCGGCCCGGGGTGCCAAGCCCCTCGAGCGTGACGATCTTCCTGCCTGCGACCGCCGAAACCGGCACCGAGCAGGAGCGAACCGCCTGGCCGTCGACATGCACCGTGCACGCGCCGCACTGGCCCAAGCCGCAGCCGAAGCGCGGCCCGTGCAAACCCAGATCGTCGCGCAGTGCATAGAGCAACGGCATCTGCGGATCGTCGGCGGAGATCGACGCCGGCTTGCCGTTCAGATTGAACGCGATCAGTTTCATCGAGGACCCTCCTTCCTCGGGAAACGCTGCCTCATTGTGAACCCGCCCGCAGCCCGGGTCGATACCCGCGCGAGGACGCCACGTTGCCCCATAGAAACGAGCGATCCTCTCACGAGTGAATAAATGCCGTTCCAGGGGATTTTTGTTTCGAGCTGCGGGCATGTAGCACGTGCACAGCACTGACGTCCTCACCACGCACGGGTGGCAAACGTACCGAAGCGCCCGGCGAGCCGACAAACCCGAAAAGCACCGACAGAGTCTGAAGAGCGGGCGCGCCAGCGGTGTTTCGCTCAATCCGCTGGCACCCGCCCATAGGTCACCGCCTCACGCACCTCCGGCGGCGCCGCAGCGACAAGTTCCGGATCGGGTTGCCCTCCCAACGCGTCGTTGACGGTCGAGAAAGCCAAGCGCAAGGCCACAAACGCGGTTACCTCGAATATCTCGCGATCCGAAAGGCCGGCAGCCCGCAGCGCATCGATCTGCCCGCGCGTTGCGCCATTCGGATCCCGCACGACCTGCTCAGCCCAGGCTTGCGGCCCCTTCTCCCGCGGTGAAAGCGCATCGCCGCCCCCACCTCGCAGGATCTCGGCGGCAAGGGCGGGCTCTCCCAACCTCGCGAACCTGCTGCCCCACGCCAGCGAACAGTATGAGTCCCCAAGGACGCGTGCGGCGCTGCAAACCAGAAGAGCGATTTCCCGGCGGCTAAAGGAGTGCTAAGCGATGACCACCATGAGACAACTCCGCTGCTTAGCTGGAGTCCTGGGACTGGTTCTGCTGGGCTCGGGCACACGGCTGCAGGCGCAGAACGAAGGCTTCGAAGATCCGACCAAGCAACCCCTAAAGATCGCCCAGCGGTTGGCTGTCCCAAGGCAGCCGGCAGGGCGTCCATGCGCACCGAGGGACAAAGGGCGATCAAGTCCTATGTTTGCAAGATGGCATCGATATCGGAATCGCCTTCTAAAACTAAGCTGTTGATAGCAGGGTGATTTCTACGATCCACGCGTCCATTTTTGCAAGATCGCTCGGGCCCACCGGCGCCAGCCGGTAAGTGCCCGCCGGCAAAGCGCAATCCGGCAACGACGCGTTCATCTTTTGCAAGATCAGCCTGCGTGCGTCGCGCTCCGTCGCGAACCCGCTGCTGTTGCCGGTTGCGCTCGACGTCCTTCGGGTGCGTATCGCGGTACACGCGCCAGTACTCGGGTGCCGCATGCGCCAGGCGCGCTGCGCCGCCAGTTCATCGGCGCGGTAATCCAGGTCGTGCCGCAGCCGCTCGGCTTGCCAGCGCCGCCGACGCTCACGCTGGCACGCGGCCGCCGAACAGAACCTCTGCTGCCGAACCTGCTGGCGGGGAACGAACGCTTTGCCACACGACGCGCATCTCCCGCTGTGCGTGGACGGCCTCCCGCAAGGAGCAACCATCCACATAGGGGCGCTATCGGCACTGGCGCGTTAGGAGGGGCAGGTGCTCATCACAATGAACTCGCCTACACCGACGGTGGGTCCGTTTCAATGAGCAGGACTGGGTCAATTCTGGTGAGCGTCAAAGCCTACGAGAATGCGTATGCGGAACGCTGGGTTCGCGGCGTCCGCGAAGAATGCCTATCGAAGGTAATTCCGATCGGGCAGGGGATGCTGCAGCGTGTGCTGCGAGAATACGGCGCCCATTTTCACCACGAGCGGAACCACGAGGGCGTAGGCAATGTGCTGATCATGCCGCGCGCGTCCTGTGAGCATCGAGAAGGACCCGTGATTCGTCGCCCTCGACTTGGAGGATTGCTCAATTACTACGAGCGAGCTGCCGCATAGCAGTCGGTACAGTCTTTGGACATCACGCGATCATGCGTGCGCGTGACGTGAATCGCTGTAGACTAAGCGTTGTGCGCAAACTACAGCGGCTATTGAGCAGATCCTCCTGCGGCGAGAACGCTCCTCGTGCCGTCACTTTCCCCATTGGCAGGCGAGTCTCGATATTACTCATCTCTGGGTGTGCACGTTAAATACAAATTCCCTATTGCGACGATACCCATTTCGATATGCAACTGCGAACCCTGCAGTACTCGGAATCGAAGGGGTGCGGCGCCCCCTAGCCGATTTTCTGAGGAAGAGTGGCACCTTTGACGACGGTGTCGCTCGTTCTCGGCAGCGGCGGCGCACGAGGCCTGGCCCACATCGGCGTGATCCAGTGGCTAACCGAAAACGGCTACGAGATTCGCTCGATCGCGGGCTCCTCCATGGGCGCGCTTGTTGGGGGAATCTTCGCTGCTGGCAAACTCGAAGTTTATGCAGAATGGGTGTTGGCGCTTGAGCGCCTGCAGGTGGTGCGCTTGCTCGATCCGGCATTCGGCCGCCCCGGGCTTTTCAAGGGTGAGCGCATCATGGACGTACTGCGCGAGCTGATCGGCGATTTCGCAATCGAGGATCTGCCGGTATCGTTCACGGCGGTCGCAACCGACCTCGAGTCTGGCGAGGAGGTGTGGTTGCGCGAGGGCAAACTGTTCGACGCCATCCGCGCCTCGATCGCGACTCCCCTGATCTTCACACCCTTCGAATACCGCGGTCGGAAACTGCTTGACGGCGGTTTGGTGAATCCGGTTCCGATTGCGCCCACCCTGAACGACTGGACTAACCTCACCGTCGCTGTCAATCTGGGCGGCGCTAACGAGTTGAGGTCGTCTCCGCCCCCGAGCGGACCGATTCCAGACCGCAACGCCTATCGGCAACGCATCCGCGCCTTCATCGACGGCCTGCATGTCTCGCGCGCGCCCGCCACGCGTACGGGTGGGATGATCGATGTCGCGCTCGCAGCCATGGAAGCGATGCAGAACACCATCGCACGCCTCAAGCTCGCCGCCTACTCGCCTAACGTAACGGTCGAGATACCGCGCAACGCATGTGGCTTTCATGAGTTTTGGCGCGCGAAGGAGTTGATCGCTCTTGGTCGCGAGCGTACGGCGCAGGCCCTTGCAGCACCTGGACACTGGAGAACTTAAGGGGCAATTGTGGTCGGCAGTTATTCGATCGCGCGGTTGATGCCCATGCAAGCCAGGCACCGAGCACATCCAGGGGGATATCAAGGCGCGCATCAAGGACCTTGGCGAAGAACTCGAGGGTGCCAGGAAGGGCGGAGGACATGGTAGCCCGGCGCTGGTGATCCGCCCCGAGGGCGCAGCGCAGATCGCGCTGATCGGACCGCCGAATGCGGGTAGATCCTCGCTGCATGCACGGCTCACGGGATCGGGGGCGCGTGTCGCGACGTATCCGTTTACGACCAGTACCCCCACGCAGGCATGATGCCGTATGAGGACGTGCACTTTCAGCTTATCGATCTGCCAGCGATAGCACGCGAGCATCCCGTGCCCTGGTTTGTGAGCACCTTGCAGACGGCCGACGCGGCCCTACTCGTGGTGGATCTCGGTGAGCTCTCGTGTCTCGAGCAGCTGCAGGCCGTAGAGTCGGTGCTGCAGAAGAAGCGCGTGACGCTCACCGAGCATTGGGAGGCGACGGGAGAATCAGAAGGCAGCGCGGCTAGCTAGAGGCGACGACGATCCATTCGCGCTGCGGCTGCCAACGCTGATGCTCGCGAACAAGGCCGAGGGCATCGCCGACTTCGGGGCCGAGCTCCAGGCGATTCGCGAGCTGACGGGGATGCGATATCCCGTGTTCGCCGTTTCCGCAACCACAGGTCGGGGCTGGGGGAGATCGGGCCCTGGCTTTTCCGGAACCTCGGCATGACAAGACTGTGATCCTGTGGGACGTTCACGAGGTCATCGAGAGCATCACCGCGATCACCCGCTTCTTCGCCATCCGTCAACAGAGGAATGCCAATGCGTGGGTCGCTCTCGTGCGCGGGCTATTCGCCGAAGAGCACGTGGCGTACCGAATCGATGACGACGGCGTGGTGCATCCGTTGGTCGATCAGGCGTTCGAGGCCGCGCGGGTCTCCGTGATCGGCGCCCTCGGCGGCGAGACGTTCAACGCAGCACGCGCACACTTCGAGAACGCAATCGCCGCGCTCGAGGAGGATCCGGCGGACACGCGCGGAGCAGTGGGCGACTGCTTCGACGCAGCTGAGAACCTATTCAAGCTCCTGACCGGAACCGGCCAGGACTTGACGCAGAGCAACGTCACGGCGACGCTTAAACCCATCGTCGATCGCCTGCACGGCGGCCTCGCCGCAGCGACCCAATCGCACGCGGGGCGGATGCTGCCCAGCTTCGCGGACCGGGCCAACGCCGGCCACCCCTATCGACACGCCCAGGGCTGGTCTTGGATGACCTGTTCTCGCAGGTAGCTCCATGTCGGCCACGGCTTTCACGATGAGAGTTCTCGGGGGCGCCGATCATGTTCCGTCGCACTTGTTGTTTGCGCCTGAAGTCGAACCACGACTGGCTTTGAGAATAAGCCGTTGTACGGGTTTGCAAAACAAACCAAATGGGAAAGGCATCTGAGATTGCCGCAAGGGTGGCTCCATACGCAGGAGGTGACTATGAAATGCGTGACAAGTCTTGGCCTCTTGCTCGTAGCCGTGATCCCGGTGTCGACGCTCGGCAACGACTCGCTGGTGACGTTCAAAGGCGGCATCGGTGTCGACCCAATCTCCAATGTCGTCGTGAGCGCGACAACCCCGCCAGTGATCACAGCCACAGCAAACGCTGTACGAGGCATTTCGCCTGCCGGTCAGATCTGGGTCATCGCCGACCTCCATGCAGACGTGAGTGTCGACGGCCACATCCGTGTCAAGGGACGTGGCCTGCTATTGGGTGGCGGCAATGGCATTGGGACCGCCCCCGCGGTCAATGTGTTCGCGACGCTGTTTTGCGGACCTGCGGCCAGCGCCACCGCCAGTAGTACCGGCGCCGTCGGAGTACCGCTTGACGTCGACGGAGACTTCGTCATCGACGACGTCCTGTCTCCCGCGCCCGGGAATCCCTGCGCCACGCCTGTACTCCTAATCCGGAACGCGGGCGGAACTCATGGATGGTTCGCGGCAGGTATCCCAGAATAATCGAGGAGAAGCCGCGAAGCGCGTCGCAGATGCGACTCCGCCTGTAGGAGAAAGGGGCCCCTCGTGGACCCCTTCTTTCCGACCCATAGCGCGCCCCGCCCCTGCAACCCTGGACGACCCGCCAGGCCCGAGGTTATTACCTATGGCTTAGTAGGTACAGAGGTACAGACCGTTAGTTTAGTTAGCTATGTCTCCATGTCTCCGGTCTGAACAGGGACGATAGTTGCGCAGAGAGTGTCCGCGGAACTCCCGTCTCCGTGGTTCGCAAAAACTCGAGCGACGAGTGGGGCAGCTTGCAGAGCGTATTCGGTGACGCAACCCGCCCCGCACCGACCTGACGTTCACTGGGAGCGGGACGCCGACTCGATGCGCCGCGGTTTGATGCTGCGCTCCTTGCCTTGTATAGGGTGAGCTGACGACGAAGGACCAGACTTTCGGCGGCCGTTGCGCGTCACGGTCTGAAGGCGAGTGCGACCAACCCGAGCAGGTCGGCAAACAAACGCAAAACGATCTGGAGCAGGGCGATCACCGATTTATGATGCCACACCTGTGGTCCGCAAAAACTCGATCAACGAGCGGCAGCCTGCAGAGCGTATTCCGTGATGCAACCCGCCCAGCACGGACTTGAGCTTCACCCGCATAAGGACACCGCCCGATGCCGGGACTTTTGGTGCTCGGCGAAAGCTGCTTCAGGCAGTGGGTCGGGCAAGCACGGGCCCAATGACATGTGCGAGCGCCTTGTCGCACGATCACTGATTCAGGGTAGCGTCAGACCTTCCCCGTAGTAAAGCCAGAGCTGTCATACGGGTTCAGCAAGATTTCCAGCGACCCGGATTCCTGCGAGGGAATATTTAATGCCGGAGTGTTGTCCCATTGAAGTGGTCCGATCCAAGGCAAAACAAGGCCTTACCCGGACGTAACTCGGCAATCTATGGCACAAGGAGAGGCGCGTAACGACGAACCGGACACATGGGTGACGGTTTGTACCGAAGACACAGGTAGCAACCTCGGGCCGAACGTGCGCGCCGGCGCGCACTAGGCCTTGTCCCCGAGCCCTTCAGGTCTGTCCGTGGGCGGGCAGGCCGCGCGCGCTTCATCAACGACTCCCGTTGCCGATGACCTGACCCGTGTTAGCACGCGGCGGGGCTCGGTAACGGCGCTCAGCGGCTAAGAAAGCAGCGGCCAAGGTCAGCATCGAAGCAAAGCTTCTTGGAACCGCTCATAGCTTTGCTAGGTACTACGAACCACAGACCTGGCGCTGAGGCGTATCCCGGGATGCCGAATCTGAAGTGCGTAAAAGTGACGCCTGTGTCTCCGCTCTGCGTCTCATAGGTCCACGTCTGCTGATCGGTCCACACTGCCACGCCGTTCTCGTCCAGCGTGTTCGTGTACCGGCCACCGTACTCAACAACTATTGTCTGTTTCAACCCATCGAGCGCAAACTCATAAACGCCAGGCACCTGACCCTTCTCAACGCTTCTCGAACACCCAGCCAAGAGAAGCAGCAACAGCAAAGCCAGCTTCCACATCACTGCTGCCTCGGCTCTATCCGCCAATACGCATGTCGCATATTTCAAGGCTGCTCGAACGTGCCTCGCCCCCAGTCCGACGCTATCCCGCGGGCGAGGACTTGAAGCTGGAAGTATTGCTTATTTAGCAAGAGAAGTCGCTCCCGAGGGTGAGTAGGTGAGGGGTCAGGCAGCATCTTTCTCCAGGTCAGCGAAGTTGCCGATCTTGACGGCACCGTCCGGAAAGCGCGCAATGATCTCCAGTTGCCCGCCCATCGCCTCGATATGGCTGCGCAGCGTCGAGACGTACATATCGGTGCGCCGTTCGAGCTTCGCGATCGAGGGCTGCTGTACGTGCAGCGCCTCTGCGAGCATTTTTTGCGATAGTCCTCGAGCGTGCCGCAACTCGTTAAGCGGCATTTCGGCGAGCATTTCTTTCGCCTTACTTTCGGCTCGCGCACGCGACTCGGGTGACATGCGGGCGCGCAGCTCGGAAAACTTTTTAGCCATTTAGCAGTCCTTCCTTCCGAAGTTGCTCAAGGTGTTCGTCGTACAGCCGGTCGGCGACAGGGACGTTGGTTTCGTACCAGCGATCATCACCAGTCTTATCGCCGCCGATCAACAAAATTGCCGTGCGCCTGGGGTCGAACGCGTAGAGTGTCCGATAAGGTCGACCCTGGTGCTGGGTCCGAAGTTCGCGCATATGGCTGTGCTTGGAGTGCTCGATTGCGCTGCTGTGCGGAAAACCAAGATGAGGCCCACGCGCTTCGAGCAGGCGAACCGAAGCATCCAGCGATATTTGCTCTTCCTCGGAGAGCGTGTTCCACCATTGCTCGAACTCGTCCGTGTACTCGACCTCCCACGCCATGAGTCAAATTATAGCTTCCAAGGAATATTCCTGCAAGGGAATATTTGGTCCGGAAGAGCTGTGCCATTGAACCGGTCCGAATCTCGCCGAAACAAGGCCTTACCTGGACGTAACTCGGGTATTTATGGCACAGTTGGAAGCACGTAACATATTGATTTTAAACTGGTTATCGGAAATAGTGCCTTTGGCTACGAACCAAGGGGTCGTGGGTTCGAATCCTGCCGGGCGCGCCATTAATCAAAGCACATACGCCACCCCTCGCGGTGGCGTTGTGCTATTCAAGGGCAGTTGTGCTATTCAGCGCGCCAAATCGACTCGATTTGGCCGTGCGGAACCGCCGAGAGAGCATGTGGACGGTTGGGACAGACGGCGGTCGAACCGTCGAAAGGACCAGCAGCGGGCGGCACAGCGAGCGAGCAATTTCTGTCACACGAGTGAAGGTTCGACGCGCGGCCTGCGCGTGTCGCCGCGGTCAGGTGTCGATCACACTTTCAACGAGCTGGACGTCAATATCCCGCACTACGCCGGTGCCATTGTGACGACAAAAGACATCGTCGAGGCGATCGCTTCTCTCTAAACCAGCTGTGCACCTTCAGCATGTCTGGGAGCGGATCTCCGCGTCACCTCGAACTTGCAGGGCGCTTGAGGGTCGCTGGGGCGGGAGCTCGTACCACCTACCACATCTGCTCGCACGCCCTGAGCTAGATTTCGCTCAGTACGAGGTTGTTTCGGTCAGGTGGAAGGGTGCGGTCGAGTCGACGTCCTGAGAAAGCCGCAACAGGCCGTCGACGTCTACCGCTGTCCTGCCGGTGTGCGCTGCAATTTCCTCGCACGCCAGGATAGTGGCCGCTCGGATGGCGCGCTCGACGGCCGACTCGCTGGCCAATAATTGCCAAGCGTCCACGGCATCGGCGACTTCCCGGGCGTACCGCAGAACTCCGAGGGTCCGGAGAATCCTTGGCGCCTGGTCGTCGGCAAATGCGGTCAGATTGGCGGCGTCGTGGCTGATGCCGGCCCGACGGGCGCATCCACTGAACATCGCCAGCGCGAACTGCGCCTTAATCAAATACCGATCCGCAAAGGCGGTCGGAAAGCGTCGAGCCAAGGCGCTTGCGTCCGCCACCGTCACCTTCTCCAACAGCCTTCCTTGCCGTATGACTGTTGCACAGAACGTATCGACGGAGCGTCCGCCGAGAATCTCGTCGAGAATCTTCTGGCGTCCGGCCGGATCCGATATGTTGCCGAACACACCGTTGATTCCGCGCTCGGCCAGCGCCGCCCGCAATCGGTCCGGTGCGAGGTCGTCGAGTCCCCACGCGGTCGAAAACGCTGCCCAAAGGGCCGAACGACCGACCTTGCCCTGATGGTGGTACCGTACGATGGCACCTTCCTCCTGTTGCCAGCATCGGTAGTCGATCGCGGTCAGGATCAACAGGTACGAGAGGCAGTCAACAGCGCTCGATGCAACTTTTCCCTCGAGCTGGGTGGCCGTCGCCCCAGCGTCGTTCGCTGGCGAGAAGATGTCCCTGATTAGGGCGCGGTCGATCGCTACCAGGCGCGCGTCATAGTCGGCTTCGGCGATCGCGATCAGCTCAGCCCGGGTCGCGGGGATAGGCGCCTGCACGGACGCCGCCGGAGCCACGGGTTCCACCACGGCTTGGACCGTGCTCGGAGTCCTCGCCTCGATCGTCGGCATCGCGCGGACGCTCCTTCGCGGAATCTTCGAAAGAACCGATTCCAGGAATATCGCTACTCCACGGTGATCTCATCCGCAGGAAAGGCGGCCTTTCCACGGCCATTCTTAAGGACCAGCGGCGAATCGGACAGCTGCGCCACCCGATGACGAGCTACGATCGCGTCGTATGTCGCGCTGGCCGAAGCAGAAAGCGGGGGACGTTGGTTTACCGCCGTCCGATCGGATGGCTGTCGCTGAAACCTTTCAGTGTCGAGGTTAACTACTCTCGCGCCGTGCCGTGTCAAGCACTGGGGCTACGGCCGGGGCGATCTCTACTGACGACGTGAGGATCGGCTGATGCCTTCGGGTCGAAGCCTGGCCTTGGCGAAGGGCCCCTCGCGGCACAGGAGCGGACAAATAGAAAAGCCCCCGATACCGGACGTACCAGAAACCCACTTCTTCATTTCCGGACCTCGAGCGCGCCCA
>WNGJ01004480.1_pt1 | contig 15099 bp, 11 predicted proteins | sample 5400611 | NCBI WGS metagenome assembly WNGJ01 (sample SAMN13153375, study PRJNA577476) | soil metagenome | isolation source: 40 cm soil or saprolite under Garry oak tree replicate 1 | place: USA:California | collected 2016-06-15
GTGTGGAGTTGTTCAGCCATGCTGTTGAGGTCCTGCCCCAGCTGGCCGATCTCATCGCGAGAGGGATCACGCACCTCGACCGCGAACTCTCCTTTGCTCCAGGCTTGCGCCGCCTGGGTGATCCGGTGCAGGCGGTGGGTGACGTTGCGCATGATCAGCAGGCCGGTCAGCGTGCCGACCACGCTGGCGATCAGGATGAAATACAGGCCCCCGCCCTGCAAGTGATTCCAAAAGATGCTGAGAAACTGGGAGACGCCAGAGGGTGTAGGCGGACTGAGGGGCGAGGAGCCAGAAGGTGAGGGGTGAACGGTGATGTTCCCCTGCCGATAATCTTGAAGGCTGGCAGGAAGGGTGATGGCGACATCAATGATGACGGCTGCCAGCAAGGTGACGAGCAAGTAGGAACCCGTCAGCCGCCAATAGAGTCCCCCAAAACGTTTGCGTAGACTTTGCATGTCACTTCTCCTCCGCATAATCATACCGCGCCGCTCCTCCTGCGAGGCTCAGAAACTCTCGCGCAGACGCGAGTAGTATACCATACGAGACAAACCGGGAGCAGAGCGTTCTGTACGCGCTGCCCTGCCCCCGATGGCTGCTATTCGTAGCGCAGCATATCGGCAATGCGCACGCGCGAAGCCCGCAGTGCCGGAATGATGCTCGCCAGGGTCGAGATGATGAGCACGGCGGCCAGCATGACGACCAGGGCCGAAGGGGCGATGAGGAAGTCCACCCGAAACACCAGCTTGCTCATCACCTGGATGAACCCATAGGCCAGCGGAAGCCCCAGCAGCGCGCAAAGCCCCCAGGCGATGCCGCCCAAGGCCATCCCTTCGACCCAGAAGACGCGCGCCACCCGCCAGTCGCTTGCGCCCATCGCGCGCAGCAGGCCGATCTCGCGCCGCCGTTCCAGCACCGAGGCTGCCAGCGCATCTGCCAGCCCCAGGATGCCTACCGCTCCCACGATCAGCGCCACGCTGTAGAGCAGGGCATAGAAGATCAACCAGCTCTGCTGGCGGTACTGGACCTGTTGCTGTCTGGTTGAGACCAGTCCTCCATTCGCATTCCCTGCATTGACCAGTTGATCGACCTGCCTGGTGAGGGCATCAACGGCGCCTTGCGAGTGATCTCCCGCCTGAATCAACAGCTCCGGCGTCAAATCGGCGGGGTCGCCGAAAAAGTGATTGACGTTCTCCACCGAGGTAATCACCGTGCCAATCTGCCCAAGTTGATCCATCGGCTGATGAATGATGCCGATAATGGTCCAGGTGACTTGATTCCCCGGTGTGGGCTGACCATTGAAATACTGAACACTCGAAAGGGTCAGGGTATCGCCCACGTTCAAGCCTGTTGCCGTGGCCGCCTCTTCGTTGATCAAGGCCGCGTTGGTGTCACCAGGAGAGAGCCAGCGCCCGCTGATGAGTTGCGGGATATAGAGCCGGGTATCCGGCTGAAAGCCCAGCAGGAGCATTTGCCCCCATTGGCTCTCTGCTCCCTCCGCTTCTCGGTAGCGTTCCACCCGCTCGACATTGGACAGCGCGCTGATCTGCGAGACCTCCGGCGCGTTTTGCGCGTAGATCTCCGCCGAGACATCGTAATGATAGGGAGCGAATGCGTTCGCGGTGGTCTGGTTGGTGGCGGCGGCGGCCGTCTGCACCACCAGGAAGGTGGTCCCTGCCAGCGTCAATGTCAGCAGGGTCAGCGCCGCCCGCCAGCGTTTGCGGAAGACCCCGCGCAGCCCTAGCCAGGTCGTCTGCGAGACCCCGGTTCTGCGCTGTGTCAGCCTGGCTCGGCGATTGCCAGCCCGCCCGGCGCTGATGCCGTAGGCGGAAAGCGCCTCGCGTACGGTGATGCGCGTGCCCATCCACAGCGGCACGAGTGCCGAAAGCAATGGCACGCCAAAGCCTACTGCTAGGCCAAGGATGATGATCCAGGGGAAGATGGTAAATGGGCCCACAGCGAGCGAAATGCTGCTGGCAAGGGAGGATGCTAGTGGATACCCGAACCCCAGCCCCAGCGCGATGGCGGGCAAGGTCCCAAGCGCACTGTAGATGCCCACCGAGACGAGATAGCCACGCACAATGGCGCTGCGCGTCCCGCCCACGGCTTTCAGCGTGCCGATGATCGGCGTCTGCTCGGCAATGAGCGTGATGACCGTGTTGAGAATGAGAAGCGCGCTCAGAATCACCGCCAGAATTGACAGCATGCGCAGCAGCGTAAAGACGCCGTTGATGGTGTTGATTCTTCCCTGGTTGAATGGTTGGTGAATGCTCACATTCAGGACGGTCACGCCTTTCGCCCGCAGTGTCTGGGCCAGCGCGTTCGCTGTGGTGGTTACCTGACTGATCTGCTGCACCTTGAACGCCATCTCATCTTGTACCTGTGGCTCCTGACTATTGGGCGCAGCCCCAATGGAACCGAATGCCTGGTGGATGGCAGCCTCGCTCATGTACCCGCGCGCAGTGCCGCTGCCCGCCGGGCTTGGCAAGCCTTGTGTGCGCGCAAAGCCCACGACGCGCAGAGTGGTGGTGGTCTGGCTGGTGTCCACGGTGACCGTATTACCAATGGAGACCGGCTGTACGTCCTGGTCGCCATACTCCAGCACGATCTCACCCGCGCCCGGATAGCGCCCGCTCGTCAGTTGAAACGGCGTGATGGGTACGTGTTGGAAGTCAGGATAGCTGACAATATTGATGGGCACGTGTCCGGGCGTAGCGTTGATGTGCCACTGGGACGCCACGACCGATTGCATTTGCACCGCTTGCACGTTCGCAACAGCAGAAAGCTGCGGTGTCAGCGCCGGGTCAAGCCGATTCACCATCAGTGTCAGATCCGGGGAGTTCGCGGCTGTGCCCGTGCTGTAAGTAAAGGCGGACAAAAGGGTCTGCTGAATGAACGTGACGCCCGTCAGGCCCAGCACACCGATGAAGATGCCCAGCACGACCATCAGCGTGCGCCCCTTGCGCCGCGTCACATCCGCGAACGACTTTTTCAGGCTGGCGCTCATGAGCGCACCTCCGGCGAAGAAGCCATCAGCGCGTTCGCGCCGTGCTGTCCAACGATGCGCCCATCGAGCAGATCAAGGCGCGCCTGGGCGCGGGCAGCCAGATTGGGGTCATGGGTGACATAGATCACGGTTTTGCTGGCTTCGGTCAGGCTCGCGAGCGTCTCAAAGACGCCGTTCGCCGTCCGCGAGTCCAGGTTGCCGGTCGGCTCATCGGCAATGAGGACTGGCGGATCGTTCGCCAGCGCCCGCGCAATCGCGACGCGCTGCTGCTGCCCTCCGGAAAGTTCGCTGGGCAAACGCTGGGAAAAGGCACCCAGGCCCGCCGTTTCCAGGCACATCTGCGCGCGCTCACGCCAGGCTCGGCGGGGGAGCCCGCCCCCTTTGCCCAGTTCCAACGCCAGCAAGACATTCTCTATCGCGGTGAGGGTGGGGACCAATTGGAAGAACTGGAAAATAATCCCCACGTGCTCTCCGCGCCAGCGCGCCAGAGCGTTCTCACTTCTGGCGTTCAGTTCCTCGGTGCCGAAGATCACGCGCCCGCTGCTTGGGCGGTCGATGCCGGTCAGCATGTTGAGCAGCGTCGATTTGCCGCTGCCCGACGGGCCGTTGATGGCGAACAAACGCTGCGCAGGAATGGTGAAGGTCACGTCGTCGAGGATGACGGTCCGTTGCGCGCGGGTGGTGATGGCGCGGGTCAGATGCTCCACGCGGATCAACGGGCTGCCTTGCGGGAATGGTGCGGATGGTCTCGATGCGGTCGGTTGTATCATATACGATCTCCTTCGGAGGGGCCTCACCCCTGGCCCCTCTCCATTGTGATGGAGAGGGGAACCATGTGGCATGATCGAGTGGACCATGCGGTTTCGTTACTCAGAAGTATGCCCGATGTCAGGAGATCCGTCATCAGTCTCAGGGCGGAACGCGCTCAGTCTGTGGGCTGAAAATGGGTGCGTTGCGAGTAGGGGGTCGAGTATTAATGGGATACTGCAAGGATTCCATCAGAAATGGGCCATGTGGCAGAATATTCACTCACCGACGCCAGTTATCGCAGCTAATAGCCCATTAGGTGCGATATCTTGCCCTTTTCCAACGCAAACAGTACACTCAGCTACATCTACAGGAGCGATCCCATCCGCATTAGGTGCGATACCGCATGAAAAGAGGTGATTTTTTGCCAGCCATGACTCTGAAAGGCGCGTTCGAGCAGTTCCTCGAAGGCTCCACTTTTGCCCGACGCACACGCGAAAGTTATACCGAGGATCTGGCACCACTTTTCGCAGCGTGCGGTCAGGCACCCATTAGGGGTCAGCATATCGAAATGTGAAAAGTGTACGCTAAGCAAAACGGAAGGTCTTGCTGATTTACTCATTTGGCTTCACAAGCGGATTGAGGAGAAGGTTTTTGAAGTTCGGAAAGTATCCCCCCTTGCGAGATCCTCTCTAGTGAGCGTTTTATCACGAATGCTCGTTTGGCTCTACAGGCCAATTCATCTGCTTAGCGTACACTTTTCACATTTCGATATGCTGACCCCTAATTGAGGCCGAGTGCACCGTTTCGGGGGGTTATGCAAAAACCCCCCTCTAGCAGCAACTGGCGGGTCCGCTGCACTCGTGGGTCGCTGGAATTTCCGACTCTGGACATCTTTTTCCTCGCAATCTTTCAATCGTGCACGCCCCCAGAAAACCAACACGTTCCCCTTCCTGTTGTCTATGCAACGATCCGCGCTCTTTGCTGATTGTGCGAACGCGTGGGCGCGCCTTATCCTTACACCTGTGTAGTATACACGAAAACGTTGCTTACACAATGCTGTTTGATGTTTCTCAGGATACTTTTCGTTTTTCTCTCAGATAACTTTTCTAGTGGATTCCTTCAAGCTGCCTAAGAAGCGGCATCATTGATGAACAGTGCTGTTTCTTTCTCTCGCATAACTTTTCCACGTTGTATTTGGCATGTTGTTTTTTGCAAATGACGCCATCTGACTGTTTTTTCTCACATAACTTGGCTCTTGACCACTTCGGGTACCGGTGGCGAAGTCAAAAACGATGCTCACACTGCGCTTGAACTTGCTCTCTAGCAAGCGCGAAGATCGACTTCGCCATCGGTATCTTCTGACCACCATAAAATAGTGGTCATGCGGAGTGGTGCGCTGGCCCACAGCACATGACGTTTCAAATCTGGCTATGAGCCGAATACTGTTGGGATGTACAGATAGAGTTGCAACAGGGTGATAGAGTATGCGTAGTCCTCAATGGACAAGTTCTATCAATTCATCATTGAGCAAAGAGAGAAACACATGGAAGAACGAGACGAACGAGACGCGCCAGAGGTCGGTGCATGTTCCTTTATCGGTAGGCAGGCCGTGGGCGGGAAACCCGCCCACACGGAATCGACCTCACGCCTTCAACTCCCCATGCCAGACCTTCAGTTGCTTCGCCTCGACCACGCGCCTGCCCTGCTTGTGTTCGAGCGGGAGAATCGGGCCTACTTCGCGGCGTCGGTGCCGGATCGGGGGGACGAGTTCTTCGCCGAGTTCGACACGCGGTATGCGCAACTGCTCGAGTGGCAGGCCGCCGGGACGGATTACCTCCACCTGTTGGTGGCCGAGGGCAGCGAGGTGGTGGGGCGGGTGAACCTGACCGAAGTGGCAGATGGGTCGGCGGAGCTGGGGTACCGGATTGCGCAGAAGGCCGCGGGGCAGGGACTGGCCACAGCGGCGGTGCGCAAGGTGCGCGAGCTCGCCGCCACAGAGTACGGACTCACCAGGCTGCGCGCGAGGGTCACGCTGGACAATCCAGCCTCGCGCAAGGTGCTTGAACACAACGGATTCGTCGCCGTCGGTGAGCTAACGCTCAACGGCAAGCCAGCCATGTCCTACATCTGCGAGCTCCGGTGACGCAAGCACTCGCCGCATGACCAACCGTAACTCCACTCTCTCCGAGCATACCCGAACGTTACACAGAGAACAAGGAGTTCTCGCATAACTTTTCGCTTTTCTCAAGAAACGTTTCTTTCTTGGGCGAAAACAGGGGAAAAATGGGGTGAAAGGCCGGCAACGATTTCAAGAAAAAACTGGAGGAAATGTTATGCGAGAAAGTAGGCTTCTATTCCTCGTTTTCCCTCTTTTTTACACGAAATTATTTCTGAGAAAGGTAAAATTTTATCTGAGAAATGTCACTGTTGTGCGCTGACAAACCTCTCCATGAGCCGGGTGAGGTCCGGGTGCAGCAGCTCTTCCTGGTCAAACCAGCAAAAAAAGGAGGCGCATTCAACATGGATGCAGAAGCATTACAAGCATTTCTCGCAAAACCTCATGATGCCATCATTTCAACGAACCGGGTGGGGAAAGGATCTCAACTCAGTCCCGTCTGGTTTGTATGGGATGGTGAATCTTTCCTCTTTAGCACCCAAAGAGCGAGCGTCAAATATGCCAACATCGTGCGTGATCCCAACATCTCGGTGATTGTCAATGATCCAGTCACACATACCTATGTGGTGGCCTACGGACACGCTGAGATTGTTGGGCTTGAGCGTTATCCTGAGCTTGGGAACGCGATTGTGGAGAAATATATACCAGCAGATCAACGTCAGCAATTCTCAGCGGCGAACCAGGCCATTGAGCGGGCTTCCCGCGTTGTCATTGTGCTCAAGCCGGCAAAGGTGGTTGGTCGGGCCTGGACTGCTCTTTAGCACCGAGAAAGCGAGCAGCAGGGAATGGCTGATGGAACCGGCCCCAGCCATCTCAACATGCATGCGTGCGAGCCTCAACTGGCGAGTGCGCTGCACGCATGCATCGCTGCCACCCCTGGCTTTCTTCATCTTTCTGTATGAGTTGGCCCTTGAGTACTCAAGGGCCGGGAGCCGATCTAATCGGCAAGGATATGCTCGGCAATGTCCTGATTGTGCAATGCAAACGCTACGCTCCTCGCACCACGGTTGGCTCGCCCCAGATCCGCGAATGTATGGGCGCACACGAAAACTTTGCCGCCCGCGAGCTCATCTTCGTCACCACCTCCACCTTCACCAGCGAGGCCATCCACGCGGGCGAAATTGGTCACTCACGAGGCTGGCTCACCATGATCGACGGCTCGCGGCTCCTCACCATCGTTATTGCCTGTTGGGAGCGCCTTCCTGTACACTGGCAAGCGCGTTTAGTGGGGCAGGAGCAATCTTGACAGCGGATGGCACAACCCGCAGCAGGAACCAGAAGACAACGACATGGTTCACTATTAAGAGCGGCACATACACAGTTAGGATAAACCAAGCAACCCCAACGTGGAAGGATGGAAAGCCGACTACCACGCCTTTGTATATGGCGAACAACAGATCGGCGAACCCCACAATGTTGAGCAGCCAAACAAGCGGGAGGGCCAACCCTGGCCGAAGCCGTAGCACGAGGGCAGTCAGCAAAGCTAAGACGGCCGTGAAGACATCGCCATAAGCAGTGGAGACGGCAAAGTAAGACGGAAGGGTCCCTCCCATCACCTGTGGGAGCAGAAACACAAAACCCTCTGTCCGAAACACATTTAGCAGGACCAATGGGAGTAATGCCTGCACATACGGTTGCTTCGACAAACGGGGAACAATATACCAGGAAGCAATCAGTGTGAAGGAAAGCAGGCTAACCACCACACTGACCAAAAATGCAAGAAATGCAAGGTTCATAGACGTTCTCCTTAATAGATGTAATTACACGTAATAAGAGAAAAAAAGAAGGCGCTAGTGACTTGACTCGACCGCCGTTGAGAGTTCAGCGAGTAATGCCTCAACATGTTCTAAGCCAAGTTGTTGAATCATCTGTTTCTGGGCCTGCTGCCAGAATGGCATGGCCTGCGCAAGAACCTGTTTGCCCTCTTCGGTGAGTGTTACAACCCGCACCCGATGATCTTCGCCCTCCTCAACTCGAACCCATCCAGGCTTTCGTAACGGGCCGAGATTGCGCGTCAAGGTCGTCCGATCCATCCCCATCAGTTCCGCCAGGCGGTTGATAGAGATGGGAGCAGCCTGAGCAAGGCCCGCGAGCAGCGTAAACTGCGTGATGTGCAGACCGCTCGGAGCAAGGATCTCGTCATAGGTTTGGGTAATTGCGCGATCAGCACGACGAAGGGCCGCGCACACGCATTGACGTACATCAAAAAAGTCCGGCCTAGCCATTTCTTTCCCTCTTTGTAAAAGTGTATATACACATATTAAACCAGCAGTGCTTCCTTTGTCAAGAGGAGGAGCGCGTATTTGGCCCTTGAGTACGAATGGAACGGAAGACAACGCTAAGCGCTTAGCGTTGTCTTCCGTTCCATTCGTACTCAAGGGCCAAGTTGAAAAGCGCGCCGCGAAGATGAGGAGCGGTTTTGTCCAGGAAAGTTTGTACCGGTGCTCATGTTGGAGGGCAAGTGCTTACGTCGGAGGGCCAAACCTGCTCACATCGGAGGACATTTACCACCTGCTAACAGTTACGATAAAATTAGGCCAGTAGCCTCTTCAGACTACTGGCTGTTCCTGTAAAAACCGGCTCATCCTCATATTAAGTGAGCCTGCTTGCTTGGACAGTAGTTCAGTTTTCTGATAGATTCCCATCGATACAATTGGATGCTACTTTGTAAGAGAGGAGAATCGCATCGATGGGTTCTGTGGATGCCGAATTGCTATCCTCATTGTTCCTCCTGCCGGATGACATTGCTATTGAGGCTGTATATCCCACCAAAACACACCTAACTGTCCAGGTGGCATGCCGGCTTCAGAGCGCTGTCTGTCCCCTCTGCCAGCACTGCTCAGAACGGATTCACGGCAGCTATGGGCGAAGAGTGGCTGATGTGCCCTGTGGTGGTCGCAGGGTCACACTCGCTTTAACGGTTCGCAAATTTGTCTGTGGCACACCGGATTGTCCACGCAAGATCTTTACCGAACGCCTCCCAGCCTTGGTTCAGTCCTATGCCCGTATGACCAAGCGCCTCAGTGAACTCCTCCAGACGCTTGGCTTCGCCACTTGTGGGGAACTGGGAGAACGCTTGGCTCCCAAACTCGGGATGTGTGCCTCGGGTCCAACGCTCCTTCGCCGCATGCGAGCGGTTTCCATCCCCCCTCCCCGGTCCGTGCACATTTTGGGTATCGACGACTGGGCCTGGAAAAAGGGCCAGACCTACGGCACCATTTTGGTAGACTTAGAAACGCGCCGTCCTATCGAACTCCTGCCCGATCGTTCAACAGAAACCGCTGCAAATAGAAGGAGAAAGTTGCCGCTTTCGGAACAAATACTTGCCGCTTTTTACCCCATATTCCGAGAAAAGTAGCTCTCTCGATCGCTCAACCTGAAGAAATACTTGCCGTAATTCCTAATGAAGAAGCAATATATTGCCATCATTTCGAGAAATATGTTACCCTGCCTGCATCCCCATCGGGACGTATCAATGAGACAGGAGCAATTCATGACCAGACCCCTTGATGGTATTGCCCTTCAGACCTACTTTCGGCGCCTCAATCTGCAAAAAGATGCGCAGGACCAGTTGATAGCTGTTCGTTCCTCGCCCCCAAGCCGCCTGCCTGATAGTCGTGCAGGCAATATGCCAGTCTGGTACCCGTCTAAGAAGATGCAATGCATCATTAAGGCGGAAAGTGCCAAAGTGGAGTTCGCTTTTCTTCTCGAAGCTGAACACGACGATGAGGTGCTAGAGTTTTGGGATCAGCCCCCGCCCATTGAGCTTTCATATCATGATCGGCGAGGGCATCTCCAACAGCCGCTCCACACCGCTGATTACTTCGTCTTTCGCTACGAATCGGCGGGTTGGGAAGAGTGTAAGCCCGTTGAAAAACTGATCCAGTTTGCCCAACAGCACTCGAAACGATACGTGCTCGATGAGCAGGGACAATGGCGGTGTCCTCCAGGAGAGGCGTTTGCCGAAAGGCTTGGGCTGACTTACCGCGTGAGAGCCTCAGACCAGATTAACTGGGCAGCTCAGGACAACTGGCTCTACCTTGACGACTACTACCAGGACCTGGAGAAGTTAGCGATTCCTGAGACGGAACTCTCCACCCTCTTCCAGATTGTGGACGCCCATCCTGGCATTACGCTTGCTGACCTGCGCAAGGCTGCTTCTCCCATTCGATCTGAACACATCAATATTGCCATTGCCAGCCATGCTCTTTACGTTGACCTCTCCACCCATCGGCTGACAGAGCCAGAGCACGCTCCCCTTTTCCTCAACCGGAAAGCAGCGCTTGCCCATCACTCTTCCAACCAGAGAGCAGATGGTCTTGGTATTGCAGCTCATCCTGTTGTGATCGAGCAAGGAAGTCAAATTCTCTGGGATGGCAAGCCGTGGCGCATCGCTGTAGGACAGACAGAGTTAACACTGGTCTGTGCCGAAGGAAAGCCCATTCCCCTTTCGCGCGCGGCTTTTGAGAGCCTGGTCAAGGAGGGCAAAATTGTCGGCACCCAGACAGAAGCTCACTCTAGCATGACGGCTGAGGGAGAAGCCTTGCTGGATCTGGCGCGGGAGGTGGATCTGGCGACCGCAACCTTCCGCGACCGCGTCATTCATCCCGAGCAGTATCATGATGACGAGCAAGAAGAGATCGCCGTTCGTGCTGCCACCATTCCTGCCCGAACAAAACGCCTGTGGAGGCAATTGTACCGGGAAGCAGAAATCACGTATGGGAGTGGCTACATTGGCCTGCTTCCCCACTTTACTAACCGGGGAGGCACCCGAAAGGTGAAAACGGAGGTGAACGACCTCATTGAAGAGGTGCTCACGACGCACTACGATACGCTTACCCGCAAACCCAAGCGGGGAGCCTACGGAGAGTACGTCACGCAGTCCAAGGAGAAACATCTGCCAACCGTCTCCCAACGAACCTTTTACACGCGTGCAAAACGTCACAAAAGCGTGTACGAGCAAATATTGGCACGTGAAGGAGCGCGAGCCGCTTACCCTTTCAAGGAATACCACCACGGGTCCGAAAAAACCATCCATCGGCATGGGAGCTACGCTTGGTCGATGGCGCACATCGACCACCTGGAAGTCGATCTAGAGCTTTGCGATTCCAAAACAAACCAGCTCCTGGGCAAATGCTGGCTCACGCTCATGATCCTTTCGTATCCCCGGCGCATCGCTGCGTTTTACCTGACCTTTGACCCGCCCTCTTACCGCTCTGCCATGATGGTAATGAGGCTGTGTGTCAAGCGGCATGGAAGACTCCCCACGGCCATTACGGTTGATGGTGGGCCAGAGTTCAGGAGCGTGTACTTTGAACAACTTCTCGCGCTGTATCGAGTGCGCAAGCACCAACGCCCCTCTTCGGAGCCTCGATTCGGGTCTCCTTTGGAAAGACTGTTCGGGACAATGGACACCTCCTTCATCTACCACCTGCTCGGCAACACCCAGGCAAGTCGGCACCCCCGTAGCAATACCCGCGCGACTGATCCTGAACGTCACGCTGTCTGGACGCTACCTGATCTCGCAGAACAAGTACAGCAATGGGCAGATGAGGAATATGATACCATTGTGCATCCGGCACTCCACATGACCCCACGTGACGCCTACACCCAGAGTATGGAGCGAGATGGAGAGCGAGATCACAAGCGTATCCCATATGATGACCGCTTCAAAAAAGCCACCTTTCCGACGACCCAGAAAGGGAAAGCATTGGTGCAGCCGGGGAAGGGCGTGCGCATGAACTACCTGGATTACTGGTGCGACGAGATGCGTGACCGAGCTGTTGAGCGTACCAGCGTCGCAGTGCGCTATGATCCTTTTGATGTGACCGTCGGTTTCGCATGGATCAACAAACAGTGGAGAAAATGCATTTGTCCCGCTGACGATCTCGCGGGTTGCTCAGAACGCGAGCTTCAGCTTTTAGCAGCGGAATTGCGCCAACAGAATCGCCTGTTGTATGGAAAAGAACAGGTAGAGATTACGCAGAAACAGCTTGCTGACTTCCGGCGGAAGAATGCAGCAAAAGAAGTGCTCTTACGTCAGCAACGCCATGATCGGGAAACGAAAGCGGCTCTGTCCGTTCTGGAGGGGGAAGGTGGGACGCCACCGTCACTCCATTCCACCGTTCCCGAAGAACCAACTCCAGACGAGGGGCGTGAGCCATTGAAATTCACCGCCCGGCACGCAACTTCCGACAGCGATACGCTGCGGGTATTGAGGCGACTGCGCTGATGGAAGAAGACAAACAGCTTGACGCGGGGCCGGAGCGGTTTGATCGGGTGCTTCTCACGCAGCCGAAGGCGAAGCGTCTAGCCTGGTTTGAAAAGGAATGTACCATTGAACATACCAACCTGCTGCAAGCACGCGATGCCATCCTCCAAACCATTTGTTCGCCCGGAGAGGGGCCGAGTTCGAATCGACTAGGGACCATGGTCCTCGTGATCGGTCCGAGCCGGGTCGGCAAAACAACGCTCATCAGGCTCCTCGAGCAGGAGTTGATCGCGCGCGCTGGCGAGCGTTTGCGAAGTTCCCCTGCCCATCGCCCCTTTGTGAGTATCAGTGCCACCGGCCCAGGATCAGGCCGCTTTGATTGGGTTGATTACTACACAGCAGTCCTTCGGCAGGTCAACAATCCTTTTCTGGGTCGGAAGCCTTCAGCTATCCGCGTGCGTGACATGCGCGAGGCAATGGAGGAAGCCCTCATCCAACATCGCCCCTACGCGGTGATCGTCGATGAAGCACATCATCTCGCCAAAGCTGCAAGCGGTCGGACGCTCCAGGATCAACTCGATCATCTGAAAGACCTGGAAAACCGTACGGGTGTGTGCCATGTCCTTGTGGGCACCTACGAAATGCGGCGTTTCCGCACGGTCACTCCCCAACTGGCAGGCCGGAGTGTGGATGTCCATTTTCGCCGCTACGATGCAACCAAAAAGGAAGATCGCGAAGAATTTCGTAGTGTCTTGTGGGCACTCCAACGGCAGCTCCCGCTCGAAATCGAGCCACTACTCGTTGAGCAGCGCTGGGAAATGTTGTATGCCCGGAGCCTGGGCTGTATCGGGCTGCTCAAACTGCACCTCATCCGCGCGCTCGCCCTGGCGTTGACGGAAAATGCCCAAACGATCACCGAAGCGCATCTGAGAGCGACGGCTCCGTCAGAAGATCGAGTCAAAGAGATGCTGAGTGCCGCACTCGCAGGTGAAGAGGATCTGACAGAACCAGATGGAGCTGATGAACGGCTTCTGGAATTACTTGGGTTGAGAGAAAAGGCCACCGTCGTGCCCACGACGCCTGGAGACATGCAAAATCAGCCAGTTCCTGGACCTCGTGGCCACAAACCAGGAGATCGGAATCCAGGCCGTGATGACATCGGCGAGGGTTTCGATCAGGATTCCCACAGAGAGCAGGTAGCAGGATGAATATTGACCCATTGACAACCAATGCACCACCCGGATGGAAAGTCCGCCAGCATCGGGTAATGATCGAGATGCCGCCTCGCAGCGAACTGTACTGCTTGGCCCCTTTGGGGATGGGAACCGTCGAGATTGAGAGTCTCACCAGTTACATCCAACGGTTAGCCTGGGCCTATCGAGTCAACCCACGGGTGTTGGTAGCAGAAGTCATTCTTCCCCATTTGGGCCACACATATTACTCCGACCTCGCCCATCTGGGGAGCTTTAGCCGAACGCGTTCCATGAGCATCAACGGTGTCGGAGAGGTAGCACAGGATTGGGCCAATACTCTTGAACAGTTAACCATGAGATCAGATCTCCGACTTCTTACCTTGCGCCCGTGGGCAGAGGGTCTTCCTGCCTGGGGACTCCTACGCCAGAAGCCTCAGTGGTGCCCCGTTTGCTACGACGAATGGCAAGAGCAAAAGCAACCAGTGTATCAACCACTTCTGTGGGCGATCCAGGCGGTAACCGTATGTCTGCGGCACGCGCAGACATTAGTCGAGCACTGTCCTGCTTGTCAGCAACCCCAGTCAGCAATTGCATCGAAGCGTGGGCTTGGCTGCTGTACGCAATGTGGGGCCTGGCTGGGAAGCAAGCCGAGAAGCGAACAATCATGCGAAGAAGACCTCCTCGATTGGCAAAAGTGGACGAAGGAAGTGGTAGAAGAACTTATCCTTGCAAATATGATGTTCGGCTCACTTCCCTGGCACCTGTTACCGGCTGGTATCAATGCGTGTGTTGAAGCAGTTGGGGGAACGCGGCAACTGGGCCGCATGGCTGGGGTTCCCAATGTGTTGTTTTCTACCTGGCGAAAGCAGCAACGGACTCCCTCCTTTACCTATCTGCTCAAAGTAAGTTATGCACTGGACCTTTCTCCGTTGCAATTAATGACCGTAGAACCAGAGCGGCTGAAGAACACGCTCCGCGTGAAGACGGGGTATCGATTTCCGCCGCGTGTTGGATTACCAGCACCCGCATCGAAAGGAGACCTGGACAGGATTCAAGCGTTCCTTCAAACCATGCTTGAGGGAGAGGTTGCTCCCTTTCCCTTACGTCATGTTGCCCATCAACTCGGTGTGGGAGAAAAATTTCTGACAGGTCGTTTCCCTCACGAATGTGCCCAAATCCTCGCTCAATATCAAGCCTCTCGTGGTGAAAGTTGCCACTGCGGCAAACTCCATCTTCCATTTGCACGTCAACAACTATGTCTCCAATATCTTCAGTAAGTTACAGGTAGCCGACCGCGCTCAGGCCATCATCCGCGCAAGAGATGCCGGGTTGGAGTAACACACGGTCCCTGGTCCAGGAAACACAACCGTTTTCTGGAGTTCCGTTGGACTGGGTCGGCTTCGCTTCTTGACGAAAGTGGCCGACGTGCCAGATAACCAGTGATATCCGGCACCACTGCCTGTTTCCGTCTCTCACTCACTTGGGCAGAAGGGCTTCTCTAGCCCATTTGTCTGGATATATGACACTTCCTCTCTCTGAGCAGTTTTCTTAGTTATCTGGCACAGAGAGGAAAAAAGAGCAATGGGCCTGTCAGTGTATTTTTGACGAAAAGATACGACGTGCCAGATAACTGCGAAATGTGCGCTCCTTTGGGTGTAAATGGGGTCGCGATATTTTTTCTCCACAAATTCCCACTGCGGAGCCAGATAGACTGCCAGAGCCAGGCGCGCAGAGGCATTGAGCGGCACAGTACGCGCTTCGTTGC
>WNGJ01004119.1_pt1 | contig 15098 bp, 10 predicted proteins | sample 5400611 | NCBI WGS metagenome assembly WNGJ01 (sample SAMN13153375, study PRJNA577476) | soil metagenome | isolation source: 40 cm soil or saprolite under Garry oak tree replicate 1 | place: USA:California | collected 2016-06-15
TCCTCGCCTCGAACTCCTCACGCAGCCACAGCCCGTACTTCGGTCCCTCGCTCAGCAGCGCGAGCAAGGCGTGCGGAACACTCATGACATCACCATGCCGGAAATCATGCCGAGCATAATACTCAGTATACATGAGCTGCCAAGCGCCTGTCGGTAGACGACGGCGCCCCCGTATCAGGCCTATCTCCAGGGCTTGTGAGGCGTAGCCCGGTTCACGCCCCGGGTGGCCGCCAAGCCTGTGGTGTGTCTCGGTGTCCGGGGGTGCGCGGCGAGGCTGGGCTACGTGCTCCGCGCGCAGGCGCCTTCGCTGGAGAAAGCATCGTGGCCGGTGCTTCCGCCTGCGGCTTTGGGAGCTGTCCGGCTCTTGCGGGCGGCTGTACGTGTCTGTACGCGGGATCGGCCGCGTGGGAGCGCCGACGTGTGTACATATGGTGTACAGCGCGCCGGGCATTAGCTCTTCCAGCGCCGTTTGCGCAGGTCAGAGAGCTTATGAAAGTGCAGGCAGGAGCGGGCTGTAAAACCGTCGGCTCAGCCTACGTTGGTTCGAACCCAACACCTGCCACCACCAGCGAAAACGGCCCGCTGGCTGCGGAAAACGCGGTCCGGCGGGCCGTTTTCTTCTTGTCACGTCGTGTATAAGGGTGTGTCACCACCGGTCTCCGCCAGTGTCGGGCACAGGAATCCGGTAGCGCGGAAGCGCGAGATGATCGTGGCGGCTGGACCTCCGATACACCTGTCGTATACCTCAGATGTACCCGCGTGCCGGCGACGGCACGGCAGGGCGCGTTCTGCGGCGAGGCCGGCTTGGCGGCCTCAACCACCAATACGTCCAGGTTGCATACGGTGGCACAGTTTCGGCGCCCACACGGCTGCCGGCCAGGCTCAGAGCCGGCCATCCTTGAACGGCCCTCCACACGGCCATCACAGAGCCGACACGCCGGTTGCACAGTTGCCGGCTTGCCTGGTCCCGCCAGCGTTCCGACATATCTGGATGCCGTGTCGCTCAGAACCTAATTCAGTAGGAGGTCCACGGTATGAAAAGGCTGCTGGGCCTGGTGGTCGCTGTGGTCGCGGCGCTCTTGCTGGTCCCCGCCCAGGCCAGCGCCAGCGCGCTCACCGATTGCCTGGCCAGGCAGGAAGTCTGCGTCGCCGGCGACGGCCGCTCCCTGATCTCCCAAGGTCAGCAGGCCAAGCTGGAGCGCCAGATCGGCGGCGATCCCATCTACCTGGTGGCCGCCCCGTCCGGTTCCTCGGGCTACAACAGCTCGATGAACGAGATCATCGGCGCGCTGAGCGGGCACGATCGGTTCACCGTCGGCTTCCTGGACACCCGGCTGCGGCATTTCGGCGCCCATAACTCCGGTATGCTCCCAGCCCATGGCGCGGCCGGCATCGCGACCCGGGTGGTCCAGCAGCACCAGGCGGATCAGGACGTCTTCGCCGCGCTGACCGCTTTTGTCACCGAGGTGAAGCAGCACGCTGAGCCGGGATCCGCCGGGGCCGCGGCCGCCCCAGCCTCGCATACGCTGCGGAACCTCCTGATCACCCTCGGGATCATCGCCGCGATCGCCTCGCTGGGCTTCTTCGTGATCTGGCGCCCGGTCCGCAAACGCCGGGAGCGCGAGCTCAAGGACGCCAAGGTGGCCGCCCAGGACGACCTGCTGGCGCTCAGCGACCGGCTCACCGACCGCGACGCCGACGTCTCGATCCAGGACAACCGGGACGCGGCCGACGAGCAGCGCGCGGCCCTGGCCGCCTACGAACGGGGCACCACTGCCCTCGACGCCGCCAGCCGGCCCAAGGACATGGGCGCGGTCAGCCGGGCCATCGCCGAGGGGCAGTACCACCTGGCGTGCGCGGACGCCCGCGCGGACGGCCAGCCGCAGCCCGAGCGGCGTCCGTCGTGTTTCTTCGACCCGCGGCACGGCATGTCGGTGCGCGATGTTTACTGGACGCCTTCCGGCGGCGGGGCCGGCCGCACCGTACCGGCCTGCTCCGCCTGCGCGCACAAGATCGACCGGGGCATCGAGCCCGAGATGCGCAACGTGGAGGTCAACGGCGCGCCGGTCAGCTATGTCAACGCCGGCTTCGCCCCGGCGTACTGGGGCGGGTTCGGCTTCGGTCCGGGCCTGTTCACCGGGTTCCTGCTCGGCCAGGCCTTCGCCCCCCATGCCTTCTTTGCCCCTGGCGGGGATTACGGCGGCGGGGATTACGGCGGCGGAGACTTCGGCGGCGGCGATTTCGGCGGCGGGGACTTCTGATGGAGCCGTAGCAGCAAAGAGGGAAGGCGCGGTGTGAACGGGCGGGTCGCGGCGCTGGCACTGGCGCTGGGGGTGCTGCTGGCCCCGGCCGCCGCTTACGCTCAGGGCGAGTCCGTTCACGGAACCCTGCGGGCCCCGGACGGCAAGGCCGTGGCCGGAGTTACCATCACCGCCACCCGGAACGGCGCCGAGATCGGGAAGGACGCCACCGCCAGCGACGGCCAGTGGGAAATCCCCCTGCCCCGAGCGGGTCGTTACACTATCACCCTCGACATCGCTACCCTGCCGACCGGCCTGAACCCGGCGCGGGAGGGTGGTCAGACGCTCAGGAACGTCCCCGTCCCTGAGGGTGAGTCGCGAACGGTGATCTTCCAGCTCACGACGGGCGCCCCGGCGCCCGGTCCCGGATCCGGGCAGTCAGGCGGGGGAGACGGCGGTCCTCCGCAGAATGCCGCTACTCCATGGCTGGACCGGTTCGCCCAGCTGCTCGTCGAGGGCATCAAGTTCGGGTCGATCATCGCGATCACCGCCGTCGGGCTCTCGCTGATCTTCGGCACCACCGGGCTCATCAACTTCGCCCACGGTGAACTGGTCACGCTCGGCGCCACCGTCGCCTTCATCCTGAACGCGTCCGTGCTTGGACCTCAGCTGCAGCTCATCCCGGCGGTGCTGGTGACCGTGGCCTTCGGCGCGGCCTTCGGCGGCGTGCTCGAGCTTGGCCTGTGGCAGCCGCTGCGGCGGCGGGGGATCGGCCGGATCCAGTTGTTTATCGTCTCGATCGGCCTGTCCCTGCTGATCAGGCACGTAATCCTGGTGCTCTTCGGAACCCGGCCGCAGCCGTACGCCGATTACACGATCCAGCAGGAGTGGCATTGGGGCCCGGTCTCCATCGCGCCGCGAGACCTGGTCATTACCGTGCTGTCGCTACTCGTGCTGGCCGGCGTGGCGCTGATGCTCCAGCGGACCCGCACGGGCAAGGCGATCCGGGCGGTGTCGGACAACCGTGACCTGGCCGAGTCATCGGGCATCGACGTGTCCCGAGTCATCCTCAGCGTGTGGCTGCTGGCCGGCGGGCTGGCCGCCCTGGGCGGCGTCTTCTTCGGGCTCGCCCAGCTCGTGTCCTGGGACATGGGCTTCAGATTGCTGTTGCTCATGTTCGCCGCGGTCATCCTCGGCGGGCTGGGCACGGCGTACGGGGTGATCGCCGGCAGCCTGGTGGTCGGCATCGTTGCTCAGGTGTCGACCCTCTGGTTCCCGGTAGAACTGCAGAACGCCTGGGCCCTTCTCGTGCTCATCTTGGTGCTGCTGGTCCGCCCGCAGGGCATTTTCGGCCAACGCGAGCGGGTGGGCTGAGATGGACATCCTCGTGATCCTCGGCGATGCCTCCCGCGCAGCCATCGGGCCGGAGGCGGCTATCTACGCCCTCGCGGCCATCGGGCTCAACATGCACTTCGGCTACACCGGACTGCTGAACTTCGGCCAGGTGGGCTTCATGCTGGTCGGCGCCTACGGCGTAGCCGTCGCGGTGACCACGTTCAGCGCGCCGCTGTGGGCGGGCGTGCTCATCGGCATCGCCCTCGCCATCGCGCTCGCCTTGCTCCTGGGCATACCCACGCTGCGGTTGCGGGCCGACTACCTGGCGATCACGACCATCGCGGCAGGTGAGATACTCCGCTACACCTACCGCTCGAACTTCGCCTCTCCGGTCACCGGGGGGGTGTACGGCCTGACCCGGTTCGCCGACCCGATCTATGCGATCAATCCCATTCCTCCGGGCCGGTACGGTTTCGGCCAGCTGAGCTTCAGCGAGCGGTCGTTGTGGATCATGGTCATCTCGTGGTCGCTGGTGACGCTCGCCTGCGTGCTCATGTTCCTGCTCATCAGGAGCCCGTGGGGCAGGGTCGTCCGGTCCGTCAGGGAAGACGAGGATGCCGCCCGCAGCCTCGGCAAGAACGTGTTCGGCTACCGGCTGCAGAGTCTGGTGCTCGGCGGCGTGCTGGGCGCCGTCGGGGGCATGCTACTCGCCGTCTACAGCCAGGCGGTCCAGCCGGACGCGTACAACCCGGTAGTCACGTTCTACCTGTACACGCTGCTGATACTAGGCGGGGCCGGGCGGATCCTGGGCCCCGTGGTCGGATCGGTCATCTTCTGGTTCGTCGTGGTCTGCGCCGACAGCCTCCTCCGCCAGGCCATCGGCTCGGGGCTCATCCCGGCCAGCCTCATCAGCCCCACCGAGGTAGGCGCGGTCCGGTTCGCGCTGGTCGGCGCCGGGCTCATCCTCCTGATGATCTACCGGCCGCAGGGGATCCTGGGAGACCGGAGGGAGATGTTGCTCGGTGACCGCTGACGCGAGCCCCTGGGCAACCCGGCTCCCGGGAGTCCCGCCAGAACCGGGGGCCGCCAAGCCGGACCCCATCCTCGTGGCCGAGGGTGTCACCAGGACGTTCGGCGGGCTGCATGCGGTCCAGGTCGGCAGGCTGGAGGTACAGCGCGGTGCGATCACCGCGCTGATCGGCCCCAACGGGGCCGGCAAGACTACCCTGTTCAACCTGCTGACCGGGTTCGACCGGGCCGATGCTGGCCGCTGGTCGTTCGACGGCCGGCCCCTGGCCGGACTGCCCGCCTACCGCATCGCCAGAGCCGGGATGGTCCGAACCTTCCAGCTGACCAAATCGCTGACCCTGCTCACCGTCCTGGAGAACCTCAAGCTCGGCAGCGGGCAGCAGGCCGGCGAGCGGTTCTTCACCGCGCTGGTCCACCCGCTATGGCGCGCGCGCGAGGCGAGCATCGAGCGGCAGGCGGAGGAGATGCTGGCCAGGTTCGGGCTGAGCCGGATGCGCGACGAATTCGCCGGGACGCTCTCCGGCGGCCAGCGCAAGCTGCTGGAACTGGCCCGGGCGCTGATGGTCCAGCCGGCCATGATCATGCTCGACGAGCCGACTGCCGGGGTGAACCCGGCGCTCACCCAGTCGCTGCTGCGGCACATCCTGCAGTTGCGCGACGAGGGCATGACGATCTTGTTCGTAGAACACGATATGGACGTCGTCATGGGGATCAGCGACTGGGTGGTCTGCATGGCGGAGGGACGCGTGATCGCCGAGGGCCCGCCCGCGAGCATCGGCTCGAACCACGCGGTCATCGACGCGTATCTCGGCGCCCATCACGGCCGCCGCGGTGGAGGGGAGGGATGACATGAGCGCTGGCGTCCCACTGCTGGCCGCGCAGGACATCGTGGCCGGCTACCTGCCCGGGGTGAACATCCTCAACGGGTGCTCGCTGACGCTTGCCGAGGGTGAACTGGTCGGGGTCATAGGGCCGAACGGGGCTGGGAAATCCACACTCCTCAAGGCCATGTTCGCCCTGCTGCAGGTACGCAGCGGAACGGTGCATCTGCGCGGTGACCCGATCACGAACTTGTCCGCCCACGCCCTGGTGTCGCTCGGCGTGGGCTACGTTCCGCAGGCGGGGCCGCAACGTGTTCGGGGCGCTCACCGTCGAAGAGAACCTCGAGATGGGCACCTACTTGCGTCCGCGGCAGTACGCCGAGCGCTTCGCCGAGGTGGCCGGGCTGTTCCCGCGGCTGGCCGAACGGCGCCGGCAGAAAGCCGGATCGCTGTCGGGTGGCGAGCGGCAGATGCTGGCGATGGGCCGGGCGCTGATGATGAACCCCTCGGTTCTTTTGCTCGACGAGCCGTCGGCCGGACTCTCGCCCCGCATCCAGGACGAGGTGTTCGACCGTATCCGCCAGGTTAGCGACGCAGGCGTGTCGATCGTCATCGTCGAGCAGAACGCCCGGCGGTGCCTGCAGATCGCCGACCGTGGCTACGTCCTGGACCAGGGCCGGAACGCTTACACCGGGACCGGCCGGGAACTCCTCGACGACCCGAAGGTGATCGAGTGCTACCTCGGCACGCTCGCGCGAGTGGACTGACGGTCATCACCCCACCGGCCTCGACTGGACCGTCTTCACCGACTGCAGCTTCCCTGACTTGTCATAGCTGTAGACCTCGATCGTCGCCGCACCAGGCTCGCCCGCGGGGATGAAGTCCAGCGGACCGCTGACCCCCTGGTAGTCGATGTTCGTCCCGGCATCGATGAGCCTGGAGCAGGCCGCGAACGTCGAGCACTTGGTGCCGTCCCTGGTGACACCCACCATGGCGTTCCTGAACACCGCCGGGTCGTTGGTCTTCGCCTGCTCGGCGGCGAGCGCGATCGCGGTCACGCAGTCGTAGGCCTGGGGCGCGAACTGCAGTTCCTTCAGGTCCGGGGCGGACTGCTTGAGCGACGCGACGAACTGCGCGTTCTCCGCGGACGCCGGCGCGGTGCCCTTCATTCCGGCCAGCACCGACGGGTTGTTCGGGTCAACGAGTTTGGGCAATTCCTCACTGCGCAGGCCGTCGGCACCGTACATGCCGACCTTGCCCGGTCCGTAGCCGGCCTCGATCAGGCCCTTGACGATCTGCTTGCCCTCCTCGAACGCTATGACCACCACCGCGTCCGGTTTCGCGTTGACCACCTTCTGGACGGTCGCGTTGAAGTTGGTCGCGCTCGGATCGTAGGTGTCCTTGAGCGCCACCGTGGCGCCAGCCTCTCGCAGCGAGTTGGCCGTGGCGTCGGCCAGGCCCCTGCCGTAGTCGTCCGCCCGGGCCACGATCGCGATGTTGGAGTGCCCGTCGGAAACGACCGTGTCGGCCAGCACGGGACCCTGCAGCACGTCGCTCGGCGCGGTACGGAAGTAGTACCCGTTGTCCTGGTAGTTGGTGAACGTCGGGGCCGTGTTCGAGGCCGAGCACTGCAGCACCTTCGCGCCGGTGATCTTGTCAATGATCGCCAGCGACATGCCAGAGGCGGCCGCGCCGATCACCGCCTGTACCCCGCTGGCCAGCACCCGGTCAGCCGACTGCTGGGCCACCGCCTGATCGCCGGCCTCGTCCGCCGCCACCGGGGCCGGGATCTGCTTCCCGAGCACGCCACCCTCGGCGTTGATCTGCTTGATGGCGAGCTTCACCGCCTCGATCTGCGGTGGGCCCAGAAACGCGAGCTGACCGGTTTCCGGCAGCACGTATCCCACCTTCAGGGTGCCGTTACCGATGAGTGAGGGTGTGCCGCCGGCCGTCGTTTCGCCGCCCCCCACCGTTTCGCCGCCGCCTCCGTTACCGCAGGCCGTCAGCAAACCTAGTGCGCCAAGCGCCGCTATGGAGCCCAGCTTCTTGAAGGTAAACATGTCCATCTCCTCCCTCGATGGCACCGAGGGTCCCCACGCCGGAATGGCGGCATCTACTTCCTGTCAGCACCTTGAGGAGAGGCGGTGGAACCGGTATGGAGATCCGATAGCCTCGGCACGGACCCGACCCCCGGCAGAGGCTTTAGCCCGGCAAGCCACGTGACACAAGCCGACCATCAGGGCCGCGGACCGTGACGCGGCATGGAAGCGCCATGGAAACCCTGTGGAAATCGCGTAGAGACAAGATGCGCACAGGACCCGCTGTCCCCTCGTTGCCAGCTTGAGCGTCCCGGTCCGTGCAGGCCACTGGTCCTGCGGGAGGGATGATCACCGGGACTGCACGGGGTCTTCCGTCCCTGGCAATGCGCCGCCGCGGGGTGCATGATGGAGTCACCAGTGACTCTGCGGCGCGCTCGCGGGTCAGGCGGTCGCGTTCGCAGGCATGTTCAATGTCGCGGAGGTGATGGCTGTGCGACCCGAGGACAGAAATGCACGCCAAGTCCAGTACGCGTTTGCTAACGGTGCGACCTTGGCCGAGCTTGAGCAGCATCTGGCATTCCTGCGCTCCCTCGGCGCCCCAGACGACGCCCATCCCAGGGTCGGCGTCAACGAGGACTATGAAGTCACCATGATGATCTGCGTCGTGCGGCGGCCCACCCTACAGGCATCCAGTTCGTCCTAAATCCGCCCTAGCCCGAGGTCTCCTCGGCCAGGACCTGGAGGGAACCCGGCGGCAGCACAGCGCGCACCGGGCTGACACAGAAATCCCGACTGCAACTACGCCCAGGGCTTGAGTACATAGTCTGGACCCAGAACTACGGCCGCGTGATGGGCTACGTAGCCGGCCCGGTGCACACGAACGTGCGGGCCTGGTGGGCGGCGGCGCACAACAACTTCGGCATCGGCGTGTCAACTGCGGCCGAATCCAGTTTCACCCGCTGCCGACACGGCGGCGCCCCATGAATATGTGAATTCACCGCATCACCACAGCGTGATCACCTCATCTGCACCCTTACTCCATTCCATGGCAGGACGAGCCCGGCCGCGAGGCGGACACCGGTGGCCGTTCTCGAGCTGGGGCACCTAGGAGGGGTGATGGCATGACAGGATCAACGCCAGCGCTCATCATCACGTTCGTCGTCGTCGTGGTCGTCCTCGCAGCGTGGATCGTCGCAGTGTTCTACGCCGACGCCCATCCCGAGTGGCAGCGCCGGGCAGCTTCCCGGCGCGGCATCGCCGGGCGGGCAGCTGACCCGGTCGCCCTACCGGAGGACGAGAGCCGGGCCCGCGAGTCCCGCGCGGCGAGGCGGAATGCGGCGGTCGGCAGCGGCAGTCATGTACCTCGCGTGTACTTCACCACGGCGCCGGTCTTCTTGAAGCTGTGCGCCAGCACCGCTTCGTCGACGGGGAGCGGGGCTCCTCGAGCACCCACGCGTGGATCGCCTCGCCGCCGATGCCGAGGCCGTGCTCCTAGCCCGAAGTTACTGTAACTCTGCGTAGATACTTCTACCCTGACCTGCGGGAACACTGATCAGGGCATGGTTTTTCTGTACAGAAAATTCGTGACCATGACCAGATACCATGATCACGTTTGCGCTGGTCAGCATGTAGCCAGAAGACTTGGCCACCGAACTCGCGAAGGCCCAGGTCAGCGCCGTAGGTGACATGCCACCGCCAAGTAACTTCGGCCTAGTCCACGCCGCGTGCGGTGACGTACCCGTCCAGCGACATTGAGATGTCGGCGATCACCTTGCTCATGCTCACTCCTCTAGGGACTAGGCGCGGCTCAGGTACAGAACGGCGGGACCGGGCGGGAACGGCGACGAGAACTCGACCGTGCTCGCCGACTTGACGGTCAGCGCCTCACTCACCGTCGTTTCGCGGTTGGTGACGTCGAACCACTCGACCTGGTAGGAGCCGGCCAGCAGGTCGACGGTGAACGCCCCGCCTTCGCCGTCCGGCTCCAGCACGAGGTACTCCGAGCCGGGGTTCGCCAGCACATAGCCGGTGGACGCGGTGTCCCGCCGGGGCTGCATGTCGATCAGTCCGATGCGCTCCGCGTACCGGCGGGTGTCGCCCATCGCCCACCGCGCGGGCTCGTAGGACTCGAACGGCGGCACACCGGTGTCGGCGGGTGACTCACCGGCGGGCTCCAGCCCGGCGATCAGGCCGAAGTCCATGAGGATGGGGTGGTGGCCGCGCAGGAACGACTTCCACGCCCACAGCGCGTCGCCCTGCCCCGGTGCGTAGTGGTCGGTGTCGCTGATGACCACCTTGGTGCCGTCGGCGATCGGCGGATCGGCGAACCAGCGCGAGGCAGGGGAACCGGGCGCCATCGGGTGGCGGCCGTTGGTAAAGATCTCATCGTCGTAGCCTGGCGAGATCCACTCGGCGCGGCTGCCCAGCAGCGGGTCGTTCACCTTGGTCTGCTCCGCCACGGGAAACTGCATGGTCATGCCGATCGGATGCACGTCGTAGCCGCGCGCCACCTCATGCCGCTTGACGGTGTCGATCACCCAGTACTGCCACTCGGTCGAGTCGCCCCACGCCGGTGCCTCGTCCATCCCCAGGAACGCGGCGAACTCGTCGGTTACCGTTCCGTTGCCGGACGACTCGTTGGCCACCTCCCACAGTACGTTGGGCAGGTCGTGGAGGGTGTCGACGACCTTCCGGACATACGCCTCCTGGATCGCCTGGACGCGCGGATCGAGCGGTAGGACCTGCAGGTCGTTGATCGAGTTCGCGGAGATGCCGTTGACGTTGTTGCCGGCGTGGAACGGGTGGCCCTCGATGTGGTCCGGTGGCGGGCTGAGGTGCAGCGCCCAGCCGTCGAACAGCATGACGCCCACGTAGATGCCCACCTCGCCGGCGGCCGTGACCCGTTCGCGGAGGCGCTGGAAGAAGCCGTCGTCGAGCCGCTCCAGGTCGAACCGGGGCTTGCCGTCCTTCGCGGTGCCAGGCCCGGTCCGCGTCCACGGCTGGGGCGTCATGTTCAGGTGGTAGTTTCCGCCGGCCGCCTGGGATCGGACCTGCTCCCAGCGCCAGAGCCGGATGAAGTTGTGCCCCCGTTCGGTGAGAAACCGCAGGTAGGCATGGTAGTCCATCCGCTCAGGTCGGTCCGGGCCGTCTGGCCCCGGGCCCATGCCGTCGTGCAGGTTGTTCCAGATGTGTGACCCGGTCAGGTAGACGGCGCGGCCGGCGCCGGGCCCCGAGGTGGGGGTGAAGTAGCGGGGGTTCCTGGTCGAGACGGCAAGCGGTCCGTCCGCTCGCACTGGCGTGAACGTCATGATCTCTACATCCTCACGTGATTCGGCTCTGTACCGAAGCCTGGACGTCGCACGGTCGCGGATCATCTGCCAGGTGGCCGATACGCCGCCGGGTGGTGGCCGATGGGCGGCGGGTGGCGCGGGCCGGGTCCCTGGCATTGTGTATCCCATGAGCGGCGCAGACGAGCAGGCAGTTCGATCGCCAACCCGGGTGCCGAACAACCTTGTGGTCCAGTTGACGTCGTTCATCGGGCGTGGCACGGAGATCGAAACGGCGGCTGGACTGCTGGCGCGCCACCGGCTCGTGACGCTGACCGGGCCGGGCGGCGCGGGCAAGACAAGGTTGGCCGGGGAGGTCGCCGCGGATCAGGCCGATCGGCATCCCGACGGCGTCTGGTGGGTTGACCTCGCCACGGTGAGTGACAGCACGGCGGTGGCCGAGACCATCGCCGAGGCCGTCGGCGCCCCCGCCGTCGGCGGGCGCCTGTACACGCTTTGTGCGCATCTGGCTACCTGGCGGTCGCTGCTGTGCCTCGACAACGCCGAACACCTGCTCGACGGCGTCGCGAGCACGGTGGAGGCCGTGCTGCGCGGCTGCCCGCAGATCGCCGTCCTGGTCACCAGCCGCGAACCGCTCGGTGTGCCGGGCGAGGCGGTCCTGGGGGTTCCACCGTTGTCGGACGACGATGCGCTGTCGCTGTTCGTCGATCGCGCGCGCCTGGTGCAGCCCTCGTTCGCGCTCGACGAGTCCAACGAGGCGGCCATCCGGTCGATCGCGGCGCACCTGGACGGGATACCGCTGGCGCTGGAACTGGCCGCGGCCTGGGTGCGGACCCTCACGCCCCAGCAGGTGGAGGCAGGCCTGGACGACCGGTTCTCGCTGCTCGTTCGTGGCCCTCGTGGCGCGCAGCGGCGGCAACGCACGCTCGCGGGATCCATCGACTGGAGTCACGCGCTGCTGGACGAGATCGACCGCATCGTGTTTCGCCGGCTCGCGGTGTTCGCCGGCACGTTCGGGCTTGCCGCGGCGCGGGCACTCTGCGCCGGTGGAACGGTGACCGCCGCCGAGGTCCTGCCGGCGCTCGGCAGGCTGGTGGACAAGTCGCTGGTGGTGGCCGAGGAGCGGGCCGGCGAGTCACGATACCGGCTGTTGGAGACGATCCGCGCCTACGCCGCGGCCCGCCTGGTCGAGGCGGAGGAGTACGCCGCGCTGCGCGAGCGGCACCTCGCCTGGTACCTGCGGTTCGTCGAGGCCGCGGAGGCGGATCGGGAGCTAGATGCCGACCGGTGGCGGCGGGTGCTGCTCATCGAGTACGACAACCTGCGCGCGGCGCTGGAATGGGGCCTCGCGGCGGAGGAGTCCGACGCCGGCCGGGAGTTGGCGGCGTCGCTGGCGTGGCTCTGGCACCTCGATCGCCGCGGCCGGGAGGGAATCGGCTTCCTGCACCGGGCGATCGACCGCGCACCGAAGGAGCGCTCCCGGCTTCAGGCGCGCCTCATGACCGGCCTTGCCCTCGTCGCCGACACCGCCGGCCCGCTCGACGTCGAGTACGACGCGGCCACGCGAGCGGTCGAACTGGCCGCCGACATCGGCGATGAAGGGCTGCGCGCGCTGTGCCTGAACCTGTTGGCGGTCGGCTCCTTCTACACGGACTTCGACGAGGCGTGGCGACTGTGCGAGCAGGCCCATGTCGCGGCCCGGGCGGGCCGGAACACCTTCGTGCTCGGTGGTGCACGGGCGCTGCAGGCCATCATCCTTCACCTGCGCGACCGGCACGCCGAGGCCGAAGCGATCATCGATGAGTCCGTCCGGCAGTGCCTGCAACACCACCGAGGCGTACTGTCCACGCTGCTGACCTACCAGGCAGACGGCGCACTGGCCGGCGGCGACCCGGCCCGTGCGCTGGACCTCGCCGCGCAAGCGCTGCTGGTCGCCGAGCCCCTTGGCGACTACCTGCGGGTCGGTGTGGCCCGCTCGGTGCTCGCGCAGATCAAGGCGCTGACCGGCGACCTGGGCGGCGCGGCAGAGGTGATCGGCCCTGTGCTGCGCCTGGTCGAAGGCGTCGAAGACGAGGTATTCGTACCCGGCCTCGACTACGCCGTGGCGGTGCTGTCGATGCGCCGAGATGACCCGCAGGCCGCCGTTACCTCGCTGCAGCGGGCCGCCGGCTCCACCGACCGGGGCGCCGCGACCTGGCTCGCCGGTCGGGCGCTGCCCCGGCTCGGTGCGGCGCTCGCCGCCGCCGGCCGGCACGACGAGGCGGTGGCGACGCTCGACCGGGCCGTTGATGTTGCTCGACGCTTGCAGCTTCCCGGTCCCCTGGCGGAGGCGTATGCCGTACAGGCCGAACTCGCCGCCGCCGAACCGGACGGACTTACCCGAGCCGTCGAACTCCACCATGCGGCGCTGACCATCCGCGTCGACCATGGACTGCGTGCCGCGCAGCCCGACAGCCTTGAAGCACTTGCCCGCATCGGCGCGGCCATCCAGCCAACACCCGACGACGTGCGTGTGCTGTATGCGGCCGGGTCGGCGCGCGCGAAGACCGGCCTGCCTCGCGGGACCGACCAGCAGCGGGCCTACGACAGCACGGCCGCCAATCTCCGGCGAGCGCTGGGGGAGACAGCGTTCGACCGCGCGGCCGCCGAGGGTGCGCGGCTCGCCCTCGACCAGGGCGTCGAATACGCCCGCCGCGCCCGCGGCCGCCGGGGCCGGCCCGCCACCGGCTGGTCGAGCCTCACCCCGACCGAGCTCGAAGTCGTCCGCCTCGTCGCTGAAGGCCTCACCAACCCGCAGATCGGTGCCCGCCTTTTCATGAGCCGCGGCACGGTGAAGACGCACCTCTCGCACATCTTCACCAAGCTCGATACCGCCAACCGCACCGAACTCGCCGCCGCCGCGATCGACCGCGGACTGTCGACCGGCGGACGCTCGCCTACGGGATAACGCAGCCCCACGAGCCTGCGGCCACGACGCCCGCAGGCTTGCCGAAGCGCGCCTTCCTCGAAGGGGCCCGCTGGCCAGGGGCGCCGTGCCGACGTACCCGGTGTAGATGATGAAGGGCTGGCACCGTGCGCTGGCTCTTCATGAGATCCGGAAGGGCGAACGCCAGCAACCAGGCGGCGCTCCCCAACCGCAGACCTTCATGCGGCAGAATGATCGTTCGGCCGGTGTCCCCGCCCCGCAACCTACCTGCCAACCAGATCGGCGATATGCGCGAGATGAGCGAGGCTCCCGTGATCAAAGCCGTTAGGTCTGGCGAGGTCAGGCGTAGCGCACAGGAGCCCGCTCGGGCGGCGTATCCTGTTTTTAGGAAGCAGCGCCATGCGGACCGGATTCCCTCAGGCTGACGCCCGGGATGATTTTGAACGCGCCCGGCGGCAAGCGCGCTGGGCCAAACTAGCCGGGTGGTTGCGTGGTAGGCCGTCCAGCCGCAACCGCCTGCTGGTGCTAGGTGAGGTGACGATCGTCACCGGCGCAGGCTGCCATGGACTGGCCAGCGAGGCAGCCGTGCCGATCGGTCACATCGTCGGATCAGTCGAGCCGACGATGTGCTTTGACCGCCATTTCCGGCCCACCTCGCAGCTGCCGCGAACGCGCTTTGAGCGGATAGCCGCCGACGTCCGATGTGGTCGCGGCATGGACCCCGTCGACCTCTACCACTGCGGCGACCGGTACTACGTGCTCGACGGGCACCATCGCATCGCCGTCGCCCGCGCGCTCGGCGAACGCTGGATCTGGGCGACCATCACCGAGGTCCGCATGAACCAGCCAGGCGCGCCCAGAAGCACACAGGCACGCAGCACTCACCAGGCAGCAACGTGAGCAGCAACGCGGCTGCACCAACCTCCCACGGCGGCATAATACAGAGCAGTTGAGATCGCGCGGGATATACACGGGATGATCTTGGGTGACATGGTGGGCACGGCCGCTGAAAGCCCAGGTAGCAACGCTGCCGGACATGGAGTTACGTACGCTCTTGAAACCATTAGGGCGTTCCTGCGGCCGATCGTCACCTGGCGGCTCGGCGGGCCGAAGCACTGCATCTAGACCCAGGTGGTCGGCATGCCTATCATCCGGGTCGCTCACGAGGCTATGAATCTGAAGGTGCTGGCCGTGCCCCTCGCGTGCCCGATGAGGTGGTCGGCCGAGGGCTGCCACGGTCAATCCCGGACATCACCGCAGGCATCGCGACCTGGCTTGACGCATGTGAGCCGCGTCGCGGAGGAGACCTGACACGGAAGAGGTCGCCTCATCGCCCAGGGCCAGCAAAGCAGCAACGTCGTTCTACGGCGCTGGATATCTACGAACCGGACCGAACGGATCGACCAGCTCAGGACGAACAA
>WNGJ01004122.1_pt1 | contig 15088 bp, 12 predicted proteins | sample 5400611 | NCBI WGS metagenome assembly WNGJ01 (sample SAMN13153375, study PRJNA577476) | soil metagenome | isolation source: 40 cm soil or saprolite under Garry oak tree replicate 1 | place: USA:California | collected 2016-06-15
CGGCCGTGCCGCCCGCGGTGGACCCGCCGACCTGGCTTGGGCTGATGGGTACCAGGCCGGACGCCATGCTCGCTTCGGCGACCGATGCCTTCGCCCGGGGCAACCTGCCCGCGGCGGTGCAATCCGCGCAGGACGCCAAGGCTATCTGGCAGGTCGCCCCCGATACCGGCCGGCGCAGGTTCGCGGCACTGGTCCTGAGCGCCATGATCATCCTGGCCCTTGCGTTGCTCGTGACGCGGGCACGGCGCGGCGGCCGCCGCGCGCGTCGGGTCATGCGCCGCGAGGGCAGGTCGTAGCCGGCACGAGCGCGAACCGGAAGCCGCGAACGGCGGAGTGGAGAGGGAACGCATGACAGCCCTGGGGCGCGAAAGGCGCGTCCGCAGCGGAAGAGAGCGTCGCCGACTGGCAACCGCCTTCGGCTGTCTGGCGCTGGCCCTTGGGCTCCTGCTCGCACCGCCCAGGGCGCCGGGAACCCTCGCGGCTTCGGCCGATGGCCTCGTCACACGCGCCGAGGCGACCTATACCGTCCGGCCGGCTGACCACCTCGTCCAGGTGGCCGTCGACGTCGCCGCCACCAATACCCAGCCAGACCGCTCGACAATCGGCGGCGTCATTCACTACTTCTTCACGCACGCGAGCTTCGGGGTCCAGCCCGAGGCGACCCGCGTGCACGCGTCCTCCGGAAGTCGGGCACTGGCCGTAACGGTCCGAAGCCAGACCGGCTTCCGGCGGGTCGACGTCGCCTTCGGGCGGTCGCTGTTCTACTCGCAAACGCTCCGATTCCGCCTCGAGTACGACCTTCCCGGCCTGGTTGCCCGGTCGCGGGGCAACGTTCGCGTCCTGTCTGCATTCGTGTCGTTCTACGCGTGGTCGTTCGGCGACGTGGGCAGCGTGCGCATCGTTTTTCCGGCGGGCTTCGTGCCGAACGCGAGTGGCTCGCCGATGGTGGAGTCGACCGACGGCGCCGGCCGGGTGATCCTGCAGGCGGCCGGCATCACCGACGGTCTGGCGTGGTTCGAGAACGTCACGGCCGACCTCGAGTCGGCGTTGACCAAGACGCGGATCGTCCTGCCCGACGCGGAGCTCGTGGTGCATGCCTGGCCGGAGGACCTGGCCTGGCAGCGCGAAGTCGTGGATCTCCTGAGCCGGGGCATCCCCGAATTGCAGGTGCTCATCGGCCGGCCGTGGCCGGTGGTCGGGGCTCTCGACGTGCGGGAAATCCATACGCCGTTGCTCGAGGGCTACGCCGGCTTCTTCGAGTCGGATGTTCGGCTGATCGAGATCAGCGAGGATCTCGACCCGGTCACGATCGTGCACGAGGCTTCGCATGCCTGGTTCAACGCGGATCTGTTTACCGGCCGCTGGATCAACGAAGGGCTGGCCAATGAATACGCCAGCCTCGTGCTGGCGAAGCTCGGGGCCAGCTACGTGCCGCTCGAGGTCGCCCAACGCTCGAACCCCGTGGCGTTTCCGCTCCAGTCGTGGCCGCCCCCCGGGCGCATCATCGACAAACTGACCGATGCGCGGGAACGCTACGGCTATGCCGCCTCGTACACGGTCGTGAAGGCCCTGGTCGACGAGGTCGGCGTCGCCGGGATGCGATCGGTGTTCGCGGCCGCTGGAGCGGGCACGATCCCGTACCGCGGTGCGCCCGCGCCCGAGAAAGTGACGGGAACGGCCGATTGGCGCCGGCTGCTCGACCTGCTGGAGCAGGTTGCCGGCTCGCACCAGGCCTCGAGCCTGTTCCGGACCTGGGTGGTGCCGGTGGCGGATGTCGCCACCCTCGACCGGCGCGACGCAGCCGTCAAGGATTACCGAGCGCTGGTGACGGAGGGCGGAGGCTGGCAGCCGCCGTTCATGATCCGCTCGCCCATGGCGACCTGGGCGTTCGACGCTGCGGAAGCGGGAATGACCGAAGCCCACAAGGTGCTCGTCAGCCGCGACCAGATCGTTGTTGCGGCGGCGGCCCTCCAGCTGCAGGTGCCGAGCGACCTCAAGACGGCCTACGAGTCCGCTCTTAATACGATGTCGGCACCGCTGGCCCTGGCCGACGGCGAGCTTGCGGCCCTGTCGACACTGCGCGACACCACCACCGCTCTCAACGCCGACAGGGACGTGCTTACCACGATCGGTCTCCTCGGCAGCCAGCCGAACGCTCAGCTGGACGCCGCGAGGTCCGCGTTCAACGCCGGCAACATTGATGAGGCGGTCACGGACGCTGCCAAGGCCCGGGCGATCGTCGACCGCGCCCGTGGGATCGGTCGAGAGCGCGTGGTGGTCGGCGCCGGGATCGGGTCCGGGGTGGTCGTGGTCTCGGGCGGAGCCCTGTTCCTCGTCCGCCGGCGCCGCCGACGTCGCGCTGTTGTGGAGCCAGTCGGCGTCGCCCAAACGGAGCCACTGGGCTGGCCCGAACCGGCGGGCCCACCGGTCTCTCCGGACGACCCGCTGCGTCCGGTGGCTGAGCGGCCGTACGCTACACTGCCGCCCGACCCGGCACCCGAGACGGATCGCGGCCCGGAGAAAAGGGATCGGGAGCTCGGCGCATCGGAGCAGGGAGAAGGGACAGGACCGTGACGTCTCTGCAGCCCGTGTCGTCGCGGCAGGCAGTGACCTCTCCGCAGCCCGGGTCGTCCAGCGGGGCGGTGACTTTCACGCAGGCCAGGCCGGCGAACGCGCCGGAGCCGTGATGGGCGTCCTTCGAACTCGCCCATCCCACGAGATCCTGTCCGGGGATTCGGCGGACGTCTACTTTGCGAGAGCCGCGACGATCCTGGAGCGCGAAGGGCTCGACCCGCTCGTCGCGATGGAGGTGTTCGCCCGGCGGGAGGCGATCCTGTGCGGCATCGAGGAGGCCAAGAACCTGCTCGCGCACGTGCTGGCCGAGGCAGACCTGGATGAGGTCAAGGTCGAGGCGCTGGACGACGGCGACCACGTCGCGCCCAAGGAGGTCGTGCTGCGAATCCGGGCACGCTACCGCGAGTTCGGGCTGTATGAAACCGCGATCCTGGGCATGCTCGCCCAGTCGACGGGCTGGGCAACCGCGGCGCGCGAATGCGTGGAGGCCGCCGCGCCGCAGCCCGTCATCAGCTTCGGGGCGCGGCACGTTCACCCGGACGTGACGGACGTGCTGGATTACGCGGCCATCGTGGGTGGTTGCGTCGGGGCGTCCACCCCGGCCGGTGCACGGTTGGCCGGACTGGCACCCACGGGGACGATGCCCCACTCGCTCGTCCTGATCTTCGGCGATACCGTGAAGGCGGCCGAAGCCTTCGATCGGGACCTCGACCCCGACGTGCCCCGTCTCGTGTTGATCGACACGTTCAAGGATGAGGCCGAGGAGGCCTTGCGCGTTGCGAACGCGCTGGGAGATCGACTGTACGGCGTGCGACTCGACACCCCGGCGGAACGCGGGAGGGTTACCGCCGACCTCGTCCACGAGGTGCGCGCTCGGCTTGATCAGGCGGGCTTCACACACGTCAAGATCGTCGTCTCCGGTGGCTTGTCTCCTGACCGCATTCGCTACTTCCAGGAGAGCGGTGCGCCGGTCGACAGCTTCGCGGTGGGCTCATACATCAGCGGCGCGGCACCGATCGACTTCACCGGCGACATCAAGGAAATCGACGGACGCCCGATCGCAAAGCGTGGCCGCATCCCAGGGCTTACGCCTAGCCCCCGCCTCCGCCTCGTCGACCTCGTCGGGTGGCGGGCCGGCTGACCGACGAGGCGGGCGATCGGGCTCGGGCGTGATGCCCGTCTGCAACGCGGTCGACGCCAGGTTCGACGACAGCCCGGCCGTTCCATGCCACGATGGGCGCATGCAGCAGCGGGCGAGCGAGCCAGAAGACAACCGCGACTCGGATTCCAACCCGGCTCCCGAGCACGAGTCGGCGTACTGGCTCCTCCAGCGCGGCCGCGAGCTGCTCCACGGGCGGCATCACGCCCAGGCGGCGATCGTACTCGAGCGCGCAGCACGCCTCGAGCCGGGCAAGGCTTCGATTCTCGAGGCGCTCGGCCGGGCGTACTACAACAGCGGTCAGCACGACCGGTCGCGCGAGGCCTTCGAGCAGCTGCTCGAGGTCGACCCGTCCGCCCACTACGCCCACTACGCGCTGGGGCAGAGCCTGAAGCAGCTGGGCCGGCGACGCGAGGCGCGCACTCACCTGCGCCTGGCGGTTGCGCTCAGCCCGAAGAGCCCGCTGTATCGCGGGGCCCTCGACCGCCTGGGGGGCGCGCTACCGGCCGACGGCTGAACCCGGAAGGGCTCGACCCCCCGACGGGCGTTTGCGTCGCCTCAGGCCCGATCGACCTCCATGAGGCGAGCCAACCAGAAGAGCCCGACGATTGACTTGGCGTCGACGATCGCGCCGCTCTCGGCGGCAGCGACAGCTTCGTGCCAGGGCAGGCGCTCGAGCTCGAGGCGCTCGTCCTCGTCGGGTCCGCGGCGATCCGCCGCGGCCGGTCGCAGGTCGCTGGCCAGATACAGGTGCATCAGCTCGGTCGCAAAACCGGGCGCCGTCCAGAAGCTGCCGAGGAGCTGCCAGCGTTCCGCCCGATAACCCGTCTCCTCCTCGAGCTCACGCGGTGCGGCGAACGTCGGCTCCTCGACGGCGCCCGTCGCGGGATTGACGTCCAGAGTCCCGGCCGGGATCTCGAGCATCGCCCGCCCGGCGGGGGAGCGCCACTGGCGGACGAGCAGCACGCGATCTGCCTCGTCGAGCGCCACGATCGCGACGGCGCCCGGATGGCCGCACACGTCGCGCTCGCGCACGGTGCCGTCCGCGCGCTCGATCGTGTCGATCCGGAAGGTGAGGTAGTGACCCTTGTGCAGGACACGCGACGAAACCACCCGCTCGCGCAGGCGGTCCGTCGATGCCTCCTCGGTCACGCTCGCGACCGACTCGTCGGGACTTCGAAACCGCTCCCGCAGTCCGGCGACCCGCCGGCGCGGAAGAAGATGATCAGCTCCGGGCGCTCAGGCCGCCGCGACGGCTGTGCGCTGGGCTCCCAGCTGCAAGCCACTCTCCGGGTCGAACAGCTGAACCTTGTCCAGCGGGATGACCATCGACAGCTTGTCCCCGGGGGTCACCCTGTTCTCGGCGTCGACGATCGCCACGATGTCCTGGCCCGCGGCGGTCAGGTGGAGCAATTCCTCGTTGCCCAGATATTCGACTACGTCCGCGGTTGCGGTCATCGAAGCGTCGTCGCTGGTGGCCTGCCCGATGTCGAGGTGCTCGGGGCGAATGCCGGCGATGTAGTGACGGCCTGCCGCATCCCCGACCATCTGCCGGAAGCGCGGCGGGACCGGGATCGTGACGTCGTTGGCGACAAGCGTTGGCCCGTCCGGGCCGCTGGTGACCGTCACGTCCAGGAAGTTCATCGCCGGGCTGCCGATGAAGCCGGCGACGAAGCGATTGACGGGCATGTCGTAGAGCTCCTGCGGTGTGCCCACCTGCTGGAGCAGACCCTCGCTCATGACCGCGATGCGCGTGCCCATCGTCATCGCCTCGACCTGGTCGTGAGTCACGTACACGATCGTCGTCTTGAGGCGCTGATGCAGTCGGGCGATCTCCGCGCGGGTCTGGACGCGCAGCTTGGCGTCCAGGTTCGAGAGGGGCTCGTCCATGAGGAACACGGCAGGCTCGCGGACGATTGCCCGCCCGAGCGCGACGCGCTGGCGCTGGCCGCCGGAGAGCTCCTTGGGTTTGCGCGCGAGAAGTCGTCCGAGATCGAGGATCCCGGCTGCCTCCTGGACGCGCTTCTCGATATCTGCCTTGGGGACCTTTCGGAGCTTGAGCCCGAAGGCCAGGTTGTCGCGAACGGTCATGTGCGGGTAGAGCGCGTAGCTCTGGAAGACCATGGCAATGTCACGGTCCTTGGGCGCCACGTCGTTCACGACGCGATCCCCGATCCGCAGCGTTCCGTCCGAAATCTCCTCGAGCCCCGCGATCATCCGGAGGCTCGTCGTCTTGCCGCAGCCTGACGGACCAACGAGGACCATGAACTCGCCGTCACGGATCTCGAGGTTCAGGTCGTTGACCGCCAGGACGTCGCCGTATTTCTTGGTGACGTGCTCGAAGGTGACCGTCGCCATCGATCGTGCTCCTCGTGCTGTTCCCGGTTGTGCATCCTAGCATCCGCAGAGCGCGGCGCGCGTGTTGCGCTCCTGTGGATCAGCCCTTGACCGCTCCTCCGGTGATGCCGCGGACGAAGTAGCGCTGGAGGCTCGCAAATACCAGCAGCGGCAGCGCCATCGACATGAAGGCCGCCGCGCCCAGCAGCTGCCAGTTCCCGCCGAGCGACGTCACCAGGTTCGCGATGCTGATGGTCAGAGGCGAGTTCGCGGCATTGGTCGACCCGATGTAGACCAGCGCGACCAGCAGATCGTTCCAGACGAACAGGAACTGGAAGATGACCAGCGCCGCGATCGCCGGCACGCTCATCGGCAGTGCAAGTCGGAGGAAGGCCACCACGGGACTTGCCCCGTCGATTGCGGCCGACTCGAAGACCTCCTTCGGCAGGCCGCCCATGAAGTTGCGTAGCAGGTAGATCGCGAAGGGCAGGCCATAGCCGGTGTGGGCCAGCCAGACCGCCAGGAACTCGCCGTTGAGGGTGTCGATGTTGACCGGTCCGAAGTGGATCGAGATGCCGGCGTAGAGCTTGAGGATCGGGATGAACGTGGTCTGCAGCGGCACGACGAGAAGGCCGACTACAGCCACGAACAGGAGGTTCCGTCCCGGAAAGCTCATCCAACTGAACGCGTACGCGGCAAAGGCAGCCACCAGGATCGGGATGATCACCGACGGGATGGTGATGAACAGGCTGTTGACGAACGCGTCGCCGATGCCCTGCTCGCCGAGCACCGACGCGTAGTTGTCAAGGCTCAGGTTCCAGGGCGGGAAGAGGGCGCTCCACCAGCCGCTCGCCGAAACGTCCTGCTCCGATCGGAAGGAGTTGACCAGCAGGCCGATCGTCGGGATGAGCCAGATGGCCATCAGGATGATCACGCCGGCGTGGACGCCGATGCGTCCAAAGCCGCGCGGAATCCGGCTCGTCGCGACGGGTGCAGCAATGGCGCCGGGTCGTGCCACAGCAGTCATCGGATCGCCTCCTGAGCCTGGAACCGGCGGACGTTGACGAGCATGATCGGAATGATCGCGAGCAGCAGCACCACGGCGATTGCGCTCGCAAAGCCGAAGTCGCCGAACGAGATCTGCTTGTACATCAGGTTGGCGACGACGTCGGTATTGAAGTTTCCGCCCGTCATCGTGTAGACGACGTCGAATGCCTTCAGGGCGGTGATGATCATCGTGGTGGACACCACCGCGATCGTCGGCAGGAGGAGCGGGAACACGATCCCCCGGAAGACCTGCCATTCGTTTGCGCCGTCAACCCGCGCGGCCTCCAGCAGCTCGGCGCTGATGCTCTTGAGGGACGCCGAGATGATGACCATGGCGAAGCCGGTCCACATCCAGGCCATGACACCGATCAATGCAAATGTGTTCAGGGCCAAGGTGTCGTTCTGCAGCCATGGGACGGGCGCGACCCCTAACAAACCGATGAAGGCGTTCATCGTGCCGGTCTGGGGTTGGCCGGGAGGCTGATAGTCGAACATGAACTTCCAGATCACGCCAGCAGCGACTGCGCTGATGGCCAGGGGCAGGAAGATGACCCCCTTCGCGAAGGACTCATAGCGAACGCGATCGACCAGGATCGCGATCAGCATGCCGACGCCAACGCAGAACAACGTCAGGAAGATGACCCACAGGATGTTGTTCCGCAGCGCGGTCAGCGTGACATCGCTGGAGGCGAACTGTTGGTAGTTCGCGAAACCCACGAACGACTCGTCGAGCTTGTCCCGGAAGCTTCGGATGATCGTTCCGATCGTCGGGTAGATCAGGAAGACGAACAGGAACGCGAGCGCCGGGAGGAGCCAGAGCCAGGGCCGAACTTTTGGCTTGAGCCGCTCCGGCAAGGTGCGAAGCAGGAGCTCGGTGCCGTAGATGTAGCCAATGAGCACGGCCGGCACGCCGACGAGCACGATGAGCGCCGTGCCGATGCGAGGATCCATCGCGTGCCTCCAAGGTGGGGACCGGCGAAGAACGCCGCAGTAAACGGTCCGGACGGTGGCGCACTGCGCGCCACCGACCGGCATCAAGGGGTTACGGAGACGGAGAGGCTGACGCCGACGGCGAGGCAGCGGCTGCCGACGGCGAGGCAGCAGCTGCCGACGCCTGTGGCTGGGACGAGGCTTGGAGCGCGTCGAGGCTGGCCAGGGTCGCATCCAGGGAGGACGGGGTCTTGACGTAGTCGACGATGCCCTTCAGGAACGCATTCTGAAGCTGGTTTGGCATCTGGTCTGACGCGTCGTAGACGAAGATCTTGGCGTTCTGCAGGAGCGCCGCCGAACGCTTGCTGATGTCGTCCGGATAGCTCGTTGCGTTCTTGTTAGCGGACAGCGCGCCGCCGGCCTTGACCCAGATGTCCTGAGCGGGGGCCGTCACCAGGTACTTGATCAGTGACTTCGCGGCATCGGTGTCATGGAACATACCGAACAGGTCACCGGCACCCTCGATCGCGCTGGCGTACTGCGGGTCGATGTCCGGGAAGGGGAAGAAGTTGTAGTCGGTGCCGGCCTTCTTGGCCTTGAACGCCCCGAGTCCGGTGATGAAGCTCGCCTGATGGAAGAGCTCGCAGCCCGGCGGCGTCTTGAACAGTGGATCACCGGCAACCTTGAAGTTCGTGGCGTTGACCGTGGTCGAACCGCCAAAGGAGTTCGTCACGATGTCGCCAAACGTGGTGAAGCCCTGCTTGATCTTCGGATCGCTGAACTTGACTGCGCCCTGCCACCACTTGTTGTACACATCGGGCCCTGATTGGCGCAGAACGATGTCTTCGATCCAGTCGGTGCCCGACCAGCCTGATGCCGCGCCGTCCTCGATGCCAAGGCACCAGATGGCCTGGGCGCTGCCCTTGTTGGCCGTCGCCTGACTCGTGAGCTCGTCCCAGGTCTTTGGCGGGCTCGCCGAATAATCGTGGGCAGATGGGCTGTACCAGATCAGGCCTTTGACCGCGCTCTTGATGAACACGCCGCCGATCTTCCCATCGGAAGTCGTGCCGAGGTCGACCAGGACCTTGGCCGTCTCATTCTTGTAGGTGGCCAGATCGATGACGTTGTCGAGCGGCTTGAGTGCGCCCTTCTGGGCATACTCGTTCATCTGGCCGGGGCCAGGCAAGCCGGCCAGGTCGGGCAGGACGCCCGACGCGACGCCGGTCGCCAGGATGTTGTTGATGTCTTTCGCGCCGGTGTAGCTGACCTTGGCGCCGGTCTGCGTCTCCCACGGCTTGACCATGGCCAGGAAGTTCTTCTGCTCGTCGCCGGTCCAGGTCGCGATGATCTTGACCGTGGCCCCCGAGAGGCCGCCTCCACCGCCGCTGGGCGATGCATTGCTGCTACATGCGGCGAAGAGCAGCGCGAACGCTGCCGGCAGCACGAGCCACGTGCGCCTTGAGCCATCTCTGTCGTGCATCGTTCTCCTCCATTGCGGCCCCGAAGCTCGGGACCGTCTTCCGTACCAACGAAACCTACGTGTCGGGTCGATCCTCCGTTCAGTGGCCGTTGAGCGAACCGACGGCCCGGGCCGTTCCGGGCGGAGGCGCCGCCGACGCTCGGACGATGAGTTTCGTCGGCAGCAGCGTCCGCGCTGCGACTGGCCGACCGATTACGCGGTCCAGGAGCGCCTCCCCGGCGACCTGGCCTAATTCGAAGGCAGGAATGCGAACCGTCGTTAGTGGCGGATCGAAGTATGCAGCCAGAGGGATATCGTCGAAAGCGATGATCGAGATGTCAGAGGGTACACGCCGACCGGTAGCACGGAGCGCCCCGATGGCGCCGAATGCGACCACGTCGCTGGCCACGAATACGGCGCTGCAGTCGGGGACGCGACCGAGCAGCAGTTGCATCGCTCGGTGGCCGCTGGCGGCGTCGAAGACGGCCTCGACGACGCGATCCGGGTCGTAGTCGAAGCCTGCCGCCTCGAGCGCCTCGCGATAGCCAGTCAGTCGTTCGGCCGCCGCCGTGTAGGCCAGCGGGGCGTTCGTAATGCAGCCGATCCGGCGATGGCCCTGGCGCACGAGAAGCTCGACAGCCGCCCGAGCGCCGGCGCGATTGTCGACGTCGACGCTGGGGACGTCGAGCTCTGGCAGCGAGCCCTGGAGGATGATCGGGAAGTCGTCGCGCACCAGGTCCGCCAGAGCCCCATCGTCGGCCCGCGGCCCGGACACGATCAGGCCATCAGTGCGTCTCGAACGGACGATCTCGGCGTACGTGCCATTGCCCGGCGGCAGGGCCTCAACCAGGACGCGGTAACCGGCGGCGCGAGCAGCGGCCGTGACACCGCGCAGTGTTTCGCCGAGCAATGCGTCGCCGGCGACCTGCTCGGAAGACTGCCGCAGGACGAGGCCGATCGTCAGGCTCGTTCCAGCAGCCAGCTGCCGCGCCGGACTGTGGGGGTGGTAGTCGAGGTGCTCCGCGGCGTCGAAGACGCGCTGGCGCGTGGCCGGGCTGATGTGGATGTCCTGGCGCTCGGTCAACACCACTGACACAGTCGTCCGAGAGACGCCCGCGAGCCTGGCGACATCCGCACTCGTCGCGCGACCGTGAGTCAATGGACGCCTGCCTCCAGAGGGATCTCCCCATCCGGGCGGGGTTGCCGTGACCCGCTGTCGGCCCTGGACCGGACGTTCGCGAGGGAGGACACTGACGCGCGTTACTGACGCGCGTTAGCGAAGCACATAGGAGATTTCGCGTCAAGACTCTTTCGAACCCGACCGCTTTCGGTTCCTGCACTCTCGCCTCTCCTCGACAGCGCTGGTTACGAGCACGACTTCCTCGCTAGCCGTCGCTCATTGCGTTCTATCGATCGGGCGGCGGCAGATTTGAGGGTTCCTCCGCCGCGCGGCTGGTTTGCACCCGGATTGTCTGGCGGCCTGGCTGTCAACACATTCGAAAGTTGCCGTCCATAGCCTGGCCATCGATGGGCTTCGACCTTCGTCGATAGCCGTCCAGGGTGGAGTTGGGGTGGCCTATGGGGGTCGAACCCATAACCTGCGGATCCACAATCCGCTGCTCTGCCTGTTGAGCTAAGGCCACCACCGGCTGACGCGGCACCTCGACCGGGCAGATGGCCCGGGCAGCCTGTCAGGCGTTGGGGAGTCTAGCCGAATCCCCCGGCGAGGCGCAGTCGCCGTGGGCGGCCACGGTCAGCCGAACCAAAGCAGCAGCTCCTCGTCGTTCACGCGCGGTGAGCGTGCTGCGTCGTCCCGCAATTTCGAATTCGACCTCGGATTCAGCCTCCGACCGGGACGGAGGCGGGCCCGCCTGCGACTCGCCAGTGCCGCGGCGCGAGCGGTTCGCCGGCCGCCCCGAACCGATCCCGACTTCACGAGTCGCTCAGTTCGAGCCAGCGCAGCGCATAGGCGACGTGGACGGCGTCGACCGAGACCTGCCGGGCAACGCGCTCCGGGGCGGCGTCCACGGGCCCTCGGAAGCCCTCCCGGCCGAACGACGCAGCCAGTAGCGGCCGGCTGCGGATGGGCGTCAGGTGACCTCGGACGAGACCCAGCTCGCGCTCGAATGCCGGAGCGCCCCAGCGCTGCGGACGGGAGTCTCCGGCCAGGACCCGCAACACCGCCGTCGCGAGGAGGGACAGTTCCTCCTCGATGATGAGCGGCGGAACCGCGGGCCGAGGCCGGCGGACGGGCGAGACCGGGCCGCCGCTGTCGATGGTCGCTGTCTGGTCCACGACGCCAAGGGTCCGCCGCCTGGATGAACGGCCCGTGTCCGGGGCGTTAATGTCTCTCGAGGGCCACGTCCTGGTACCTGGGTAGGGGTGAGCCCGGACCATCTCGCGGGCTGTTCGGACGAGTCTTTGCCCGTAGGGTGGGGTTTGCGCCGGACAGCCGGTGCGCCGTTCTCGGGGACCGCGATCGATGACCCTCCTGCGGGCGCTCCCTCGCCCGTCGACCAGCCCTCACGACGCCGCGCCGCCGCCCGGTGGAGCGCGGCGCCGACTGTCCCCCGTGCGGCGCCGACTGTCCCCTGTGCGGCGCTGGCCCCTCATCGTGTCAGTCGCGTTTGCACTCACGAGCGTCGGGCTGCTGGCCAATCCCGCGCACGTCTTCGCGTGGGACGCCAATTCCTTCAGCCCCGCCGACGAGCAGGAGCTGATCACGCTGACCAATCAGGCCCGCGCCAACGCCGGGCTGCGAGCCCTCAAGGTCGATTCCGCCCTGACCTCCATCGCCCGTTGGCGGTCGAAGGACATGATCGTGCGGAATTACTTCGACCACTCGATTCCGAATCCGCCGGGCGGAAACGTCTTCGGCGAGATGGACCGTCGGGGCTACTGCTATACGCTGGCCGGCGAGAACATCGGCTGGAACAACTACCCGGACAACATCGCGACCGAGGGCATCCAGCAGATGTTCATGAACTCGCCCGGGCATCGAGCGAACATCATGGGCTCGCGCTGGGAAGTCATCGGCGTCGGCGCGTACAAAGGCTCGACCAGCAAGAAGATGTGGACGGTCCTGTTCGCCGACAAATGCGGCAGCACGGCGCCGAAGCCCACGCCGCGGCCGACGCCACGGCCCACCCCACGCCGGACGGCGCAACCGATACCGAGGGTCATCCGGACGCCCGCGCCGGCAACCCCGCCGGCGGCAAAGCCGGCCGCCCCACCTGCCTCGGCTCCCTCTCCATCTCCGGCCCCATCACTCGCCGCGCCAGCGGTCGATGGTCCGTCCCCCCGCGTCGGCGTCGGATTCGTGGACGACGGTGCGCCGAACCCGTCGAGCGACTCGGAGCCTCCGGCGGGCTCGCCCGGTGGGGGATCGCAGAATCCACCGGGGCAAACGCTGCGTGTGATCGACCGGCCATCCTCCAGGGGACTGCTCGAGTCGGTCGTCGGCGGAGTAACGGGCTTCTTCTTCGGCTTGTAGGGGCGCTCCCCGGTCGTCGGAGGCGGTGGCGAGCGCCCCGGATCGCTGCTGGATCAATCGGCGACTGATCGCGCCGGTCCGGGCCCTGGCAGCCCGCTACACTCCCCGCGATGCCGCCGATCCTCGAGGCTCGCGACCTCACCAAGCGCTATCAACTCGGCGGCGAAGTGGTCGAAGCGCTGCGCGGCGTGTCGCTCACCGTTGACGAAGGGGAGTTCGTCGCGATCATGGGCCCGTCCGGATCGGGCAAGAGCACGCTGCTCCAGTTGTTGGGTGGGCTCGACCGTCCGACCAGCGGAGAAGTGGTCCTCGAGGGCGAAACGGTCAGCAAGCTGTCGGACGAGCAGGCAACCCGCCTCCGCCGCGATCGGACCGGGTTCGTGTTCCAGTCGTTCAACCTCATTCCGCTGCTCGACGTAACCGAGAACGTCGCGCTGCCGTTCACGATCGCCGGCCAGGATCCGCGCAACAGCGACCTGGCGGCGCGAGTCCGCGACGCGATCGAGGTGGTCGACCTGTCGGGCAAGCAGCACCATCGGCCCGATCAGCTCTCCGCGGGGGAGCAGCAACGAGTTGCGATTGCCCGCGCCCTCGTCACCCGCCCGGCCCTGCTGTTCGCGGACGAGCCCACCGGCAACCTCGACTACACGACGGGCTCCGAGATCCTCGATGCCTTGTGGCGGTCGTGCACGGAGAGGCGGCAAACGATCGTGCTGGTCACGCACGACTCGAAGGCGGCCGCCTACGCCGACCGAGTCTGCTTCGTTCGCGACGGGCGCGTGCTCGAGGAGATCCCGCTCGGCCGGCGTGCCGACCATAGTGCGACGCCGCTCATCAGCCGGCTCGCCCAACTGGGCCTCTGACCCCCGAACGTGCGGAGCCTTTCCTCTTTCGCGTGGCGCAGCCTCCGCGCGCGACGGGTGCGCAGCCTCCTGACGGTCATCGGGATCGGACTCGGCGTGGGAATCCTGTTCGCTGCGCAGGCGACGAACGCGAGCATCGACCGGTCGGTCGACCGAACGGTCAAGCAGCTCGTCGGGCGAGCCGACCTGCGTGTGTCGGCGTTCCAGGAGACCGGCCTGAGCGACACGACCCTGGCTGCCATCCGCGGAACGCCGGGCGTGGCGATCGCGGCGCCCCAGATCGAGCGCCGCGCGTACCTCCAACCGCCGCTCGGCACGCCGCCAAAGCCGCCGGTTACCGTCCTCGCGATCGATCCCGGCGTCGACCCGCAGATTCATGACATCGCCGGAGCTGCGGCGCTGACGGCAGCAGGCGCCGACGCGCTCGTTAGTCAGCGGCTTGCTGCAGACGACGGCCTGGTGGTCGGCAGCCAGCTCGTCATCCAGGCCGCCGGCGAGCCGGTCACGCTCATCGTCAGGGGGATGGTCCCGGATAACGGGCCCGTCCTGGGCGGGTTCGGCCGCACAATCGTGGTTGGTCTCGATATCGCGCGAAGGGCGTTCGGCCAGATCGGGCTGACTCGAATAGATTTGGCCGTCAGCCCGGGTGCGAACCCAGGGGCTGTTGCCCAGGAGCTGGAGCGGCGGATCAGCGGGGAACACTATGTCCTGTCAACGCCCGCCGACCTCGGCGTATCGCTCCGGGCGTCCACCGCGGACTTCCAGGCCACGACAGCGTTGATCTCCGCGATCGCCCTCTTCGTCGGTGCCTTCCTGATCTTCAACACCCTGTCGATGACCGTCGCGGAGCGCTTCCGCGAGGTCGGTCTCCTTCGAGCGGCCGGCACCAGCCGCCGACAGATTCACCAGATCGTCCTCACCCAGGCGCTGATCCTGGGCCTCCTCGGATCTGCGGTCGGGCTCGCGATCGGGGCCGGCCTTGCTCTCGTGATGGCCGGCTACGTCCGTTCGATCGCCACGATCCCGATCGACGTGCCCGCAACTCCGCCGGAGGGGATCCTGCTGTCGCTGCTGGTGGGTGTGCTGGTCACCGTGGCTGCCGCGCTCGAACCCGCCTGGCGGGCGGGTCGAATCTCGCCGGTCGAGGCGCTCCGCGCCAGGCCCGAAGCGGGGCGCGCGGTGCGGGCTCGCCTGCGCTGGCTGGTGCTCGTGTTCGCCGTCGTGGC
>WNGJ01015229.1_pt2 | contig 15088 bp, 6 predicted proteins | sample 5400611 | NCBI WGS metagenome assembly WNGJ01 (sample SAMN13153375, study PRJNA577476) | soil metagenome | isolation source: 40 cm soil or saprolite under Garry oak tree replicate 1 | place: USA:California | collected 2016-06-15
AAGGTGGTTGGCGTCGTTGCGGCACCGGCGATGGCCGCCACAAGACAGACGAAAAGAGGCGCAACATTGCCGAATACGAAGCGCGGGGTAATGTGCGTCCTCGCCCATCCTGCAGCGCACGTGTTCGCTGGATAGGGTTTCATGGTCACAGACCGGGTGTCATTAACGCATCATATATTCGAGTGGCCGCATTGAAACTCATATCTGCGCTTAACCCTTAGGAATCAAGGGGAAGCTCGGGGTGCACCGTCATCCAGCAGATCGCGCCAATAACGGCGAGGACGGCAGCGATGGCAAACGATGTAACCCAGCCGAAGCGCTGCGCGACCCAGGGTGTGAGCGATGCCGTGACTGCGCCTCCGATCTGTCCACCCATATTCACCATGCTGGAGAAGACGCCGGAGCTGCGGCCGGCGATATCAACGGATACAGACCAGAACGAACTTTGCGAGAAATAGAGGGCGCCGGCACCACCGGCAAGGATGACACCGGCGGCCTGGGGGCTGTGAATCTGGGAGCCAAGCACAAGAAACGCGGCGGTCACCAACATAGCCACGGAGGCCAGACCGCAGCGGCCGATGCGAAGTCCGTAGGCTCGCGTGAGCCGGTCGCTGAGAACTCCTCCGGCGAGACAGCAGATCGTCATCGAAAGAAATGGAAGCATCGCGTAGCGGGCGCTGGCTTTCAGATCGAAGCCACGCACCTGAGCCATATAGAGAAAGAACCAGCTGAAGAAAATCCACGCGACATAGCCGAAACTGAAATAACCGACCATGAGTGCTGGAAGGTCGCGGCGATGAAAGATGGCCCTCCAGGAGATGACGACCGGCGCTGTGACGGCTGGCGGGATATCGGCGGCGGGTACCGGCACCGAAGGAGCGAATGACAAGCCATCGTGAATTTCGCGAAGTTCAGAGGCTGAAACTCCGCTGTGTTCGTCTGGTGTGTCGCGGGCGGCGAACCACCATACTGCGCCCGCCACAACTCCAATGAGAGCGCTGAACCAGAACGCCGCGCGCCATCCGTGGTGAGTAATGAGCCATGTCAGCAAGGGAGGGGTGAGTCCGCTGCCCGCGCCAACACCAGCGAAGATGAGACCGTTGATGAAGCCGCGTTCCTGGACAGGTACCCAACGTGCGACAAACTGGTTTGCCGCAGGATAGATCACTGCCTCACCCGCGCCGAGGGCAAACCGGATTGCGATCAAGAGCACGACGGCGTGCGCGATGCCGGAGGGAAGGAGTGCTGTAAGAGCAGTCGCGACGCCCCACCACAAAACTCCGATGGAAAGGACGCGCCGAGGCCCGAAACGCGCCGCGAGCCATCCTGCTGGAAGTTGAAAGCCGGCGTATCCGATCAGGAAGGCGCTGAAGATCCACCCCAACCTCTGGTTGCCGAGTCCGTACTCCGTGCTGATCTGCAGACCTGCGATTGATATGTTGGTACGGTCGAGAAAGGCAACTCCGCTAAGTATGAATAACCAAAATCCGAGGAAAAACCTGACTCGGGTACGGCGTTCTACAGCCATCTAGCTTGCTCCTGGTGATCGTGCGACATGTCTCGTTAAAACTAAGCCGCAGTCTACACTGTTCAGGTTCGACGTTCTTATCTCGTCCCAAACCAACTGACATGGTTTCATCCGATAAAGGTGTTTTTTATGTTCGAAGATGGAAGAACAGTTCGAGTCGGGCTGATCGGCTATGGCTACGCGGGCAAAACGTTTCATGCGCCACTTATCCAGTCGGTAGCAGGCTTAGAGCTGATAATCGTTGGATCGAGCAAGCGTGATACGGTGATGGCCGATCTTCCTGGCGTTACTGTTTGTTCCAACATGGAAGAAGCCGCGACTCACCCTGAGGTCGATCTCCTGGTCATTGCGAGCCCGAATGAAAGTCACTACCCACTCGCGGCCGCTGCCTTGCACGCAGGAAAACACGTAGTCGTAGACAAACCTTTTACGGTCGAACTTGCAGACGCGCGCTCTCTTGTTCAACTTGCTGAGGAACGGGGACAACTGCTCTCGGTATTTCACAACCGACGCTGGGACAGTGAGGTTTTGGCAGCAAAGGCAATCGTGGAATCAGGTATGCTGGGAGAAATTAGCCACTTTGAAACCCACATTGACCGCTTTCGCCCTCAAGTGCGCCAACGATGGCGCGAGCAGACTGGTCCCGGCGCCGGTCTCTGGTTCGATCTTGGTCCTCATCTGATCGATCAAGCCGTGCAGCTGTTCGGCGTGCCCGAGACCATCAACGCCAGCTTTGCCGTGTTACGTAAGGGCGGCGAAACGGACGACTGGGCACATGTCCAACTCAACTATCCGTCTCTGCGAGTCATTCTCCATACATCGCTGATTGGGTCGGGTGGTGGGCCGCGTTCTGTGCTGCACGGCACACTCGGAAGCTGGGCGAAATTCGGGGCTGACGTGCAGGAGAAGCAGCTGGCTGCTGGTGTACGCCCAGGTTCTCCCGGCTTCGGCGAAGATCCTGATCCAGGCATTCTTTATGAGGGCGCGACCGGACAGCAGACGAAGATACCGGCTCCTGCGGCGAATCAGGCCGAGTACTACGTCGGCATTCGCGAAGCATTGTGGGGCAGACAACCGAACCCTGTTCCCCCAGAACAAGCGAGTGCAGTGATGTCGATGCTGGATACATCCTTCCAATCGGGCGCCACGGGACGGGTTCTTCCGCTCCAACTGACCTACAAAGAACGCGCGGCATTTGCGGTCTCACCGTATTGACGCTCTCCTCGCGAGGGCGAGTCGAACGCGCCGATCCGCTCGCGAAGAATTCAGGTTTGAGGTACCGTAGACAAACAGCGCCGTCTCATGGCGGCGCGCCTGCAGGTTTTTTCGCATCAGACGATAATGAATCGGATGAGTTGATCTATTGAGGCCGCCCCTGACTAGCGATTGGTAATGGGTGCGAAGGGAGATTCACCACGGTTCCCTTGCTCAGGAGATCCACGTGATTGGGGTTTCTTAGCTTTCTGCAGAAAGACTGGCGCGTCATGAAGATTCTTAGTTTGCGATTGATCGTCGCGTTGATCCTTGGTGTGACTTTAGTTTCGCTGGCTTCGTCCTGGTACGAAGTAAGGACTACGAAGGATTCCCTCCGCCGGGAGCTCGAAAGCAAAGCTGAAACTCTCGGCCAAGGCTTAGCAGCTAGCGCGGAGTCGTCCTTGCTCGCCGGAGACACTGCCAGATTAGAACAGATGGTCCAGCGGTCCAACAACCGCGACCATCTCCTTGGAATTGGCATCTATGGTCGCGATGGCAAACCGTTGGTCGAGACCCCAGGTCTCGGTCCTCTGCTATCGGGCGCACCAAAGCTCATGGCGGACGCACTGGTTGGTAATCGAACCGTGAGTGAATTCGTACGGTTGGGCTTGAAGCGAACCCATATGCTGGTTGCCCCGATACACACGGCAGACAATCTCGTGGTCGGCGAGATCATTATCATCCACGACGCAACTTACATACGGACCGAGATTATTCGTGTCTGGAGCCGAGTCTTTCTTCACATAGCGATCCAGGTGTTGGTGATCGCGGTTATCACATTTCTGGTTTTGCGCTGGAGCCTTGCAGCGCCGATCGCTCGTGTAGCGCAGTGGGTGAAAGCACTACGCACGGGAAGACACGCGGTACAACCCACAGCACAAGATCTGAATCTCCTGTTGCCGTTCGCGAACGAGGTAGCGCCGATGGCGGAGAGCATGCGACAGGCACGTGCGGCGGCAGAGGCAGAAGCGAGATTGAGAAACATCAACGAATCGGTGTGGACCGCACAACGGCTCGCGGACCACGTGCGCAAAAAGCTGGATGGCAACAATCTTTTTCTGGTCTCAAATCGCGAGCCTTACACCCATACGCGACAGGACAAAAGGATCATCGTTACAGTTCCGGCCAGCGGCCTGGTTACAGCAATTGAGCCGATTCTTCGTGCATGCCACGGAACCTGGGTGGCTCATGGAAATGGCAATGCAGATGCAGAGGTCGTCGATACGCATGACCGATTGCAAGTGCCGCCAGACGACCCCCGCTATACGCTTCGTCGCATCTGGCTCAGCACTGAAGAGGAAAATGGCTACTACAACGGATTCGCGAACGAAGGGTTGTGGCCGCTCTGCCACATTGCTCACACGCGACCAATCTTCCGCACGTCAGATTGGGAATACTACAACAAGGTGAACAAAAAATTCGCCGATGCCTTAGTAGAGGAGATAGGAGGCGAGGACCATCCGGTGGTGCTGATCCAGGACTACCACTTCGCACTTCTGCCTCGCATGCTGAAGGAAAGATTGCCCAACGCAAGAGTCGCTATCTTCTGGCACATTCCCTGGCCCAATCCCGAATCATTCAGCATCTGCCCCTGGCAGCGGGAACTGCTTGACGGTCTGCTGGGAGCCGACCTTGTGGGCTTTCATACGCAGGCTCACTGCAATAACTTCCTGCATACCGTTGACCACATACTCGAAGCTAAAGTTGACTGGGAGCACTTCGCTATCGAGCGCAACCAACACAGATCGTCTGTACTTCCGTTTCCGATCAGTGTTGAACTTGTCGAAGATCGTTCTGATGCCGAGGATGGGGTGACTGCCGAGGAGGAACGTAGCGCGTTGCTGCTGGAATTGGGGATCGAAGCAACGTTCCTCGGTGTAGGTGTCGATCGGGTGGACTACACCAAGGGCATCCTGGAACGCTTTCGTGCAATTGAGTCATTTCTGGAGCGGTTTCCCAAATATCAGGGCAAATTCACGTTTATTCAGATTGGTGCACCAACCCGCAGCCGGATCAAGCGCTACGCCGAGTTTCAGGTCGAGGTCCGAGCCGAGTCCGAAAGAATCAATGCACGCTTCAAGCGGGGGAAGTGGAAACCAATCATCTTCCAGAACCGGGAGCACACCCATCAGGAGGTGCAGCGCTACTATCGAGCCGCACACTTGTGCATGGTGACGTCTCTGCATGACGGGATGAACCTTGTGGCGAAGGAGTACGTCGCAGCACGGCAGGACGAGCGCGGCGTACTAATCCTGAGCCGGTTTACTGGCGCTGCGAGAGAGTTGCATGACGCGATCATCGTGAATCCTTACGACGTCGAGTCGACCGCAGAAGCAATTGCACAGGCACTCGAAATGAATGTGAGCGAGATGGTCGATCGAATGCGGCGAATGAGAAACTCCGTCAGAGAGCGCAATATCTATTGGTGGGCGGGGAGCCTGATCGGTGAACTCTGCGAACTTCGACTGAAACAGAGGCGCACGAAGATTTCTGTAATTAGCAGAACTCAGGCGGAAAGATAGCTTGCAGGACAGAGACAAAACGACTGTGCTTATGGATTTTTTGAAACAAATCAGGGCTGCGCCGGAATCGGTGCTGCTGTTGGATTATGACGGCACGTTGGCACCCTTTCACGTGGATCGCAGCCTCGCCTACCCATACCATGGAGTCGTTGCGCTTCTGGATAGCATCATGCGGTGCGGGAAGACAAGAGTCACCATCATTTCGGGACGGCCCATCGTGGAACTGCGGACCCTCCTCACTCCAATGAGCGATCTTGAGATGTGGGGATCGCATGGCCTGGAGCGTCAGTTGAGCGATGGAACCTACAGTCGAGTCCAGGTAAGCGAGGAAGACGCAGCATCGCTGACGGAGGCCGAGGAGTGGGTCATTGCGGCAGGACTGTTATCCAGGGCTGAGATCAAGCTCGGTGGCATCGCGATCCACTGGCGTGGGATGCCACCTGCCGAGGCAAGGAAAGTTCAAGCTCTGACTCAGGATGGCTGGAGACCGCTGGCCGAACGATCGGGACTCAAGCTACTTCAATTTGAGGCTGGACTGGAACTTCGCGTATCGCATCCAGACAAGGGTGACGCGGTCAGGTCCATACTTGCAGATCTGGATACTGAGGTGCCGATCGCATATTTGGGCGACGATCTTACCGATGAAGATGCTTTCCAGGTTTTAAAAGGACGTGGACTTCCGATCCTCGTGCGTGCTGACTATCGTGAGACTATCGCCGGAGCCTGGCTCAGGCCTCCGAAAGAGTTGATTGCTTTTCTTGAACGGTGGCAAAGTAATGTTTGCAGATAGCCTGGAGCCGATGTTGGATAATGTGCACAGCATCCAACGGATTCACAATTCATGCCCAATCAAACTACACGTCGTGCTTTTCTAAAGCTCACAACCGCGGCCGCTTCGGTCACCGCTATCGAGTTCTCACATGCTTTGCCAACAGGTAATGCGATCGCGCTGATCGTCGATCCTGGTTCGGCGGTCACCACGAGTGAGCCAGTCGAGTGGGCAGTGGAGCAGTTCCGTCGGGCACTCACAGTCAAGGGCATTACTTCATCCACCACTGGCAGCGCATTTACCGTCATTGTGTCGCCCATCACAGGCCCTCTAGCGAAGACGTTCGGCAATCTGCCCAGTATCACTCACTCTGAGACAACGGCTCTCATTCCGGGCAACCACAACACTGCTCCGACCATTCTCGTCACTGGCATCGATGCTCGCGGGATCATCTACGGTCTACTTGAACTTACCGAGCGAATACGCCTAAACGACGATCCCTTCACCGCGCTGCATTTGTCTACGCCGATGATTGAGATCACCCCGAATAGAGTTCGAAGCGTGGCCCGGGCTTTCCTCTCTGAAATCGAGGACAAGTCCTGGTTTTACGACCGCACCTTCTGGAAAGACTATCTGGATACACTTACTTTCGCGCGTTTCAATCGCTTCAATTTCGCGCTTGGTTTCGGCTACGATTTCCCGCGTGGTGTGACCGGGGACTATCTTCACTTTCCCTACCCGTATCTCGTTGAAGTAGCCGGCTACGAACAGGTACATGTAGAGCCACCGCTGCAACCTGGCGAGCGTCAGCGCAATCTGGAAGTGCGCCGCGGTCTCGAGTTCCAACTCGGCATTTGGACGCACGCCTACCAGTGGACCGATAGTCCCAACTCCGATCACCACATCCTTGGTCTCACGCCGGAGATACACGCTGCCTACTGCCGAGATGCGCTCGCGGCAATACTCAAAGCCTGCCCACAAATCAGCGGACTTACGTTGCGTATCCATGGCGAAAGCGGCATTCCCGAGGGCAGCTATTCCTTCTGGCAGACGCTTTTCGAGGCGATCTCCGGAGCAGGACGCGTCATCGAGATCGACATGCATGCCAAGGGCCTGAATCAAGTCATGATCGATATGGCCCACAAAACCGGAATGCCGGTGAAAGCCGGCGCTAAGTTCTGGGCCGAACATCAAGGTCTGGGTTATCACCAGGCCGACATTCGTGAGACCGAATATCCACGTAAGGGCGTGACCGGGACTTTTGCGGTCTCCAGTGGCGAGCGCAACTTCACTCGTTATGGATATGGCGACTTCTACCGGAAGGACTCGAACATCGACGTTCTTTACCGTGTTTGGCCCGGCACGCAGAGACATCTGCTTTGGGGCGATTCGGCGCTGGCGTCGGGATATGGCCGAGCGGCCAACTTCTGTGGAGCGGCAGGTATGGAGCTCTGCGAACCCCTGACTTTCAAAGGCCGCGAAGGATCAGGCCACCCTGGCGGACGCAACTCTTATTTGGACTCGTCGCTTGCGAACATCAATCGCGACACCAACAAGTTCAGCATCACCTACCTGCTGTGGGGACGTTACCTTTACAATCCCGATACTGCTCCAGAGGTACACCACCGATTTTTCCGCCAGGCCTTTGGTTCCTCGGGCCCCGCGCTGGAGGCTGCACTCGCCAGCTCGAGCCGTATCCTACCCCTGATCACCACCGCCTGGCTACCCTCGGCTTCCAACCACAGCTTCTGGCCGGAACTCTACAGTCCTATCTCCATCCTTCCACCCACAGGCAAGCCCCTCTATAGCGACTCACCTGCGCCGCACAATGTAAGCGCCATCAGCCCGCTCGATCCACAGTTGTTCAGCACAATCGACCAGCATGCAAAGGATCTTGTGAGCGGCACGAAGAACGCTCGTTACAGCCCTAGCGAGGTCATCGAGTGGCTTGAGGCAATGGTGAGCACATCAACTAAATCCCTCGCAGCCGCACGCCTTAGTAGCGGCTCGCGAGCGAAGTCGCCTGAGTTCCGCCAGGTCGAAGAAGACATCCTTATCGTCAACGCCCTTGGCCTCTACTACGCCAATCTTTTTCGTGCAGCTCTTTTCTATTCCATTTACAAACAAACTGGCGATCCAGCAGCAGCCGCGCAGTCGCTGGCCGCATATCGGAAGGGGCGCGACGCCTGGGCCAACATGGCCGAACGAGCCGATAAAATCTACAGCGCCGATATCAGCTATGGCGATATTCCCGTTCGACGAGGCCACTGGGCCGATCGTCTGCCCGGGATCGACCATGATTTGGCGGCACTTGAAAAATACTTCGGCGATAAAACTACTCAACAGTCTTCGGCAAAAGCAGTTCGGCAGGCCACCAAGGCCTCCCGACGCCCCACGGTTGATGTAAAACACACCGTTCCCGACGCTTTCGGCTCCGGCGACGACCTTCATCTCACGATGAATACACCTGCAATCGTCACCGAGTCAGTCCTCTGGTACCGCCATGTGAATCACGCAGAGCGGTGGGTATCCGCACCAATGCAGAAGACCGGGAATTCACATAGCGCCTTCATTCCGGGCAGTTATACGAGCTCACCCTACCCGTTGCAGTACTATTTCGAGCTTCACACGACGGAGGCAGCGACTCTGCATCCACCGTTCAATGCGACCTTTAGCAACCAGCCCTACTATGTCATCCTGTCGGCAAAGTGATCGAATGTGGACAATCCACGTCGGCTGGCCTCGCTTGTGAGATACAAGTGGACACGTTTGTAAATCATTAAGCCGAGATTCCACAGAAACGCTGCGATGTAACAGTGCCTTCACATCCTTTTAATCGGAGAGTAATATGTAGCGCTATAGGTTGATAGCTATGCGATCGAATAGATTTTTTTCAGCACCTCGACTTGTGGCGGCCATCCTGTTTTTCTTCACATGCACCTACCTCCAGGCTCAGTATGAGAACGGAAGTTTGGTGGGAACCATCCGTGACACAAGCGGCGCAGCGGTCCCGGGCGCAGCGGTAACTATCACGAACAACGCTACGGCGGTCACAGCGAAAACAACGACGAACGGCGATGGGGACTATGAACTTCCGTCCGTCCACGTCGGCGTCTACACCATTTCAGCGAGTGCCCCTGGCTTCACGAACACAGTAGCCAATAACATTGCCGTTTCGGTCGGCGGACGCCAGCGTATCGACCTGTCTCTCAAAGTGGGTGCAACTGAAACTACTGTCGAAGTCTCCGACGTCGCGCTGCAGCTTGAGACCGAGACCAGTGAACGCGGCCAGACCATCACCAACTACCAGAGCGAGGCGTTTCCACTCGTTACCCGCAACTACTCCGACCTGCTCGGCCTGATCCCCGGCTCGCGTCAGGCGCCCACTGCGGCGACCACCAGTTCCATCAATTCGCTCACCCGCGCCGGCTCCTATAACGTCAACGGCCAGCGCAGCATGTTCAACAACTTCCTGCTCGACGGTCTGGACAACAACGCCTACGGCGAAAGCAACCAGGGATTCGACAATCAGATCATCGCCGTCCCGCCCGACTCCGTCGCCCAGTTCCAGGTTGTAACGGATAACGAAAGCGCCGAATATGGCAGGTCTTCCGGCGCCACCATCAATGTCGCCTCACAGAGCGGTACCAACCGTTTCCATGCCACTGGGTACGAGTTCATTCGCAACACGGCCCTCAATGCGGCAGGCTTCTTCAAGCCGCTCACTGTCGGCAGCACGGGCATCACCACTCCGTTCAAGAAGCCCACCTTCAATCGCAACCAGTTCGGCGTCAACGCGGGCGGACCCATCGTCAAGGACAAGCTCTTCTTCTTCCTCGACTATGAAGGCTTCCGGCAGGTGCTCAAGCCCCTCAGCGTCCTCACCCTGCCCACGCATAACCAGCTCAACGGTATCCTCGTCCAACCAGTCAGGAACCCTCTTACCGGTGTCACCTACGCCGCCGGCACCGCGATTCCCTCCTCGGCGATCAATCCTCTCTCCGCACAGATCATAAGTTACTTCAAACAGTTCTCAGCCGCACTGCCGGTCAGCGGTCTCAGTACGGGGACTAACCCCACGGGCCTGGCTTCGGGTGACTACGCCGTCCAAGTACCGTTCACCGATAACGCCGACAAAGGCGACCTCCGCTTCGACTGGCAGATCAACGCTTCCAACTCCGCCTTCCTGCGAATCAGCGATCGCAAGGAAAATGGCGTCAACTATCCCAGCATTCCGATCCCCCTCGATGGCCAGACCAACGGCAACATTCGTATCCTCGACCAGCAAATCGCCCTCGGCTACACCCGCCTCCTCGGCGCCAATAAAGTCCTCGATGTCCGCCTCGGCCTCGACCGCACCAAGGCCGGCAAATATAACCTCTCCATTGGAAATACTGCCTTCAACAACATTCCTGGTCTTCCCACCAACAACGCCGTCGTCGCCGGGGGTCTCCCCTCCATCGGAATCTCGGGCGGCTTCACTGGCTTCGGCCGCCAGAGCACCAACCCGCAGTGGCAGAATCCGGCCCTCATCGACCCAAAGGTCAACTTCACCTGGGTGAAGCGCAACCACTCCCTGAAGTTCGGCTACGAGTATGAGCACATCTGGATGGCAGTCAACGACAACAACCCGCTCTACGGCTCCTGGACCTACGGCGGTGGCTACAGCCTCTGCACTGCAGCGACTTCTCCTACCTGTGCCAGAAATATCAACGGTCTGGCGGCCTCAACCGCTCCGGTCGCCGACACCTACTGGGCCGACTTCCTCTTCGGCACCACCAATGTCTACTCGCTCGCGAACTACTACGTGGCCCACCTCACGCAGAACATCCACAACCTCTATGCGCAGGACGACTGGCACGTCATCCCCAGGCTAACCCTGAACCTTGGTCTGCGCTGGGAGTACGGTTCGCCCTATGCTGACCTTTATAACCGCGTCTCGAACTTCGATCCAGGTACGCAGACCGTTCTCACCACCACTCCCGGAGCCGTCGCCGGTAACGGAATCACTCCCTTCTCCGGTGGCGGAACTTACGGGAAGACCCTGGTCAATCCTGACTTCACCGACTTCGGCCCGCGCGTTGGCTTCGCTTACTCGATCGATCCCAAGACCGTAATTCGTGGCGGATTCGGCATGAGCTACGCGCATTACACGCGCGCCGGCTCCGGCGATATCCTGGGCATCAACGCGCCCCAGGCACAGTTCGCCTCGGTCACTCAGATCGCCCCGACGACCACCAACCATTGCGCGACCCCGCTTCCCGCCCAGATCATCGCTGTCGGCGCTACGACGCCGTCGTGCTACGCCACGACGAATCAGGGGTACCCGAGCGGCCTCGTGACCAGCTTCAATCCCGCGACCGATAACATCACCTACATCCCTAAAAACACCAAAGACAGCTACGTTGAGAGCTACTTCATCAGCGTCCAGCGCACCTTGGCCAAGAACACCCTGCTCGACATCGCCTACGTCGGCAATCATGGCGTCAAGCTGCAGGGCTTCCTGAACGCCAACCAGAAGAACCCCGCCGCCGGATTCGCCCGCCCCTATGCTAAGTGGCCATCCGACATCACCGCTGCCGTGAATGAGTTCTACTCGAATTTCAACTCACTCCAGGTCAAATACGAGCAGCAATTCGTCGGCGGGCTTACTCTGCTCAACACCTTTACCTGGGGGCACTCGCTCGATAACGCCAGCGCCTCGCTTGAAGGCAACACGCCCTCGCCGCAGGATGGCAACAACATCCGCGCAGACTATGCCCAGTCGGACTACAACCTGCCCGTCGCCAACATCACTAGCCTCGTCTACGAGCTTCCCTTCGGACCTGGCCGTCACTTCGCCAGCTCCAGCAATGGCCTGGTCAACACCGTCATTGGAGGTTGGCAGGTAAGCGCGATCAACACCATGCAGGCTGGTACGCCCTTCAACATCACCTACGGCCCCAACGGAGCCCAGGCGGTCTCGCCTCAGATCTCGGCGACCTACCGTGGCGCCAACGAGTATCGCCCAAACTATGTCCCCGGTCAGAAGGTAACCCAGGGACGCAATAACCGCGCAGCCAACACGGGCTACGTCAACTACATCAACTTCAACGCCTTCGTTCTCCCCCCCATCAAGGATGCTGCCGGCAATGTGCTTAGCCCCTTCGGCAATGCCAGCCGCAATCCGGGCCGCACCCCAGCCTTCTACCAGACCGACCTCGCGCTCAACAAAAAATTCGCGACTCCAATCGAGAGCCTGAAGGTGGAGTTCCGTACCGAGTTCTACAACCTCTTCAACCACACCAACCTCTACCTTCCCGGCACCATCAGCGGAACGCAGGGCACAACCGCAGCGACCGTCGGCACCGGCGGAACGCTCGCCGCCGGCAGCATCATCGGCGGTGTTCCCAACGGAGGCGGCCAGGTCACCAGCACCTTCCAGCCGCGCATCCTCCAATTCGGACTGAAGGTGATCTACTAACCATCGGTGTACCGAAGAGATCGACTTCAGTATGGAACACACTGAGGTCGATCTCTTCGCCTTTAAGCAATAACTAAAAGACAAGTTTCACACCGAATTGAATCTGCCGCGAGGTTGTGGATGTCGCTGTGATCACGCCCGCAGTGGAGGATATGCTGGGCGGCGTGTATGTGCCTGAGACCAGCGTCGGCGCCGAGGCATAGGTGACCGCGTTCGGAGTGGTGAAGTTCGTGTGGTTCAGGACGTTGAAGAACTCCGAGCGGAACTGAAGATTAAGCCCTTCTCGTAACTTGGTGTTTTTCAGCAAAGCGAGATCGAGTTCCTTCAACCCAGGGCCGACCAGCGTATCCCGTCCAAGATTGCCGACTGCCCCGCCCGTGATCGCTCCGCTGCTCGAGAGTGTAGAAAGCGGTGCCGAGAACGCGCTGGGATTGAACCACTGCGACACGGTGTGGGGATAGAGCTTGCCGCGAAAATTTGTGTTGACGTCTGGCCGCACAGGATTTCGCGTATCGCCAGAGCCAGTCGGGTTATAGCCGAGCTGGGGCGAAAAGGGGAAGCCTGACTGCAGGTTTGCAATCGCACTAAGGCTCCAACCGCCGACCGCCCGATCGGCGAATGAGTTCAGGCCCGAGGCGAACCGTCGATTGCGCCCGAACGGCAGATCGTAGGTGCCGTTCAGAGCGGCAATGTGGCGCACGTCCGTCGCAGCCGGGCCGTAATCCAGGCTCAACTTGCTCGGTACGGAGACGTAGGCGGGCGTGTTAGCTGAGACGCTTGTATTCCATGCCGACCCGTTGTCCAGGTTCTTCGACCACGTATACGTCCCACGGAACTGGAGTCCGTTCGCGAAGCTTCGATGCAGATCAACTTCGAGAGCGTCGTAGTTGCTGATACCCTGCGAGACCCACGACGTGGTGTTTGCGACCAACGGATTTGCTTTATTGGTCGTCGGGTAAAAAACTGTTCCTGCCGCTATGTTCGCAGGGCACGCGGGGTTCGGGCAGGTTACCGTTGCGGGCTCGTTTTGGTCCTCGGAGAGAATCTGGTTGTAGCCATGGGAGCCAACGTATGCGACCGTGAGCGATGTGTTCGCAGCCAACTGCTGCTCTACCTTGAAGGTCCAGGAGAGCACTGCAGGCGTAGCGATATCTGGCTGCACATTCGACGGCGAAATCAGGCTGCCCGCGCTGGCTTGCGTCGCCGTGGTGATGTTCAGGCTCGAGATTGCCACATTGGTCTGGCTGAGCGTCGTGTTGAAGGGCGCGGCCTGATCCAGACGATAGTCGAGATTGTCGAGCAACGAGTGATGCAGTCCGAAGCTTGCCTGGACCGCCGTTTTTCCGTTGCGGAACGGGTCCCACGAAATGCCGACGCGCGGCTCCGGAAGAAACTTTGCACGGTTGTCCGTCAGGCCCGAGGAGCCGACTGTGGGCGTCGTATTGATCACCCCGTTGGTAAAGCCGTAGATCCCTGCCCTGCCCTGGGACTCGTTGAAGCCGCTCGTCGACTCGAAGCGCATGCCCGCACGTAGTTCAAGATTCGACAACAGACGCACGGTGTCTTCGAGATAGCCCGCGCCCATGGTCGAGCGCCAGCCAAGTTCGGTCGGATTCGGCACAACGGTGAAGGTTTTCACCGTGCCCTGCAGGAACGTTGTGAGGCTCGCAAAGGAGGCCTGTCCGAACTGGTTCTGTGCGAGATTGTCGTTCGATTGCAGCCGCTGTACCCAACCGCCCGCTTCGATCTGGTGCCGACCTCGCGTGTAATAGATGTGATCGTCAAACGTGAAAAGATTGCGCGTGGTCGAGTTGTTCGAACCCACGTTGGCGCCCGCACCGGTCACCTGCGAAGCGCCATTCGAGGCCGTGCTGCCAGAAATCACGATCGCCCCGATTGGTTTACCGGCGACCCAACTCGTAATATTTGGGCCTGCCAGCGGCGTCGACGAGCCTAGGAAGAAGAAACTGGCACGCGAGAAGCCAATTCGGGCTGTATTCAATAGGCGTGGCGAGAAGACATGCTGCTCCTGCACGCTTGCAACCCGCGCGCGCAGACTCTCGTCGATGATGGACAGGGGGTTCTGAGTCGGTGTATTCGCGGTCGAATCGTCTACCGTGTACACGGCGAAGAGCAGATCGTTTGCACTCAGGTTTACATCGAAGCGTGCCGTTCCGAAGTCCTCGCGGATGTGTTGCACCGGATTAGAGAAAGCCTCGGCAATACCTGTGTTGAAGCCCGTCGTCGGATCGAGCAGTTCAGGCCCGTTCTGCACAGGCCACAAGTTCAAGAGCGGCGCGACGCCATTGGCCAGCCCAACCTTCGTCAACGCGCCTGTCTTCGCGTTGGGAAGATAGCCCAGTCGCGCATTGGTGTCTGGCACCAGCGTCACGTCCGAAAGACCGAGATTCTGCCGGTAGCCTTCGTAGTTGCCGAACAGGAAGAGCTTGTTTTGCTTGATCGGGCCGCCCAGGGACAGGCCGAAGTTATTACGCTGGAACTCCGGAATCTTCTGCTGATCGAAGTAGTTTCGAGCGTCCAGAGCGGAATTG
>WNGJ01004125.1_pt1 | contig 15082 bp, 16 predicted proteins | sample 5400611 | NCBI WGS metagenome assembly WNGJ01 (sample SAMN13153375, study PRJNA577476) | soil metagenome | isolation source: 40 cm soil or saprolite under Garry oak tree replicate 1 | place: USA:California | collected 2016-06-15
TGCCAATGTTTTTTTCATACGCACCTCCTCGCAGTGAGTACCCGAGAAATAACGCAGACGATTTTCAATGGTTGCAGCGGAACCGCGGTCTATGGCCGCCTGCGTTCCCATGCCGAATTGATCGCCACAAATCTCGAACGGCCAGGATTATTTCGGCGGCTCGAGTTCTTTGCTGTTGAGCCAACCGCTTTCTTTGCTGCTCAACAAGCCATTCGGATTCGGCGCGGGCTTCTGCGGTTTCTTGTCCGGTTTCTTCTCTTCGGAATTGAAAAACATAGGACCGACCTCGCTTTGATGGCGTCGAGGCTTTTGCCTCCGATTGGCGATGAGGATACGCCTGAAATCGCCTTCAATTCAAATCATAACTAATTGATAACATGGGAACTTTTGACTAATTGCTATCAAATTAGATTCTGGTGGGAACCACCCGAACGCCACTGAGTTAGGGAATTACTCAATGTCCTCAACTTGAGCTTTTTGGGCGGATTTATGAGCGGAATGCGCGAGGAACGGCTTCAAATCATGCTCTCGCCGCGAGAGTTGTCGGTGGTGGACGATTTCCGGTTTGAGCACCGGATGCCGACCCGGGCCGCTGCGGTCAGGGAGCTATTGAAGCTGGGCCTGGCGTCGGCTGGCCTGGTTCAGGGCGATGGCGCCAAGTCGAGCAATTACGGCGTGCTGGGTCGGGGCCCCGCAAGTCATAGCGATGGCAATGGTTCTTGAGGAACAAATGCGCACCCGCCGGCTTACATTGAGTAAGTGGCATCCCTTACTCAATTGAGGGCGATATGAAGATCCTGCAGTTCTTTCTCCGGCAAAATGAAAAGCCGGCGCAGCGCCCTCCGTCCAACGAGGACAGGTCCAGCATGGCAGACCTTGTTCGGCTGCTCGAAATCCATGCACCAAAAAAGAGCAGCACCAGCGGAACGAACTAAGCCTTCGCGCTTTGGCTATTGGAGTGCAGCAACCTTGAAAGAGGTGAGAGCATGAAAGACCCCGTCAGTATCCTCGGATGCTGCCGGGGTTTTTCAGTTTCGGGGCCGGCTGGCTGCAGCCTTGGACAAGCATCAGTGAGGTTTCAATTGCCGACTTCCGCGCGGCTCGAACGCATTCGGAAACTGAGTTCCCGACGAGACGACACTCATTATGACGAGATCGTCCACGGCTTTGGAACGGTGAGTTGGATGCTCCCGCGACCATGCGCGACGGCGAACTCGGAAGAGCGATCGCAGACTTTTTGGAAGATGCTCCCTCGGGCCAGGCGGTGAGCCGCTTTGGGCGGCACTTCAATCCGTCGTCAGATGTTTGATCCCGTCATCCCGCTTGTTGAACGCCAACCGGGCGTTACCGCGCCAACGCAGCACTTTCCCATCAATCGCCGAAATATTCGCGGATGACCTTGCGTTCCGGCTCTTTGCTATGCGGGCTTTTCAGCAACAGCCGCAGTTCGCCTTCGAATCTTTCGCGAACCGATGGCAGTTCGGCCATCACGACCACCTCGTGCGTCGCGAATTGCGCGTGCACGGCCCTCAGGATGCTCCAGTTCAAGGTGACCATCAGCACCTCCAGCGGGCCCCCCTTCCATCGCGCTGTGATCGAATATTCGAGGTCGGTCAGACCATCGACCAGATGCCCGGTCACGAACGACCTTACCGGCAGCCTGATCTCGGCCGGCCAGGCGCTGAGCGCTTCAGCGTAGAGCGTGTCAAAATCCATCGCCATGCATGAACCATGGCACAGCGGATTGTTGATGTCTCTGCCCAGACACAGCATTGGGAACCCGACCAGGCGCCGGCGGGATTCTTTGGCGGCTCGTTCAACTGGTCCCCCAACTGGTCTTTCAAACGCTGGATTTCCTCCGGGACCGCGCGGAGAGAACAATGCGGCGGCGACCAGAACGGCAGGCGTCTCGGTCAGTCGCGGGCCCAACGCACCAGGGCCGGACCGCGTTTTGTTCACGGTGAACGAACAGAGTCCGGATTTTTTCGCCGAACGACTGGTTAAAGAAGCGTCATTAACCCAACCTTTTTACGGACGGTAAACGCCCTCCTGACAACTTTATGCAGCCAGGAGGGTCCCATGAATATCTACCCTGTGCCTGCCGCGGTGACGCAGGCCAAAGTCCAGCTTGTCATCGACGAAACCGCCAAGGCGCCGGTCACGACCATCAACAACGACGTGCAGACCGTCATCGACGTTCAAAGACAGGCCGAGCAGGAATTGCTGATCGACCGCAAGGCTTGAACAGCGGGCTTTCTATGCCTAAGGGCGAGTTCGGTCGCGCCGACAAGCCGGACGAGAATCCACGCCGCGCCCCGCGCGCACCCTTGCGCACCGTTGAACCTTTTCCGGGCGGCGCCGACATAAGGGTACTGGGGAATTGCATATCCAGTTTCTACGGCAACGCCGCCGAGCGAACATACTCCGCTCTGGCGGCGTTGTTGTTTTGAACCTTTTTCCGACGCCGACAGACGTATCCTTCGAGGCAGGTTGATCCCCCAATCCTTGCTTCCCCCAGAAAGCCCCGCTCCCCCCAGGCGGGGCTTTCGCCTGTCCGGGGCGGCGCGGCGGAATGATCCGCATGTGACGCCCCTGCCCTCATCAGCCTTTTGCTGCTATTGAAAGCCCCGAACCCGGCAACAAATATCGTCAATATCCCAGGGAGCAAGAAACATGCGTTATCTCCACACCATGCTGCGCGTGCGCAATCTCGATGCGGCGCTGAAATTCTACCAGGACGCGTTGGGGCTGAAGGAAGTCCGCCGGATCGACAACGACAACGCAAAATTCACCCTGGTATTCCTGTGCGCGCCCGAGGACGAAGACCTGTTGAAGGCGTCGCCGAAGACCCGCGGCGCGCCACTGGTCGAACTCACCTACAACTGGGACGAGGAGAAATACGGCGAGGACCGCTATTTCGGCCACCTTGCCTATGAGGTCGACGACATCTACGCCACCTGTGACAAACTGATGAAGATGGGCGTCACCATCAACCGTCCGCCGCGCGACGGCACCATGGCTTTCGTGCGCTCGCCGGATCTGCATTCGATCGAACTGTTGCAGAAGGGCGACGCCAAGCCGCCGGCGGAGCCGTGGGCCTCGATGCCCAACACCGGACACTGGTAAGCCTTGTACAAATTCTTCGTCCACCTCCACCATCCCGACTACCGGCTGGTGATCGATGCGGATGCGCCGTTTCCTGGGGGCGCATCCGAAGACGACTGGCGGTTGGCGCGCTCGCGCCAAGCCAGTGACGTCAACGCCGAGGTTCGCGACGCTGTCGATCGAACCGGCCGTTCGCTTTTCAGGATCGGATTGTCGCTGTCAGAAATTCCTGAATCCTAGGACCAAATTTCGGTTCTGACTCGAAATACACCACATCAAACACGCGCTTTTTTCCGAAAATTCCGATATGACCCGCAGAGTTGCGGATCATCGGGAGTGAAAGCGCGTGGCGGACAGCAATCAAAAACAGCTCGCCATCTGGGGCCGGGCCAATTCGGTCAACGTTCAAAAAGTGCTGTGGTGCCTGAGCGAACTCGATATCGCCTATCAGCGGATCGATGCCGGCATGGCGTTCGGCAAGAATGACCAACCCGAATATCTTGCGATGAACCCGAACGGCCGCGTGCCAACGCTGGTCGAAGGCGATTTCGTGCTGTGGGAATCGAATTCCATCATGCGCTATCTCGTCCTCGCTCACGGTCAGGGATCGCCGATCTATCCGCAGGCACCGAAGGCGCGTGCCAGCGTCGACCGCTGGCTGGACTGGACGCTCTCGACTTTGCAGCCGGTGGATCGCCCGGTGTTCTGGGCGCTGGTGCGGACCCCGGTCGAAAAGCGCGACATGGTCGCGATCCAGAAAGATGCCGACGCGGAGGCCGTGCAATGGCGCATCGTCGATGCGCAACTGGCGACGCGGCGCTTCATCGAAGGCGATGATTTCACCATCGCCGATATCGCGCTCGGCGCCTATGCGCGGCGCTGGTTCGGCGTCGAAGGCGTCAGCAAGCCGAAGCTTGTGCATCTCGAACGTTGGTTCGCGCAATTCGCCAGCCGCCCGGGATTCCAGAAATTCATCGCGCCGCCGATGTCGTGAGCATCGGCGAAAGCCCGCTTCAACTGAAACGCTCAAACAGCACGATACATAAAATCAAAACCAGGGTGACGCCCGCTGCGACCAGACGCGCGGTCCAGCTCATGCCGCGGCTGACCCACCACAACAGCGCGCAACTCACGAAAACGGGAACGATGATATCGAGGTTCAAGGGCCCTCGTCCTGTTTCAGCGCGAACCGTTGGACCCGCCAACCCCGATGCTGACGGCGCCGCCGACCTTCACGCAGGTTGCGGTGCCGTCGATCCTGATAAAGCCCGGACCATAAGCGGCGCAGGAATTGTCGCCGCCGGCGGCCTTTGCGGGCAGCAGCCCGCCGGAAGCGGCGGGCTTATCCGGCTTTGGATGCCTGGGCTGCTCGGCCGGCGCCATCGAGGCCGGCAGCGTCGCCACAACGATTGCAAGCAAGGTGTTTCGCATCCCGCCTTTTACCGCCTGCGGCCCTGCTTTGCTACCTGACGAATTTGACGCCCACGGACTTGCCGCGCCGCCAGACCACTTCGCAGGGCCGGCCGGTTCTTGCGTCGCGCGAAAATGCTAGCCGCAATTTGGCCGGCAACGGGTTGGGATCGTTGATCGTGATCTTGGCGCCGGTGGCGGACATATTTTGCACCACGCACCGACGCGCCGCGAAGCCGCCATCGAGCGTGATCCAGCCGGGCTGAGATAGCGATTTGCGCGTAGCACGCTTTTTGGTTGTTGTGGCCATTCTGGCTGTCCCCGAGGCTTTCACCCCTACCCCAACGAACTTTAGAAACCATTGAGAGCGCAGAAGAATAAGGGGCGGATCTGCCGCGGGAACGGGTCCGATCGGCGGAAAAAGCCGGATTTCCGGTGGCTTGCCCGGCCGCGCAAACGCCACTATACGTTCGCCCGCCGCCACCGCGATCTCCTCACCAGCGTCCCGGGTCGGCACGGCGCCATCGCAAGCACAAAGCGTTGATTTGCCGGGTATAATTTGTTTGCGAATCGGCGGCGCCGCGATCGGGTTTGGTAGTGGCGTGGCCGGGATTTTCGCTCCCTTCGTCTATCGGTTAGGACGCCACCCTTTCACGGTGGAGAGAGCGGTTCGATTCCGCTAGGGAGCGCCAGCCATATCAATGGCTTAGCCCTCCCATCGCTTCCGGTGTCCCACAGGTGTCCAATATCGACCCGCGCACGTGATTGAACCCGCGGTCGTTTCTCTTGACGTCACACCAAAGCATTCGGGGACGGCAGACGGCCTCAATACAGATCCGGCACTCACCGCCATCGTGCGTCCCCGGTTGTCGGCTACTACCTCATCGCCTGGCGCTTGGGATGGTTGCGAACTGACGAGTGGACCAAGTTCGGGAGCGTCTGACATAAAGGCGCAAGGGAAATGAACCACGTCGGACGATTGTCGCGTGGCTAAACCAAGGAGGAATTGAGCCATGCGGGGCGTGATGTTCATAGGTGTGCTTACAGCGGGATTGGGGCTAGCGGCTGCGTCGATCGCGCCGGCCTTCTCACAGACCGCCCGAAGCGGGCGTGCCACAACAGCCGCCACTGTCGGCGAGGGAGCCAAGGCCCAGGAATCGAATGAGTGGACGGTCGGCGTCGCCGGCGGGCTGCTCGAAGGCACCAACATCCGTTTTGCAGCCGAAATGGCCAAGGTCCTGGACGACAGACCTAACCTGCGCGTGCTGCCGATGGTGACCTACGGGGCTCTCGGCAACGTCGAGGACCTGCTTTATCTCAAGGGCGTCGACGTCACGATCACGTCGGCCGACGTGCTCGACGAATTCATCCGCAACGGCACCCTCGCCAACATCAAGAACCGAATTCGTTACATCTGCTCGTTCTACATCAATGAGGTGCACGTCTACGTTCGTCCCGAGATCAAGACGCTCGAAGATCTTGCGGGCAAGAAGGTAAGCTTCAACACCGTGGGGAGCGCGGCGAACCTAACCGGCGGCATTCTGTTCGATCGCCTTCACATCAACGCGGAGAAGGTCTTCATCAATAACTCAGTCGCACTCGAAAAGATGCGAACAGGTGAAATCGCGGGTGTCGTGCATGTCACCGGCAAGCCGACAGACCTTTTCGTGAAGTTCAAGCCGGAGCCGGGATTCCACTTCCTGCCGGTGCCGTATGCGCGGAATTTGCAGGATTATTATGTTCCGACCAAACTTACGGCGAAGGACTATCCCAATCTGATTCAGCCTGGCGAAACCGTGGAGACGATCGGGGTGCCGCAAGTCCTGGCGGTCTATAATTGGCCTGCCGACACTGATCGGTATCGCCGTGTTGCCCGCTTCGTGGAATATTTCTTTAAGCGGTTCGACCAGTTCAAACAGCCGCCGTTCCATCCCAAATGGAACGAGATCAATCTGGCCTCTGCGCTTCCCGGCTGGACCAGGTTCCGGGCGGCCGAAGAATTGCTGGCCGAAGGCCGTCCGCCGGATGCGGACGGTGCGACCAAGCAGCAGTTCGACCAGTGGGTCAAAAGCAGGGCCGAGACGAGTGGCCGCCAAATCAGCGACGACGAGGCCAAGGACCTGTTCGTGCAATTCCGTAGCTGGTTGAAGCAGGGCAAGAACCCCGCCGGGAGATAGGCGGGATCGAAATCCTGGCCTAACGATGCCACTGCGTCCGGAGCGGGCCGTTGATCAATGGCCAAAGCTTTGGGGTCCGCTCTCGGCTTGGCAATTCGCGCCGCTCTACGGCGTCCCAAGCCTCTTGGAGGGTCAACAACCTGCCCACCGAGGGGCACAGAGATTCATGCCCGCGTTCATGCCCGCGCCGCCAAACCTAAGTTAGCCGGCTGTCAAAATACTCCGTATGCTTCAATGATCAATTTTAGGTGCTCAAAACTGACAAACCCGTTGATTTCATTGGGCTCTCGCCCATCGCTAGGGAGCGCCAGCCTTATCAATGGCTTAGCTAACTCCCCCGCCTCCATGTCCAACGATTGGACAATAACGGATACGCGCTTACGCGCGCGAAACCCGCCTGCGTGAACTGGTAGCGCGGTAGCGCGGAGTATGGCTGGTGCCTACTTTCCTTCTACACATCCGCGAATTAACTCGCGTTTGAGATCCCTTGAGGCGCATACTTGTGTAATCACCGCTCGGCCTCTCAGGCATTACCGGTGACAGAGAGTGTTGCGCTCCCGCCTATTCGAGGGAAGCATCATGCCCCAGCCTCAACCCCCGTCGTCCTGCACTCCATTCGTTGCAAATGAGCGCCCCGCCTGCCCGAAGTGCAGGGCCCCGATGATGCTCGCTAGTATCGAGCCAGCACGCGCGGGCGTCGACCTGCATACGTTTGAATGCGCTATCTGCAATCACACACTTAAAGCCCTCGCCGCGTATGAAGACCCCATGAAGTCCCAGGGTCTTGGACGCTGGCTTCAGGGCGATTTGCATCCACCGAAGTAGGCTCGCCGCGCGATTTGTCTCGCTTTCGCCAGCCAACAAGCGCAGCTTCGCCATGGGCGCCTCTAGAGAGGAGGTCAGTCGTGAGCGACAATATTTTCAATAGCAATGGCACTCACGTTGGAGTGGTGAACGGCGGGGCCATCTTCGACCTTCATGGCCAAAAACTCTACGATCTAAAAGGGATCAACATCTATCGGCTGTCCGGCGAGTTGGTCGGTCATCTAAATGCCGGCCAAGGCTCCGAGAAGCGGCTCGATCGCTCCACTGACCGGCTGTTTTCCGCCCGAGGCAGCTCTTAATGCCGCCGACGAGAAGGCGACGAGGAAATGACCGACGACAAGAAAAGCACCGAACCCGATGACAGTCGCCATCTATCGATCCTGCAAGTGCGGCGCGGTTTATGACCGCAGCGAACATATCGTGGAGTCGCGCGAAATCAGCAGCTTTGAATGCGCTGTATGTGGCGAGACCCTCGAGAATTGGAACTCGGCCTGGGTGCCTCGATATCGGTTCATCGCCGGGCCGCTTAGCCGGCAGTGAATATCGGGTGTCCAGCTTTCATCGGCATTCAGACGCCGCAGTGTGAGCCCAGTCACGTCTGTCAGCCGCCATCCGAGCTACCTATCGATGCGGAATGAGCGGGGCGCTCTCCCATATCTTTCAAGTTGAGCCTCGACCAGACCGAACAAATGGTCATGAGCGAGGCAAACGGACATGCTGGCGGAAAAGTTCTTTCTGGTTCTGGAAACGATCATGAGCCACACCTACCGCGACGGAAGCCCGATCGTGGTAAGCACCTCGCGGCACATTCCAATCAAACTGCCGACCGACAGCGGGAAGTAGCCTCCGCGCGATCAATCAGGCTTCGATTGGCGCCCAAACTGAGAAACCTCATTGCGCTACGCCTAGGCCGGATATGAGCGGGCGCCCTTAAGTCGCCCGAATCGCAATCGCAATTTGCATACGCCGATACGCTTCGTCGGTGACAGGATATCCTGACTAGCCCCATCTCGGTATTCCCAGTCCCGGGATGGGGCGACATTTTCGCGGACGGATTGCTCACACGGTTCGCCCGTCCACCAAACGGTTCACCCACCCGTCAATGAGGCTTCGAGTTGCTTGTGGGCGTTCAGCGGCCCGCGGTGTTCGCGGCTGCGTCGATACAATCGTTCTCGAGCGCGGCATCGAGAGCTATACTTCAGGGATGGAGGCGCGCGACAAGGACGTCTATCGCGAGCTGATCACACTCTGATTTGCAATCTCAACAGGGACACGGTTCATGTCCGATTATCGTTCGCACGCCGATGGCGCTCGGGTCCTGGCGGATCTTAATGCACTCCGCAGCATCGGTGCCTACAAAACCGGCGTTCACAAGCCGACTTTCTCGGAGCCGCATGTGCGCTCGCTGGAGTGGCTTGCCGCGAGGCTTCCTGAGGCAGGGCTCACGGTTACGATCGATGGCATCGGCAATGTGCTCGGCACCAGCACAAACCCCGGACCGAAACTGTTGGCCGGGTCGCATCTCGAAAGCCAGAATTTCGCCGGCTGGCTCGATGGGCCGCTCGGCGTCGTGTATGCCCTTGAGGCCGCCCGAATTATCAATCCCGACCCGAACGTCAACGGCACCGTCGAAGTTGCGGCATGGTGCGATGAAGAAGGACATTTCGGCTCTTTCCTTGGCAGCGGGTCCTACGTTGGCGCTATCACCGATGATGACATCGACGCCGCGCGCGATCGCGACAGCGACCGAACCATGCGGGAAGCGCTGCACGAGGTGGGTCTTGCCGGCCGCCCTCGCGCCACGGCCGAACGCGGGCGCCATGTCGGGTATCTCGAGGCGCATATCGAGCAAGGCCGGACGCTCGAAGGCGACGGTCTCAGCATCGGCGTCGTCACCTCCATCGTCGGCATCTGGCAATACCGGATCACCTTCACCGGCGAGCAAAATCACGCCGGCACGACCCGGATGGACGTTCGCAAGGATGCCGGCCTGGCGCTGGCCAGGTTTTGCGTGGCCATCGACGATCGGTTCCCAAAACTGTGCGGACCGCGCACGGTATGGACCACCGGCCGCATCACCCTCGATCCCGGCGCGCCCAGCATCATCCCGGGCCGCGCGGAAATGCTGTTCCAGATTCGCGACGACGACCCCGGCGTGATCGAGCGCCTGGAGGATCTGCTGCGAAGCATGGCCGCCGACGTCAGCGCGCAAGGCCGCTGCGGTGTCGCGGTGGAGCGTATTCGTACCGGCGCCCCTGCCCTGATGGATGCCAAATTCCAGCAGGCCATCGAAGCCGCGAGCCTGGCTTTTGCCGGCGGCAGATCTGTCCGCATGCCCAGCGGCGCCGGGCATGACGCGCAAGTTCTCGCCACCATCATGCCGGCCGGCATGCTGTTTGTGCCCTCGATCGGCGGCGTCAGTCATCATTGGAGCGAAAACACAGATGATGCCGACATCGTCACCGGTGCCGAGGTGTTTGTTGAGGCCTGCCGGCGCTTGCTGATGCAGTGAGCACTCTGGCTTCGTCTGTTGTCGGTTGACTTCGCAAGAAATTGGCAAACCCGTCGATCTTGTGCGATCATCTGACGTCGCTAGGGGCGTCCGGTTTCGTTTGGCTAAAAAGGGGTTGAAATGAGGCTCTTTGCCGTAATTGTCGCGCTTTGCATGTTGTCGCAAGGCGCACACGCCCAACTGTCGGAATGCAAAGCGATCACCGATTCTGGCACCCGGCTCGCCTGCTACGACCGGATTGCAACGCCGGCCCCCTCCTCCGCGGCCGCGAAGTCGACCGCCCGAGCCGCTCCGCCGGCGAAAGCTGACGGCAGGGCTTCCGTCGATTCAATCAGTTCGGAGGATGCGGCGATGAATGCGCGGCTGAGGAACATCTGCCGCGGCTGTTGAGCGGACCGCCGCACGCTTGAACTCTTGGCACGGAAGCTTTTTTGGCCGCACCGCACGTCTTGAATGGTGTCTGGGAAGAAAGCTGGATGCCGCGACCGACCGTCGCACCGGCACCTCGGGCGTCAAAAAGCAGCGCGCCTCCTCAAAAAGGACCGGTATTATCTGCCTCGCAACCGCCCAGCCCGGTCCGAAGGCCCCGGCGACGCCGAAATAGTTCCAGGGAATACATCCGAAGCTGCGTTGCAAGAACCATCGAGATGCGAGAAACTGGCAAACATTCAACCGCAATCCCGCCCGATCTCGATTTGGGTTGTGGCCAATAAATCGCATTTGATCCCGACGCGGCACGTTTGTGCAAAGTCGATCCGGCAATGCCCCGTAACTGAGCAGGAAAAGCGGCCATACTGCCGCTATATGTGATGGCTCCAGACGTCATCGCGCCATGTCCAAGCCGAAAGATGCCCAAACAAGAGTGAGTGTATTTGCCCTAGATGAACCTTCTTGAATCCCTTCCGACCGTTATCGGCACCGCAGCGGTGGCCCCCGCGCTGCTGATATTGTGGCTGGTGATCGCCGCCGGCGAACGTCCCGGTCCGCCTGCCAAGGTCTGGACCGCGTTTCTGCTCGGCGCCGCCAGCATTTCGCTGCTGGGGATTGCGCGCGCACCTTTCAACTCGATCCTCGAGGCCCCCGAGAACCCCTGGGTCGCACAGCTGCTGCATTCGATATTTGGCGTGGCGGCGCCCGAGGAGACCGTCAAGATTCTTGTCATCGTCGCGGTCTCGACGCGGCGCCGGGCGTTCGCGGCCCCCATGGACACCGTGATCTATGGCGCGGCGGCAGGGCTCGGCTTTGCCGCCTACGAGAACCTTGCCTATCTGGTGCAGCATGCGGACATGTGGCGCTCGCTGGCGGCGTTGCGCAGCGTCCTGACCGTACCGTTCCACGGTGCGCTCGGCATCATCGCCGGCGCCTACCTTGCGATGGCGCGCGCCGGCACCGCGCTCGGTGCGCACCGGCATAACCGCGACTGGGCCCGTATTTCGAACCGGGTTCTGATGCTGTTTGCGCCGCTGGCGCTGCATGCCGGTTTCGATTTCCCGTTGCTGACGCTGCAGCAGAATCCGGATCTGGATCCAGATACGAGACTGCTGCTGGGAACGACGAGCGTGCTGATCGGCTTCAGCTCGATCGCTTTTGCGGTGCGGCTGGTGCAGCGTGTCAGCCGGCATCAGGCGCCGCGCACCGAGAACGCGCGCGAGCGGCTCAGCCAATTACGGCGAATGTGGGCGTTGCTGGTGGCGGGCGGCGGCGCCGGATTTGCCGGTGTGGCGTTTGTGCTGACGTCGATCCATCATTGGTGGGTGAATCCCGAGCGCGACACCGCGCTCGTTCTAATTCCGGTGGGCCTGGTTTCGATCGTGATCGGCATCGCGCTGCTGGTGGCCACCACGGCGATCTATATTTTCAGCCGCAACCGGATGCGCACGACCTCGCAAGGCTTTTCGTCCGCGCCCGGCCGAGGCTAGATGCGTTTTCGAGCGAAAGCCTGCGCCGAACTTTGATCCGGGGTGGACACCGGTTCGCGTCGAGAAAACGCGTCAAATAAGGACTGGCTAATAGCTCTCCGTAAGCTGAGTTCCTGAAGGGCTTCCGCCATAAGCGGCCCTATAATTTCCACCGTATCGTCTTGTTTTGGTCAAACGGGGCTGGAGTGTGGCGGAACGTCGTCGATCTAGCGTAACTCCGCCGGCCGCCCTCATGCGGGTGATATTGGACTGGATACGGAGCGCTAATGGATACTACGGATACTACGCTGAACCCGAAACAAACTGATCCGCGCCATGTCCTGGGCGCGCGCGCAGACGAAGAGCTCGCGCATGCTTATGAAGAGATCAAGCGCACGGGTGAAGAGCTCGCGCGCGCGGAGGAACAGCTTTCCAAGCTGGAGCGCGACGCCGCACGCCGTGCTGTCCGGGGCAAGCGGCCATTGTTTGACAGGCCGGCGGTACGCGGCTTCACGGGCCTCCTGTTGGCAGCATGCATCGGTGTCGCTGCCATCGCTTGGCAGTCATCCTACGGCGATTCGGCCAAAGAGATTATCGCGAGGTGGGTGCCGCAGCGCGTTGTGACTTCATCGCCGCCGCTCGAAAACCCGGGGCTACCTAGGCAGCCGAGCCCACCTCCCGTTCAGGCGGCCGCGGCGAAGACAGCACCTCCACAACCAGCACTTCTGGCTCAGACCGCGCCGGAAGACGTCGCGCCGCCCGAGTTGACGCAGTTGCTCCAGTCGATGGCGCGCGATATCGCAACCCTGGAGCAAGAAATTGAGCAGCTCAAGGCCAGCCAGGCACAAATGGCCCGCGACAATGCGAACGCCGCCGAGCAGCTCAAGGCCAGCCAGGAACAATTGGCCCGCGTCATTGCCAAGACTTTTGAGGCCAAGGCTTCCGAGCAGAACCTGCGGCCCAGGATATCGGCGCCTCCGCCACGGCCGACTGCCACCACCACCCCGACGCGCAGGCCGGTGCCGACGCCCTGACGATCCCAGGCGGTGACCATCTCACCGCGCTGGCCTTCACGGCCGCCGTCGACCATCCCGAACGCTTCGTTTGGTCCGCGTTGACGGGAACGTGCTTCACGATGATCTGAGACTCGTCGCAGAGCCTTTGGTGCTAGCTTTTGTTCAGGCAAGCTCTCCGTCTTGTGCGGTCCAAGAGCATGTTGGACAAACTAAAAAAGCTGCGCATCCTTACCAAGAGCGGCCCGCTGATTGCGCTAGCAATCGCGATGGGGGTGGTGCTCGGCATTGTCGGACCCAGCTCGGCGCAGTTCTTCAATTTCGGCGGATTTCAGCAACCGCCGCAGCCACAACGCGGTGGCGGCGGGTTCGGTGGCGGCTGGTTTGGTAACGACACCTTTGAGCCGTTCCAGCAGCACGGGCCCCAGCCGCGTTGGGACAGGCGGCAAACGCCACCGCCCGTGCGCGAGGATTTTTCAAAGGCGCCGCCGCCCGAGAAACGCGAAACTGTACCGGAGCGCCACATTCTGGTGCTCGGTGACGCCATGGCGGACTGGTTGGCTTACGGTCTCGAAGAGGCCTATTCCGAGCAGCCCGACATGGGCGTGATCCGCAAACACAAGACTGTTTCCGGTCTAATTCGTTATCAGCCCAAGGGCGATCCCGCCGACTGGGCCGCCGCGGCCAAAGGTATCCTTGCCACCGAGAAGCCCGACGCCATTGTCGTCATGCTCGGGCTCAACGACCGTGTATCGATGCGCGAGCCCGCGGCCGAGAAGACCGACGGCAAGTCCGCAGCAGACCAGAAGATCGATAAGAAAGATAACAAGAAGGATGCCAAGGCCAAACCTGACGGCAAGCCCGCCGGGGCCGACAAGCCGGCAGATGCCGAATTGTCATTCGATGATGCCGACGGCGCCGATCGGCCGCCAGCCATTGCGCCGGAGAAACGTGCGCGCTCGCCGGACGGCGTTTACGAATTTCGCGAGGAACGCTGGGTCGAACTCTACAATAAAAAGATCGAAGAGATGATCGGCGTGCTTAAGTCCAAGGGTGTGCCGGTGCTGTGGGTCGGTCTGCCAGTGGTACGTGGCCCCAAGGCGACCGCCGACACGCTGTTCCTGGACTCGCTCTATCGCGATGCCGCCGGCAAGGCCGGCATCACCTATGTCGATGTCTGGGAGGGCTTTGTCGATGAAGCTGGCCGCTTCATGCAGAAAGGCCCCGACTTCGAAGGCCAAATCCGCAAGCTGCGTTCCGATGACGGCGTGTATTTTACAAAACCCGGTGCACGCAAGCTCGCCCACTACGTCGAACGCGAAATCACGCGGCTTTTGGCCGCGCGCTCCGCACCGATCGCGCTGCCGACCGAGCCGGCAACGCCCGACGCCAACGTGATTCCCGGCCAGCCGGCGCCACGTCCCCTGGCAGGACCGATCCTGCCGCTGACCGCGCCATCGCTCAACACAGATCAATTGCTCGGCGGTCCTGGGACGCGGCCGGTGGCGGTCGATGCGCTAGCCGCGCGGGTCTTGGTGAAAGGCGAGCCTTTGTCGGCGCCAGCCGGTCGCGCCGACGATTTTGCCTGGCCGCGCCGCGAAGTTAGCCGCGAACAGGCCGAGGGTGAGACGCCAGCGGCATCGGCATCGCGCAATGGTAGTGCCCGGGCAACGGCGGCCGCGGCATCGCTAAAGCCGAAAAAGCATCACCGCAGGAGCTGGGACCAGGGCCATCTTTTGTCGGTTTCTAGAGGGATGGCCCGGGAGCCTGCTTTCGCGCGCAGCAATGTGTGGTAAGGGGCTTAGGGGGGTCTCTGGTTCAATCCCTCATCGCCCTGACCCAACGCGAGCCGTTACGGCCACCTTCGCAACGGATGGTTAAGACGGGTCCATTCTCTAGAGCTAACTTAGGGCCGCTCGCTCGGCGGTGGCGCTGGCTTTGCCACAAGCGCCATACGTGCCTCCATCAAAGATGGTCGAAATCTATCATCGCTCCAAATCACAACTTAACGCCCTAGAGCCAGTGCTTACCAATCCGTTGGGAGGAATTCCATGTTTTGGAATTGTGCTTGAGCATCAGCGGCCAATTTAGAATCTCAAACTGATGACTTAGAGTTCGACTGACGCCCGTGGCAAGTGCCCG
>WNGJ01004126.1_pt1 | contig 15082 bp, 9 predicted proteins | sample 5400611 | NCBI WGS metagenome assembly WNGJ01 (sample SAMN13153375, study PRJNA577476) | soil metagenome | isolation source: 40 cm soil or saprolite under Garry oak tree replicate 1 | place: USA:California | collected 2016-06-15
ACCAGGAGTCGGGGGAGCGGTTCATCCCGTTCGTGATCGAGCCGGCCGCCGGCGTCGACCGCGGCGCGCTGACCTTCCTGCTCGACGCCTACGCCGAGGACGAGGCGCCGGACGCCAAGGGCAAGCTGGAGAAGCGGACGGTGCTCCGGCTGGACCCCAGGCTGGCTCCGGTGAAGGTGGCGGTGCTCCCGCTGTCCCGCAACGCCGACCTGTCGCCGAAGGCCCGCGACCTGGCGGCGGCCCTGCGCAAGCGGTGGAACACCGACTTCGACGACGCCAGCGCGATCGGCCGCCGGTACCGGCGCCAGGACGAGATCGGCACCCCGTTCTGCGTCACTGTCGACTTCGACACCCTGGAGGACCAGGCCGTCACGGTTCGGGACCGCGACACTATGACGCAGGAGAGGGTCGGCCTGGACAGCGTCGAGGCCTATCTATCCGAGCGCCTCGGCCCCTGCTAGAACCCGCGGTAGATCTCGGCCGCGGCCTGGTGGAACCCGTCGGGAAGCCCGGCCGCGGCCATGGTCGCGGCGATCTCCTCCATCTCGGCCGCCCAGCGCCAGCCCTTGGCCGCCGCGGACCCGGTCGCGGCGGCCAACCGCCGCTCCAGGCCGGGCTGGGAGATGCCCCACTCCTCGAGCAGAACGGCCTCGACCCCCTCGGCCCGGGCTAGGGCCCGCGCCGACAGCAGCAACGCGGCCGACCCCTTGGTCCAGGACGCGTACGCCATCTTCACCGCCGATGCCATGCCCGGCGCGGGCACCAGTCGCGCGTCGACCGCGCTGCCCTCGAACAGCGCCCGGACCTCCCCGGCCCGGTCGCCGGATAGATACAGCCTGATGAACCCCGGCGCGACCGGGGGAGTCCCGATGATCCCGCCGTCCACGTAGCTGGCGCCGCCGGCCTCCACGATCCGGGCCACCTCGCCCGCGCTGGCCGGCGAGATCGCGTTGGCGTCCAGGTACAGGCCGCCGAACCCGGTCCCGGCCACCGCCCGGGCCACGTCCAGGGCGGAGGCCGGCGGGCAGACAGACACGATGACATCCGAACGGGCCGACATCTCCGCCCACCCGGACCCGTCCAGCCCGGCCTCGGCGGCGCGTTCCCCGGTCGCCGCGCTACGCCCCTCCGGCACCCACAGCACCTCGTGCCCGGCCGCGGTCAGGCACTGCCCGACCGCGGCCCCCATCTCACCCGGGTGCAGCAGCCCGATCGTCGTGTCGCTCATGCTCCCATTGTCGCCGGGCATTGTCGCCGGGCATCGTCACCAGGTGCCGGCGTCCGCGTTGCCGGCCAGCACGCTGGCCGGCCGGTTCATCGGCACGATGCGGCTCCCGGTGATCACGGCGACCCGGCCTCTCGTGGTCAGCGCGATCACGACGTCGCCGGCCGGATCGGACCACAGCACGCCGCAGCGGAACACGGTCGGCCTCGTCTTCGCGATGCCGAACGTCCGGAGCAGCCTGCCCGTGCTCGCTGAGTACGCCTGCACCGCGGTCCGCGCGGTTACCCAGGTCACCGCGTTCCCTGCCAGCCGTGTCTCGCCCTGCTCGGCCGCGGTGACCACCGCGGATCCGTCCGGGGTGATGATGGGGTCGCTCACCGGCCTGAACGCCCCGGTGGCGGTCGCGTCCTTCAGCACCGGCTGCTCCAGCTGGCCCGGCAGGTTCCAGGTCACCACCTGGCGGCTGGCCGCCAGCAGATCGACGCCGCCGGTCCCGACGTCGAGCAGTCGCACCGCCAGCGTCGTTCCGTTGGTGATCCAGTCGAACGCCAGCGTGCGCCCGTCCGCGGTCCAGGACAGGGCCCGGGCGTCGTCCGGCTCCATCCCGATGGCGGCGCCAGGCTGAGGCGCCGTCCAGGTGTGCGCTGCTCCGTCGCTGACCGTGTACACCGTGAGGCTGGGCACCACGAAGGCTCCGGCCGGCTGGGTGGCTACCGCGAGCCGGCGCCCGTCGGGTGACAGCGCCAGCCCCCGCAGCGTCGTGTTGGGCGGCACCGCCATGGGCAGCTCGGTCAGCGAGACGACCTGGCCGGCCGGGCCCAGCCTGAGCAGGTAGAACAAGCCTTGCTTGTCCTGCTGGACGCCGCGCTTCGCCCACGGCCGCTCGGCCAGCACGAAGGTGCGGTCGTCGGCCGCGGCGGTGACGGCCGTGATCGTGCCGCCGGGCACCGACGGCCTGACCGTGGCCAGCGTGCGGCCGTCGGCGGTGGCGTGCACCTCGGCGTTCGCCGGGCTCTGGTTGGCGGTGCCGGTAGCGGCTACCGCGACGAAGTACGGCGGCACCTGCCCCGCGGTGACGTACGGCGCCACCGGCGAATTCGTGACGGGAGTGGCCCGGTGCGCGTGCCGGCTCACCACCACGACCACGGCGACGATCACGACAGCCACGGCGATCGCGGCGCCCGCCGGCGCCAGCCAGCCCGCCCAGCCCCGGCCGGGCCGGACGCGGGCCGGGTGATCCGCGGGCAGCCGCAGCGGCGGGACGCTGTCCGGCCGTACGGTGTCCGCGGCCGCGCGGGTCGCGGCGGAGATGCGGTCTTGAATCGAGTTCATGCCTGCTCCCCGAGCATCCTGCCGAGTGCGGTCAGCGCCCGGGAGGTGGTGGACTTCACGGTGCCCCGGGTGACCCTCATCGATGTGGCGATCTCTTCCTCGCCCAGGTCGAGGTAGAAGCGGAGCACGAGTGCTTCGCGCTGCCGGCCGGGCAGCCGGCGCATCGCGGCGAGCACCTGCCGGTGCTCCTCGCTGACCAGCACCGCGGTCTCGGCCGATTCGCCCGGCGGCTCCCAGCGCAGGCCGACCGGGAGCCGGCGCCTGCGCAGCATCGAACGGCAGCCGTTGATCACGCTGGACCGCACGTAGCTCAGCGCCTTCTCAGTGTCCGAGAGCTTGTGCCAGCGCCGGTACAGTCCGCAGAACGCCTCCTGCACCACGTCCTCTGCGGCGGGCCGGTCGCCCAGCATGACCACGGCCAGCCGGATCAGGCCCAGGGCATGGGCCTGGTAGAGCGCGGTCACCGCCTGCCTGGCCTGCGGCACCACCTCGTCACCCGGAGGCTGGCCGCCGGGTTGCCTGGAGGGCTGGGCCGCGTTCATGGCGTTGGCTTTCACGTATCAGAGACGCAAGGCCCGCGCTACGGTTGCCTGCCGGTCCCCGGCAATTCGAAAGGCCCTCGCAGATGGTCCGGACGTGCGCCGGCGATGGGTCACCGACGGTAGGGTCTTTGGTGAATACACGACGTCGCGCTGCGGAAAGCAGGACGAGGAGCAGGAAGTGCCGAAGCTCGTTTATGACTTCACCGAAGGTAATAAGGATCTTAAGGATCTGCTCGGCGGTAAGGGTGCCAACCTGGCCGAGATGACCAATCTTGGGCTGCCGGTACCGCCGGGATTCGTCATTACCACCGAGGCCTGCCGTTACTACCTGGAGCAGGGCTCCACCCCCGCGGGCCTGGACGAGGAGATCGCGGCTCACCTGGACGAGCTGGAATCGGCGATGGGCCGCAAGCTCGGTGACCCGTCCGACCCGCTGCTGGTCAGCGTCAGGTCCGGGGCGAAGTTCTCCATGCCGGGCATGATGGAGACCGTCCTGAACATCGGCCTGTCCGACGAGTCGGTCCAGGGCCTGGCCAAGCAGGCCGGCAACGAGCGGTTCGCCTGGGACTCCTACCGCCGCCTGCTCCAGATGTTCGGCAAGACCGTCCTGGACATCGAGGGCGAGCACTTCGAGCACGCCATCGACGAGGCCAAGCAGGCCAAGGGCGTCCGCAACGACCTCGACCTGGACGCGAACGACCTGCAGAACCTGGTCGAGGTGTTCAAGGGCATCATCAGGACCCAGGCCGGGCGGGACTTCCCGCAGGAGCCCAAGGAGCAGCTGGACCTGGCCATCAAGGCCGTGTTCAACTCCTGGAACGCGGATCGCGCCATCCTCTACCGCCGCCAGGAGCGCATCCCGGCCGACCTCGGCACCGCCGTCAACGTGGTCGCGATGGTCTTCGGCAACCTGGGCATGGACTCGGGCACCGGCGTCGCGTTCACCAGGGACCCGGGCACCGGCGCCCAGGGCGTCTACGGCGATTACCTGCAGAACGCCCAGGGCGAGGACGTCGTGGCCGGCATCAGGAACACCGTTCCGCTGCAGGACCTGGAGGGCATCGACAAGGCCTCCTACGACCAGCTCATGCAGATCATGCGGACGCTGGAGAACCACTACAAGGACCTGTGCGACATCGAGTTCACCATCGAACGCGGCAAGCTGTGGATGCTGCAGACCCGGGTGGGCAAGCGCACCGCCGCGGCCGCCTTCCGCATCGCCATGCAGCTGGTGGACCAGGACCTGATTGATGAGGACGAGGCGGTCCGCCGGGTTTCCGGCGAGGAGCTGGCCCGGCTGATGTTCCCCAGGTTTGACACCAGCGGCGAGGTCACGAAGATCGCCAAGGGCATCAGCGCGTCGCCGGGCGCGGCGGTCGGCAAGGCGGTCTTCGACTCGGCCCGCGCAGTGGAACTGGCCGGCCAGGGCGAGAGGGTGATCCTGGTCCGCCGCGAGACCAACCCGGACGACCTGCACGGCATGATCGCCGCTCAGGGCATCCTGACCAGCCGCGGCGGCAAGACCAGCCACGCGGCCGTGGTCGCCCGCGGCATGGGCAAGACCTGCGTCTGCGGCGCCGACGAGCTCGACGTGGACACCAAGGCGAAGAAGTTCACCGCGCCCGGCGGCATCACGGTCAGCGAGGGCGACATGATCTCGATCGACGGCACCAGCGGTGTCGTCTACGCCGGTGAGGTCCCGGTCGTCGCGTCCGAGGTCGTCCGCTACTTCGAGGGCGAGCTGCACCCGCACTCCGACGAGGCCGACGACCTGATCAGGGCCGTGCATTCGATCATGCACCACGCCGACCAGGCGCGCCGGCTCGGCGTCTACGCCAACGCGGACACCGGTCCTGACTGCGCCCGGGCCCGCCGGTTCGGCGCCGGCGGCGTCGGGCTGGTCCGCACCGAGCACATGTTCCTCGGCGAGCGCCGTCAGCTGGTCGAGGACCTGATCCTGGCCGACACCGAGGACGAGCGGCAGCACGCGCTGGACGCCCTCGAGCCGCTGCAGCGCGGCGACTTCGTCGAGATCCTCGACGCCATGGACGGCCTGCCGGTGACGATCCGGCTGATCGACCCGCCGCTGCACGAGTTCCTGCCCGACCTGACCGAACTCTCCGTCAAGATCGCACTCGACGGCGACCAGGCGACCGACAAGGACAAGGCGCTGCTCGCCGCGGTGCGCCGCCTGCACGAGCAGAACCCCATGCTCGGCCTGCGCGGCGTCCGGCTCGGCCTGGTCATCCCGGGCCTGTTCGACATGCAGGTCCGCGCGATCGCGCACGCGGCGGCCGAGCTCAAGGGCGCCGGCAAGGACCCGCGTCCGGAGGTGATGATCCCGCTGACCGCGACCGTGCAGGAGATGGAGATCAGCCGCGAGCACGCCGAGAAGGTGCTCGAGGCGGTCGCGGAGGAGACCGGCACCCACGTGCACACCATGATCGGCACCATGATCGAGGTGCCGAGGGCGGCCCTGAACGCGGGCCCGATCGCCGCCAGCGCCGAGTTCTTCTCCTTCGGCACGAACGACCTGACGCAGATGACCTGGGGCTTCTCCCGGGACGACGTGGAGGGCGCGTTCTTTAGCCGGTACATCGAGCTGGGCATCTTCGGCGTGTCGCCGTTCGAGACGATTGACCGCGACGGCGTCGGCCGCCTGGTCGACATCGCCGTGCGGGAAGGCAAGCAGGCCCGGCCGGACATCGAGCTCGGCGTGTGCGGCGAGCACGGCGGCGACCCGGACTCGGTGCACTTCTTCCACGAGGTGGGCCTGGACTACGTGTCCTGCTCGCCGTTCCGCGTGCCGATCGCCCGCCTGGAGGCGGGCCGCGCGGCGCTCGCCGCGGAAGGCTCCGCCAGCAGGTAGAAAAGAGTACGTGCCGGGTTACGACGAATGCGCCACGGCCCGCTGGGTGGCCGAACCACCCAAGCGGGCCGGGCGCAGCGACTTTGAGCGAGACCGGGCCCGCGTGCTGCACAGCGCCGCGCTGCGCCGGCTGGCGGCCAAGACCCAGGTGGTCAGGGCGGCCTCGGCCGACTTCCCGCGGACCCGGCTCACTCACTCGCTGGAATGCGCCCAGATCGGGCGCGAGCTGGGCCAGGAGATCGGCTGCGACCCGGACCTGGTGGACGCCGCCTGCCTGGCGCACGACATCGGCCACAGCCCGTTCGGGCACAACGGCGAGGCCGCCCTCAACGAGCTGGCCGCCGGCATCGGCGGCTTCGAGGGCAACGCCCAGACCCTGCGCCTGCTGACCAGGCTCGAGCCCAAGACCGAGGGCGCCGGCCTCAACCTGACCCGGGCCACCCTGGACGCCACCCTCAAGTACCCCTGGTTCGGCGAGCCAGGCACCAAGTTCGGCGCCTACGCCGAGGACGCCGAGGTCTTCGGTTGGATCAGGCAGGGCGCGCCGGACCGGCGGCCGTGCCTGGAGGCCCAGGTCATGGACTGGGCCGACGACGTGGCCTACTCGGTTCACGACATGGAGGACGGGTTCCACGCCGGCCTCATCACGTTCGAGAAGCTTAAATCTCACACCGAACGGGCCGAGGTCTCCCGCACCGCCATCGCCTACTGCCCCGGCGGGGTAACCGAAGCCGAGCTCACCGAGATCCTCGGGGCGCTGCTCGCCCTGGATATCTGGCCCGCCTCCTACGATGGCGGCCCCGGCACCGTGGCCGCCCTGAAGAACCTGACCAGCGAGCTCATCGGCCGCTTCTGCGTCGCCGCCCAGCAAGCCACCCTAGCCGCCGCCAGCGAATCCGCCCCCCACCCCACCACCGCCACCGCCAACCCCGCCCCGAGCGCCCCCGCACCTAACCCCGCCCCGAGTGCCCCCGCACCCAACCCCGACCTCGCCAGCCCCTTCAGTCACACCAGTCCCATAGGCCACTCTTTCACCCGCTATGCCGCCAACCTTGTTGTCCCTCGTCAGCAGAGGCTCGAATGTGCCCTGCTCAAGGCCATCTCGGCTCGTTACGTGATGAACCGGGCCGGGGTCGTCGCGGCCCAGGCCCGGGAGCGCGAGCTGCTGACCGAACTGGCCCACGCCATCGAGCGCGGCGCCCCGCAGACCCTGGACCCGCTGCTGCGCCCGTCCTGGCAGGCAGCCGGGACCGACGCCGCGCGCCGCCGCGTCGTCGTTGACCAGGTAGCCTCGCTCACCGATACGTCGGCCATTGCCTGGCATCACCGCCTCTGCGCGCCCGGCGCGTCTTAGCCTTCGGCCCGGCCCGCTCCCGGCTCGTCGTAGCCTTTGACGCATGCCTTCTTATGTGATCGCCGGCGCCAGCCTGGCCGGGGCCAAGGCCGCCGAGACGCTGCGGGACGAGGGGTTCGACGGCGACATCGTGCTGATCGGTGCCGAACAAGAGCGCCCCTACGAGCGCCCGCCGCTGTCAAAGGGCTACCTGCTCGGCAGCGACTCGCGGGACTCGGTCTACGTCCACGCCGCCGACTGGTACGCCGAACACGGCGTGGACCTGCGCGAGGGCGTCACGGTCACGGCGATCGACCGCAGCGCACGCACCCTGGCCACCTCAAGCGGCGCACAGGTGTCCTATGACCGGCTGCTGCTCGCAACAGGAGCCTCGCCACGCCGCCTCGACTTCCCCGGTTCCGACCGGGAGGAGGTGCTCTACCTGCGCACGCTGGGCGATTCCGACCGGCTCCGTTCGGCCTTCCAGCGGGGTATCCGGGTCGTGGTGGCCGGGGCCGGCTGGATCGGCCTGGAGACCGCCGCGGCCGCCCGTACGGCCGAGTGCCCGGTGACCGTGCTCGAGCCGCAGCCCGGCGCCCTGCACGATCAGGTCGGCCCCGAGCTCGGCGCCGTCTTCGCCGACTTGCACCGGGCGCACGGCGTGGAGTTCCGGTTCGGCGAGAAGGCGGTCGAGTTCCGCCCCGGCATGGTCATCACGTCGGGCGGCGCCCAGATCCCCGCCGACGTCCTGGTCGTCGGCATCGGCGCGGCCCCCAACGACGACCTGGCCGCCCGGGCCGGCCTGGAAACCGGCAACGGCGTGCTGACCGACGAGGCGCTGCGCACCTCAGACCCGGACATCTTCGCCGCCGGCGACGTCGCGAACTCCGTCAACCCGCTGCTTGGCCGCCGGGTCCGCGTCGAGCACTGGGCCAACGCCCTGAACGGCGGCCCGGCCGCCGCCCGGTCCATGCTGGGCCACCCCGTCCGCTACGACCAGGTGCCCTACTTCTACAGCGACCAGTACGACCTCGGCATGGAGTGCGCGGGCCTGCCCTCCCCGGGCACTTACGACCAGGTCCTCTACCGCGGCGACCGGATCACCCGGGAGTTCATCGCGTTCTGGCTCTCCGGCGGCAGCGTGATCGCCGGCATGAACGTCAACGTGTGGGACGTCAACGACGACATCCAGTCCCTGATCCGCGCCGCCCGCCCGGTAGACCCCGCTCGCCTCACCAACCCCGACATCCCCCTAACCGACCTCTAACCCCTCGCGCTCCGCGGGGGCCACCGCGCGTCCTCTGTGCCCTCCGGCACCCATGAATCCCGCCCGAATCTGGGTGTATCGCCTAAAGCGACCAAAGCGCGGATTTTCGTTACAACTCGCACCCAAACCGTCGCTCTGAGTGTTACCCTGAATCTCATGGCATGTGCCAGATGGACTTGCTGCAGGCACATGCGCCCGCACTCGGCGCGCCATCTCGGTTGCCCGCCGATGCTGGCATCGGCTCTACGAGGGCCGGCCGAAATGATCGGCCAGCACACCCGAGAAAGGGGTGAAGGGAGTGACTAAATCACCAGGGAACCGATCGCACAGCAGACAGGAGGTAGCAGAGGCCGAGCAGCGGCTGAGGATTGTCGCCATCATCCTCAGGATGATCATCGAGATCGTCCAGCCGTTTCTCGATCACTGGAGTGGAGGCGGACCCGGGCGTCTCCTCTTACGATTAGCCGCCCGGGCCCAGAAGCGTCACCCGCGCTCCTCGCTTACCAGGGCAAACGAGCGCGGGGGCGTTCCCCCCTCAATCTACCCACGTCGGCACCCCCGCTATCCCACCGTCCCTAGCGGGGAAGATCCGGGCTTTGGGGAATTTCCGGGGGGCTATGGTGCACCGGATCTTCCCCATAACCGGAATCTTCCCCATTGATGGCGGGGATATCGTGAATGTCGGTGGGCCCTATCAGACTTCGGTCATGGAAAGTGAGCTTCCTTCCACCCTCCGCTACCTAGCCCGGCGGCAGTCGGGTGTGGTCTCCCGCATCCAGGCCCGCCAGGCCGGGCTCTCCGAGGACATGATCAAGTTCCGGGTCAGGAGCGGGCGGTGGCGGCAGATTCACCCCGGTGTCTATGCGACGTTCACAGGCGAGCTCAGTCGCCGGGCGCACTTGTGGGCAGCTGTCCTTTCCGTAGGCCCGGGCGCCGCGCTCAGCTACGAAGCAGCGGCCGAACTGCACAGGCTTTCCGATAAGCAGGCTGACCCGGTCCATGTGACGGTTCCGCACCAGCGCCGTGTAGTGGCGCCACCGGGCATCCGCATTCACCGTTCCAGGCGCTCTGATCTGACGGTGCAGGGGCATGTGTATCCGCCGCGGACCACGATCGAGGAGACCGTGCTCGATCTCATCCACACCGCGAAAACCTTTGATGAGGTGTGCGGCTGGGTGACCCGTGCGATCGCGCGGGAACTCACTGACGAGACCAGGCTCAACGCGGCCATGAAGGCGCGCCAGCGGCTGCGCTGGCGCGCGGACCTGCAGGAGCTCATCGTGGCCGCGGCCGGCGGTGACCATTCGGTGCTGGAGTTCCGCTATCACCGGGACGTCGAACGGGCCCACGGGCTGCCCGAGTCGGCCCGGCAGGTGCCGTTCACCACGCCGGGCGGCCGCCGGGGCCGACGCGATCGTGTGTACGAACCCTTCGGCCTGGTGATCGAGCTCGATGGGCGGCTCGCGCATTCGCCTGAGGATCAGTGGAAGGACAAGACCAGGGACAACGCCGCCGCCGCGGACGGGAAGCAGACGCTGCGGTACGGCTGGTCGCAGGTTAAATGGGAGCCCTGCGAGACCGCTGCCGAGGTGGCGAGGGCGCTCCGCCGCCGTGGCTGGGGCGGCCGGCCCCGGCCGTGCTCGCCCGGCTGCCCAGTCCAGCGGGCAGCCGGGTAGCCGGGTAGCCGGGTAGCCCAGTCCAGCGGGACCTTCCCGGATAACACCGGGCCGGAACGGCTGGACCGGGGCCAGTGATAACACATCCGGGTCAGGAACGCTCGAGCCCGGCGCGGATCTTGCTGACCCTGCGGCGGAACTGGCGCTGGCCGAACGCCCTCCACACGAACCGCGCCGGAGCCGGCAGGTTCGCCATCATCGCCTGGCGTTCGGCCGGGTCGGCGTCCTCCAGGATCATGCCGAGGAAGAACAGCAGCTTGTCCTTGGGGACTTCCTCGGCGAATCGCTGGCCCAGGCGCGCCCACTCCGCCACGGTGAGATGCTCCTCGATGAGCGGCAGGATGTACTCCTCCTCATCGTGAAGGTGCTCGAGCAGCGCGGCGCGGTGCTCGGTGAGCGCGCTGACCAGCGGGGCCGCGGTGGCCGCCGAGGGAGCGGATCGCCAGTCCGGCATGCGCCGCGAAGCCTCCGCAAGGGTCCCGGCGACCACTTCGTGCTGGGTTTCCATCCGCAGCACCATGTCGGCTTCCAGGTCGACCCGCGCCAGCAGCAGCGGCCAGACGAGCTCGTCCTCGCCGGTGTGGTGGAGGTGCAGGCCCAGCTGGTAGTCGCTAAAGGCCTGGGCGAGCACCCCGGCCCGGGCGGTGTCGCCGTCCGGTACGGCCCGGATCAGCGTGGGCATCAGGTCGCTCTCGCGACGGAACACCCGGTGGACGACGATCATGTCGTGAGTGTCGGGCCGCTGGATGGCGGTCGTGGTGGTCATGAGTCCCCTCCCTGGCTGGTCGATGTGGTAGTGCCAGCGTGCGGGACGGCATTTGGAGCCGGCTTGGTATCGGTTTGGATCGCTACGATGACGCCATGAGGGCGGGGATCCGGGTCCTCGGACCGCTGGAAGCGGAGGTCGAGGGCGCCCGGGCGGATCTGGGCGGGCCGCTGCAGCGGGCGGTCCTCGCCCTGCTGCTGATGGAGCGCGGCCGGGTGGTATCCGTCGACCGCATGATCGATCAGCTCTGGCGGGGAGAGCCGCCACCGCGGGCCATCGCGTCGCTGCAGGCGTACGTGTCCAACCTCCGGCGGATCCTCGAACCCGGCCGCGCGCGGCGGGCACAGGCCCGGATCCTCATCAGCGCGCCGCCCGGGTACGCGCTGCGGCTGCCGGACGAAGCCGTGGACGCCTGGCGGTTCGAGTCCCTGCTCGCCGCGGCGCGCAGGGACGCGGCCGGCCAGCCCGAACGGGCCCGGCACGATCTCGGGCAGGCGCTAGCGCTCTGGCGCGGGCCGGCGTACGCCGAGTTCGCCGATGAGGAGTGGGCGGCGGCCGAGGTAGCCCGGCTGGCCGAGCAGCATCTGGCCGCCCAGGAAGCCTGGGCCGAGATCGCGCTCAGGACCGGGGCTGCGGCCGAGGCCGTTCCGGCGGCTGAGGCGCTCATCCGCCAGCAGCCGCTGCGCGAGGGAAGCTGGCGCCTTCTCGCCCTCTCGTTGTGGGCGTGCGATCGGCAGGCGGACGCGCTGGCCGCGCTGCGCCGGGCCCGGCGGATTCTGCGCGACGAACTCGGGCTAGAGCCCGGCCCGGCGCTGGCCGAGGTCGAGGAGGCCATTCTCGGTCAGCACCAGGAGGCCCTGCGCCGCGCCCAGGCACGTCCCGCAGGCCAGGCCGAAGAGCCGGCCGCAGGCCGGACAGGCCAGTCCAGGGAGCCGCCCCGGGCGGCGGACGACCTGTTCGTCGGGCGCGGCGATGAGCTCCGGGCGATCGCCGCCGCGGCGGCGCGGCGCGCCGGGGGCGTGGTCCTGATCACCGGCGAAGGCGGCGCGGGCAAGTCGAGGCTGCTGGATCGGGCCTCCGGGCAGCTCGCGGAGACCGGCTGGACCGTCGTGACAGGCACCTGCCCGGACGCCGGCGGGGCCCCGTCCGCCTGGGCGTGGACCGAGGCGCTGCGGACGCTGGCGGAGCACGTATCTCCTGCCGAACCAGCTGAGGCCCTGGCCGCGCTGCTCGACCCCGACGAGCGGCGCGCCGCCCCCGCAGAAGACGCGGCGGCGGCGCGCTTCAGGCTCCATCAGGCGGTGCTCGCCTGGCTGCGACACGCCACAGCCACCGGGCCCGTGGCCGTGCTCCTGGACGACCTGCACCAGGCCGACACGGAAACGCTGGCCCTGCTCGAGACCGTGGCGACCGGGCTGGCCGGCTCCCCGCTACTGCTGATGGCGGCCTACCGCCCCGCGGAAGCGGGCGGGCTGGAGCAGGCCCTGGCCATCCTGGCCCGGCGCTCACCGGCCCGGCTGCCCCTGGAAGGCCTGCCCGCTCCGGACGCGGCCGCGCTAATCAGTTCCGTCTACGGCGGCTCCGTCGACGAGCAGATCGTCCAGGCGCTGGGCGCCCGTACCGGAGGGAACCCCTTTTACCTCAAAGAGAGCGCGAAATTGCTGGCCAGCGAGGGCGCGCTGGTGGCCGTGTCCGAAGTCCCTGAAGGCGTGAGGGACGTGCTCAGGCGGCGCCTGTCCCGGCTGCCCCCGCCCGCCGTAGCGGTCCTGCGGCTCGCTGCCACCGTGGGTCACGAAGCCGACGTCGAGGTGCTCGTTGATGCGGCCGATACCGATGAAGATGGCGTCATCGCCGGGCTCGAGGCCGGCGTCATCGCCGGGCTGCTGACCGAGCCCGGGCCGGGACGCGTCAGGTTCGTGCACGCGCTCGTGCGTGACACCGTGTACGCGGACCTGACGCAGCTGCGGCTGACCCGCATGCACGCGCGGGTCGGCGCGGCCATCCGCCGGCTGCGTCCCGACGACGTTCCCGCGCTCGCCCATCACTACCTCCGGGCCGCGTCCGCGAATACCGCTCAGGTCGCGGTCGGCTACGCCATCCAGGCGGCCGAACGGGCGGATCGCCGCTACGCCTACGACGTGGCCGTTTCCCTGCTGGAACAGGCCCTCGACGCCAGTGCCCGAGGATCCGGCACCGCGAGCCAACGGGCCGAACAGCAAGCCGGTCTCCTCGGCCGCCTGCTGCGCGCACAGATCAGGGCGGGCCGGATCGCGGCGGCGCGCGCCACCCGCCAGCGGGCCGCGGACGCCGCGGCGGCCGCGGGGCGCGGTGACCTCGTAACCGCCGCCTTCGCCGCCTGGACCGAACCGACCCCGTGGCAGACGCGGCCCTACGGCGTCGTCGACGAGCAGGCCGTCACCACCCTGGAACGGCAACTGGAACACACTGACCTGGACCAGGCGACGCGGTGCCGGCTGCTGGCCGCCCTCGTCGCCGAACTCGCCGGCGAGGACGACCCGCGACCCGCCCGGGCGGCCGCCGAGGCAGAAGCCATCGCCCGGCGGCTGGGCGACCCGGACCTGCTGGCGCTGGCCCTGACCGCTGGGACCATGGTCGTGAACCACGAGCGGGAACCTGAGCGCCGCGCCGTCCTGGCCGCGGAACTCGGCCAGATCGGGCACGAGCACGGCCTGCCGGAGTACGAGTGGTACGCCGAGTACATCGCCGGGACCGCGGCGGCCGTCCTCGGCCAGCCCGAGGAGCTGCAGCGTCGGCTGAAAACCGGTCAGCGCCTGGCCGACGAGTACCGGATGGCCGAACCGCAGGCCGTCCAGCTCTGCGCGGACGCCATGCTGGCGCACGTCGAAGGCCGTTTCGAAGAGGCCCGTCGCCACTACGCGGAGGCCGCCGTCCAGATGCGGCGCAACGGGTCGCTGCACGCCGACGGCTTTCACGGGCTGGCGCGGCTGACCATCGAGATCAGTGAGGGGCAGGCCGCCGCGGCCGAACCGCTCGCCCGCGCGCTGCATGAGATGACCGGCCCCCTGGCCGCTAACGCCTGGGCGGTGACGCTGGCGGCGGTCGGCCGGACCGACGAGGCCCGCCGCCGCTACTCCGAAGGCGCCGCGACCCCCCTGCGGCCGGATTTCTTCCACTCCGTCTTCGCGACGTTCCGCGCCATGGCGGTCATCGCCGTGGGCGACCGCGCTGCGGCCGAGGCGCTCGTCACCGACCTGACGCCCGTGGCCGGCCTGCTCGCCGGGGCCGCGTCGACGGCGCTGGCCATGCAGCCGGTGGCCCAGACCCTGGGCGAGCTCAGTGCCTTCCTCGGCCGCCCGGAGGCGGCGGCCCGGCACTTCGCCACGGCGGAGCAGGTGGCCCGGCGCTGGAACTCGCCCCATTGGACCGCCCGGGCCGAGGCCGCCACCCGCCAGTGTCCACCGAACGGATGACAACGGGGCAGCGGCCCGGCTGATGCGCCGCCGGACACGACAGCACAGACTTGAGCACATGGACAACGGCGCCGCCGTCACGGTCAGGGACCTGCGCAAGAGCTACGCCGATGTCGCGGCCGTGCGCGGCGTCGACCTCGAGATCAACCGGGGCGAGGTGTTCGCCCTGCTCGGGCCCAACGGCGCGGGCAAGACCACCACGGTGGAGATCCTGGAGGGGTTCCGCCGCCGCGACCACGGCACCGTGGACGTGCTGGGCGAGGATCCCGCCCGGGCGGACCGGGCCTGGCGGGCCAGGATCGGCATCGTCCTGCAGCTGGCCAGCGCCGGACCGGAGCTCACCGTGCTCGAGATCGTCAGGCACTTCGCCGCGTTCTACCCAGCCTCGCGCCGGGCCGAGGAAGCGATCGACCTGGTCGGGCTGACCGGCAAGGCGCGGTCGCGGATCGGCAATCTCTCCGGCGGTCAGACCCGCAGGCTGGACGTCGCGCTGGGCATCGTCGGGCGGCCCGAACTGCTCTTCCTCGACGAGCCGACCACCGGCTTCGACCCGGAGGCCCGCCGCCAGTTCTGGGAGCTGATCAGGACGCTGCGCGGGGACGGCACGACGATCGTGCTGA
>WNGJ01004127.1_pt1 | contig 15080 bp, 13 predicted proteins | sample 5400611 | NCBI WGS metagenome assembly WNGJ01 (sample SAMN13153375, study PRJNA577476) | soil metagenome | isolation source: 40 cm soil or saprolite under Garry oak tree replicate 1 | place: USA:California | collected 2016-06-15
AGATCGCGCGGGAGGCACAGGTCGCCGAGGCGACGGTGTTCAACTATTTCCCCAGCAAGGAGGACCTGTTCTACTCGCGGTTCGAGGCCTTCAGCGCCCGGCTGGCCGATGCCGTGCGCGACCGCGAGCCCGGCGAGCCGGCCCTCGCCGCCTTCCGCCGGGCCCTGCTGGAGGAGGGCGGCCTGCTCGCCCAGGCCGAGGCCGGCGACCAGCAGGCGCTCGCCCGGCTCCGTACGGTCAACCGGGTGCGAGCGGGCAGCCCGGCCCTGCTCGCCCGCGAGCAGCAGGCGATGGCCCGCAGCGCCGATGACCTCGCCGCGCTGCTGGCCGCCGAGACCGGTGCGCCGGCCGATGACATCCGCCCGCAGGTGGCGGCCAACGCGCTGCTCGGCCTGCAGCGGGCGATGATCGACTACGTGCGCCGCCGGGTCAGTTCAGGCGAAAGCCTCGACGGGCTCGCGGCCGATGTCCGCAAGCTCACCGCCGAGGCCTTCGCGCTGCTCGAGCACGGCCTGGCCGACTACGCGGTCAGAGCTCAGAGCTTGATGCCGTAGGTCCGCTCCAGCTCCTCGATCCAGTCGTCCTGGATGGTGATCCCGTAGTCCTCCGCGAGCTGGTAATACTCCGCCGCCGGGCGGTGCGCGGCCAGGATCGGCGCCAGCTTCTCGAAGTACTCCTCAAGACCGGCCGGGCTGAGGATCTCGGCCACGGTGGCCGGCGTGCTGCCAGCGTTCCACATGGCGTGCGGCACGCCGCGCGGCTTGACGAGGTACGCACCCGGCCCCGCCTCGGACACCCGATCTCCGGTCCGTACCCCCACCGTCCCCGCCAGCACCAGCGAGAACTCGTCCTCGCGGGCGTGGCTGTGCGGCTTGACCAGGGTCTTGGGCGGGATCTCCACCTCCAGGACGGCCAGCCGCCCGCCGGAGTCCCCGCTGACCACCTTGTAGCCGAACCGGACGCCGAACAGCATCACTGTCTTGCCCTCGTCGGCCGCCACCACCTTGGGCGGGAACGCCGCGCTCACGACGGACGTCCCGGCGGCGCCTGCAGCGGGCCGATGTGTACGTGCGCGAGCTGCCAGCCCCCGCCCGCCTGCACCGCCACCAGCGTGACCCGGAACCGCCCCGAGTTGTCGTTGCCCTGCCAGCTGGTCTCCTGCGCCAGCACCCCGATGCCCACCGCCGCGGTCCCGAAGTCACGGACCTGCAGGTCCGTGATTGCGAAAGACCGGTTCACCAGGCCGTTGGTGAAGCGGGCCAGCCATTGATCCCGGGTCAGGATGAAGCCGAACGGTCCTACCCCAGCGAACTCGCCGGCCAGGAGCCCATCTAGGCGACCGGCGTCGTTGTCCTGTTCGGCCGCCGCCCACCGCTGCACCAGGTCAAGCACCCCGTCTTGTGCGGTCACTGTGATCTCCCTCCGTTGTAAGCCATTAAATATAGTGCAGCTCCAAATTTAGTGCTACTCCATAAATGCCACGGCGGGCCGGCGCAGGGTGACCAATGCGGGTGTACCGGTCGACTCCCGCCTCGCCGTTAGCCGGTTTTCACCGCATGCCGCGATGAGTCCTCAGGCCGCCCGGAGTCTGACCTCTCAGATGGCCGGCCCAGGAAGGAGACCCGATGATAATCGTCGCCGGGCAGATCTTCGTTGACCCAGCCGGGCGAGAGCGCTACCTCGCCGGCTGCGCCGACGTCGTTGAGCAGGCGCGCCGTGCGCCGGGCTGCCTCGACTTCGCAATCACCGCCGACCTGATCGACCCGGGAAGGATCAACGTCTTCGAACGCTGGGAGACTCGGGAAGCCGTCGAGACCTTCCGCGGCAGCGGCCCAAGCGAAGAGCAGGGCGCGGCGATACTCGCGGCCTCCGTGACCGAGTACGACGTCGCAGGAACCCGCCCGCTCACCTAGGCTTCTGCCGCGCCTAGACCCGGCTGGCCAGCCGCCCGGCCAGCGAGGCGACGGCCTTCTCGTAGGTCAGCCCGGTGGCCTTTTCCACGACCCGCCCAGCCAGGTTGAAGCCCGCCTGGCTGTAGGAGGGCCGGGTGCCCGGCGGCGCGATCAGTTCCAGCCCGGCGAGCGCGGACACGTAGCTGGCCAGCGCGTCGTCCCCCTCACCGAAGTCACCGATGACCCCCCAGTCCAGGCCCGAGGTGTGGTTGAGCAGGTTGAGCACGGTGATCTGCTCCGCGGCCCGCTCGTCCGCCAGCACGAGCTCGGGCACGTAGCGGCGCACCGGCTCGTCGAGCGCGACCTTCCCGTCCGCGACCAGCCGCATCACCGCGGTCGCGGTGACGGTCTTGGTCACCGAGCCGATCAGGAACAGCGTGTCCGGCTCGACCGGCAGCGGGTTCTCCACGCTGGTCACGCCGTGACCCGCGAATATCTCCCGCCCGTCCGCCCACACGCCGACAGCCGCCCCGGTGACACCGGACTCTTCGGCCGTCTCCTTCACGAACCCGGCCAGCGCCTCATCCGACATGACGATCCCCTTTCCCCGACACTGACTTGCACATTGTTCAAGTCCATACGCTAGACACGACTTGAACAATGTGCAAGTCCAATGCCGGATGCCCTATGGTGGGCACATGCCGCGCGACACGCTCACCCGCGGACAGATCGTCAACGCGGCCATCGACCTGCTGGACGCCGAAGGGCTCGAGGGCCTGAACATGCGCGCCCTGGGGCAGCGCCTCGGCTCGGCCGCCACCGCGGTCTACTGGCACGTGGGCAGCAAGGACAACCTCATCGCGCTGGCCGCCGACCAGGTGTGGAGCGAGATCGCGCGGCCCGACCCGGCCGTGGTCGGCTGGCGGGCCGCGGCCGCCGCGATGGCCACCGATCTGTACGCGACGCTCACCCGGCACCCGTGGCTGGCGCAGGCCTTCGGCTCGCAGTTGCTGTACGGCCCGGGCAAGGCCCGCCACGACGACCACGGCCTGGCCATCTACGAGGCGGCCGGCTTCACCGGCGCGCAGGCCGACCAGGCCGCCGTGACGGTGCTGACGTTCGTGCTCGGCCACGCCCTCGGCGCGGCCGCGGAGGCCTCGCTGACCAGGAAGCTCGGCCAGGACGGCGGCGACGGCGCGGCGCTGCTCCGCGACCGCATGGCCGAGGCCCACGAGATCGCGGCCCGGTTCCCGCGGCTGCGCGCCCGCCTGGACACGGCCGCGGCCGGGTACGGCGCGTCGCCCGAGGACAGCTTCGAGTTTGGCCTGCAGGCCATCCTCGATGGCCTGCAGGCCAAACTGGCCAGCCGCCGGTGACACACCTGCCGCCGATGACCCGCCTGCTGCTGGTGCACAGCCCGCTGGTCGGCCCGGCCAGCTGGGACCTGATCGCCCCCGCCCTGGCCGAACCCGCCCGGGAGGTCACCATTCCCGACCTGACGAGCACGGTCGCGGCCGGGCCGCCCTGGTGTTCGCGCCAGGCGGAACTGATCGCGCGGGCCGCCGCGGGCCGGCCCGCAGTGCTGGTCGGCCACAGCGGGGCCGGCCCACTGCTGGCCGCGGCCGGCGCCATGATCCCCCAGGTCCGCGGGTACGTGTTCGTCGACGCCGGGCTGCCGATCCCCGGGCAGACCTGGATGGACACCGCCCCGCCCGAACTGGCCGCCCAGCTCCGCGAGATGGTCGACCCGGACGGCTGGCTGCCGCCCTGGCCGCGCTGGTGGGGCGAGGAGGCCCTGGCCGAGCTCCTCCCGGACCCCGGCACCCGCGTTCGCTTCATCGCGGGCTGCCCGCCGCTGCCGCTGGCCATGTTCGCCGAGACACACCCGCTGGCGCCGCGCTGGCCCGACGCGCCGTGCGCCTACCTGCGGCTGAGCGAGGCGTACGAGGACCAGGCCGCCCGGGCCGCCGGACTCGGCTGGCCGGTCACCCGGCTGGCGAGCCACCATCTGGCCCTGCTCACCGACCCCGCAGTGATAGCGGAGGCCATAAACCACCTCCTCCGCGCCTGCCACTGACCGGAATCGTGACGACGCGCCGGCGTGTCGCGCGTGACGGGTATTCTTCATGCGGCAGAATGCAACAAGGCCCCCTTCATGTATGAGATGAAGGGGGCCTTGTCCGGCCATGGCCCCGGATTAGCCAGTTTCCCGGCCTCACGGCTCCGGGTCAGCCGGTCGCCCGGCCTCACCGTTCCCGATCGGCTGGTTTCCCAGCCTCACCGGTCCAGATCGACCGGTCGCCCGGCCTCGCTGTTCCGGTTCGTCCGGTTGCCCGGACTCCCCGGCGCCACGCGCCGCCCGCTGGTGCCAGGCACCCGCTGCAAATTCCGGTTTCCCGGCCTTTCCAGCGCCCCAGGGGAACCCCTGGGATGGTGCCCGTTTCCTGCGGTGAAAGTATTTCTACGCCCTCTGCCCACGTCGCGCAAGAGCCCACCCGAATTCATTTTGAGTTTTTTTCGTGTCCACATCTTGTCCACAGAATTTCGCCGGTTATCCGCATGTCACAGCGGTTATCCACTGCCTTATACACAACTACTCCACAGGTCACCCGACGTAACTCAAAGAATACTGTCACATGATCGCCCAACGTAATCACTCCGTCTTTTCCCGACGACTCTCCGTCAATCCCGCCCTGCCCGGCGCCCCGCCGCCGACCCTCACCCTGCCGCCCCCTGCCCCTGCCCCGTGCCCGTCACCCTGGCCCTGCACATACAGCATGGATGCCTCGTTCATGCAGCTCTAGCAGCATGGCTGCGGCATCCATACCAAAGGTCCCGATACTAACGATGCCTGCGTGACGAAAGTCCGCTGCCGGAAAATACATTTGCCCGGTTTCGGCCCGTCGGCTTACTATGGATGCATGACCACTCGCCAGGCGCCGAAGCGACCCGGATCCATGAATCCGGCGCCGCGGCTTTCGGCTGCCCTGACCGGCGGAGTGGTTGCCGGGTAAGCGCGAACAGGCACTTGCCCCGCAGCCGCCCCAGGGAAAGTCCCTCCGGGGCGGTTTTCATTTACTTCGAGACGAATTGACCATCCCGGAAAGCCTCTCGTACAGGCTGGATAATTGACACGTCCATAGCGTGAGCACCATGAAAGCGGCAGGCCGGGGCAAATTATGCCGAGGCCTGCCGTGGGGGTGACAGCTAAGGTAGCGGGCGCGCCCTGCAAGCGTTGCCGTAGCCGGTTCGATTCCGGCCATCTCCACTGTGCCGTCTCCATTCAGCCATCGGGATGTGGTGTAAGGGTCAGCGCTCCGGTTCCGGGAACCGGCGGATGGGGTTCGAGTCCCTGCTTCCCGACTAACGGATGCCCGAGATGAGGCGCCGGTGCATGCGCCGCTAGCTCAACGGTCAGAGCAACAGCCTCTTAAGCTGCGGGTTCGGGGTTCAAATCCCTGGCGGCGCACGATGCGGGAGTGACGGGAACTGGTATACCTCGCGAGCTCAGACCTCGCGGCCTGCGCGTTCGAATCGCGCCTTCCGCACCCAACGCCGGGGCCGGCACCGGATGACGGCCTCACGCGCTCGTACTCCAGCGGCATCCAGGCCACGTTGAGGACGTGGACAGCGCAGGTTCAAGTCCTGCCGAGCGCACCAGCCCGACTCCGCTAACCTCCGGGGAAGGGCATAAGCGGTTGTAGCTCAGCAGGTCAGAGCGTCACCTTGCCAGGGTGAAGGTCGCCGGTTCGAGGCCGGCCAGCCGCTCGTGGACACCGAAGCAGAGCAGCGCCCGACCAAGCAGGTCATCGTCATCCGGCGCGACCTGAGGATGCGGCGCGGCAAGGAGATCGCCCAGGGCGCGCACGCCTCGATGGCGTGGCTGAGGCAGCGGGTCATGCCGCACCTCACGCCGGCCGGCGTCGCGGACCAGGTTAAGTTCTCGGAGGCCGAACGGGCCTGGCTAGAAGGCAGCCTGCGCAAGGTCACCGTCAAGGTGGGTTCGGAAGCCGACCTCCTGGCGGTCTACGACCAGGCGCTCGAAGCCGGTGTGCTGGTCCAGCTCATCACCGATCGCGGCCTCACCGAGTTCGGCGGCACCCCCACCCGAACCTGCCTGGCCGTCGGCCCCGACTACGACGACCGGATCGACCCGGTGACCGGGGACCTCGAGCTGTACTGACCCCGGCCCGCAGCGAGATAGCTCAGCTGGTCAGAGCGGCGGAATCATAATCCGCAGGTCGTGAGTTCGAGTCTCACTCTCGCTACCACCTCGCACGCGCCTGATCCCCGGTAGTTCAAAGGCAGAACGTGCGGCCGTTACCCGGATTGTCTAGGTTCGATTCCTGGCCGGGGAGCCATATCCGCAGGTCCATGCTCCTGTGGTGAAAAGGAGATCATGCCGGATTACGAATCCGGCGGTGGGGGTTCGAGTCCCTCCGGGAGCGCTCCAGGGCCGAACCCCGGCCCGCATGTCCCCGTGGCGCAGCAGGAAAGCGCGGCTCCTTCCGAAGGAGCAGGTCGCCCGTTCGAGTCGGGCCGGGGATACCGTGCTCACGTTATGGACGGGATCCCGGCTAACGACCTGGCCTGCACCCGAGCCACGTCCACGGCCGCCCCGAGCCCGGTGTAGATCTCCGTCGCCCCCGCGGCGGCGGCCCTGGCCTGGTCCCGGTCGCCGACGCGAGCGAACTCGTCCGCAGCGGCTTCCAGTGCCTGGGCACGCGGCAACGGCCGTCCGGCGTCCTGGTAGCGCGCTGCGGCCGCGAGCAGCCCGGAGGCATCATGGTCCAGCAGGCCGCGACAGTAGAGCGCGTTCGCCTGCCGGTGCGGGATCTCCGACACGGCGGCGAGAGTATCGGCCTGGCCGGCGGAGGCGTGCGCCCTGGCCAGGTCACCGGCCTCGACGGCGAGGCGGACTACGTCGGCTAGCAGGTCCTCGACCTCCTCGACGTCATCCGCGCTGTCGCTGAGCACGTCGGTCAGCGCGGCGAGCGCCTCCGGCAGCGCGCCGGCCTGCTCGCGGTCCAGGCTGCGGGCCAGCGCCAGCGGGCCGACATGCCGACGTCCGAGCCGCTCGGCATATGGTGCGGCCGCGGCGACATGACGGCGCGCCGCGAGAACGTCGCCGCGGTGGAAGCCGATCACGGCGGCGATGGCGAGTTCGCAGCAGGCCGCACCGGGTTCCTTCAGGTGATCGGGCACGACCCCGAGCTCGGCCAGCGCTTCGTCCCACCGCCCCGTCTGGAAGAGCAACTGGCCCAGGGCGCCATGCGCCTGACCACGCCGGAGCGTCGCGCCGACCTGGTCCGCGAGGTCTCCCGCCTGCCCGGCCGTGGATAGTGCCTCCTCATAGCGGTCAAGCGTGCCTAGCGTCATGGCCTTGTTGACCTGCACCAGCAGCCGCATGTCGGCCAGGGCCGGGTCGGCCTGGGTCACGGCCAGCGCCCGCTCGAACAACGGCAGCGCGTCGGTCATGCGCCCGGCCACCGAGGTCACCAGCGCCATCAAGAGCAGCGCCCAGCCGATCGCCCAGTTGTCGCCGGCCTCCGACGCCGCCGCGAGCGCTTCGGCGGCGACCCGCCCGGCCTCTTCTGGCGCACCGAAGTTGTTGTACGTTCGCGCGGCGAGCACGAGCAGCCGGGCGCGGTCCCGGGCGGAGATCCCGGGCGATGCCAGCGCCCGGTCCAGCGTCGCGATGGACTCCTCGAACCGGCCCTCATGCATCCGGCACTGTGCCAGCATCCAGTGCATGTCCATGAGCAGATCGGGCTCGCCGGAACGAGCCAGCGTCTGGTCGGCCAGCCGCCCGGCACCGGCTGCATCACCGATCCGGTAGAGGGCGTCGGCCAGCCGGGCGGTGAGCCGGTCGTGCCGGGCACCGGGCGGCGAGCTCGCAACGGCCTGCCGCAGAAGCTCCGCCGCTACCTGGGGCGCCTGGCCGACCAGCAGCCCGGCCGTACCCGTTAGCCAGCTCAGCATCCACTCATCCATCGGCTCAGGTGCCTCGTTAAGATCACCTACCGCCAGCAGCAGTTGCCTGGCCACCCGGTCCGCCGGTGCGCCCGCCTCCGCCAGGGCGCGCCCCGCCTCGCGGTGCCAGGCGGCGCGCACCGGTTCCGGCATCTCCTCGTACAGCGCCGAACGGATCAGCGGATGCCGGAACCGCAGGCGCTTACCCGCTGCGGCCAGCACGCCGGCCGCGCACGCGTTGTCAAGGATCCGAACGAGACCAGAGACGTTGCGGTCCAGGATGATAGCCAGGTCCGTCACGGCAAAGTCAACGCCGATCATGGCCGCGGCCCGCAAGATCTCACGTTCCGGCCCGGCCACGAAGCCGAGCCGGTCCGCGATGGCGGCCGACAGCGAGCCTGGAGCGGAACCGGCCCCGATCGTAGTCACCCCGGTTTCGGTGATCCTCACCCGGGAGCTCCGCGTCAGCGCGCTGACCAGTTCGGTGATGTAGAGCGGGTTGCCCGCCGCGTCACCGGCGAGCCGCAGCAACTCACTGTCGGGCCGGCCGCCGGCTAGGGCGGCTACCAGGTCGGCCGTTGCCGTGCCGGTGAGCCCGGTGAGTAGCAGGCGGGCGCCGTCGGCCACCGCCCGCCGCAGCGCCAGCAGATCATCCCGTCGGGGCACCGGGCGCATCATCCCGATCAGCAACAGCGGCATCTGCCGCACCGACCGCGCCAGTTGCCCCCACAACCTGACGCTGGCCTGGTCGGCCCACTGCAGATCATCGATGACCAGGATGGTCGGCCGCCGGGCGCACTGCTCGGCGATGAGCGCCAGCAACTGCTCGGCCAGTACCGCCAGCCCGTCCGTGCCGTAGTCCGCGGTGACCTCGCCTCGCAGGAGCCGGACGATCGTGTTCCGCCGCGGATTCGCGGACGGTTCGCGAACGTGCAGGCCGTCGAGCAGCGGCTGGAACGGCAGCGCCTGCCCCAGCTCATCGCCGGTGCCCCAGAACACCTGACCGCCGAGACCGGCGACCCCGGCCAGCGCCGCCCGCACCAGGGCGGACTTGCCGATGCCCGGCTCGCCCTCGATCAGCGCCACGCTGCCCCGTCCCGCGGCCACCCCCGTCACCAGCGCGGCCAGCACCGCCAGCTCCCGGTCCCGGCCGAAAAGCACCTGCGGCCCCGGACCGCCCATCACCCCGGAGACCTCGGTGTCCGCGGTCAGCGCGCCGTCGATAGCGCCCGCGCGACGTGCCGGCCCGTTCGGCCGTCGTGGCCGGCCCTGCCGCCTGCCCGCGGACCGCTCCGCCTGCGCCGTGCGCAGCAGCCTGCCCCATTCCCCCGGCGGCAGCGGCCGGTACCGGGTCCCGGATCCGACCCTGGCCTGGAGGTACGCCACCAGCACGGTCAGGTAGCGCTCGTTTTTCCGCCCGGTCGGGACGGCCTTGCGGTTTAACCAGCCGTTGATCGTCGAATCGCTGATCAAGATCGGCGGATGCTGCTCCAGGCCCAGGTGGACGAGCCGCTTGAGGGTCGGCTGGCCGGCCGCTTGGTACAGAGCTCTCAGCTCCGCCCAGAAGCGGTCCGCCGTGCCAGCCACGCTCACGGTCCCTCCCGGCAGGCCCTTCCGGACTGGAAAGTGCCCGGAAATCCCGAATGTCCGTGACTGCCAGCCTACTTCCCGTCCGGCTGAACCAGTCGAGGCACGCAGAACTCGACGGAAGAGCGATAAAGAGACCCGCCCAGACGGGTCCTTGCTCAGCCGGGGAGCTAGAGGAAGGAGCTTTCATGACAACGCACACGCCGGCTCGCAGCACCGGCCCGGTAATGCAGGCGGGGCTCCCGGTCCAGGTCCGGTTGCCGGCCGGCGGCTGGCAGGTCGGTTTCCGGACGCGGCCGGATGGCCGGACGGTGGTCGAGGTGGCCGATCCGGACGGTGCACTGGCCGGCCTGGTCGCCAGCGCCGCGGTCTCGATCCTGTCGATCGACGCGGGCTGGGCCGGCTGGGCCCGCGATCCCGGCGGAGACAGGCGGTGGTGGGCCCTGGCCATCGGGCACGCCCCGCCAGCGGCCGACCAGCCCGCGGTGACCTTCATCCGCATGGCACGCCGTGGCCGGCTGAAGCCGCAAACGGTGGACGGGCTCTGGCTCGTCCAGGACGGGTTGTGGGTCGCCGCCGCCACCGGCCACTACACCCACGTCCGGCTGACCGCGCGGTCCGCCACCCGCGTCCGGCGCCTGCGGCCGTCGAGCCGATGATCCCGATCTGGCTGGTCACGCCGGAGGCCGAGGCCCTGCTGGCTACTCGCGCGCCGCGGGAACGCTCTCCGGCGCGGAAGCGGCCGCGGCCGTTCGACGCGACCGCCGCAGGCCGAACCCCCCGGCCACAGCCAGCAGCACCCCGCCCGCCAGCGTGCCCAGCCACGGCGCCAGCCCCGGCCCCGGCCTCGGAGCCGTCCCGCCGAACCCGGTCGCCGCCCCGCCCTTCGGCGAGTCCGTGCTCCCCGCCGCGTCGGTCAGGCTGTCGATCCTGAGCCCGGAGGTCCCGTCCAGCACCACCAGGGTGTGCACCGAACCAGCCGTCAGCTTCACCGCCATGGCCGCGTGCCCGCCCGCCGCGCTGAACGTGACCGTCGGCGAACCCGGCCGGACGGACTGGTATGACGAGGCCGCGCCGAAGGCGAGCTCCCTGGCCAGCACGTCCGACCCGACGCTGACCGTGACCTGGGGCTGCTTCACCGACGCCTGGATGACCCTGACCAGCGCCTTCGACCCGGCCGCCGCGGCCATCTGGTCGTCCAGCACCTTCAGCCGCCGCGACGAGGCCGAGCCGATGCTGGCCACGGTGTAGTTCGATCCGGCGCTGACCATGAAGCTGGTGGAGACCGTCGGCGGGCTGGAGGCCGAGGCACCGGGCGGGCGCATCGCCAGCGTGTACTGACCGGCGGCAACCGGCATGTACTCGGAGACGCTGCCGTAGCCCTGGTGCATCAGCATCATCGGGTGCGACGGATTGCCGAACGGGTACAGGTACACATCCTCCGGCGCCCCGGGCGACAGGTCGGCGCAGCGCACCCAGCCCTGGCTCGCCGCCGCGGAACCCGAGGCGGAAGCCGCGGAGGCCGTGGCCACGACCGGCCCGCCGAGCAGGGCAGTAACCGCGGTGACCAGGACGAGACGCCTACCGAGCCCCATCGTCAGATTCCCTTCACCCTGAAGCTCACCCGGAAGCGCCGCCCGTCAGCAGCCCCAGCGGGCTCGGCGCGGCGAAGTCGATGCGCAGGGCCGTCTGACCGCCGGGCAGGCGGACGATGGCGGCCTGAGCGGGCTGGTACGGGGAGCGCTGCGCGCGCACCATGGCGAGCGACGTGGCCAGGTCCGCGGCGTCCGGGCCGGTGATGGTGACCTCCCGGAACGGCGCCTGCGCCAACGGCACTCCGGGGGAGGCGGCACCGAACGCGACCACCCGCCAGGGATGCTGCGAGGCCAGCATCGCGAGCATGATCAGCAGGCGGGTGTCCACCTGGCCTGCCTGGAGCTGGGCCGCGGCCGGGCCAGCGACACCGATGCGCTGGCTGTGCAGCAGTTGCGTGCCCGCGGACCGGCGCGCGGCCATGTCGGCCGCCACGCCCCGCTGGTAGGCGGCGGACCCGCCCGGGGAAGCGGTGCGGACCTCGACCAGGCTCGGCCCGGACCCGAAGCTGGCCAGCAGCACCGGCGCGTCCTGCTGCCCGTCGGCCGAAGCGGACGCGACGACCACGTCGGCGCCGGCCGCGCCCGACGTCACCGGCATCAGGCGGCTCGCGGCGACCCCGTGCGCCCGCAGCGCGGCGCGCATGAGCGGATCACAGCCGACCGTCTCGGCGCTGCTCAGCTGGCCGGCCACCCAGGTCGCGGCCTGTGTCCGCACGGTCCCGGCGGCCCCCCGTGCCCACACGGGCGGCGCAGCGTGCGGCCGGGGCGCCGAAGCCGTCCGGGACGGCGTCCCGCCGACCTGGGTCACGCTCACCACAGCCGCGGCCACGGCCACCACGCAGATCGTCAGGACCAGCGCCATCCGCGGATGGCGCAGCCGGGCCACCCGGCGCCCAACCCACAGGCTGACGGTCGTCGCCAGCACCCGTCCCCACGACGGGGCTCCGGGCAGCGTCCTATGGGCGGCCGACCTCACCGCCTCCCGGGTCTGCGAACCGGCCAACTGCATCCCATTCCCGCTCGTCCCCCCTGACCAGCCGCCCGAGACGGCGGCATCGGAGACAGCAGAGCACACACCCAGGGCTTTATCTACCGGAATGCCTGATTGCATCCCTGCCGCTACGGTACGCGGCGGTATCATCCGGCGAGCCGGGCGAAGACCACGACGTTGCTGAGGTAGCTGCCGAGCGAGCGGTCGAAGACGCCGCCGCAGGTGATCAGGCGCAGTTCCGCGTCCGGCACCGGGCCGTACACCGCGGCCGTCGGGAACTCGCCCTTGGCGAACTTCTTGACCCGGGTCATCGTGAAGTCCGCCATCGTCCCGTCGGCGCGCCCCACGTTGATGCGGTCGCCCCGGTGCAGCGTGCGCAGCCAGAAGAAGATCCCCGGCCCGGTGCGGGAGTCAACGTGCCCGGCGATGACGGCGGAGCCGACCGTGCCCGGCCGCGGGCTCCCGGTGTACCAGCCCGCCACCGTGGTTCTCTTCGGCACCTGGAGCGTGCCGTCGGAGTTGACGCCGAGGTGGATCAGCTTGGTCCTGATCCCGAGCAACGGGATGCTCAGCCAGGTCGGCCGGGCCGCGTGCTGGCCCGTCGCCAGCGAGGCCGGCAGCACGGTCCGCCCGGTCGGGGCCGGGATCGGCGTCGGCCGCGCGGGCAGCGGCGTGGCGTGCGCGGGGGACAGGGCGGAGGTGGCCAGCCCGGCGGCGCCGACGCCCGCCGCCAGCAGCCCGGCCCCGAGCGCGGCCACCGCGACCAGCCGCCGCGAGGACCGGCCCGGGGACCGACGCAGCCAGGGCAGGTGCCGTGACGTCCACAGGCCGAAGGTGGTCCCGGCGACCCGCCGCCACGACGGCGGAGCCTCGGCCGTGAGCGCCTCCGGCTCGGCGCGGGCAGGTGCCTCGAGGATGCCCCGCTCGGGCACGGTGACACCCGGGGTTTGCATCGTCTGCCAGGCCGGATCCCACCAGTCCTCGGGCAGGCAGGTGAGCACGGGCATCGGTCCAGTCGGCCCGCTGTACCCCATCCTGCTCCCATCCCCAGCCGGCCATCCCCACCGGCATTTCTGGCATAGCAGAGTACACCCGTTAAGCCTTGATACAGAGGAACGAAATATTACGTCCCATCCATGGCGATCCGTCCGCATCGGTCCCGCCCGTCATGGTCCCGAACGGCCTGGGTTTCCCGCCCCCGCGCCGCCCTCAGCCGTCCCAGCGGTAACGTTCCCGGAACGCTCGGGGCGTAGCGTGCTGGCCATGGAGGACCCACAGGACGGCCTGGCCGTGCCCACGGTCGTGCCGGCCGCGGTGATCGTGGCCCTGACCGCCTTCATCGTGCTGTCTGCGGTGCTGACCGGCACGTTCTCCGCGATTCACCTGTGGTCGGCGGCCGGCCTGATCGTGATCATCGTGGTGACCGCGGCGGTGGGCCTGGTCGTCGTCCGCCATCAGCCGCGCAACCCGATCGGCTGGCTGCTGGCCGGCGAGGCCATATTCATGCTGGCGAACATCGGCGCCGGGAGCTACGCGCAACTCGTCTACGACCAGGGCGTCCACGCCCTGTCGTTCGCCGGGTTGCCGGCGCTCATCCTCAGCCAGCTGTTCAGCGTGTCGCTGACCGGGTTCCCGCCGGTGATCCTGCTCTTCCCGGACGGCAGGCTGCCGTCGCGGCGGTGGCGGCCCGTGCTGGCGGCCTACCTGGCCATCGCCGTCGTCACCGTGCTGGTCGTCGCGATCGCCGTGCTGCAGGTCGCGATCGGCCATCACGTCGTGCTGCAGGCCGACGGCAACCTCGCCTCCCTCGGCCACGGCCGCACCGCCTGGGCGGGCCTGGTCATGGCGGTGTTCCTCCTCTCGGCCGGGGCATTCTGGCTGGCCGCCGTGGTCCGCCAAGCCCTCAGCTGGCGCCGTTTGAAGCGGGCCGGGGAGGCGGGTGAGGAGCGCCGCCAGCAGCTGAAGTGGCTGGCCAGCGGGGCCGCGGTCTGCGGCGTGCTCGGCATCTCGGCGGTCAGCACCAACTCCTCGATCTGGGAGGTGCTGATCCTCGGCTTCGCGGCGCTGCCGCTGAGCATCGGCGTCGGGATCCTGAAGTACCGGCTGTACGAGATCGACCGGATCATCTCCCGCACCCTGGCCTACGCGATCGTGACCGGACTGCTGGTCGGCGTGTACGCCGGGCTCGTCCTGCTCTCGACCCACGTGCTGACAATCCACGGCACGGTGGCGGTGGCCGCCTCGACGCTGGCCGCCGCGGCCTTGTTCAGCCCGCTGCGCCGGCGGGTCCAGCACGTCGTGGACCGGCGCTTCAACCGGGCCCGCTACGACGCCGACCAGACCATCGCCGCCTTCGCTGCCCACCTCAAAGACGCCGTGGACCTCGACTCCGTCCGCACCGACCTAACCGCCGTCGTCCACCGCGCCCTCGAACCCGCCCACGTCTCCCTCTGGCTAACCCCCCGCGACTAAAAGCGCACCGGCAAAGGCACGCTCACCTGGCCGGATGCACGTGTCTTGGCGGTTCGGCCGGTGCCGTGCAAGCGGGCAAGGTAGTCTTCCCTGCCGGTGATCAAGTTGGTGCGGGGTTCACTAAGTGATTAGCGGCCGGTACCGTCGAATCACCCCGGATCGAAGATGGAGCTCCCAAAACATGCGCGTTCTGGTACTTGGCGGAGACGGGTTCTGCGGCTGGCCTACGTCGCTGTACCTGTCGGACAACGGTCATGATGTCACGATCCTCGACAACCTGAGCCGTCGGAAGATCGACATCGAGCTCGAGGTGGAGTCGCTCACCCCGATCCAGCCCATCGGGCAGCGGCTGCGGGCCTGGCAGGAAGTCTCCGGCCGCGAGATCGGGTTCGTGAACCTCGACATCGCCACCGAGTACGACCGGCTGGTGGACGTGCTGCGGGAGAAGCGGCCGGACGCGATTGTGCACTTCGCCGAGCAGCGGGCCGCGCCGTACTCGATGCGCACCACGGCCACCAAGCGGTACACGGTCGACAACAACATCCGCGCCACGCACAACCTGCTCGTCGC
>WNGJ01004132.1_pt1 | contig 15077 bp, 13 predicted proteins | sample 5400611 | NCBI WGS metagenome assembly WNGJ01 (sample SAMN13153375, study PRJNA577476) | soil metagenome | isolation source: 40 cm soil or saprolite under Garry oak tree replicate 1 | place: USA:California | collected 2016-06-15
GGCGAATCAATAACGACGGCGATTAACAAATAACCGCTGGGCGGCGCTCTTCCAGCCCGGCCTGCGGATAACGACCTTGCCATCTCGCAGCTTGGCGAGAAAGTCATAGGCACCATCAAAGGCTTCCATCTCGACGAAGGCACTGCCGATCTCGGCGAGCGTGTGGGCATCGGATCCCGCGCCCGCCGGAACCCCGAGCGTTGCGCGCAGCTCCTCGGCGCGATGGTTGATCTCCGGCTGCGAGCGGCTGTTGAAGACCTCGACGATGTCGATCTGTCCGGCGATCCGCTCGATCGCCGCTTCCCGCAGGTTGCGCCGGCCCGTGTCGTAGGGGTGTTCCAGATAGACCAACGCTCCCTGGTCCTTGATCGCGGCGACCGTATCTTCTGGAGACAGCCGGCTCGGAACCGGCTCCTCGAGGAAGAGTCCGATCAGCTCGCCCTCAGTCGTCAGGATCTCCTGGCCGATGACGGCCGCCTCGCCCGCCTCGAGGAGCGATCGGGCGCCATCGATGCCTTCGTGGTCCGTGACGAAGATGGGGGAGAGTCCCATTTGGCGACAGCGGCGGGCCAACTCGAGCGGCGGCACCCGGCAATCAAAGGACGCCGAACTATGAAGATGCAGGTCGACCCGGACCCCACTTCCCCTTGCGCCCCCCACCACGTTCGGTACTATAGGCGGGGAGAGGGCTCCGGGAAGGGCTCGAGGAAGGTACGAACCAGTGAGGGGTGGCTTTTGACTGGTAAAGAACGCCTAAGTTCACGCAATAAATCAGTCTCATGGAACTGATCGGATACTGGCGCGTCGTTCGACGGTGGGCTTGGCTCATCATTCTTTGCCCCCTCGTAGCGGCGCTGGCCGGCGGGCTGATTAGCCTGCAGCTTCCAAAAATCTATGAGGCAAAGGTCGTGCTCTGGGTTCGTCAAGCACAGAACATTCCGCAGACAACTGGCGTCGCCCCGGTTACGAGCGACCAGGTGCTTCGGACCTATGCCCAGCTGATGACGGTTCACCCGATTCTGGCAAAGGTCATCTCAGATGAGGGCTTGTCCACCGATCCGGTGGCCTTATCCAAGCAGGTTAAGGTGGCGCCTAATCCCACCACACTCAACCTGGATATTTCTGTTCGAGACACCGACCCGAGCCGTGCGCAGCGAATCGCCAATACGCTCGTCAAGGACTTCATAGCCTACATCGATACTCTTCAACCCCTCGGCTCCACGGCGGCACCTGCCGCGTCTCCGCAGGCGGCAACCGGGACTTCTCCCCAACCGACAACCGCGACTTCGCGACAGACAGGCTTGGAGGTAGCCCAGCCGGCAGAACTGCCAACGGAGCCAGTATCCCCGCGGCCGGTGTTGAACATGGCCGTGGGACTTCTGGCTGGCCTGCTGGTTGGTCTGGGCCTGGCCTTTCTTTTCGACTACCTAGATCAATCCGTTCGTAGCGATGAGATCCTGCGCGAGCGCGTCGGCCTGACGCCACTCGGCCACATTTCTTTCGTCCCGGCAAAGGCTGAGCGACGTGGCGAGCTCCTCACCCTCGGTGGTGACTCGCCCGTCGTTGAGGCCTACAAGGCGTTACGAACCAATCTTCTCTTTTCCAGTGTGGACAAAGCGGTGAAAACCATAGTTATCACATCCGCCGGTCCTAACGAGGGTAAGTCGCGAACGGCCGCCAACCTCGCCATCGTGTTGGCGCAGGCAGGCCACCCCACGCTTCTTGTCGATGCTGACTTCCGTAGGCCGTCGCAGCATCGGATTTTTGGCAGGGTTCGCAACATGGGCCTCTCGAACCTGATCGTCCAAGACATGCCGGAGTCCGCCCTGTTTGTGCCGGACGACCAGGTAAAGGACCTGGTCATCCTTGCGTCAGGACCCACGCCGCCAAATCCATCGGAGCTGCTCGGCTCTGCGCAGATGAATGGGCTCCTTGCAAGATTTAGTAAACATTTTGACTACGTCGTAATCGATACGCCGCCAGTCAACGCTGTCACCGATGCCTCCGTGCTTGCTGCCAACACGGATGCAGCCATCATGGTGGTTGACACCACCAAAGCAACCTACACGGCAGTACAGCACGCAAAGCAGGCGCTCGATCGTGTCGGCGCAAAGGTTCTGGGCTCCGTCATGAACAAGATGAAAGCATCTGGAGGCAGGTATTACTACTCTGAGTACGGATACGGGTACGGCTCCAGCGCCCCAAACGGAAGGGTTCATCCGGAGGCGCCACCGGTTGACGTCAGGACAGAAGCCTCAAGCGGCGCTGAAAAAAGGGATTAGGACGGTCGGGTGATTAAGAGAGGTATCGACTTTGTTGTCGCAACCGTAGCGCTCATTGTGCTTGCTCCGGCCTTCTTAGTCATTGCGTTGTTGATCAAGCGTGATTCGGCGGGCCCAATCTTTTCGCGCGGCGAGCGAGTCGGGCGAAACGGTATCCGGTTTCACATCTACAAGTTCCGAACCAGCGTGGCCGATTCCAATCGTGGCGCTTTCGGAATTACTGCGGAGGATGATCCGAGGATTACCCGGTTCGGCCGACGCCTTCGTCGATCCAAGCTCGACGAGTTGCCGCAGCTCCTAAACGTTGTTCGAGGCGAGATGAGCATTGTTGGGCCGCGGCCGGAAGTTCCCGAGGTAGTTGAGCAATATTCATCGCTATTCCAGCGGTTGCTTGCACTCCGGCCGGGAATCACCAGTCCAGGTTCCCTTTCCTACAGAAACGAAGAGAGCTGGACTGGTCCGAACGTGTCACGTTACGGTGAGGCGATCCTCCCGGACAGGCTGGCCTTGGATGTCCGGTACTTGTTCCGACACAACATTTGGACGGATCTTCGGATCATTGCTCAGACTGTTGGTGTTGTCTTTGGTTTGGATTCCTTTGCGTTTCGAATGCTCGCCCGATCCGTCAGGCGGATCCTTCCCTGGGTCCTACTCGATGCTCCCGTCATCGTCGTCGCGTTTTACGCCGCTCTGTTCCTGCGCCTGTTGGATTTCCCGGGATCTCAGGTGGTTGGCTACCTATCCACCCTCACTAAGTCGATCCTCCCCATACTCGCTCTGTACCTGTTTACCTATTCTCTATGGGGCGTGCACCGTCGAATTTGGCGCTTCGCGACCGCTGCCGACGTCCGGCCTATCTTCGCGGGGACCTTAACGGCAACCGCCATCGCTTTGGTAGCTGACCTATTCAGCGGTAGCTCTGGAAATCGGCTGCTTCCCCTGGGGGTGATTCTACTCGGCGGATTCTTTTCGGCGTGCGGCATGGTTTTTGTTCGGTATCGGTCCCGTCTTCTTCGAGGTTTGTCGTCGGGGAATCGAGCTGAAGGTGACGGCACCCGGGCAATTATCTTCGGTGCTGGCGATGCCGGCCAGCATCTAGCGTTGCGGCTCTTGACCAACCAGGCGGCAGACGAATACAACCTCATCGGCTTCGCCGACGACGACCCCCGTAAGCTGGGCCAGCGGATCCACGGCATGCCCGTTCTCGGAGGACGACATGAACTCGGCCAGATGGTTCAGCAACACCGGATCGACTTGATCATCATCGCGATCCATAACGTTCGCGGCGAGGATATGCGTCAAATACTAACTGCTGCTCAAACAACCCCCGCCCAGATCCGGATCATTCCAAATTTATTTGAAGTCGTCCGAAGCTCCAATGCCGCGCCATTACTCCGCGAGGTCCGGGTCGAGGATTTGCTTGGCCGGCAAGCCATCCAGTTGCAACACGATGCCTGTGAACGGGTGCTCGGGGGGAAGGTGGTGCTCATTACAGGCGGCTGCGGTTCGGTTGGCAGCGAGCTCTGCCGTCAGGTAGCGATCTTCGAGCCAAAGCAGCTAGTTGTCCTCGATAACAACGAAACCGGGCTTTACGATCTTGACGTAGCCCTCCGAGCCACATTTCGCCGCCTGACAGTGAGGATCATCGTCGCCGATGTTGCCGATCGAGAGCGGATGGACGCAATATTCGGCAGCGTCAAACCCGACATCATATTTCACGCCGCCGCGTACAAGCACGTCCCGCTCATGGAGCAGTTTCCCCAGGAGGCGATCAAGGTCAACGTGGTGGGCACGGCTGTCGCTCTAGAAATGGCGCGGCGTCATGAAGCAAAGTATTTCGTGCTCGTATCGACCGATAAGGCGGTTGAGCCCCATTCGGTGATGGGTGCGACAAAGCGTATCGCTGAGATGCTCGTTGGGGGGCGGGCGACTAATGGAGCTATCTCCAACGGAGCGATTAGATGTACGGCGGTACGGTTCGGAAATGTGCTTGGCAGTCGCGGCAGCGTCGTCCCGACTTTCGCTAGGCAGATCGAGCTTGGTGGGCCGGTCACCGTCACGCACCCTGATATGACGCGCTACTTTATGGACGTTTCCGAGGCTGCCGGCCTCATCATTCAGGCCGCCAGCTTTACGCAAGGCGGTGACATTTTCATGCTCGAGATGGGTGAACGAATCCGCGTCGACGACTTAGCCCGGAAGATGATTCGCATGCGCGGCCTGCGCCCCGAGATTGATATTCCTATCGTCTATACCGGAGTGCGGCCCGGAGAGAAACTACATGAGGAACTCGTCTTTCCTGAAGAAGGTCGAGAGGCGACTGCCCATCCACATGTGCATCGGGTCAGGAGCACCATGCCCGCGAACCAAAACGATCACTTCCGTGACAGCCTCGAGCACCTCCTGGACCGAGCCAAGGGCGGTGCACCGGAGGGTCTGGTCACCGAGTTGATGCAGGTGGCACGTTGCAGCAATGCCGATGGGAGCCTTCAAGAGACCGCGGCCCTACAGGGCGCCGCTCTCTCCGCCGACTAGGTCCGGTTTTGTTGGGTTGCATGGATCTCATCACAATCGCCTGGACACAGGCATCATCTTCATTGCTTTACGTGACGGGGTGAGCGAGGCTACGCTGGATAGCGGTCTTTCGAGTCTTGATAACAGTGGGCTGCACGCTCGAATCGCGAGAAATGTCGTTTGGAGCGCGATCGGAGAGATAAGTGTCCGAACGCTGTCTTTCGCTACTCTTCTTTACCTTGCGCGGGCCCTGGGGCCAACTCAATTCGGTTCTTTCGCGCTCGCCCAAGCGGCGGTCATCTACGTATGGGTGCTAGGTGAGTTCTTCGGCAGTGCGTCACACGCGGCACGTGAGATTTCCGCTGAACGCTCGCGAGCCCCAGCGCTGATACTCGAATTCCTGTCAACTCGACTCGTCGCCGGCGTGGTGCTCGCGTCCGCATGGGCGATTGTCGTCCTTTTGTTCCAGGGTCGCAGTGAGCATACAGCTGCGATGCTGAGCGGAAGTGCCTATTTGTTGTTCTTTCCTCTCTACGCAGACTGGTTACTGCGCGGCTTGGAGGATTTTAGACTCGTGACCTTTGTTGGATTGTTTGTATCGGGTTCATTCTTGGTTGCGATTCTTATTCTGACAAGACTGGGTGAACCGGTCTGGATGCTCGTTATTGCCTGGGCAATGTCATTCTTGTTTGGTGGGATCCTAATCCTGATCCTTAAGCGGAAGATTCTATTCGGGGCCTTTAGATGGGGGATTCCGTTGGCTGGATGGCGACACGCGCGGGGCTCGGCAACGTTCGCGCTTGCTGGGGTTGCCACACTGGGAATCACACAGATTCCTCAGCTGGCCCTTGGGTTATCCGTCGCGGGCTCGCAGGAAGTCGGATATCTCGCGAGTTCCCTTCGCCTTGTTGCTCTGGTGATCACGGCCGGTCAAGTGCTCTGTTGGGGAATGTACCCAATCCTCTCGTCCCTCCAAAGAGATGGCCGGCAGCTCGCTGCCGTGGAACACATCCTTCAGAGGATTAGCGTGGGGCTAGGCGTAGGGGTAGCGACGATAGGTTTCTGGGCCGCTCCTTCACTGGTGTCAGTCCTGTTCGGCAAAGCCTACGCTCCGAGTGTTCCGGTCTTGCGACTTCTCATATTGGCGCTGCCGATATGGCTGGGCCTTCAGGCATTGGAATGGATGCTGCTGGCTCGCCATTTGGAAGCACGCCGCCTGCTGAGTTTCGCTGCAGCGATTGTTTTTCTCGTTCTAGGTCTCTTGTGGGCCATTCCGCGCGGTACCGCCGTAGCCGTGGCCTCTGCAGTCGTTCTATCTCTGGCCGTCGCCGCTGCCGGGCTGCTCGTCTCATATGTTCAAGAGGCCTCCTGGAGGTCGCTTGATCCGAGGCTGTTGAGGACTGCGATAGCGGGCACGCTGACCTCTGCGGCATTGATCTGGTTTCAGCCCACGCTGCTGATCGCGCTCGGAGGTGGAGTTCTGTATGCCGCGGCATTGTATTTGACCGGCGCATTTGACCGCGAGGATGTGCAGACAGTCGGGCGACTACTACTTAATAGGCTCCCCACATGAGCATTCCAACGCCCACCCTATGTAAACACCATCGCAAGCCCCGTAACCAATGCTGGCCGCTCGAGGGCTCGGTTTGTATGCCGACCACTAGGTCGCTACTGGACGCAGTCTGAGGCCAACGTGCATTCCTTATCACTCGTTGTTCCAAGGTTACGGGCTTTCCGACGGAGGCTCTTTCTTGGATTCCGCAGAGATGATTTAGTCCTTGACATAGGCAGTGGCCATAAGCCCCATCCGCGGGCAGACATTCTATGCGAGCGATATCTGCTGGACAACAGCCAACGTGCGGGTGACGTGGTGCGAGACCGTCCGTTGGTGATCGCAGACGCTACCGCTCTGCCTTTTCGGACGAAAGCGTTCGGTTATGTCGTCTGCCAGCACGTCATTGAGCATATTCCCGACGTAGCAGCGGCCCTTAAGGAGATCTCGAGAGTCGGAAAGCGAGGATACATAGAGACCCCCTCACCTCTATGGGAGCAGTTAATGGGGCGAGATTATCATCTTTGGTTCGTCGCGAGCGACGCTGGCAAACTAATTCTCCGCCGCAAGCTTAACGACGTGCTTGACCTAAGCACCGTGAAAGCCTTTGTCGGATTGGCTGAAAACAGCCCTGCTTGGAACAAAGTCGTGCTAGAGAATTTCGACTTGTTCTACACAACACTCAACTGGGAGAACCGGATTCCTTACGAAATAGCCGGGCCGACGGCAGTACCTACGGAGTCGGAACACATCCGCGGAGAAGGGGCGTGGCCGGCGCGATCCCGGCCGCTGCCCGTGTGGGAAGAACAGCTTAAAAGGGCTGCTTTTTCGCTGTTGAGACGAGTCCTCTCGAACCGGCGTCGGAATAATCTATGGGAGCTCTTAGGATGTCCCGCGTGCAAGGGTCAGGTCGACCGAATTAGTCAGACAGAGCTAGTTTGTCGGCATTGCGATCTGGTTTACCCCATCCACAATGACACGCCAATCATGCTCATCGGCGAAGCAACCACGTACCTCAACAGGGAGCAAGCGCCCGTGCTGTGGGACCAGGATTGAAGATCCTTTTCGCTGGGCCCCTTGCTCCTTGGAACTCAACTGATGCGCGACGTCGTGCATTGGTTGAATTAGGCCACAGCGTCACAGCGGTCGACCTATCGCGCCACCGGCCCCCAGGACCAGGTTTGGCGAAAAAGGTGGTCCGTCATCTCCACGTCGGCCCGGGCATTGCAGCCTACAATCGCGAGGTAATCCAGCAGAGCTACGCACTGCGGCCTGATGTGGTTTGGTTGGATCAGCCCCTCCAAGTATGGCCGCAAACGCTCCGCGCCATACGCTCTTCATCGGGGTTGATCCTCGGCCACAACAGCGAATTTATCGGGTTTCGCAAGTACTGGTTTCGTCATTACCTCAGGGCCCTTGGTCTTTTCGACGTCCATGTTGTAACAAACGAACTTACCGCTAGCTTGCTGCAGCGGAGAGGAGCAAAAAAGATAGTTCGATCCGGGTTTGGTTATGACCCGCCTCTACACCGACCTTTGGTGTTGACTGAGGATGAGGGAAAGAAATACCACGCCGACGCCCTATTCGTGGGCCACTGGGAGCCCACCACTGAGGCATGGATCGTCGAGCTAAGGCGGGTTGGCATCGACGCCAGAGTCTACGGACCCAACTGGCATCGGGCGACCGGACTCACCGATCGGCGACGTATAAGTACCATCTACGGGGAGGACTATGTGAAGGCGCTTTGTGGTGCCAAGATATGCCTTGGTTTCCTCTCAAAATGGAATCACAACCAAGCATCGCTTCGGACTTTTGAGATACCGGCAGCAGGCGGTTTCCTACTGGCTGAGAGGACCGAATTGCATCGTTCGTATTACGAGGAGGGACATGAGGCTGAATTCTTCTCCTCCTCGGAAGAACTAGTGAGAAAAAGTCAGCATTACTTAGCTAACGATGGGGCGCGCAGTGCCATCGCGAGGGCTGGCCACAAGCGCTCCCTCAGCTCTCCCTATACCCAGAAGGACAACGTTCAGCGGATACTGGACGGCTTGTCGACCTGATCGTGAGCGATCGCCGTGACGTGTGGAGCATCAGCCGTGAGAGATGCCGCCGTGGATACGCCGGCCTGAGCTTATGACGTGGATGGGCTCGAACTAGTGATGTGTCGGGAAACGCCATGACATATTTCCTGCTTGCCGCTCTTACCCTGATAACGCTCGTCCCCGGCTGGGTCTGGCTGCGTCATCGTCGTCGTGACCTATTCGAGCCCATTTATGCGGCAACGGCATTCTTTCAGCTGATTTTCATCCTTAGAGCGATTTATGATTTGACGCTTGGCGGTACATATCTAGGACTCCCGCCGTGGGACGAGGGGACTCTTGGCGCTTTCAATTTAGCGATCCTTTACTTGATTCTCAGCTTCGGCGCATTTCTGCTTGGCTACTATCTGCCGATCGGAGGCGCGGCGATCCGTTCGTTGAAGCCCCTGCCTGCGCTCTGGGACACCAGAAAATTTTGGTTCAGTGTGCCTTTGGCGGTTATGGTCGGAGGGATATCCTACGGCCTGCTAATCCTGTACTTGGGCGGACCCGCGCAATACCTGGGAAATAAGGCAACCATCGTCACCGTCGATGGCCAAGGGTATCTAGCTCTGGGTGTCTCAGTAATTCCAATAATCTTCGGCGTTGCGGTTACAAGGCTCGTTAGCACGGGCCTAGGTAGGGTCGTAACGCTCGGCTTGCTACTCCCGCTGATCCTGTTTATCGGGCTTTCGTCCGATTCTAAGCAGCAGTTCCTAGTGCCAGTGCTCATCATCATCATAGCTGTGCACTACCTGAGAAGGCGGATCCGTTTCACATTAATCCTCCCCTTTGTTCTGTTCGTGATCCTTGCTTTCCCAGTGTTTAACGCATATCGAGGAGTTCGAGAACTCTCTGACGTTCCCAGCACCGTGACTCAAGTCAATATTACGGACTTCGAATTCTTAACGAGGAGCGTAATGGGTCGGTTCTATGGTATCGACGCGCTGACTTATGCGGTCCGTGATACTCCAGGGGTCATGGACTTCCAATACGGTGCGACATTAGAACCCTTGATTGTCGCGCCAGTTCCGCGTCAGGTCTGGAGTGATAAGCCCACCGTAAGCTTCGCAAGGACGTTCGCGAATACGTACTTCGGAAAGTTCTTTTTTGGATCCGGCATTTTTGCCGCCCCTTCGATCTTAGGTGAGGGGTACATTAACTTCGCGTTGCCCGGAATGTTGCTGGTGGGACTTTTGAGCGGCCTAATCCTGAGATCAGCCTATGGCTACTTCATCGTTCGCGGAGGAGGCGCCCCGGCCGTCTTCGCGTACAGCATCATTTTTGTTCATCTGTTCAAGTTCTGGGAGGCCGATCTTGCAGGACTGATCGTTGCAGCGACCACATCTCTTCTGCTGGCACTAATTGCGATAGCGCTGATCGGGAGTAGGGTAGCCTCGCCTGAAAAAGTAGCGGCGCCGTTGAACCGTCGAGCCTCTTTAGGAGCTGGCTAGCACTCTGCCGACGCCGGAATCGCTTGCGCAAAGTCGTGATGGGGCGGCCCGAAACATCTTATTCGTCCATAACCGACTAACACCCTTCGTCAGCTTAGATCTAAGTCTCTTGCGCGAACGGTGGACTGTCCGAGAATGGTGCCAACGTGATAGGTATGTAAACTTGGCGGCGCTGCAGAGGGCAGTCCGTCGCTGCGATCTGGTCTTCGGCTGGTTTGCGTCCTGGCACACATTTTGGCCATTCTTGTTCGCTCGAGCGGTGCGGAAGCCTGGACTGCTAGTCATTGGTGGCTACGACGTCGCTAACATGCCTGAAATTCGCTATGGTCACCAGCGAGCGGGTCTGACAAGGGTGCTGACCAGACTAACGATTCGGTGTGCCACAGGCGTCACGACATTTTCGGCTTTCAGCCTCAGCGAAATTGAGAAGAACGTTGGGATGCCTGGCCGACTGGTAAGCGTTATCCCTCTGGCGGTCTCGGACTCCTTCGGCAAAGTTAGCGCTGCGCCGAGGCAACGCATCGCACTGACAATAGGCAATGTTGACACTCCCAATCTGAAGCGAAAGGGTCACGCTGCATTTGTAGAAGCCGCCAGCCAGCTGCCGGACGTAAAGTTCGTTCTGGTTGGGGAGTGGAGAGACAATGCGATCCAGAATCTTCGGGCACGCGCTAAGCCCAACGTTTCATTTACCGGCTCCCTGCCCCGAGCTGAACTGGAAAACTACTGTCGGTCAGCGGCGGTGTACGTGCAGCCATCCAGCCACGAGGGTTTCGGATTGGCAGTGGCTGAAGCGATGCTGGCTGGTTGCGTTCCAATTGTTACCAGGGCGGGATCGCTACCGGAAGTTGTTGGTGATTGCGGAATTTATCTTCCATCTCAGGAACCCATTTCTATAGCGGAGGGAATCGAGGAAGGGCTGTCTTTGGATGGTCGGTCGCGCGAGAAAGCACGGCAGCGGATCCTCAGATTCTTTCCGGTGCGACAGCGGAGGGAAGCCTTGCAGGCATTGACAGAACGCTTAATGGTACGCGCGGCGGCCGTTTAGATAGCAGGTAATCTTCGGTAACTATCCCATGACTGTAGAAGCGGGGGGCAGACTTCCCAGCGGAGGGGCTACCCCTCCAGGGAGGGGTAGCCGGATGGACAAGTGGGTCGGCCGCATCATCAAGGGGTTTCTGGCCGTGACGGCGATACTTTTCTGGATCGAATCCGCCACCGGCACGCCGGGATGGCTCGTAGTCGAGTTCCACGATCTCGGCAAGGCACCGACGGACACCATCTTGCGGATCGCGCTGGCGATTCTCGGGTTCGTTCTGCTGCTGATCGTCATCGGTCCTTGGCGCCTCAGGGAATGGCTAGTCAGATCGCCTTCTTTGCCGCCCGCGAGCTCCTTACCAGAACCGCCAGAACCACCAGCGCCGCCAGCGGCTAGCCTTGAACCCGAACCGCCTGTAGCAGAGCAAGAATTACCCCCGCCGGCACCGTCACGGCGCGTCGCCATTTTGAACTACGGCAAGCGGACCACAATGCTCGGCAACATCATTGGCGGCGATTGGGATGCTGGCATTGAGGATCACGGAGAGGACTCAATTCAAGCGATGAATATTTTCCCGGACCCGGCCGGCGGGTCAGGCGATAGCGATAAGGGCAAGCGGAAGCGCAATCAAAGCAAGCGCGCCCGCAAACGGAATCGGAAAAAGAAGAATTGAGCGGCTTGAAAGATATCGACCGGCCTTGCGGCGAAATCGACAGGCTGAGGGAAGTTAACCGAGCGCTCCGCGAGGCCCTACAAGAACAATGGGAAGAAGCTCACTTCGACCACTGCGGTGGGCTCCATGGCCCCGCCAAGAGGTGCATGTGGCCGAGACCGGCGGCGCTCCGATGATCGTACGTTCTGTTGGATGGTTCCCGAATCACGAGTCACGGCCGATTGTGTCCGTTGTAATGCCATGTCGCAACGAAGAAGCCTTAATTGCCTCATCTTTGGATTCTGTCGAGGCGAACGATTTCCCGATGGACCAAGTCGAGATCCTCGTCGTTGATGACGGAAGCAACGACCATACGCGCGAGATCCTATCGAACATCGCCAGGCGATACTCCAACATACGTCTGATTAGTAATCCTTCGCGGGGGACTGCGTCTGCCCTAAACGTGGGCGTGCTTGCTAGCCAAGGCTCGGTCGTAATCCGGATGGATGCGCACAGCACCTATCCTTCTAATTACATTGCTCTGCTGGTTGGTGCTCTCACTCAATACGGTGCTGACAACGTCGGAGGAGTTTGGGAGATTCGCCCGCGGACAGCGACGCCAATCGGGCGCGCAATTGCTTTATCTCTCGGCCATCGATTTGGTGTGGGGAACTCAACTTATCGAATTGGCGCCGCGTCGCCTACCGAAGTTGATACTGTGCCATTTGGCTGTTGGCCGCGGGAGGTCTTCGACCGAATAGGACTGTTTGACGAACGGCTGACGCGAAACCAGGACCTAGACTTCAACCACAGGCTTCGCAAAGCAGGGGGCAGGATCGTTCTCCTGCCGAGTCTATCCATAACGTACTATTGCCGATCAGGTTTTTGGGAGACCTGGCAGCACAATGCTGCTAATGGGTACTGGGTAACTTACGGGTGGCTCCTCACAGGTTCGAAGTTTTCATGGCGTCACATGATTCCTGGGCTATCCGTGTGTTTCTTGGTCGCCGGGCTTATTGCAGCCCTAGCTCTTAGCATTTGGCCGCTCTTGGTCGCTGTTTTCATTTACATCACTCTCCTAGGATTTGCGACTTTGCAAATTGGTCAAAGGAGCGGTGATTGGGAAGCGGCCATTCGTCTTCCAGTCGTTTTCTCCGCATTACACGTAAGTTACGGCGTTGGGTCGCTGAACGGTTTGCTGCACGGGGTCTGGCTCAGGATGAAACGGATCATCGCTTCCGTACGACGTGGCCCCCTCCGCCGCTGATGGCTCCGTGAAGGATTGTTAGGAGGTTGAAATTTCCGAAGCCAGCTTACCCACCCGATGGATGGCTTGCCTGGGGAAAAAGAAAGCCAAGACCGTAAGCGCAATGATCTGAAGATCAAGTCCGAGCGACACGTTGGCCGTATAAAGTTGGTTCAAAGCTATTTTCCGAGGAAGGATGCTAGACGCATAGGCGTCGAGGGGATTTTCGCACCCAGATAAGACCAGCTCCTCATTGATGAAGGCTATCGACGCAAGGCTTGTGATTCCAGGCTGCGCTTTCAAGATGGGAACAAACTGATCCCGTTGGCGCTGCACCCACTCTGAGACCTCAGGTCGAGGTCCTACTAAGCTCATTTCCCCGCGCAAGACATTCCAGACTTGTGGTAGTTCATCCAGCTTCCAGCGTCGGAGCAATTGACCCGTCGCGCCAATTCGCCGATCACCCCGGACAGTAAGAGCGAAAATATCTTGGGGGGTATCGGGCGGCAAGGTTCGCATAGTACGGAGTTTCCAGATGAGAAATGGCTTCAGATTCTTGCCCATCCGCTCTTGGGCGAACAACCCAGTTCCACCTGAACTAAGCCATGCGGCTAGCCAAGCAAGAGCTAACAGCGGAACAATGATCGGCAGTAAAGCGATCGTTAGGCTAAGGTCGAGAAGGCGTTTTCCAATCCTCTGGTACAACTTCGTGCTTGCCTTAGAAACATCCGGCTTGCCGCGTTCGTCTTGTTACCCTTGGGGCAGGCGCGCAGCCTCCAACTACTTCAGTCGTTTCAGCGACTAAGGATATCGAATGAGCAAGTCGGCCCAAACAGCATCACCGATTCCTGACGGGCCAGCGGCTAGGTCCGGCTACGAAGGACCTTACAAGATTCGGCTGGCCGGCTATCGCATAGGAGAAGAAGAGCTTGAGGCGGTGCGCGAGGTATTTGCGTCGGGAATCCTTACAAACGGTCCTCGAACGAGCCGGTTTGAGGAGGTGTTTGCCCGGAGACATCAAGTGGATTTTGCCGTCGCCTTCGCCAATGGAACCGTCGCGCTTACCGCCATTTACTTGGCGCTTGGCATTGGTCAAGGCGATGAGGTAATCGTTCCATCTATGACTTTCATCTCATCAGCGACGTCAGTTCTCCACGCGGCTGCTACTCCAGTCTTTGCAGACGTCGATCCAGACACCTTCAACCTTGATCCGGTTGATGTCGCTCGACGGATCACCAGAAGGACTAGGGCGATACTTGCCGTTCATTATGGAGGTCAACCCGCAGACATGGACGAACTGCAGGCCTTGGCAGACGATGCGGGCCTGTTGCTTTTGGAGGATGCCGCTGAAGCACACGGTGCCATCTACAGGGGTAGGTCTGTTGGCGGTTTAGGCAAGGCCGCGATGTTTAGCTTTACACCAACCAAAAACATCACGACCGGCGAGGGTGGAATAGTGACGACTCACGATGGAGACCTGGCGGCTGCGCTGAAGCTTCTCCGAAATCACGGCCAAACGTCGTTATATCAACACAATTCGTTAGGGTTCAATTGGCGTATGACGGAGTTGCAGGCGGCCATTGGTGAAGTCCAAGTGGGAAGGTTGGACACCATTCTGGCCGTCAAACAATCCAACGCGGCACGGATGGCCGATCGGTTGAGATCGGTTTCCCGGGTCCGGCCCCCAACAACACTATCGGACCGACGACACGTTCACATGCTTTACACGCTTCTGCTGGACAAAGACAGAGATAGCGTCATGGCTGCAATGGCCTCGGCCGGGATTGAGACCAGAATTTATTTTCCACCGGCCCATCGCCAGCCGATCTTTGCCACGATGAACGCGAATTTGCCCGTGACCGAGGAGGTCAGTAAACGAATGCTTTCCATACCCTTTCACTCGTTGCTAACGCCAAATGATATGGAGGAGATCGCGTCGGCCTTAGAAGCTGCCGTTACAAGCGGCCCAGAGGGACTGCAACCTGGGCCTGGTGACACAGAAGGACCTCGCTTCCGTCGGCCTTAGACCGCCAGCGCATTTACTACGTTTGGCTCATAAGAAGGGTAGTCATCAACGGTTACGGTCGTGCGCTCGCCGCTCAGCTATCCCAGGAATATGCTTGAGAGGACGGCATTGTAGCCAGCGGTGTGGTCGACGGTGATGGTCACCGAGCCGCCGCTGGCCACACTGATAGGGAGGTTGATCCAGGCTCCCTGGTCGAAGGCGGTGGTGATGGTGGCGGTTTTGGGCCCAGCGGCG
>WNGJ01004134.1_pt1 | contig 15076 bp, 14 predicted proteins | sample 5400611 | NCBI WGS metagenome assembly WNGJ01 (sample SAMN13153375, study PRJNA577476) | soil metagenome | isolation source: 40 cm soil or saprolite under Garry oak tree replicate 1 | place: USA:California | collected 2016-06-15
CCACGGGCGCGACCCGGAGAGGCCCGCCGGCCTCGCGAAGGTGACACGGACCTTGTGACCGGCGCGCGCTTCGGTGGCTTCGCCGGCGGCTTTTGCTTGGGGGCGTCCTGCGCCTGGAACTCGACCGACAACCGATAGCCGTACGCGGCGGCCACGCGCGCCAGCGAACGGAGCGAGGGCAGATACCGCGGATCCTCCATACGGCGTAGCTGCGTCTGCGACGTGCCGAGCCGACGGGCCGCGGCGCGCTCGGAGAGACCCGCCGAACGGCGCAGCTTCGCGACGGCTTCGGCTACGGCAGAGGCGAGCGGGTCGGCGCGCTGTGGTTCTTCGGGAGGCGGTGCAACCGGGGTTGGTGTCGGCTGTTCGGGCATGGAGCGCACATCCTAAGACGGCGTTTCGTCGTGAGCGAAACGCCCGATATTCAAGAGGTCAGGCCGCCGCGAAAACATCGAGCAGATCGCGTTGGGTCGGGTCGTATGCGAAGAGGATCGCGCCTTCGCATCCCGCATGTTCGGCGGCGCGCACCTGCTCGCGTAGCAGCGCGCGCTCGCCCGCATAGGCCATGAGTCCACCCCACATCCGCGTCTTCGGCGCGGCCGCACGCGCCTTCGTCAGGAGGCGCGCGACCTCCGCGGTGTCGCGTCGGTACGCCATCGGGCAGAGCAGCTCGACGAGACCCGCTTCTGCCCACTCGGGCCATCGCTGGAGGACGCGCTCGCGAGCGAGGTCGGGATCGGGGAACACCGCGGCGGAGATGACGATGCCGGGTCGCGCCGCGCGCAGGCGCTTCGCACCCTCCGACACGAGCGCGGTCACCGCGGCGTGGTCCTCCGGCGAATCCGCGTAGGTGACCTGCGGGTAGCGCACGTAGTCGTAGTGAAAACCTTCGATTCGGTAGCGCGACGCGATGTCGGCGAAGACGGCGAGCGTGTGCTCCCGCGCCGCCACGTTCTTGGGGTCGATGTAGATCCCCTCCCAGTCGCTGCCGCCGACTGGATCGAGATATTTCACGCCCGCCGGCCTCAGGAGCCAATCCGGATGCCGCCGCACGAGGTGCTCGCTCGACTTCGGGAGGGCGCCCTCGGGGCTCGACCACACGAAAAACACGTTCCCCCAGGCGTGCACGCGCACGCCCACGGCCGCGCCGGCACGCACCAGGTGCGCGAGCGGGTCGAACCCGTCGCTGGACAACGTTTCAGCGCGCGGCTCCAGCTTGGAGGCGTAGTACGCGTCCCCCCGACCGCGGACCTGGACCACGACGTCGGGGATTCCTCTTGTCGTGGCGTCCGCCATAAGGTCGTCGATCGCCCCTTTGGTGGTGATCTTGTCGCGGACCACCCAGAGGGCCTTATCCACTCAATGCGTCTCTCACCGCGTCGATGTTTTCCGGCCGCGAATCGACCGGGATCGTGCAGCCACCGGCGGCCAGCCAGCGGCGTCCCCCGGTCTGCGCGAGTCCGTCGCGCGCCTCTCGTTTCGCAAGTGCCGGACTGCTGGTTACGAACGCCTCGTCCGAGAATCCGCCGATCGCCCCGCGCGAGGGCACCGCGGCGAGGAATGCCGCGAGGTCGGGATTTCCCGCGACCCGCGGATTCCACGAGACCGCCGCTACCGGATAGCGCGCGAGCTCGACCACGCGCGCACGGGGTCCGCAGACATGCAGGACGTTGAGCGCCGCGCCGCGCGCGCCGGCGAGCACGCGCAAGTCGTACGCGGTTCCGAAACGCCGGTACTCGCCGTCGTCGAGCGTATCGCGGCCCGCCCACGTCGTCGTCGCGAGGAAGATTCCGTCCGCGTATTCGCAGCACGCGGCGGCGAGCTCGGCGAACGTCTCGGTCACCGCGTCGAGGGCCGCGACGACGTCATCAGTCCGCGCGCGCAGGTCGGCGAGGACCCGCTCCTTTCCGGCGAGGCGCTCGAGGACACCGAGCGGCGTGAAGATCGTGGCGACGAGCGGGGTGTCGGGAAGGACCTCGCGCACCAGGCGCATCCCGTAGAGAAGCTCCTGGAACGCGGGCTCGCGCACCGTCTTGCGGTCGATGCGTGCCCAGTCCTCGGACTTGCGCACCGCGTACCGATCGAGAACGGGGTGGCCGTCCTTGCCGTAACGGTAGCGAGTTCCCCACGGCTCAGCGTGGTAGTGAGCGCGCGGGTTGTACTTGATCAGATCGAGCTGATGGCGCTTCGTGAACGCGATCGTGGTCTCGGCGAGCTTCGCCGCGCCTTCGTTCTCGTCCGGATAGAAATGACGCCACACCGCGAACGGGACGCGATCGACCGCGTGGCCGCCGAACGCGGCGGTGACGCGCTCGAAAGAGTTCACAGGTCGGCGAACGTGGTGAGCGTGATGTGGTCACGTTCGAGAGCGCCGCGGATGCGAGGGTCGATCAGCACCGCGAGCTCGAGCGGACGCTCGCGCGCGTACGCGGACGTCGCCACGAGATCGGGATCCGGCTCGCCCGGATGGCACATGACCTCGGTCACGCCCTCCTCGAGCCGCGCGATGAGCGCGAGCAGATCGTCAAGGCCGATATGGCCCGGATGCTGGAACTCGCGGCTGAAGTGGTCCGGCGTGCGCACGCCCTTCGCACGGTACTCGTCGCGCTGTGTGGGCGTATGCGTGCGGGCGGCCGCACCCGTCTCCTGCGCCAGCTCGCACACCGCCCATGAAAGCGCGGGGTGGTCATGGACCCAGTGATGCGTGTCGACGTGGGTGGGCTCCCGTCCGATGAGCTCGCGAGCGCGTCCGTATTGCGCGCGGTATTCGGCGAGGGCTTCCGTGCGATCGATCGGGCGCGCGAGGAGCTCGGACGGACGCCAGAACGATCCATCCTCGCGAACAAGCGAACGGATCCGTGCGGGATTCGACAGCGGTCGCCCATACGTGAGCACGAGGTGAACGCCGACATCGAGGGTCGGCGAGGCGCGCGCGAGGGATGCCGCGTGTTGCGCGCTCGGCGCGTTCGTCATGAACGTAGTGCTGGTCACGATGCCCTCGCGATGCGCGCGCACGATGCCGTTGTCGGTGCCCTCGGACCGACCGAAGTCGTCCGCGTTGACGATCAGGAGACGGGCCAACGGTCCTCGATCGCGGCGCGCACGTGCCAGCCCCACGTCTCGAGCCGGCGCCTCGCCTCCTCCGCGGGCACGTGGGCTTCCTGTTCGACGAGCCGGATCGCGCGCTGACGCAGCTTCTCGTTCGTCGGGCGCAGATCGACCATCAGGTCGTCGCGCGTTCGGCCAAGCTTCACCATCGATGTCGTCGACAACATATTGAGCACGAGCTTCGTCGCGGTGCCTGCCTTCATGCGGCTCGATCCGGCGATGACCTCCGGTCCGACCTCGATCACGATCGCCACATCCGTCGACCGCGCGAGCGGCGAGTCACGATTGCATGTGATCGCGATCGTCCCAGCCGCGTCGAAGTCAGTTTTGGCATGCTCGATCGCGGCAAGGACATAGGGAGCGCGACCGCTCGCCGAGATACCGACGACGACGTCGCCCGATCTGCAGACATCGCCGAGGTCACGCGTGCCAGCCCAAGCCTGATCCTCGGCGCCCTCGATCGACATTCGAAGCGCGTGGTCGCCGCCCGCGATGATCCCGGTGACGAGCTCCGGCTCCACTCCAAACGTCGGCGGCATCTCACTCGCATCGAGAACGCCCAGGCGACCACTCGTTCCGGCCCCCACGTAGAACAGGCGATGGCCGCTCGCCAGCGCGGCGACGACAACATCCACGGCGCGCTCGATCTCGGAAATCGCCCTGCGGACCGCGGCGGCGATCGTCGCGTCCTCATCGTTGATGAGCTCGAGGATCTGACGCGTCGACATCTTGCTCAGGCTTCGCGCGCGCGGGTTCCGCGACTCGGTCTGCCGTTCCATTACGCGCCCCAGGCGAGACGCATGGCCAGCCTCGCGGCGCCCATCGCGGGCTCCTCGCGGACCGGCTCGACCGCGGCGCCCGGCAGCATCCTGAGAAGCTCGCCGCGCACCGCACGCTCGAGCGAGGGGACGGATTCGAACGCGCCGCCGGCGAGATAGACCGGACCCTCGGTCATGCGCAGTCCCGTCGCGACCGTCGACGCGGCGCGCGCGAGCGCGTGAGCGCCGCGCTGGACGATGGAAACGGCGATCGCGTCCGCTTCGGCGGCGGCGCGTCCGACGGCCGAGACCGCCGCGACGATCGCGGGAGCGGGGTGGGGCCTGCCGTAGAGCTGCGGGATCACGTCCATGAACGTTTCGACGCCGAGGTCGCGCAGCAGATGGGCCGTGATCGCCGTTGCGGCGCCGCGTCCGTCGGTGTGATGCGCCGCCGCCCGAAGGCCCTCGAGCCCGAGCCAGACCCCGGATCCCTCGTCGCCGATGAGATACCCCCAGCCACCGGCGCGCTGCTCCTCCCCTTCGTCGTTGCGGCCGAACGCGATCGAACCAGTGCCCGCGATCAGCACGACGCCGCAGCCCATCGGGTTGCCCGCATAGAGGGCGGCGATCGCGTCGTGGGTCACTTCGATGCGAACAGTGGGGCCGACGAGCTGCGTCAGGATCGCGCGACCCTTCTCGCGATCCGCGGGGCGATCGCCACCCGAGCACGCGAGGACGACCGCCTCAGGTTTCGCGCTCCCGAGCGATTCGGCCAGCGCCGCGGCGATCGATCCGGCCGGATCGGGCGACGAAAGGAGATTCGCGCCACCGCCCGCGCCCCGACCAACGACGGCCCCGTTCCGATCCACGGCGAAGGCGCGAGTCTTGGATCCACCCGCGTCGATCCCCACGACCAGTGGTGCGGTCATCAGGGTTGGTGGATCGCTCCGCCCGAGACCGCACGCGAGGCGCCGGTCGCGCCGGGCAGGATGTTCGGCTTGCCGCGCATCCGATAGGCGCCGAGGATCGCGAAGGCGACCGCCTCGCGCGAGGTGACCGGTATGCCGAACTCGGCGCTCGTGCGCACCACGAGCGGCGCGACCGCCGTGCGCAGGGATTTCAGGAGCGTCGGATTCTGCGCGCCCCCGCCGGCGACGATCAGCTCGCTCCACTGTGTTCCGGGCGGGGTTTCGCGCTTCAGCGCATCGGCGACGGTACGTGCCGTGAGCGCGATCGCGGTCGCGAGCGCGTCGTCGCGCGTCCCGCCATTGCGCGTCACCCGCCGCGCGAGCTCGTCCGCGAAGGCTTTTCCGAAATCCTCGCGGCCGGTGCTCTTCGGCGCTCGCTTCGCGAAGTACTCGTTGCTGAAGGCCCAGCCGAGAGCGCGCTCGTCGACGCGTCCGCGGGCCGCACCGGCGCCGTCCTCATCGAAACGCTCCTTCAAGCCGGCTTGCTGCGCGATGAGGTCGCTCAGGATGTTCGCGGGGCCGGTGTCGAACGCGGTCACGCGGTCCGCTTCCGACTTGGGGATGAGCGTGAGGTTCGCGATCCCGCCGAGGTTGAGCAGCGCGATGGGCGCGCGCTTTCCGAAGATGATGAAATCGGCGAAAGGCACGAGCGGCGCGCCCTCTCCGCCGGCCGCGATATTCGCGCTCCGGAAGTCGGCGATCGTCGGGACGCCCGTCCGCAGCGCGACGCGCGATGCGTCGCCCAGCTGAAGGGTCGCGCGCTTTGGCAAATGCGCGACGGTCTGCCCATGCATCGCAATGACGTCCGGATGTTTCGCGAGGGTCGGAATGAGGTCGACCGCCGCTTGGGCATATACCTCGCCGATCGCGACATGCAGCGCCGCGATTTCGGCCGCGCCGAGCGCATCGCCCGAGGCCGCGGCGAGGATTCGCGTTCGAATCGCGTCGTCGTAGTCGCGATGCCCGGTGGACAGCACTTTCACATCGTCGCCGTCGATTTCGATCGCGGCGATGTCGATCCCGTCGACGGACGTGCCGGACATCATCCCGACCGCGATCACGTGCTGATTCTGCCGTGCTGTCCGGTCAGGGCGGGCTCGTGCGTACTCATCATGTGCGGACCAGTGTGCTGCCCGTTACGCATCCCAGCATCGCGCCAATGACTCCTGAGGTGCTGTGCGCCCTCTACGCCGAAAAGGTCTGCCGTTTCGCCGCGGTCGTCGCGGGTCACGACCGGGACCCGGAGGACATTGCGCAGGACGCGCTCCTGAAGGCGATCACGCGCCTCGATCGGTTCGATCCTGCGCGTGGCTCGATGGAAGGCTGGCTCTGGCGGATCGTGTCGAACACGGCGAAGGACGCGATCCGGAGGGCGCGCGTCCGCGCGCTCCTGACCGAGCGCCTCGGACGCAGCGAGCCTGCGGTCGTGGATCTCGAGGATGTCGCCGTCGAACGCCTCGCGGCCGGTGAGCTGTTGGACGCCTTGGCGCGCCTGTCACCTCGTGACCGCCAACTGCTCGGGCTCCGCTTTGTTGCGGACCTGGACACCGCTTCGGTCGGACAGATCGTGGGGTTGAGTGCCGAGTCCGCGCGGCGCGCCATCGGTCGCGCACTGGACCGGCTCCGTGTTCAGGTGAGTGGAGGTGGGAGATGACCGAGTTTCCGGACGACGTACTTGCGCGCCGGCTCGCGACGCTCGATGTCCCGGTCGACGTCGGTCGCGTGACCCAGCGCGTGCTGGCCGCTCGTCGAAAGCCGCGAGGCTTGTCTATTCGCTGGCGTGTCCTCGCTGCCGTTCCGCTCGCGCTTCTTCTCGTCAGCGCCGCGGCGAGTTACTACGCACCGGTCTTCGCGCAGGCCCTCGCTGACGCGCCGCTCGCCGGATCCATCAGCGGACCAATGCTCCGCCAGTTCGGGCTCGCGGGGATGCCGCATCGCGTGAGCGCCTTCGGCGACAGGGTCAGTTCTGGTGGCTACACCGCGGAGCTCGTCGGAGGCTACGCGGATGCGGCCCGGACGATCCTGTTCATCCGCATCGACCCTCCCGCGCGCGTGTTCGCTCCGTTCGGGGAGATCCGCCTGTCCGATCAATTCGGTCATACCTATCGGATGGTCGGCGCTACCTCGAACATGACCACCGGCGAGAACGCGCTCCTATTCCAGCCGATCGAGGGATTGGCCGCGACAGTCGGCGCTCGGCTACACGTGGCGTTCACGTCCATCGAGGAGGGATTGCCCCCCGCCTCCAGGACGATCTCCGGACGATGGGATCTGACGGGGACCCTTGCCGTTGACGAAGGTCTCGACCTGACAGCACCCGGGCCGATTCAGCTCGGCGACGCGCGCCTTTCGTTTACGCGGGTCCGCGCGTTGGCGGTGGGGTTGCTCGTCGAATTCAAGATCGACCCAGTCGACATCGACGAATTGAATCGCCAGATTCCGGACGGTCTGAAGGGACGTCCTGCTTTCAGGGTCAGCCTCGTAGGCACGAACGGTCGTGAGAGGCAGCAGCTCGGCGGAGCGTCGGGGGGCGGCGGGACCGACCGCTCCCGGACGACGATCACTGGCAGCTGGCTGTGGCAGACGGAGGGATCCGGAAACTACGTCTTGTCTGTGGAGTGGGAGGGCGTCGGCAGCGGCACCCGCACGATCGCGGTGCCCTGATTCAAGGCTTGGCCAGCGCCTCGTAGACCGCGACGCGGAAGCGGTACAGCTCCTCGTCGTTGGCCCGGCCGAAGTAGACCCGGTTCGTCAGCAACACGATCGTGAGGTCCTTCGCCGGATCGACCCACACGCTCGTACCGGTGAACCCGGTGTGGCCGAATGCGTCGACGCTGAAGAACGGAAGGCCCTCCGGCGGCCGCAGGACCACTCCGATCCCGCGCCGGACGTTGTCGCCGCGGTACTGCTCGGTGCGCGCGAGGTCACGCAGCTCGTTTCCGATTACGGCACCTTCGTCGTAGACGCGGATGATCGCCGCGACGTCCGCGGCCGTGCCGAACAGGCCGGCATGTCCCGACACGCCGCCCATCGCGTACGCGTTCTCGTCGTGGACTTCGCCGCGCAGACGCTTCCGTCGCCACTCGGTGTCCTCCTCGGTCGCGGCGCACTCCTCGGCCGGCCGCGGGCCGTATTCACACGACCGCGCCTCGACGATGTCGAGAACGCGCTCGTGCATCAGCGCGCGGAAGGGCTCGCCTGCGACGTGCGCGAGTCCGGCGGTCAGCATGATGTAGCCGAGATCGCTGTAGCGGAACTCTCCGATGTCCTGCGCGAGCGGCTCTCTCGCTGCGAGAAACACCAGCTCGTCCGGCGATGACGCTTCCTTCCAGAACGACTTCCACCATGCGAGGCCGGCCGTATGTGTGAGGACCTGCCGCAGCGTGACCCGGTCCTTGTTGCCGCCGCGGAAGTCGGGGACGAGCTCGCGAAACGGCATGTCGAGCTCGAGTTGCCGCTCACGCACGAACGACAGGACCAGAGCGGTCGTGGCGAGCTTGGTGAGAGAGGCCAGATCGAAGAGCGACGTGGCCGTACACGGGCTGTCGGGCCCGGCGCTCGAATCGGGACACAGCGTGCCCGCCGCATACGTGTCGATCGAGCCGCGGCGCTCGACGCGCACGACCGCGGCGGTGCAGAGCGAGCCGATCGCGTCGTCCACGATGCGTTTGGCTGCCTGGGGGATGGGAGGCGCAGCCCCCCAACCGCTCACGCGAAGTCGCGCATGCCCGCGCCGATGCTGAAGAATCCGGGGACGACCGCGGGAAGCGAACCCGACGGCTTGCGCTCGCCGAGCAGGACCTCCGCGGCCGCGATGAGGCTCGGCTCGCGCGAGTCGTAGGCGCAGAGGTACGCGGGGATCTCGGGCACGCTCAGAATGTCGTACGGACCGCGGAGCGCCACGACCGCGACGGGCTTGTCCTTCGCCAGTGCCTTCACCAGATCGACCTGCTCCGGATAGGCGAAGAGATTCGTCGTGCCAACGACCACCATATCCGCCGCGCGCGATGCGGCGACCACCCTGTCTATCTCAGCCGGGCTCGGATGCAGCGGCAGCGATTGGGAGATAGCGTCGGCCCGCTTTGATGACATGACGCTGCCGAGCGTTGCCTGTCCCTCGAAGAAGCTGATGTCGGCGTTCGTCGGTGACACGGCAAGAATCCGACCGCGTAGCGGCAGGACACCGCGGTTCCGAAGGAGCGTCGTCGCGCCTCGCGCGAGCTCGAGCGCCGTCTTTGCGTTCGCGACAAGATCCGGCGCGGATTGGTCGCGACGCCCGTCGAGGATCCCGAAACGCCGCTTCGCATCCACCACCCGCCGCACCGACTGGTCGAGCGTCGCGGCGGACAGCGAACCGGTTCGAACCGCATCGGTGATGAGGCGGTGCCCCTCGAGTTGGGCGCTCTCATCGAAGCGGAAAAGGAGGTAGTCCGCGCCCGCTTGGAGCGCGCGCAGACCCGCCGCGGCCTCGCCGACGTTCTTTAGCGCTCCCATCTCGAGGTCGTCCGTCACGACGATCCCCTGAAAACCGAGCGTGTTGCGAACGAGGTCGGTCATCACCGCCTTCGAGAGGGTGACTGGCAGCTCGGGCGTCGCATCGAGAGCCGGGACGACGATGTGCGCGCTCATGATCGCAGGAACGCCGGCCGCGATCGCGGCGCGGAACGGCGGAAGCTCGACCCGGTCGAGCGTCGCGCGGTCCGCCTCGATCTTTGGCAGCCCGGTGTGCGAGTCCGTCGTCGTAGAGCCGTGTCCGGGGAAGTGCTTCGCGCAGCAGAAGAATCCGGCTGCCCCGTATGCGAGCACCGCGGCGTTCACGAGCGAGGACACCCGCGCGGGATCGCTCGAGAACGAGCGGTTGCTGATGATGGGATTCGTCGGCTCGTCGTTGACGTCCGCCACCGGCGCGAAGTTCCAGTTCACACCGAGCGCGCGCAGCTCGGCCGCCGAGATGGTCGCGGCCGTGCGGACGCTGCGCTCGGGATCCGCGGTCGCCGCGAGCGCCATCTGACCCGGCAGGACCGTGGCGCCCTTGTTGAGGCGGATCACCGGGCCGCCCTCCTGATCGATCTCGAAAAAGAGAGGCAACGACTTGGCGTCACGCGCGATCTGATCGAGATCGGCGACGAGCCTCGCGAGGCCCGCCGCATCGGTGAAGTTCTCGGAGTAGAGGATCACGCCGCCGACGCCGCGGTCGCGGATCATCGCCTCGAGCGAGCTTGTGATCTTCGTGCCGTGGAACGCGACGCTCATGAGCTGGCCGACCTTCCGTTCCAGCGACATCCCGCTCACCACGTCTGGAGTCGGCCCGGGTGTCGTCGTGGTCGGCGCGCAGACTGCGAGCGCGCTCGCGGCCGCCGCGCGCAGGAAGTCGCGTCGCTTCATGGAAGCTGGACGGGCAGTCGCCCTTCCGCCTGCCGCTTACCGGCGAGCACCGCCGCGAGGGCCTCGAGCGAGACTGGCACGTCACCATAAGAAAGGAGCGCGGGCACATTTGGTACAAGCGCCGCGTCATACGGGCTCCGCACCGCGCACAACACGCCGGCGTTTGCGAGTAACTCTTTCACGCGCCCGGCTTGCTCGGGTTGAAACCACGCGTTCGTCGAGCACACCACGAGCGGTCCCGGGCCGCGTGGCACGCGTCCATTTTTCGAGAACGTCACTCGGTCTCCGAGGTGATGACGCAGGGCGGCCTCAAGAATCGAGGACGGCGTCGAAAGCTCCTCGACCGGCGATGCCTGCGTGGGCTCGAAATAAAGGACGCGCAGAGCGCCGTCGATGCGGGGCAGCGCTGGGCCGACATGCGTGATCGAGGCTTCGGCGATCTCGCGTGCGACCTGACGCCGCGGCTCGTCGTCGAAGTCGGTATCGGGCGCCGTCCGTCCGAAGCGCTCGCGGAACCATATCGCGCGGCGGAGCGCTTCGGCCGTGCGCTCCGGACGCACGCGATCGGCGATCCACTCCGCGGCGGCGAGCTGCCGTTCGATCCCGCTCGTCACCATCATCGCGTCGACGCCCGCCTCCAGGCCGGTGACCACGACGTCCTCGATCGAGATGTCGGCGATGCCGCTCATATCGAGGGAGTCCGTCATGGAAAGGCCGTCGAAGCGCAGCTCGCGGCGTAGCAGATCGGTCAGGATCGGGCGCGAGATCGTCGCGGGCGCTTCAGTGTCGAGGGCGGTGTAGCGGATGTGCGCGCTCATCACGGTCGTCGCGCCGGCCGCGAACGCGCTCCGGAATGGAAGGAGCTCCCGGCTCTCGAGCGTGGCGCGATCGGCGGTCACGTCGGGGCGGGTGAAGTGCGAGTCGAGCGAGGTGTCGCCGTGCCCCGGGAAGTGCTTTGGCGTCGACGCGACGCCCGCGCCCTCCGAACCGCGCACCCAAGCCGCCGCGAACTGGGCGACGCGCTCGGCATCGTCACCAAACGACCGCGTGCCGATCACCGGATTGCGCGGTTCGACGTTCACGTCGCAGACCGGCGCGTGGTTCACGCTGATCCCGTCTGCGAGGAGCCCCTCGGCGACGGCGCGCGCGGCGCGCTCGGCGTTGCGGGGATCGCCGGTCGCGCCTATTGCCATCGCGCTCGGAAACACGGCGCGGTATCCGACGCGCACGACCGATCCGCCTTCCTGGTCGACCGCGATCGGGACCGGGGGCAGGCCACCGCGCGCCGCGGCGTCCTGCGCCTCGTGGAGCATCGCGCGGACCTGGTCCTTCGAGCGGATGTTCCCGCGGAACGCGAAGAGGAGAAGGCCGCCGATCTTTCCAGCGCGGATCGCGTCCAGGAGCGGACCCGGCACCTGCTCCCCATCGAAGCCAGCCCAGACCAGCGCTCCGGTGCTGAGCTCGGTCACGACCTCCGCCGCCGGCGATACCGCGCGAGCGTGATCTGCCCGAGCGGACGGCCGCGCGGTACGCGTGTTGATTTCTCGAGCGTGATGCGGCGGATCTGGTCCGCGTTGGGCACGATCGGCGCGATACGGCGCGTGCTGCGCGGACCCGCGATATACCCGCCGAGCGCGTCGAGGACGTCGTTCACCCGTTCTTCGATGTCCAGCATGGCGAGCGGGCGTGAACCGAGGAAGAGCTCGAGGCGCACCTCGAGACGGTCGTTCTCGCTGTACCCCACGCCCCGCGACGCCTGTGCCTCGAGGACGGCCGCGTGCACCCGCCGGCGCCACTCGTTTCGCGGCGCCGCGTAGGGTGGGAGGGTCGCGCTGAAGGTGAATCGGCGCTTCGCCACACAGCGAGACTAGCGCTCTATCATTTTCCTCTCCGAGGAGACCTGACCCGTGCCAACGCTTAGCGCCACCGCCCGCGCGCGCCTCCCCGACAGCTCGTTCGCCTACATCGACTCGCAGGGGCGCCGCCGGTTGCCGATCAACGACATCTCGCACGTGCGAAACGCCCTCGCGCGGTTCGACCAGGTCGACTTCGAGGATGACGTTGCGCGTGAGCGCGCCCGCGAGCGCTTGCTCCGGGCCGCGAAGAAGCACGGCATCGTGCCCCTCGGCTTCTTCGACGGCCAGCTCCGGAAGGCCCGCGGCGCCAACGTGCGGTCGCTACCGCGCGGGACGGTGACATTTCTCCTTACTGACATTGAGGGGTCGACGCGACTCCTGGAGCGGCTCGGCGACGAGTACGCAGGTTTGCTCCGCGATGTCCGCACGACGATCCGGACGAGCGTCCGCGCGTCGAGCGGTCAGGAAGTCGATGCGCGAGCCGACGAATTCTTCGCGGTCTTCCGGCGTTCGACGCATGCGCTCGAGGCCGCGCTCGCGATCCACCGCGCGCTCCAAGCGAAGACCTGGCCGCAGAAGGCCGAGGTGCGCGTTCGCATTGGGATGCACACCGGTCGGCCCACGCTTACTGACACCGGCTACGTCGGGATCGCCGTCCACATCGCCGCGCGCATCTGCTGGGCGAGCCATGGTGGACAGATCCTTCTCTCGTCGGCGGCGCGCGAGTCTCTCGCCGAACGCCTCGCTGCAGGGATCGCGCTTCGGAGTCTGGGACGCTTCTCGCTCCACGGCGTCGCCGAGCCAGAAGCGCTCTTCCAGGTCCACGCCGCGGACCTGCGCGCCAAATTCCCCCGGCCGCGCACGATCGGACCCATGCGGAGCTCGCGGGCCGCCGTGCCCTAGTTACGCGAATGAGGTCGTTCGATCAGTTTCGACGAGCGGTCATTGACGAAGTAACCGCAACCGTCAAGGAGGCGTCGGGGACGCCGCCCATGCATTTCCTTGTTGAGAGTCTTCACGGCGACCTCGAACCTGTCGGCCCGATCTGGCGGAACGAAGCCGAGAAGCGGAACGCGCCCGCGGTGATGAAGAGGTTTATTCGCAAGAATCGTCCAGACCAGATCGCGGTCGTGATGGAAGCCTTCTCAGTGGGACAACCCACCGAGGCGGATCTGTCAATTCGCCCGAGTGAGAATCCTCGGCGGCGGCACTTCGTCACGGTCTGGCTTTTCCGTCGTGGGGATCCAAACTCTGAGGTCTGGGACGCGGATGTTCTGAAGGACCAAGGCGGACACCTATACCTCGGCGAATGGCGCGCGATGGACGCTATGCATCAACCGAGCGGGGCGCTGTTCGATCCGGTACTTGAGGCGATGAACGAGAAGGCATTCAACTGGCGGCGCCTCCTCGGGTAAGCGTGAGCGCGCTTACGCGCGCTGCACGGTCACATCGATCGAGTCGTATCCGGTGGAGCCGTCCGGATACGGGCTGCGCGCAATGGGCGTTTCGGTGTTCCCCGTTCCGTCGGTGGCTCTGACGATCAGCTTCGCGGGCCCGGCGCCGTTCGGCGTCCAGTCGTAGCTCCAGCGGCGCCACGTGAGCGGGCCCATCGGGACTTCGAGGGTCGCGAGGCCCCACGACTTTCCGCCGTCGCTCGAGAGTTCGACCTTCGATATTCCGCGGGCGCCGGCGAACGCGATACCAGCGACGGGCACCGTGCCGCCGGTCCACCGCACGCTGCGGCCCGGGAGATCGATCCGTGCGTTCGTGTTGATGTTCGCGCTGTCGGACCACCCCTGCTGCTGCCAGTAGCCGATGAAGTCATAGTTCACGACCTCGATCGTGCGGATCCACTTCACGTTCTTCATGCCGTAGATATTTGGGACGAGCATCCGCGCGGGGTACCCGTGATCCTGCGGAACTGTCTTTCCGTTCATGAGATACGCGACGAGGGTTCGGTCCTCCATCGCCTTCGCGATCGGGATCGAGTCGGTGTAGCCGTCCACCGAGGTGAAGACCACGTCGTACGCGGCCGGCTGCACCTGCGCGCGGTCGAGCAGGTCGCGTAGCGGCACGCCCGTCCAGAGCGCGGTCGATATCAGGTCCCCGCCGACGTAATTAGAGATGCATTCGAGCGTGTGAATTTGCTCGACAGCCTCGAGGTCGAGGAGCTGGTCGTATGTCAGCGAGAAGGGTGATTGGACCAGTCCCTTGATGTCGAGCCGCCACTCGTCGATGAGGACGCGCGGCTTCACGAGCGTCGTGTCGACGACGTAGTGATCCTCGTTCGCGGTGATTCGCGGCGTGATGCCGGGGAGCGCGTCGACCCCGGGATTCGCAGCCGGGATGTCCGCGCGCGTACGAAGGCGACGCGCCACGGTGGTGACGTTGCCGAGTCCACCCGCGCCGACCGCTGCGATCCGCGAGAGAGGAAGCGAGACGATCGCGATGGCCGCGGCCACCGCCGCGGTCCCCAGAAGGGCGCGCCGGCGCGCGGGCGACGCCGGTCCCGTGTCCGTGGATCGATCCACGGCGCTCGGCAAGATGAACGCGAGCGCCGCGAGAAATACCGCAGCCCCAACGGCGGCGTCGATGAGGCTGGTGACCGGCTCGATCCGCAGCGGTGCGAAAAGGCGCGCGAGTACGAACGCGGCGACCCACGGAAGAAGGCCGACGCCCAACACGACTGCCGTTCGCCGTCGTGGGGACGCCGCGAGCAGCCCGGTCGCCGCGCCGTCGATGAGAAAGAGCCCGACGACGCCGACGACGAGAAGGATCTTGGCCCACTGATGTAGCGCGTCGATGAGGGGGATCGAGATGAATCCCGGGAGCACGTCGATGATCGCCTGGCCGAGGCTGTCCGCGACGAACGGCATCCCGGCCATGCTGAGAAGGAACGCGACGTCGAGGGCGAAGAACATCGCCAGCGCTCCGACGAGCATCCCTGTACGTGCGCGCCGGTCGAACCGGCCCATGTATGGCACGATACGCCGCGTTGTCC
>WNGJ01004135.1_pt1 | contig 15075 bp, 15 predicted proteins | sample 5400611 | NCBI WGS metagenome assembly WNGJ01 (sample SAMN13153375, study PRJNA577476) | soil metagenome | isolation source: 40 cm soil or saprolite under Garry oak tree replicate 1 | place: USA:California | collected 2016-06-15
CGCCGCTGCCTGGCCCGCTGGTACGGGAGGTCGGAGCCGATCCCGGCCGGCTGCGGATCGGGGTGCTCGACCGGCCGGGCACGGAAGGGTACCTGGACGACCCGCAGTGCCGGGCCGCGGTGGCCGGCGCCGCGCGGCTGCTGGAGTCGCTCGGCCACCACCTCGAGGAGTCCGCGCCCGCGGCCATGTTCGAGCCAGAGTTCGTCGGGCACTTCAACACGATCATCGCGGCCGACGCCGAGGCGCTGTTCCAGGGCTTCGAGCAGCTGCTCGGCCGCCCGATCGGCGAGGACGAGATCGAGCGGCGCAACGTCGCCTACCGGCGGGCCGGCCAGCAGCTCGGCGCGGTGGCCTACCTGGAGAGCCGGACCTGGTTCGGGATGTGGGCGCGCCGCATGTCGGGCTGGTGGGAAGACCACGACCTGCTGATGACGCCTACCGTCGGCGCTCCCCCGCCCGAGCTGGGCTGGTTCACCGCAGCCGGGCCGGAGCACGAGGGGGAACGCGTGGTCAGCTTCATCCCCTACACCGCGCAGTTCAACATGACCGGCCAGCCGGCCATCAGCTTGCCGCTGCACTGGACGCCCGCCGGCCTGCCCGTCGGCGTGCAACTGGTCGCGCCGTACGGGCGGGAAGACCTGCTCATCCGGGTCGCCGGCCAGCTCGAGCGGGCCGCCCCCTGGGCTGACCGGCACCCCCAGGTACACGCCTAGCAGGCCGGCTGGCCGCGCTCCGGTGAGCGCGGCCAGCCGGGAGGTGGGTCAGGGCAGTGTTCCGGGGCCGGATACGAGAGCGGTTTTCAGGATGGCCACCCCGCCCACGATCTGGCCGGCCTTGGCGCCCGCAGCCTGGCCGAGGGTGAGCTGCTGGCCCATCAAGCGGAACGTCTTCGGGTCGAGGATCAGCTCGTCGAAGCCTCCGCCCTGTTCAGATGGGATGGCGATCTTAAAACCGATTCCGTGACGGCCGGCGATGTCGGTGGCGTGCCGGTCCACGGTCACGCCGGGGATGTTGCCGAGGGCCCGGTAGAGCTCGGCGGTCAGGGCGGGCGGCATCACGTAGGTGATGAGCAGATCCTCGATGACCCGGAACACCCGCACCGGCGCGGGTCCCCACCCACGCAGGGGCAGGCCGGCGAGATACCGGTCGAGCGCGACCGGATCCCGGGGCAGCGAGCTCAGGCCGGCGTAGGGTACCGGCATCTTGCCGTTCGTCCCGCCGATGGTGATGCCTCCCCCCCGCTCGGCGGGCGCGACGATCGGCTGGCCGATGTACTGGCAGCTGTCAACTAGTTCCGCATGGGGTCCGATGCACGGGACGAACGCCACCTTGCCCTGGTAGACGTACGCGGCCTTGGTCCCATCCGCCGTGGTCCAGACCTCGTAGGTCTGGTCCGGCGTCTTCTCCTGCCAGTACACCCACTGGCCCGGTGCCACCCCGGGCCCCGCGGCCGCCGCGGTGGCCGCCCGGTAGGCCATCTCCTTCACTGCCGGACTGGCGGTGCCGGCCGGGAATGCCCCGCCGCCTGGAGAGGCCACGGACATGACGACCGCGGCGGCCGTGGCGGCGGCGGCCAGGCCAGCCAGACCGGTCAGTGCGAACCTCCCCCGTGTCCCCCGGAGGTGCCGCCGCAGCCTGCGCGGATGGTTCTGGCCGGGAGCGCCGCCGTCGATCATCCGGGCGCGGGCCTGGGCTAGCATCACTTCTCCGGGTGGGGCCACCGCCGCGCGGAATTCCTTCAGCAGCGTCATCTCATCCATGTCCTGCTCCTAACTCTCGTCGGCGGGGTTCACGCCGCCGAGCCCCGCGCGGAGTTTGCGTCGGGCCCTGGCCAGGCGGGACGACAACGTTCCGGCCGGCACGCCCAGCGCCTGTGCCGCTTCGGCGTAAGAGAGCCCGTCCGCGACCAGCAGGAGCGCGTCCCGGTCCGTCGCGGCCAGCCCGGCCAGCGCCCCCGCTAGCTGGCGGTGCAGCGTATGGGCATCCGCCCGGCGGACACCCACGTCGGCGACCGGCTCGGTCGCCGGGTCGGCCGCCGGGTCCACCCCGGTGCGGGCGATGGCGCGGAAGAACCGCACCTCGTCCCGCCGCCGTCGGCTGATCAGCCGGGTCGCGATGCCGTACAGCCAGGGCCGGGCGCTGGGCTGACCCGTGTCGTAACCGCCGCGCTGACGGAACGCCACCAAGAAGACCTCCGCGACCAGATCGTCGGCGGCATCCCGGCCCAGCCGCCTCGCGATGTAGCCGTGGATGGACGCCGCGTGCCGGTCGAACACCGCGCCGAAACGCTCGGGAACGCGGCACGACTCGGCGATCAGCCCGGCATCATCATCCGGCTGGCCCCGCTGCGTACCGGATGACTCGCGAGCGGCCTGCGACACATGACTCATACCGGGCCTTTCGTAGGTTTGCCATCACCTCTTATTGCCCGAGCGCGCAGTTGTTCGTCTCGCCCGGCTCGATCACCGGCTCGGGCGGCAGGCCGTGGGTCTCGGTTATTCGTCCCGGTGAACGGTGTCGGGAGCGAAGGCGGGCACGCAGACCGAGATGTACTCGGCGCCGTCGGCACCCGGGGTGCTGTAACGCACCCATTCCCCGGGCCGCGTATGGACCCCCTGGCCGGGCTGCACGGTGATCTGGCCGCCGTCGGACTCCACGACCAGGGCGCCGCGCAGCACGATCGTGAACTCGTCGAACTCCGGGCGCTGCCCGGGCTCGGCCCAGCCCGACGGGCTGCGCATGTGCGCGATGCTCAGGCCGTCCTGGCCCGTGTTAGCCCGCCCGACATACTCGTCGATGAGCTTGGGCGGCTGGCCAGCCGCGGCAACCCGGCTCGGCTCGGTGATCAGTTCAGGCATAGTCGCCAGTATCCCGCAGTCCGGATCACGCCAAGGCGACGCCGGGTACGCCCAGTGACCCAAGAGTGGCACGGCAGCGGGTTCTCATGGTGGGCTAGGGGATGGACTCTGACCGGGTGCTTGCCGCGTTCGACGCCGAGGTCCGCCGCAATGTCCGGCCGGACGGGTCGGGGGCGCGGATTGAGGCCGATCCCCCAGTGGTGCGCTGGGTGGGCGCAGATGGCCAGGGCTGGTCGGGAATCGCCTGGTCAGGACTGGGTGACGCCGACGCCGACGCCGTCATCGCCGGGCAGGTTGCCTACTTCGCCGCCCGGGGCGAGCAGTTCGAATGGAAGCTGTACGACTACGACCGGCCGCCTGATCTCGGCCGGCGCCTGCTGGCGGCCGGCTTTGCCGCCGAGGGCGAGGAGTCGCTGATGGTGACCGAGGTTTCCTCGGCGCCGACGCAGGTAGACCTGCCGCCCGGGGCTGCCGTTACCTGTACGTCGACGCTTCCCCGGATAGCCAGCCGATCCTGGCCCGTCTCGGGTTCAGCCGCCTCGCCCTTACCACTCCCTATGTCTGGGATTCCGGCCGCGTCGAGGAGCTCACGGCGGAATAGCGCACGGCGCCTGGCCGGCCGGGAACGGCGCCGCCATGCCCTGGGCGAAATGCCCGTGCAGGCCCGGCGCGGGACCGACCGGTGACGGGTCCAGAACCATCCAGTACCGGTCCGCCACCGCCCCAGTCCAGGCATAACCGACCAGGTCGGCCGAGCCGTCGGCGCGGGCGAGCCCGGTCGCCCACACCTCATCGGGCCGCGGGTCCGCGGTCGAGCACTCGCTGCCGATCAGGTCGTAGACCGTGCCCGGCGTCCCCCCGGTAATGACGGCGGACACCGTGAACTGCGCCCGGCCCGCGCCAGGCAGGGCCGCAGCGGTAATGACCACCGTGCCGGCCACGCCCCCGCCCGCGGGCAGGTGCAGCGCCGCGCTGGTCATCTGCGGTATGGGGGACGCTGGCAGGCTAGCCGCCCGCGGACGGCTGTGATGGAACCGGCCGGCCTCGACGCGATAATGCACCGCAACCGCGGCGGTGACGACCAGCGCCGTGGCCTGCGCGACGACGAGCAGCCAGACCAGACCGCCCGGCCACCGTGCGCGTCGCCGCGGTTCGCGCCCGGACACGATGACATCGGCATCCGCATCGCACGTACCGTCGGCCACCTCATCATTGCAGGTGGCCGCGCAGGAGATGTCAATCGGCGGGAGACCTCCGGCCGGGGCGTCGCCTTGTGGCGGCGGACCGGCGGCCGGCCCGCGCGAAGTCCAGGAAAGGATTGCGGACATGATCGGCTCCCCGGTGTTCGGTCAAGGCCGGGCATTCCGGCCTTGACCGAAGGGTCTCCCGGGCAAGCAGGGGCCGGACAGCGGCCGTATTACCCCTTTCACGCCACCGCGGCGGCCGGGGTAGGACTACCCACGCGGGCACGGGCCGCACTGACGGGCGAGCCTGGCCGGGCCGACAGCGAGGTCGGCTAGGCTGACCGGGTGGCGACGCCCTCGTTCCCGCCGGTCGCCCTGCGGAACGGCGTCGTAGTCGAGGATCCCCTCAGCGCCGTGCTCGCCTTGCTGAAGGGCCCCTGGCATTTCGACGTTGGCGACCCTTCGCGGTCGGCGCCGTTCGGTGAGGCTGACCTCAGGCTGGCGAACCGGGGCGGCGCCCGCATCTCGGCCGCCGAGATCGCGGCGGTCCTCGAGCGGCGCCGCGTGATCGAGCAGGCTCTACAGGCGATCGCCCCCGATGCCTCGCTGGCCGGAGCGGCGAACTCAGTGCCGTGGCTTCCGCTCAGGCAGCTCTTCGACGCGTTCGCGGGCATTCGAGGGATCGGGTTCGCGAAGATGACGAAGGCGCTGCATCCGAAGCGCCCGGCGTTGATCCCCTTGCTGGACAGCGCCGTCCGGAAGTACCTGGAGGACGATGACCTCGGCGCCCGAGCTCTGTTCGGGGAGCGCGCGCTCGAGCTCGTACGCGGCTACAAATGCGACCTGGACCGCAATCAGCCGGCGGTGCGAGCGGTCCGGCAGGAGCTCGCGAGGCGCGATTACGGGCTCACCGAGGTGAGAATCCTCGACTTGCTGATCTTGTCCGCCACGGCTGCGTCAGCCGCTGACTAGTCCGGCCAGGGTCGCGTCTCAGGGGTGGAGCGGCGCAGCCTGCGAAGCCGGGTTATCTTAGGCGGTACCAGCGGTTGGAGTCGTTGCCGCTCCGGATGGCGGGGGCTAGGGATGCTCGCAGTTCAGATCTCCCGTCATGGCGGGCCCGAAGAGCTCACGCTGGTCGAGCGCCCGGATCCGGTGGCTGCGGCGGGCCAGGTGGTCGTGCGTAACAGGTGGGTCGGGGTTAACTACGTCGATCTGCAGCATCGTGCCGGGCAGCCCTATCCGGTTCGGCTGCCGCTGATTCCCGGCACTGAGGCTGCCGGGACCGTTGTGGCGGTCGGCGCTGGTGCCGACCCCGGGCTGGCCGGCGCCCCGGTGGTTCACTTCGGTCATCTGTGCGGCGTCTACGCCGAGATGACTGCGGTGCCGACTGAGTTCGTCGTTCCGCTTTCCGCAGATGTGGCACTTGACGTTGCCGCCGCAGTCGCCATGAACGGCACCACCGCCTATGTGCTGACGAGCATGGCCTGCCGGATCGGGCCAGGCGATGTGGTGGTCGTGCAGGCCGCTGCGGGCGCGACCGGAGGTGCCGTGGTCCAGCTGGCGACGGCGGCGGGCGCCGAAGTGATCGCGATTACCTCCTCGGCCGGCAAGGCGCGGGAGGCGATCGCCCTGGGAGCCCGCCACGGCTTTGCCGTGCAGCAGGAGCCCGACCCGGTGGCGGCCGTGCTGTCCGTCACCGGCGGGCGGGGCGCGGACGTGGTCTATGACGCTGGCGGCCGGGATACCTTCGAGATGAGCCTTGACATGCTCGCCACCCGGGGCACGCTCGTGCTCTACGGCCAGTCCAGCGGCCCGGTCGCCCCATTCGACCCCGGCCGGCTGTCAGGTATCACCGGCGCGGGCCGCGGCGCGGGCTCCCTGACCTTGAGCTGGGTTGCCGCTAGTCACTACCTGGCCAGCCAGCACGACCGGGCTGCCGCCGTCAGCGCAATCCTCAGCCAGCTCGCGGCCGGACGATTGAGCCCGCGCATAGCCGAACGCTTCCCCCTCAGCCGCGCGTCCGAGGCGCACGCCCGCCTGGCCAGCCGGACGGTCCTGGGGAAGATCCTGCTCCAGGCATGACCAGCGCGAAGATCACCAGCCAGGTGCACCATCATCGCTGGCGTTCGCGGCCGAGGATCTCATCCTGATCCCAGTCCCTCCGCGCAATCGGCGCGAGCCAGCAGTAGCCCGGCGATCGTCGCGTGCGCGGGTGCGAGGGGCGTAGCCACGGTGGGTTCGGGCGCATGACCGGCCGCCTGCTCACCGGCCGCGCGACGGCGGAAGAACTCCTGGTCCCAGACTGTCGCACTCATGACTCATCCTTCTGGCCAGGAAGGCGCTTTCCCATACGGCCTTCTGCTCGATCATCACCCCTGGGACGGTGAGCCCGCCAGCGGGCTGGTGTCGAGGTACCTGATCTCGTAGACGCGTTCGGTGAACTTCCAGCCGTCGCCGGTGCGCTGGTAGCGGTCGTGGTAGATGGCGTAGTTCAGGTGCGAGCTGCCGTCTCGCAGGCCGATGAGCTCTGATAAACAGCGACGCGAGGCGGTCGTAGTCGCACATCATCGCCGCGTCGGTGAACTCGCCGCGCAGCGCCTCGATCTCGAAGCGGTCGGCGATCGCCGGAAAGTCGCTCACTGGTTTCCTTCCTGTCACAGGGTGCCGGCCGGGCAGGATGTCCCTGAGCTTTCCTGCTCCCCGGATGGTGTGTTCTTCTCGGCAGTACGACGACATGACCCGCCTGAAGGTGACGCGGCGCGGCGGCTTCACATTCCGGTGTGCTGTCTCGTCGGACTTGGTGAGGGCAGATGCGAGCAAGGAAGGACGGCGCCATGAGCACCCTTTCCGGGCCAGGAGGCGGTCAGCCCGACCCGGGCCTGAGCGCGATCATCAGCGAGCGGCGGCAGCTGATCAATCTCGCCTACCGGCTGCTGGGCTCCCTAGCCGAGGCCGAAGATGCCGTGCAGGAGACCTACGCCCGCTGGTACGCCATGACCCCGCAGCAACAGGACGCCATCGAATCTCCTGGTGCCTGGCTTACCACCGTCGCCAGCCGTATCTGCCTGGACCTGCTCCGCTCGGCCCGGGCCCGGCGAGAGCGCTACGTGGGCGAATGGATCCCCGAGCCGCTGCCCGAATCCACGGAGTGGATCAGCGGGCGGCCGGGTGGCCCCGCCGACCCGGCCGACCGGGTCACCCTCGACGAGTCGGTCGGCATGGCATTCCTGGTCGTGCTCGATTCGATGCCCCCGGCCGAGCGCGTCGCGTTTATCCTGCACGATGTCTTTCGCTATCCCTTCGCCGAAATAGCCGAGATCGTCGGCCGTACCCCGGCGGCCTGCCGCCAGCTGGCCTCATCGGCGCGCCGCCGCATCCGGGCCTCGCAGGCTCCCGCGACCCCCACAGCCCGGCAGGCCGGCATCGTCCGGGAATTCAAGCAGGCCTGGGAAGCCAAGGACATCAAGGGCCTCATCGGTCTCCTCGACCCCGACGCCACGGCGACCGGCGACGGTGGCGGTCTCGTCGGCGCCGCCCCCCGCCCGATCGAAGGCGGCGAGCAGATCGCGCGCTATGCCGTCGATCTCGCCAGCCGGGCACCGACCGGCCTGACGATCCTGGAGCGCACGGTCAATGGCCAGCCCGGGCTGGTCGCTCAGCTGAACGGCGTCACCGTCTGCGTGTACGCGTTCGAAATCGCAGACGACCGGATCAAGCACGTCTGGGCGGTACTCAACCCCGACAAGCTCCGGCCCTGGATCACAGGCTGACACGCCTCCGTACCATCGGTCCGCTGAGAGCCACCGCCACCAGCCTCCCTGCCCAGGCGGGGAGGCTGGGTCAGACGGGGTTCGGTCCGACTTGCTGGTCCAGCCACTGGTGCAGCGGCGCCGCGGTGCGCAGGAAGCCAACCACGCGGTCCTTGGCCCCGGCCGTATAAAGCCATGGCTCTACCGGCCACTGCCGCCAGCAGATCAGGCCCTTGCAGCGCAGAAGCCCGATCCGCGGATGGTCGTTCGGATATCCTCGCGGCGCGGTCTTGAGGGTCTGCCCGCCACCGACCTGCAGGCCGTCGCCCCGCAGCCGCTCCGTCAGCTCGGCCAGCCGGGGGCCGTGCGCGTCGTCGATCACGGCCTGCCGGTACCGCTCCAGCTGTTCAGTCGTCATCATGTAGTAGCCGAGGGCGGCTGTCAGCCCGTCGGCGCCGAACCGCACATACCCGCCGCGCTCCAGGCTCGCGTAGATTTCGGTCTTGTACGGCGACTTGTCGGCGCTGAACCGTATGTCCCGGTAGGGCCGGGCGAGCCGGCCCGGACCAAACTCCCCGCTTAGTTCGTCAAGCAGTTCTGCCATGGGCTCGCGCACTGATGCCTCGTAGAAGTCCTTGTGCGCGATCCAGTAGGCCTTCGTGTTGTCGGCCCGGAGGTCCTGGAAGAACTCCACCGCCTCCGGAGACCATCCCGAGAAACCCATGTGCCACAGCTTAAGCGGGAGATCCCAAAATCCAGGGTTTCTCCTGGTGCATCGTTGCTGGCGCTGCGGCTAGATTCTGCTCGCGCGGGGGACTTTTCCTGCCGACCGTCGAAACGGGGATCCGCCATTCCGGTGGAGTCATTGTGGCTCCTATCGCCCGCGAACGGCGTACCGGAAAGGAGATGCACTATGGCGTTCACCGACCGCAGTGACCTGTTCGCCGCCGTGCACGAGAACGGGATCAACGCGACGATCGGCCAGCTCATGCTGCAGCGCCCGTCGCTGTTCAACTACGCCACCATCCTTTTCACCCAGGCCCTGAGCACGCAGTTCTGCCAGCCGATCAACGTGCCGCCCGGGGGCCTGGCGCCGGGCCAGGCGCTGTTCACCGTCGAGCCGCAGCTGCCGGTGCTCGGCGCGCCGCGGCCGCTCGGGCTCGACTGGTGCTTGCAGCTGAGCAACGTCAGCGTTGACCTGCACCCGGGGAACACGCTGACGCTGCCGCCCGAACTCGGCCCTCTCGGCCCCCAGCACTTCGCCCTGCACCTGCGGGCTTGCTTCGGGCTGGCCTGCCCGGACGACCGCGTGGTCGAGAACCTGGCGGCCGAGATGGAAGCCGCGGTGGCGGCGAGCATCCTGACGGCCGCGGCGCCCCCACCGCCGCCACCACCGACCTCGACCGGCCCGCAGACGGGCGGCGGCGTTCAGCCCGCACTGGCCGCCCGGGCCGTGCATGCCGCGGATGTCCAGCCCGTCCCCGCCGCGAACGTGATCTGCAGCTGCCTCGACGTGTTCGGCGTCGGCCACTTCGAGTGGGGCACGGTGGCCGACTTCCGGGGGCAGTGGCTCAAGACCCGGCTGGACAACCTGGAGATCGTCGACCTGGTCACGGTCCCGCCGTCCAACCTGGAGGACATGTTCGAGTGCTACCTGAAGGTGGTGCTCCGCCTCGGCGTGCTGCCGCGGCTCATCATGCCCATGGAGAAGCTGGTCATGGACATTACCCAGATGCTCCAGAACAACGGTACCGCCATCGGCCAGCACGTCAGCCTGGTCCCGGCGCGCGCGCCCACCGATGTGCCGAACAATCCGGCCGTTGAGGGCGACCAGCTCAAGGTATTCTTCAACCTCAAGGTCACGGCGGTGTGATGATGGCGGACCTGACGATCGCTGTCTCGGAGGCGGTGTTCGCCAAGACCCTCGAGGTCGTGGTGGCCAACTTCAGCTTCGATGTGTCCGGCGGAGGCAACTTCGGCACCTTCATCGCCGGATACGACGGCCGCCTCGTGCTGAAGGGCGGCACCCTCGAGTTGCGCGACGACGGCACCGTCCGGCTGCGCGAGCTGGACGCGCGCTGGGACAAGCTCGACTTCACGCTGGGGGTGACCATCCCGGAGATGTCGCTCGGCGGCGGGGTCGTCGACCTAGGCGGGGTGACCGTCAACCTGCCCGGGGTGACCGTCTTCAGCGGCGATCCGGCCGTGGCGTTCACCGTCCACCTAGCGCCGTTCGTCAAGCACGAGCTGAGCCTGATCGCCAGCCCGCTGATCCAGTACTTCGACCCGGGGACCACCCCGATCGGCGCGCACTGCCAGAAGCTGCACGCGTCGCTCGGCATCGACGACACCAAGCAGCAGTGGCGTGTCTTCTGCGACCCGCAGACGATCGACTTCGACCTGTTCGACTTTGCCGATACGGTCGGCGACCTGTTCGAGCAGGCGCTCACCGACGCGGTCAACAAGCTGCTGCCGCACGGCCCGCTGCACGACCTCATCCTGGCCGCCATCGGGTCGGTGGCCGACCTGCTCCGCACGCTGCTCGACATCCCCGACGACATCTCGGAGTGGCTTAGCGACCTGTTCAACGTCAGCCTCGGGGTGTTCAACCTCATCCTGCAGTTCGTGGCCGACTTCTTCGGCAAGTGCATCTCCTTCTTCCAGCTGGACGACCCCTACCCGATGTTCCCCAAGACCGAAGACCTGGCCGAGGTGACGGTCCCCATCCAGCACCTGACCGCCGCCGTCAGCGACGTGGAACTGGTGGTCACCGCCGACATCGGAGACGTGTCATGAACGAGTTGCGCAACGATGTCGTCATCAACCGGGCCCTGCTCACCAACCCCGCGCTGGACTCCGGCGCCGTGGCCGTCCGCGGCACCTTGTTCCACGTCTTCCGGGAAGCCGGCGACCATGACGTGACGATCCTCCGCGGCGACCGCGTCACCGCCCGGCTCACCGTCGTCGTCCAGCCCGAAGGCGCCACGCCGCAGGTCAACCTGGACCTGGCCAGGCTGGAGGCCGACACCGACAGTTCAGGAAACGCGACCGGGCACTACGCCGTCCGCGAGGGCGGCGTCATGGGCTTTTCCGTCGGCCTGGGCATCGGACGCTACGCCGTCCTCATTAGGCACACGGCCGGCGGCGGATCGCGGATGGTGCTCGACAGCCGCGGCCAGATCCCGGTCGGCGACCTGTTCGCGGTGACGCTGATCACCCCCGGGACCTACCGCGCGACCAACCTGGCCAGCCAGGCACGTCTGCAGATCACGGTGACCATGCCCCGGCGAGACGAGCCTTACAGCCCCGCGCGGCCGACCCTGGTCCCGGCCGGCGACGACGGCTTCGACCCGGCTGCGGTGCACATCCTGGCCGGGCAGTCGATCGTGCTCCTCGCCGAAACACCCGCCCGCTTCCTCGTCGAGCCGACGCCTCCGCCCGACACGCCCTAGCACCTTTCTTCCGCGGGCCGCGGGGAGGCGCGGGATGGGATGGCGGCCGGCTGCCTGGTAGCGGCCGCCTGGATTCCGCGGTCATGACCGGTTTCAGCGCGGCTTCAGGCTCGTTCCAGCGGCGCGGGCGACAGTGTGCCCATCGACGGCAGAACCGGGAGGATCAGGCCATGTCGAAGGCAGGCCTCGGCCGGCTGGCGCGGTGATCTCGGCCGCCATGGCCGATTATGTGGTCCCGCGCCCAGTTGCTGTATTTTTCGGCGCGCTTGTACCTCTGCCGGGGGAATGCCACCTGGCCTATTGAGGGAGCGGGGGTGTGGTTGCGGTATGGCCACAGAAATTGAGATGACGCCGACGCGCGAGCCTGGCCAGGGCCGGGCACCGGTCCTGGTCACGCGGCTCGGCGGTCAGCAGCGCATATTTCCGGTGGGGGCGCAGGTCCGGGTCGGCCGTGACCCGACGTTCGAGCTAGTGTCGGTGAACCCGCTGGTGTCCAGGCAATGCCACGGCATGATCACCTCGGATCAGGGCGGGGCCACCTATGTCGACCAGTCCAGGCGAGGGACGTTCCTGGACGGCGAGCGGCTCACCGGGCCGCTGCGCATCACCGAGTCGGTGGTGCTGCGCCTCGGCGACCCGGCCACCGGCGAGGAACTCGGCATCACTCCGCCGCTGACCAGCACCCAGATAGCGCGCAACCACGGCCGGCGGATCCTCGGCGGCCGGATGCGCCGGGGCGCCCTGGCGGGCGTGGCCGTCGCGGCGGTGGCCGGGCTGGCGACGTTCGGGTTCTTCGCCCTGCGTTCCGGAGAGTCGGCTGGCGGTCCGTCCGCCTCGGTGCTGCGACACGCGGAGGCGGCGACCGTCCGGCTGCTGATGGGCTCGCCGTCCGATGCCACCGGCTCGGGGTCGGGCACGGTGATCAGCCCGACCGGGCTGATCCTGACCAACGCCCACGTCGCACAGCCGCACGCGCCGGGGCTAGCGGTGGCCCTGGGCGGGCCGGCTGATGCACCCAACCCGTCCTTCCTCACGGTCGAGGTGACGACGGGCCCGGCCTCGCCGGTGGTCGCCCGGTACCGCGCCAGGACGGTGGCCGTGGACGGCTACCTCGACCTGGCGGTCGTCCAGATCTACGCCACGGCCAGCGGGAAGCCTGTCAGCCCGGGCTCGCTTCACCTGCCCTATCTCACGCTCGGCAACGTGGCCGCGCTTCAGCTCGACCAGAACGTGACCACGCTCGGTTTCCCCGGCATGGCCCAGTCGGACTCGATCACCGTCACCAGCGGGGTCGTGTCCACCTTCGTGCCCGACCCGCTCAAGCACGTCACCGACCCCCGGTTCGAACTCGAGACCACCGCGAAGATCGGGCATGGCAACTCGGGCGGCGCCGCGATCACCGGCACGGGCCAGCTCGTCGGCGTGCCGAGCCTGGGCGTCCCCGGACAGGGCAGCGACGTCTCGTGGCGGCTGCGCTCGGTCGCCGAGGCCAGGCCGCTGATCGCCGCGGCCCGTAACCATGCGGTATACCACAGCAAGATCCTCGTCCAGATGACCGGCGCCGAATCGGTGCCCGAGAGCGGAGTGGGCGCCACGCCAGACGCGGCCTGCTCGGGCGCCCGGACGATGGCGGCGTCGGCATCGGCGGTGTTCGGTTTCAGCTATTCCGGGTTCCCGCGGGGCCTGGACTATGTGGCGGAGATCATCCAGCCAGACGGAAACCCGCTGAGCGACGAGCACGGCGACCTGCCACAGGGGACCATCTCGAAGGGAAGCGGCTGCATGTACTTCACCGTGCCTGCCGCAGCATTCCAGCAGGCGACGGTGCCTGTCGGCACCTATCAGCTTCAGCTGCTCGCGGGTCCCGACCTGACTCCGGTCGGCGCGACGGCCGTCGTTCACATCACCGCCCCGGCGACGCCTCCGGCCGGCGGCGGCTCCTCGAGCGGGCCCGGAAATTAGCACACAGCAAGCGTGGGAGGGAAACCACATGAGCCAGCAACTTGACGCACAAAGAGAGGCCCACGAGGCGCTGGGCACCGCCGTCGCCAGCTACGGTCAGCGGGTGCTGAGCGACCCGCATACCCTCGGCAACCTCGTCGCCGACCTACTCCCCGACCTGCCGCGTGAGCGGAGCCTGCTGGTCACAGGGGCCGAGGTAGGGATCGCGGCCGAGATGAGGCAGCACGTCGAGGGACAGCACCTCGACCCGGACACCGCTGTGCAGCTGGTGGCCAGCGCGCTGTCGGAGCGCCGGGCGATCGACCCGGCGGCCGGCCTGTGGGTGGCCTCGGAGTACGCCCAGGCCCTGGGATACCAGGTCCGGCCGTACACCGCGGCCGTCCCGCCCGGGCCGCCGCAGCAGGTAAGCCCGGCCGCGCCGGTGACGAGCGCCATGCCATCGGCCGCCGAGGCGGCGGGCATCCAGGTGCCAAGCCAGCAGTCCTGGCCGCCGGCCGGGCAGACGCCGCAGAGGCCTCCGGGCCAGTTCTGGCAGCCGTCGCTGCCGCAGCAGCCCTGGACCCCGGCCGGACCCGCGTCGCAGTCCTGGCCGTCGGCCGGCGCGCCGCCGCAGTCCTGGCCGCCCGCCGGGCCCCCGCCTGGGCAGTCCTGGCCGCCGCCCCAGCCGCATTACGGCGGTCCTAAGAGCTCGTGGTCCGGCCGGAAACGCGGGCTGGTCGCGGGCGGCGCCGTGGTCGCGCTGCTCGGCGGGTACCTGGTCGCCGCCACGTTCGGCCACACGTTCCCGTTCACCAAGTCCCGCCCGATCGCGGCCTCGTCCCTGGTCCACTCGCCCCGTCTCACGCCGAAACCGACGCGGCCCGCGACACCGGCCCCGACGGGCCCCACGCTGGCGGCCGGGGTGGCACCCCTCACCCAGTTGCTGCCCGGGGACATCGGCGACCCCGCGACGCAGTGCCAGACCGACCCCCCGCCCTACAGCTGGGACATGCCGGGCCGCGTCGCGGCCCTGGCCTGCAGCGATCCCGGCCTGGCCAAGGGCAAGCTCTACGCGTACCAGATGGACAGCCAGGCCGACTACGAGGCCACCTGGCAGAGCTATAGCAAGGTGGCCGGCTTCACCGGAGCCAGCCCGGGAACGGACTGCCCGCCGGCCAAGGGCGGTGTGGGAACTTTCCCCACTGACTCGAAGATGTTCCCGCATCGGACCGGTCAGGTGGTCTGGTGCGTGATGGTGGACGTCGGCAACGGCCCCCAGCCCACCTACACCTGGACGTTGCCGTCCGAGGACGCGTTCTTCGTCGCCGCGGGCGCCCCGAAGTCGTCGTTCGCCGCCCTGGACAAATGGTGGCGCAACAACTCGCTGCCGATGACCGCCCCGAGCCCGTCGGCGTCATCATGACCGGCGAGACCGCACCGTATCCGCGGATGCCCGGGGGCGGCATTTCCCGTCGCCCGCTGCACTTCATCATCCTGGCCGACTGCTCGGGCGGGATGAAGGGCGAGAAGATCCAGGCGCTGAACTTCGCGATCGCGGACATGCTGCCCCACCTGGCGGCCTGGGAGCGCGACCGGGAGCAGGCCCAGGTGTTCATCAGGGCGATCGCGTTTGCCACCGGGGCGTGGTGGCACATCGCCGAACCCCAGCCGGTGGCCCAGCTCGGCTGGAAGCCGCTGCGGCCGGTGCCCAAGGGGCTGACCAACATGGGAGCGGCATTTGCGCTGGCGGCGCAGGCGCTGGCGCCCGGCCAGATCGAGCGCCGCGCGCTGCGGCCGGCCATGCTGCTGATCACCGACGGGCTGGCCACCGATCCGCCCGGAGGGTTCGAGGCGGGCTTGTCCGCCCTGATGGCCCAGCCCGCGGGCCAGG
>WNGJ01004136.1_pt1 | contig 15072 bp, 16 predicted proteins | sample 5400611 | NCBI WGS metagenome assembly WNGJ01 (sample SAMN13153375, study PRJNA577476) | soil metagenome | isolation source: 40 cm soil or saprolite under Garry oak tree replicate 1 | place: USA:California | collected 2016-06-15
CTGGTGCAACTGCTGAAGGAGCTCGACATTCGCATCGTCGAGGTACCCGACGAGGAGTTCGAGACGATGGGCCCGAACGTGCTCGCGCTCGCCCCTCGCGTCGCTCTCGCTCTCGAAGGGAACGTGGAGACGAGAAAGCGGCTCGAGCGCGCCGGCGTCGACGTGAGTGTCTACCGCGGCGACGAGATCTCGCGGAAGGGCGACGGCGGGCCGACTTGTCTCACGCGTCCCCTCCTACGCGCGTAGGCGATAGACCGCGACCCAGGGACCGGCGAGACCGGCGCCGGGCGTGAGGTAGAACACCCGCCGCGCCTGTGCGCGCAGGTCGTCGTAGAACGACGCCTCCCGCGGATAGCGATCGCGCGCAGCGAGGACGCGATCGGTAATCGCTCCCGTAACGACGACGTCCGCGATGCCAAGTCGGCGAAGACGCGCAACATCGCGGTTCGGATCGAAGCCGCGCCCTGGGCCTGGCAGAAGCAAGGGCAGCACGGACAGCCGCTCGAAGCTCGGTGTCGAGGGATCCGCTGCGATCCGCGTCCCCGCCGCGATGTGCTGTTCGACCCACCGGTGCGCGACGATGCGGGTATCGGTCCGGGTGAGCACTTTCGCGTCGCGAATCGACCACGTCAGGGGAACGACGAGCAAGAGGAGCGTCACCGGCGCGAGCGAGCGCATGCGTCCAGCCAGTGCGCCGAGGGCCGGGACGAGCGGAAGCACGTAGCGATCGAAGTGCGCACTCAGCGTCAGCAGGTCCGCGAAGTAGACGACGACGAACGACGCCAGGATGAGATCCGTGCGAGTGCGGCGGGCCAGAGCGATCGCCAGCCCGACCCCGCACACGATCAGCGCCGGCCCGAGCCCTTCCCAGAGCCGCCCGACGAATGCGATCGGGGCGATGTGGTCGTGCTCGAACCCGAGCCACCCGTCCCGGGCGAGTCGCTGCACGCGAAACGCCTCGTGCCGTGCTTGGTGTGCGTGCACGACGATGAACGGGCTCGACGCGAGAAACGCTGCAACGGCGAGGATGCCGGACATCGCAAGGCGACGCCACTGCTTCCAACCCGCGACGACCAGAGGGACGAAGAGGAAGACGCCCGGATACTTGAAGCCCATGGCGAGGCCGATTGCGACGCCGGCGAGCTCGAGCCGGCCCGACACGAGTAATGCGAGCGAGACCCCGACACCGAGCGTCAGCGGGACGTCTGTGACCGCGGCATGCGAATACGCGACGTGGACAGTGCATACGCCGACCGCTGCCGCCGCAACCAGGCCCGACGAAGTGGTTCCAAATGCGCGGCGGCCGAGCCACCAGGCGGCGGCGATCGAGGCGGTCGCCAGCACGACGCCCACGATGCGCGCGGTCAGATACGACGGCTCGCTCTGCCACGCCTGGAAAGGAGCGTTGACGTACATCAGCAGCGTCGGGTAGTCGAACCAGTGCGGGTCGCCCCCGCCGCCGTGCACGAGCTTCCAGGCGCGCGGCACAATCGACTGCTCGTCGGGATTGAGGAGGTTCCCGAACGGCAGGCCGTACTGGATGCCGACGAGCCGGAGCGTGGCCGCGCCGGCGAGGATTGCGGCAAGCGCGGTCCCAGGACCGCCCCACCGCGTGCCCGCCCAGCGGTCGATCGCTTCGGCGGGGCTAGATCTGGGGTGGAACGTCGCCGACGAGCTCGGCGATGTTTTGCGTTCCGACGATGACCGCATCGACTCCCGCCCGCTCGAGCTCGTCAACTTGTTCCCGGCTCGACGCTCCCACGTCCGCGACGGCGAGCTTTCCGGCCGGGACGTCAGGCAGTAGCTCGAGCGCCTGGCTCAACGCGTCACCGTCTACGTCGCCCCGCGCAGAGAGCAGGAAGATCTCGGGATCGAGTCGCTCGAGCGCAAGCTCGAGCTGCTCCTCGCTCCGCACCTCGACGACGCAGTCGAGCCCGAGCCCCACGGCCTCGGCGTGCTGACGCACGAGCCAGTCTTCGTCCTCACCCGCATCTTCAACGGCAACGAGCCACGCATGGGCGCCTGCGAGGGCCGCCTCCGTCGGCGATCCGGGCGCTCGCCAGAGGATCGGCAACTCGGTCACGGCGCGCAGGTCACCGACGTCTCCACGTACGGTAAGCGCCTCGGCACCCTGAGCACTGGCGGCGCGTGCCGCTTCGGCATCGCCGACGTCGGCGATCACCGAGATCCCGTCACCTTCCGAGATAGCCTGGCTGAAGCGGCGTTCCCTCACGGCGGGAAGTATCTACTGGCCGACCGGGTGCCAGACGGTCTTGAGCTCGAGGAACGATGCGATCTCCCACGGGCTCTGGGAGTCTGGCTCTCCTCGCACGACCCGCTTCACGTTGTCGGCTGCAGCGCGCTCGAGCTCTGTCGAGACGCCGTTTGCACCCGTGATGTCGATGGCGTTGACGTCCATGTGGGAGGCAAGCCAAGGCGCCAGCTCGTCGCGATGACCGGTGAGGAGATTGACGACCCCGCCTGGGACATCGGACGTGGCGAGCGCCTCGGCGAGCTCGATCGCGGCGAGCGGATGCGTCTCGGACGCGACGGCAACGACGGCGTTTCCTCCGGTGAGGGCCGGGACGATTCGAGAGACAAGACTGAGGAGCGGCGGCTCGTCGGGGGCGAGAATCGCGACGACACCCGTCGGCTCGGGGACGGTGAAGTTGAAGTATGGGCCTGCAACCGGATTCGACGAGCCGAGCACCTGGGCCAGCTTGTCCGCCCAGCCCGCGTACCAGACGATCCGATCGACGGTCCGCTCGACCTCGTCGCTCCCGGTGCTGAGCTCCGCGAACTCGGAGCTGCGCGCCTCGATCATCTCGGCGAGGCGATAGAGAATCTGGCCGCGGTTGTAGGCGGTCATGCCGGCCCACTTGGGCAGCGCGGCTCGACCAGCGCGCACGGAGTCGCGGACGTCCTTTCGAGAGGCGCGCGCGACGTTCTGCCCCTCGGCTTCGTAGGTGCGGCCGGACTCCGAGCGCGGGAACGCGCCGCCGATGAAGAGCTTGTACGTCTTCCTGACGGGCAGGCGCTCAGTCATGTGAAGGCTCGTTGTCGAACCGCAGATACGGCTCCAATCCGTGGCGCCCCCCCTCCCGGCCGAAGCCGGATTCCTTGTAGCCGCCGAACGGCGACGACGGATCGAACCGGTTGAACGTGTTCGCCCAGACGACACCGGCGCGCAAGCGCTCGGCCATCCAAAGGATGCGCGAGCCCTTCTCGGTCCAGACACCCGCGCTGAGGCCGTAAGGCGTGTTGTTCGCCTTTTCGACCGCCTCCTCGGGCGTGCGGAAGGTGAGAACCGACAACACGGGCCCGAAGATCTCCTCCTGCGCGATGCGATAGCTCTGCGCGACGTTGGTGAAGACCGTCGGCACGAACCAGTAGCCCTTCTCCGGTAGCCGGCACGGCGGCTGGTAGATCTCGGCGCCCTCCTGCTCGCCGGATTCGACCAGCTCGCGAATCTTTTCGAGCTGTTGCTCGGAGTTGATCGCTCCGACGTCGGTGTTCTTGTCCAGCGGATCGCCCACGCGAAGGGTCGTGAGACGGCGCTTGAGCTTCTCGACGACAGGCTCGTAGATCGATTCCTGCACGAGGAGGCGCGAGCCGGCGCAGCAGACGTGCCCCTGGTTGAAATAGATGCCGTTGACGATGCCCTCGACCGCCTGGTCGAGCGCGGCGTCGTCGAAGATGATGTTCGCGGCTTTGCCGCCGAGCTCGAGCGTGAGCTTCTTCCCGGTTCCCGCCAGTTCGCGCTGGATCGCCTTGCCGACGTCGGTGGAGCCGGTGAAGGCGATCTTGTCGACGTCTTCCGACTTCACGAGCGCAGCGCCCGTCCTTCCGTCGCCCGTGACGATGTTCACGACTCCCGGCGGAAGCTCGGCCTGACGCAAGACGTCGGCGAAGAGAAGGGCTGACAGCGGCGTCGTTTCCGCCGGCTTGAGGACGACGGTGTTGCCGGCCGCCAGCGCCGGCGCGATCTTCCAGGAAAGCATCAGCAGCGGGAAGTTCCACGGGATGATCTGACCGGCCACGCCCACCGGTCGCGGCCGGCGGTTCGGGAACGCGTACTCGAGCTTGTCCGCCCAGCCTGCGTAGTAGAAGAAGTGCGCCGCGGCCAGCGGGAGGTCGACGTCTCGCGACTCCTTGATCGGTTTGCCGCCGTTGAGCGACTCGAGCACCGCAAACTCTCGCGAACGTTCTTGCAGGATGCGCGCGATGCGGAACAGGTACTTCGCGCGCTCTGCAGCCGAAATGCCGGACCACCCGTTCTCGAAGGCGTCACGCGCCGCAGCGACTGCCGCCTCCACTTCCTCGGGAGTCGCCTGGCCGACCTCGGCAAGAGGTTCCTCGGTCGCCGGAGAGATCGTCGTGTAGGTCTCGCTCGGCTCGAGCCACTTGCCGCCCACGTAGTGCCCGTAGCGTTCGTCGAGGCTGACGACATCCCGAGACTCAGGCGCGGGCGCATACGCCCACTCCTTCGGAACCGGGGTGCGATCGTGCTTTCGCTCGAGGTCAGTCAACGGTGAAGTAGTCCGGGCTTTGGTAGGCGCCGGTCTTTTCCTTCCGGAGCTGCATCAGGACGTCGTTGAGGAGCGACGATGCGCCCAGACGGTAGAGGTCGGGAGTCAGCCACTCGACCCCGAGTGTCTCGTGCAGCTGGACGAGATACTGGACCGCTTGCTTGGCTTGGCGGATGCCACCCGCGGGCTTCATCCCGATCATCCGTCCGGTCTCTTCGTACACGTCGCGGATCGCTTCGAGCATGCAGAGGGTCACCGGAAGCGTGGCCGCGCCCGGCAGCTTGCCCGTCGACGTCTTGATGAAGTCCGCGCCGGCAGCCATCGCGAGGAGCGAGGCTCGCCTGACGTTGTCGTAGGTCCCCAGCTCGGCCACCTCGAGGATGACCTTCAGGTGCGCGTCGCCCGAAGCCTCTTTCACCTGGACGATCTCGTCGTAGACCTTCGCGTAACGGCCGGAGAGGAACGCGCCACGGTCGATCACCATGTCGACTTCGTCGGCACCGTGTTCAACGACCCAGCGCACCTCCTCGAGCTTCGTCTCGATCGGCGACTGACCCGAGGGAAACGCGGTCGCAACCGATGCGACCTTGACGCTCGTCCCCTCCACCCGGGCGACCGCGGACGGAACCAGATTCGGATAGACGCAGATGGCGGCCACCGACGGGATCCCGGCATCGCTCGGATCGGGCCGGATCGCCTTGGACGCCAACGCGGCCACCTTTCCAGGGGTGTCCTGGCCCTCGAGGGTCGTGAGATCCATCATTCGCACCGCAAGCTCGAGCGCAAAGACCTTGGCCTCGCGCTTGATCGATCGCTTCGCGAGCGAGGCAGCCCGCTCTTCGAGCGCGACCGCGTCGACCGATCCGACGCGGGGCAGCCGAGGCTCGAGCGGAAGCTCGAAACCGCGTGGGAGAACGGGCGCCTGCGCCATGCGCTGAGTGTAGCTCCCTCGATCCGAGCGAAAGCTTCGCTTTCGCTCGGGGTTGGGTACGGCGCTTCGCGCGTAACGTGCGCGGGCGGAGCCCGCGCACTCTTGCCGCGTCTGCGGTTGGCGGTTGATGTCAACCGTGTGGGCACGGGCGCGAAAGCGTCCGCGCCCACATCAGTACGCCTGCGGCTAAGCCCGGCTTCGCCTGGTCTTAGCCTCCGGCCTTTGAGTCGGACGCCGCACGAGGGGATCTAAGGCTCTCAACCCGCCGCAATCCCACGGGCCGGAGGTTAGAGCAGGCGCAGCCGCGCTAACCGCAGGCCGAACTTAAGGGGGTGGCGACGCTTTAGCGCCGCCACCCCCGCGGTTGAGATCAATCGCCAGCGTCAACCCAAACTGGAGTGCGCGGGCTCCGCCCGCGCACGTTTTCCCGCGAAGCGGCGTCACCAAAGCCGGAGCGAAAGCGCAGCTTTCGCGTAGGAGTCAAAGGCCGAGGCGTTCCAGCGTCGCCTCGTCTCGGCGCCAGCGTGGCTTCACCTTCACACGCAATTCCAGATACACCGGATGCCCGACGAGCGCCTCGATCTCGGGCCGGGCCCGCCGGCCGATCTCCCGCACAACCGAGCCCCCTTTGCCGACGACGATCTGCTTCTGTGACTCGGTCTCGACGAGGACGTCGGCCTCGATCACCCGCTCGCCGAGCTCCTGCACCTCGACCGTGATCGCGTGGGGAATCTCGTCCTTCGTCAGGCGCAGCGCCTGCTCGCGCACGAGCTCGGCAATCTGCACCTCGACCGGGAGGTCTGTGCGCTGCTTCTGCGGGAAGTACAACGGCCCTTCAGGAAGCAGCGCGACGAGCTCCTGGCGGAGCTCCTCGATGCCGTCGCCCGTCTTCGCGCTGACCGGATGGAGCGAATGGAAGTCGCCGAGCCTCGAGGCCGCTTCCATCTGCGTCGCGATGTGACCGCCTTTCAGCCGGTCGATCTTGTTCACGACGATGATCACCGGAACGCCGAGGTCGAACACGCGCCGCGCGACGAAGCGGTCTCCCGCACCGATCCGCTCGCGTGCAGAGAGCACGAGCAGGACCGCTTCGACGTCTTCGAACGACCTGTCCACCGTGCGCTGCATGTGCTCGGTGAGCGCGTCGAGCGGCCGCTGGAAACCCGGAAGGTCGGCGAGGACGAGCTGATAGTCGTCACCGTTCGCGATACCGAAGATCCTTCGCCGCGTCGTCTGAGGCTTGTCGGAGACGATCGCAACCTTTCCGCCGGCGAGTGCGTTCACGAGTGTCGACTTGCCGACGTTCGGCCGTCCCGCGACGGCGACGAAGCCCGATCTCAAGCGGGGAGATCCCAGGTATCCGGCAACAGCTCCGCTGCCGAATATGTGGCGAGCTCACCGGTCGCGCTCAGGAACGTGACCTCGTCGACCCGAAACTCGTAGAGCCACTGCCGGCAGCCGCCGCAGGGGGAGGCCGTTATTCCGATCGCCTCGATGTCTCCGGGCTTGTAGCCCTCGCTGACCGCTTTGGCGAGCGCGCTCTTCTCCGCGCAGACGCCCAGTGGATACGCGGCGTTCTCGACGTTTACGCCCTCGAAAACCTTGCCGTCTCGAGTGCGAACTGCAGCGCCGACGAAGTAATTCGAGTAGGGCGCGTATGCTCGTTGCGAGATCGCCACCGCACGTTCGTAGAGATCTCTGCTCACAGCAGCTGGAAGACGGAAAGGGTCACGAGCGCACCGAGCGCACCGCCGTATGCAACCTCGAGGGCGGAGTGAACACCGGATTCCACGCGGGTCTGCGCCACGAGGAGTGCCATGAGGAAGGTCAGGGCACTGACGACGAAGCGGTGCGAGTCGCCGACGATATAAGTGGCGGCTGTCCAGCCCGCGAAAGCCACGGCGGCGTGTCCTGATGGGAGGCCTCCGCGGAGCGGCGTCCCGCGACCCGTCCAGGCCTTCGTGGCGATCACGATGATCACCGTCAGGACGAGAGCGACCACCGTGATCTCTGCGGGAGCATTGCGAAGCTTGTCCAGCACGCGCGCGGTCTTGTCCGCGGCCTTGCCGGCGAACACGAGGTAGCCGACGGCGACCGCGTTCACAGATGCGATCAGCACCGCGCCGGCCGCGATGTCCTTCGCGAGCTTCGCCATGGGGTCGAAGGACGTCGTGGCAGCGTCGATCGCCCCTTCGATGGCGGTATTGATCATCTCGGCGACCAGGACGAATGCGATCGACATCAGCAAGACGATCAGCTCGATCTTCGATACGCCAACAGCGACTGCTGCGACGATCACCACGACGGCTGCTGCAAAGTGGAGCCGCAGGTTGCGTTGTGTCCGCAGCACGTGCACGACGCCCTCGATGGCGTAGTTGAAGCTTTCGATCACGGAGGGACGCGGCCTCATGAGTGTGCCCGTTCCCGGGCTTCCATCTCCGACCCGTGGTCGTAGCCGACGAGATGCAAGAGCGCGTGTACGAGCGGAGCGCGCCACGCCTCGCCGACCACCTCTGGGCAGAGGACGACATCGCCGAGCTGACGAGGCATTCCCGCAGGCAGGGCCTCGCGCCCGTCGATCGGGAAGGCGAGCGCATCGGTCTCCTCGTCGATGCCGAGGTGGTTGCGCTTGAGGTCGCGGATCTCGTCCGGGCCGACGAACTGAAGGCCGAGCTCGCCATCTCCGATCCCCTCCGCCTGCAAGACCTGGCGGATCAGGTCCGCCGCGGCCTCGAAGTCGAGGTCCCTGCCGGAACGGTTTGCCACCTCGATCTCCACCATCGCTACTTCTGCCGTGCCGTTCCGGTCTCCTCCGCGTGCAGCTTGTAGGCCTCGACGATCCGCTGGACGAGCTTGTGCCGCACGACGTCCTCGTGGCCGAAGCGGATGAAAGCGATGCCGTCGATCGAGCTGAGGATGTCCTGTACCTGGATGAGCCCCGATGCTTGCTCACGAGGGAGGTCGACCTGCGTCACGTCACCGGTGACGACCACCTTCGAACCGAACCCCAGTCGGGTGAGGAACATCTGCATTTGCTCCGGGCTCGTATTTTGCGCCTCGTCGAGGATGATGAAGGAGTCGTTCAGCGTCCGGCCGCGCATGAAGGCGAGTGGCGCAACCTCGATCGTTCCACGCTCCATGTACGTGTTCAGCCGATCCGCATCGAGCATGTCGTAGAGCGCGTCGAAGAGCGGTCGCAGATAGGGATCGACCTTCGCGAGCATGTCGCCCGGGAGAAAGCCGAGCCGCTCACCCGCCTCGACGGCGGGGCGCGTCAGTATCACGCGCGCAACCTGGCGGTCCTGCAGCGCGGCGACCGCGAGCGCCATCGCCAGGTAGGTCTTGCCGGTCCCGGCCGGGCCGATCCCGAACGTCACGGTGCAGTTCCGGATCGCATCGACGTACTGCTTCTGCGTCACGGTCTTCGGCGTGATCTGCTTGCCGCGGTGGCGCCAGACCACGTCGCCGAAGACGTCCTGAACGTTTTCGGCCTGGTCGATGGCATTGAGGACGGCGTCGACTGTCGCCGGCCCGATCTCCTGCCCGGTCTCGACCAGCTCGACCAGCTCGTCGACGACGGCGCGCGCCTCCGCGACGTGAATGTCGTCGCCTGAGATGGTGAGCCGGTTCCCGCGGAGGAGAATGGTGATCTCGAGACGGTCGCGGAGAGCGTCGAGAACGCCGTCGCCGATCGTCGCGAGCTCGGCGGCGACGTCGTTGGAGACGTCGAGGGTCTGTTTCACTTCTTGCACGCGCTCAGTGTAGGCGCGACCCTCGGGCGTATTACCTCTAGGCGAGTTTTTCCTTGACGAGCTGGCTGACGACGGAACCGTCGGTCCGGCCGGACACCTGTGGCATGACATCGGCCATCACGCGGCCGAAGTCACGCATGCTCGTCGCCCCGTTCTCCGCGATCGCGTCGTCGACGATCTCCTCGAGCTCGGCCTCGGATAGTGGCTCCGGCATGAACTCCTGCAGCACCGAGAGCTCCTGCTCCTCGGCCGCCGCCTGCTCCTCCCGGCCGCCGGTGCGGAAGGCCTCGGCCGCCTCGATGCGGCGCTTGCGCTCGCGCTGGAGCACCTGGAGCTCTTCGTCGTCCGACAGCGGGCGCTGCAGCTCCTTCTCCGCCGACCGGAGGCTCGCGAGGATGAGCCTGAGGGCGTCGCGGCGGTCGGCATCGCGCGCGAGCGTCGCCTGCTTGACCTCGTCCTCCATACGTGCGATGAGACTCAATTCGGAAGTCCCCGGAGGCGCCCGCCGAGAATGTGCCAGTGGAGGTGGAAGACCGTCTGGCCCGCGGCTTCGCCGACGTTCACGACGACGCGATAGTCGTCGAGGCCGGCCTCGCGCGCGGTCTCGGCGATGAAGTCCAGCATCCGCTTCGCCTCGTCGGGCGGGAACTCGCCGATCTCGCGGAAGCTCGGGACGTGGCGTACGGGCAGGACGAGCAGATGCGTGTCGGCCTTCGGATTGATGTCGCGGATCGCGACGAAGCCGTCCGCCTTCGCAACGTGATCGCCCTCCTGCACGAGCTTGCAGAAAAGGCAGTCCTCAGGCAGCGAGGATCCCCTCCTCAGTGACGCTCGCGCCGCGGACGCGGACGAACTCGCCGACCGTCCCTTCGACGAGCCACGGCGAGTAGTCGTCCCCGTAGCCGCGGCCGGGCCGATCAACGAGGACGACGTCATCTGCGCCGATCTTCTCACGCCAGCGGGCGAGACAGGCCGCTTCGGACGCTGCGCGCAGCCGGGCGCCGCGGTCCTTCTTGACCGCCGGCGGGACGGCGTCGTCGCCCGCAGTGACCGTTCCGGGTCGCGGCGAGTACGGAAAGACGTGGATCTTGGTGATGCCGGCGGCCTCGACGACCGAGAGCGTTTTCCGAAACGCGCGCTCGGTCTCGGTCGGGAAGCCGACGATCGCATCGGTCGTGAGGTTGAAGTCGGCGAGCGGCTCGAGGCGGCGGAGGTAGGTGGAGGCGCTGTAGCGGCGGCCCATGTCACGCAGGACTCGGTCGTCGCCCGACTGCAGTGGAACGTGCAGATGCCTACTCACATTCGGAGTCTCCCGGAGTGCCGACACGAGCTCGGCGTCGACGTGGTTGATCTCGATCGACGACAGCCGGAGGCGCTCCAGGCCGGGAACGGCACCGACCTCTCGCACCAGGCGCGGCAAGGCGTAACCGGCCGCGCGGTCCCGATAGCACCCGAGGTTGATTCCCGTGAGGACGATCTCCCGGTGTCCATGCCCGACGCGTCGCAGCACCTCGTCGAGCACAGCCGCCGCGGCGCGGCTGCGCGATCCGCCGCGGACGAGCGGGATGACGCAGAAGTTGCAGGAGAAGCTGCACCCGTCCTGGACTTTCACGAAGGCGCGAACCCGGTCGAGCCTCGCGTCCGCTTGCACGCAGCCGATTGCACCCACGTCGCCGGCCACGAAGGCCGGTGTCTCCTCGCTCGGCCTGGCAACGACCTTGACGTTGGCTGGAAGACCCGAGAAGGCGTCGCCGGCGAGATTTGCCGCGCAACCGGTCACGTAGACCCGCTCGTGCGTGCGCGCCGCGCGCGCCGCGGCCTGGCGCGACTTTCGGACCGCCTCGTGCGTGACACAACACGTGTTCACGACCGCGACCTCGGCGCGGTCAGCTTCTTGCTCGACGTGGCCGTCGGCGAGCAGACGCTCGCGAACGTCCTGTGCGTCCGTGTGGGAGACCTTGCAACCGAGAAAACGGACCGAGAACGTCGTCACAGGCGTGATGCTAACTGCCCTCAGAGCCCGGCTTTCACGTCGTTTCGTAATGATCCGCAGCCCAGCCGTCGCGTGTGATGCGGCGCAGATGCCTGAAGCCGGGAAGCGGCGCGTTGTCGGTCGGAAGGTATCCCGACGTGACGAGCGTCCGGGAACGCAGACGAGGGGCGAGCGTCTCCACGGACGCGCGCGTGATGTTCGCGAGCGCCACCTCTGCGGCGGGAGCCTCTTCGTCGAGTACGTTCGACCGACGCGCATCGACCTCGACGCCGTTTGCCGCGGCATTGGCGATCGTTGCCGCCACCGCGTTCTCGTCGGCATCGAGGGCGATCACCGGCGCAAAGCCGAGCTTCGCTGCGACGATCGACAAGACGCCGGATCCGCAGCCGAAGTCGACGACGCTCGCGGGCTCGAGCTCGAGCATCAACTCGACGCACAGCTGCGTCGTCGGATGGGCGCCGGTGCCGAACGCACGGCCCGGGTCGATCACGACCGCGGTCGCGTCTGCCGGCCTGTCGGCCCAGGGCGGCCCGATCCAGAGCGGCCCGACACGGACGGCCTGGTGAAACGCCTTCCAACGATCGCGCCAGTCGGCGGCGACGTCCTGCCCTCGTACGCCTCCGAAGACGTGCCAGAGCCGCTCCTCGCCGCTCGCATCCGTGTAAGCGACGAGCTCGATTCCGTCGGAGCTCTCGACCTCTTCGAAGCCCTGTGGGAAGAGCTCGAGCATCTGCGCGCGCGCTTCCTCTGCGCGCTCGGCGGGGACGGCAACCGAAACCCGCCGGATCGCGTTCAGCGGAATGCGCTCTTCAGCCTGTCGAAGAACCCCTCGCCGCCCTCGTAGGTCGCATCGGTCGACAATCCGTCGAACTCCTCCAGCAGCCGGCGCTGTTCCTCCGTCAGCTGCCGGGGCACGGCGACCCGAACGAGCACGCGCTGATTGCCGCGCCCGAAACCCTGCAGAACCGGCAGCCCCCGGCCCCGCAGGACACGCACCTCCCCGGGCTGAGTCCCGGGCTCGAACGTCAGCTCGGCATCGCCTGCCAGTGTCGGAACCGGAACCGTGGCGCCGAGCGCCGCCTGCGTGAAGGTCAGGTCGACCGTGGAGTAGATGTCGTTGCCTTCGCGAACGAAACGGTCGTCGTGACGCACGTGCACCTCGACATAGGCGTCGCCCGCGCGGCCCCCGGGCGTTCCCGAATGTCCTTCGCCGCTCAACCTGATTCGCTGCCCGTCATGGATCCCCGGTGGTATCTCGACCTCGAGAGTGCGCTCTTCGATCACACGGCCCGCACCTTGGCACTGCTCACACGGGTGGTCGACGAGTTGCCCCGAGCCGGTGCAGGTGGGACATGTCCCGGCACGCACGAACTCCCCGAACACGCTGCGCGAAACCTGGCGCACGCGGCCGCTGCCGCCGCAGGTCGGGCAAGGACGGATGTCGGTGTCCGGCTCGGCGCCGTTCCCGCCGCAACGCTTGCACGGAACCGCGACGCCGAAAGGCACCTCGCGCTTCGTCCCGGATGCCACCTCGGCGAGATCGATCTCGACCCGCGCGGCAATGTCGGCCCCCCGGGCTCGACCCCCGCCTCGGCCTCCCCCGCCGAACAGGTCGTCGCCGAAGAACGCCGAGAAGAGATCTGAAAGGCTGCCGAGATCGAACGCAGTCGGCCTGAAGCCGCCGCTGCGTAGGCCCGCGTGGCCGAAGCGGTCGTAGAGCTCGCGCCGCTCCGAGTTGGAAAGGACCTCGTAGGCCTCGACGACTTCGCGGAACCGGTGATCGGCATCCGGTTCCTTGGACACGTCGGGATGCAGCTCACGGGCGAGGCCCCGGAACGCCCGCTTGATCTCCTCCGGGTTCGCCGTTCGCGACACGCCGAGAAGCTCGTAGTAGTCGCGCTCAGTCGTGGCCATCGGCTACGAGAAGCGTAGCGGCGGCCTCAGTTGTCTTCGTAGACCTCCTCGACGAAGCGCGACAGCTCCTGGGCGGCCGCCCGAACCGAGCGGATCGCTTTCTCGTAGTCCATCCGCGCCGGTCCGAGCAGCCCGACGGCACCGAGCGCGCGGTTCGTGAGCCCGTACGTCGCCCCGACGAGCGCCGCGTCCTGGAACGCGGGGTGGTCGAGGTCGCCGCCCATCCTGACGAACGCGCGGCGCGGATCGAGCGCCTCGCCGAGGATCTCGAGCAGCGCGGCGCGGCGCTCGAGCGTCACGAGCACGTGCCTGTAGATGCCGAGATCGTCGTCGTTCGCCGAGTCGAGCAGCCCCGCCGCGCCGCCCACGTAGAGGCGCTGCTCGGCCTGCAGTAAGTCGGTGAACGCAGGCCGCAACGCAGCGAGGAAGAGGCGTTCGGCTCCGGAGAGACTCGAGTCCTCGAGCTCACGGCGGAGCCGGCTCGTACCGAGCTGGAGCCCGGCCACCCGCTCGTTCAGGTACTCCCCCGCCCACTTGGCGAGCCCCGGATCGACGGTGTGGTCGAAGGTCACGACCCGTTTCGCGACGCCGCCGGTGGAAGTGATGACGACCGCCATCACGGTGCGAGGGTTGAGGAGCAAGACTTCGACGTGCCGTACCGTCGTCGTCTCGAGAGGCGGCGCCGACACCAAGGCGAGCTGACTAGTTACTCGCGAGAGCATCTCGGTCGTCGCCTCGAGAGCCGAATCGATCTCACGACGCAGCTCGGAGAGGTCGAGCGGGAAGGAGCCCGGGCGTGGATCCTGGCGCGCGAGTAACTCGTCCGCGTGGAGCCGGTAGCCCTCTTCGGTCGGAACCCGGCCGGCCGACGTGTGCGGATGCGTGAGCAGACCTTGCGTCTCCAGCTCGGAAAGCTCGTTGCGCACCGTCGACGGCGAGACCTTCAGCCCGCCGCGCTCGACGAGGTGCCTCGAACCCACGGGCTGTCCCGTGGCGACGTACTCCTCGATCACGAGCGCCAGCAGCTCGCGCTGTCGCGCCGTCAAGGTTGCCGCTGGGTCAGAGGCCATTTGCAGGAATTTTAGCGCTGCCCTACGCGAGCAGGTCCGCGGTGACCCCACCGCCGAGGAATCGCCCGCGGGGAGTGAGCGCCAGCGTCTGCCGATCCGAATCGCTCCGCACGAGCCCGAGCAGCTCGAGACGGGACACGGCACGCTCGTCGAGGACCGTGGCGAGCTCGCCCAGGACCAGAGGCTCGTCCAGCCGCAGCCCGAGCATCACGCGCTCACGCCGGCGCACGTCGTGTGAGAGCGGCTCGACCGCACGCTCTGGCGCCGTTTCACGCTCCAGTGCCTCCATGTATCCGGCCAGGCGAGGGGTATTCCGCCAGCGGCGTCCCGCAACCGTCGAAACCGCGCCCACGCCGAGCCCTAAGTAGTCGCGCCCCAGCCAGTAGGCGAGGTTGTGCCGAGAACGAAGATCGAGCTCGGAAGCGCGGCAGAAGTTGGCCGTCTCGTACCAGCGATACCCGGCGCCTCTCAACCGCTCGACCACGAGCTCGAAGTAGGACTCCATCGCGTCGGACTGGCGCTCGAGCTCGTCCCCGTGGGCGTGGGTGAAGCGTGTCCCCGGTTTCGCCTCGAGCTCGTAACACGAAAGGTGCTCGGGCCCCAGCTCGAGCGCGTCGGCGAGGTCGGCCTCCAGGGCGGCGACGGTCTGGCCCGGGATCCCATAGATGAGGTCGAAGGAGATGTTGTCGAATCCGGCATCACGAAGGTGGTAGAAGGAACGCCGGACGGTGTCGGGTTGGACAACACGTTCGAGAACGTCGAGCAGGTGAGGCCGGAAGCTCTGTACACCGAGGGAGACTCGAGTCACACCATGCGAGCGCAACATGCGTGCGAGCCCCTGCGTGACTGTCTCGGGATTCGCCTCGACCGTCACCTCGACCGC